>ERZ795056.305-NODE-305-length-65507-cov-23.143876_pt1 | contig 65507 bp, 65 predicted proteins | sample MGYA00375140_ERZ795056 | MGnify/ENA primary metagenome ERZ795056 (study PRJEB30185, sample SAMN05720227) | activated sludge metagenome | isolation source: Anaerobic digester | place: USA | collected 2015-03-09 ...
TGAGCAAGTAAGTAAATGTGTAAGAGGGCAAAAACAATAATAAATACCAAATAACGAATAACAAATACTAAATAACAAATTAACTATGGCATTTACACTCCCCGCTCTTCCTTATGCACATGAAGCATTAGAGCCACACATCGACACAAAAACAATGCAGATACATCATGGCAAGCACCACCAGGCCTATGTTGATAATCTCAATAAAGCCATTGCCGGTACCGAGCATGAATCTAAATCCATTGAGGAACTGGTAAAACAAGCAGGCAGCATTTCTCCTGCTGTTCGTAACAATGGCGGCGGGCACTGGAATCATACTTTCTTTTGGGAAAGTTTAGCTCCCAATGCTGGCGGTACTCCATCCGGCGCTTTGGCTGATGCGATCAATGCAGCCTTTGGTTCATTTGATGGTTTCAAAGAAAAATTCAACAATGCGGGTATGACAAGGTTTGGAAGTGGCTGGGCATGGCTGGTAGAGAAAGATGGCAAATTGGAAGTAAGTTCCACACCCAACCAGGACAATCCATTAATGGATGTTGCTGAAGTAAAAGGCACGCCGTTGCTTGGTTGCGATGTATGGGAACATGCCTATTATTTAAACTACCAGAACAGGCGGGCGGATTATTTAGGCGCCTTCTGGAATGTAGTGAACTGGAGTAAGGTTTCTGAAAGGTTTGGCAAATAAATGTTGAAGTAATTTTTATAAAGGCTGTAATGAAAATTGCAGCCTTTTTTTATTTTAGTATCCTAAATCAACAAGGATGTGTGCCTATAAAAAAAAAACATGGGTAGAGAAAAGGGACCTGCCAAAAGATACTGCCGTAAAAAAGACCGAAAAGGATTTTGCCGATATCAAGGCTGGAGAAAAAATGCTGATCGCCACACCTGCCATTGTGGATGAGTACATACGTAGTATTTCAAAAGGAAAAGAAACAACGCTTACGCAAATGCGAAAGGATCTGGCTTCGGCTTATCATGCAGACAAAACCTGCCCGGTTACAGCTGGCATTTTTCTCCGCATTGTTGCTGAAGCTGCTTATGAAGAATATGAAAATGGAAAAGCCATTGGAAAGATCACTCCCTTCTGGCGTATGATGAATGAAAAATCGGCTGCTGCAAAAAAGCTGAGTTTTGGTACCGACTTATTAAGGGAGCAACGGAGAAAAGAAAAACTGGAGAAAAAATAACAGTCGGTTTATTGCAGGCTGTATTTTTCTGGTTTTGTCCTGGTTCTCACAATGATCTTTCTTGCTTCCAGGTCAAGTTTTACTGTTTCTCCATACCATTGTACGCCACCTGTAAAATCATCTTTTACTTTTTGATACAGTGCTTCCATCAACTCAGTATGTGTCAGTTCTTTTTTGGCAAGAACCGCCAACAGGTGTTTTTTGATAAAATTATATTTCTCTGTTGAAATGCTCTTATTCGTTTTGCCCGGAAGCGGATGCAAGGTCTGAATTTTTTCTTCCTTCATTGCTGTTATTCATTTATTCTTATAAGCATGGATGCCTGCCTGTGCTAATACATTTACTTCTTCTTTTTCCAGCAATCATTTAAATGATCATCCACCATACCACTGGCTTGCATAAAGGCATAACAAATAGTGGAGCCCACAAACTTAAAACCCCGTTTCAAAAGATCTTTGCTCATTGCATCTGATATCGCTGTTTTAGCTGGAATAGCCGACATAGAACTTACTTGATTCCTGGTGGGCTTTCCTCCCACAAACTGCCATATATAGGTGGAGAAACTTCCAAATTCTTTTTGAATGGCCAGATAAGCTTTGGCATTTCCTACAAAGGCATTTACTTTTAAACGGTTCCTGATGATGCCTTCGTTTTGTAACAGCTTCTCCATTTTAGCAGCACTGTACCGGCTCATTTTTCCTGCATCAAAATTATCAAAGGCTTCCCGGTAGTTTTCTCTTTTACGCAACACCGTATACCAGCTTAAGCCAGCCTGCGCCCCTTCTAAACAAAGCAATTCAAATAATTTTTGATCATCCTTCAGGGGAGTACCCCATTCATTGTCATGGTAATTTTTATACAGGTCATCTTTTAAACACCAGGGGCACCGTATTTTTTCTGTAGCCATAAAATATTTTGAATAACAATACTACACAAAATTGGTAAGCCATGAAAGACACAAACTAACATTGATAAAACATTTTTTTTCAGGTTCACATTCGTCAACTGACATATTTGCATGTACAAATAAGCGGCATTATTTTTCCAATAAGAATCATGGTAACTTATTTTTTAATTTAAAACAAAGATCATGCACTACAATCAGTCATGCGCCGCAAAAGGCAACACTTACGGAAATCACGGCAGGCCGGGATTTATCCGCTCTTCCATGCAACGGGCCAATGTAAACATTTACAAAACAGACAACAGCTATGAAATGCTGGTGTTTGCTCCAGGCCGCATTAAAGAACACTTTCATTTAGATGTAAACGGAAATGAACTGATCATTTCTTACACACCACCAGAAGGTTTTCCCCGTCCGGAATGGATACTGAGGGAATACAGCCGTGGTGGCTTTAAACGCAGCTTTACGCTGGATGAAAGCATCGACACTCAAAACATTGCTGCTAAGTATACAGACGGTGTTTTGCAGGTAACCCTTCCTGTTATTAAGGGAAAAGAAATTGTGAAGAAAGAAATAATTGTAAATTAAGCAGTGATTCTTTTTTGCAGAACGGGCATCTTTGGGTGCCCGTTTTTTTTACTGGCCGGCACAGCAGTTCAGCCCAGTATTAAACATACAGCCATCCACTCTGACCTAGGGTACCAGCCGGACCTATGGCACCGGGTCGTACCCATGCCCGCCCCAGGGATGGCAACGGCTTATTCTTTTTAGGGTAAGCCAAAGTCCTTTAAAGAGGCCATGTTTTTTTAATGCCTGGATTCCATAATGTGAACAACTGGGGGTATAACGGCATTTGCTTCCCAACCAGGGAGAGATAACCAGTTGATATAATTTGATCAACAATATAAACGGGAAACTAGCTATTTGCAGCAGGCGTTTCATGTATAATTTTTTGCAGCTTCTTTAATGCCGTACCAATTTTTTCATTCACTGATGCATATGCAGGAACATCATTTCCAATATACAATACAAAAACAACAGCCCGCTGATGGGTTTGTTCAAGTGCATCCTGCAGGGTATTTTTTTGCAACCGCCAGGCTTCTCTCATCAGTCTTTTAATACGGTTGCGGTCCACTGCTTTTTTGAAATTCCGTTTGCTTACACTAAAAGCCGCCTGCAATTTTGTTGCAGGATCACCTGCTAAAGGCGCTTTCTTAAAAATAATTTTTACAGGATAAACCGAAAAAGATTTGCTGTCTTTGAATAGTTGCTCAATGGCCTTCCGGCTTTTCAAGCGTTCGTTTTTTCCAAGCGTATATCGTGCTCTTTGCTCCAAGTAGTCAAAATTAAAAAAGCCCCGACAAAATCGCCGGGGCTTACTATTTTCATGCTCCTGTTTATCCGCCTGCGGCGGCAGGGAGCAGTCTATTTTTTACCAAAACGTTCGTCAGAAACTGTCAGTTTATGGCGCCCTTTAGCCCTGCGGCTGGCCAATACTTTACGGCCATTAGCAGATTGCATGCGCCTGCGGAAACCATGAACTGATTTACGACGGCGTACATGTGGCTGGAATGTTCTTTTTTTACCTGGCATTGTATTAAATTTTTCCTTTTAAAAAATGTTTTTATAAACTCTTTTGTTGCACTCACTGGGGCACCATCCCCTGTGTTTGTGAAAGGACGGCAAAAGTAAGGGAAAACAGCGAAGTTTTGGATTGATAATGTAAAGTTTTTTGGCTTAGAGTGCCAAATGAGTCGATTTTACCGGCGCTCCATAAAAAATCGCCGCCTTGCTGTCAAAGTCTTCCGCTGAATCGGTTGTGTAAAATTGTCGTTGGCCGCCTTTGCTGCATTGGGTCTCCATTTCGGGATGGCGCTGCAGGTACACTGCCAGGCTATCCGCTACGATCTTTCCCTGCGGAATCACGGCACAGCCCCCCGGAACAAACTGTTGTATTTTCTCCATCAGCAAAGGGTAGTGTGTGCATGCCAGCAAAATGGTATCAATCTCCCCCGACTGAGTCAACAGGTTGTTGATATGCTTCTCAATAAAATAGTCGGCACCCTTGCTGTTATGTTCGTTGTTTTCCACCAGGGGTACCCACATGGGGCAGGCTTCCTGGAACACCCTGCACCCCGGGAAAAATTTTTCAATTTCAATTAAATAGGACTGCGATTGTATAGTGCCGGTTGTTCCTAAAACACCCACAGTTTTTGTCTTGCTAAAATTGCCAATCACTTCGGATGTTGGCCGTATTACACCCAGTACCCGCCTACCCCCATCCCCTAAAGGGGTGTTAGCCAGGTCGTTTTGCTGGATGGTACGCAGGGCTTTTGCCGAAGCTGTATTACAGGCCAGTATTACCAACTGGCAGCCCTGGCTAAAAAACCATTGCACAGATTGTAATGTATATTGATACACCGTATCAAAACTCCTTGTACCATAGGGAGCCCTTGCATTATCACCCAGGTAGATATAATCGTATTGCGGCAATTTGGCAGCGATCTCTTTCAGCACGGTTAACCCGCCATAGCCACTGTCAAATACGCCAATTGGCCCGTTGCTCATGTATCAAAAATAACAAAGCCACCCTTAACAAGGATGGCTTTGTACAATTATTTATAAGGTTTACTTAAGGCTTTTTGGCCGGCGCTGCTCCTGCAGCTGGTTTGGGCGCCCCCACTCCAAGTTTCTTTTTTACCAGGGGTAAAATATTATCGCCGGCAGGACCAGTTAATACAGCCGCTTCTTCTAACACATACGTGTAGCCGTTTTCTTTTGCTGTTGCTTTAATAGCATCAGTTGCTTTAGTTCTGATTGGACCGATAAGCGCCTGCGATTTTTCCTGCAGCATCTGTTGCATTGTTTGCTGCCAACCCTGTACTTTTTGTACCAGGGCAATAAGGTCATTTCTCTTAAGTTCTCTCTGTGTGGGTGACCACTTTGCTGAATCCGCCTGGTATATGCTGTCTTTTTCTACATACTCCCTGTAATAATCAGCACCCTGTGCCTGTAAAGAGCTTTGATAATCCTGCAACTGGTTGTTGGCGTCTTCCGTTTCAGGCATAGAGCCAATCAGTTCTTCTGTACTGATATAACCGATCTTCAATTGTGCAGCTGCACCGTTTGAAAAACCAACCACTAAAACCATCACCACTAATGAGCGTAATACTTTTTTCATTTTTTGTTCTTGTGTTTAAAAAAACATTTGTTCCGGTAAAGAACAAATGCAGTTATTATTTATACTGTTTATTAATACTAAACTATAACTAAGCCTCAGATTGTTTTTGGCCAATAATGGCTGCATCCTGCTGGCCTATTGTGATTTATTTAACGCCCAGATTTTTCAGGATATCATCGCTCCTGTCCAGTTTAGGGTCGGCAAATATAACGGTAATTCCTTCACTTTTATCCAAAATAAAATCGTACTGTTTTTCAACAGCCAGTTTTTGTATGGCCGTATAAACCTTGTCCTGTATAGGTTTGATGAGTTCCTGCCTTTTTTTAAACAGGTCACCCTCAAAACCAAAACGTTTTTTCTGAAGGTCTCTCAATTCTTTCTCTTTGTTGTACAATTCATCTTCTCTTTTCTTTTTTAACTCATCACTCAGCATTACCTGCTCTGCGTCAAAATCTTTGTACATTTTGTCCAATGCAGTCTGTTTCATTTCAATTTCCTGCTGCCATTGTGCGCTGTACTGATCAAGCTTGCCTTGAGATTCTTTGTACTCCGGCAATTTTTCCAGGATGTATTTTGAATCGATGATGGCATAACGCTGTGCATTTACATATACTGACATTACCAGCAGGCAGGCAGTAAACAAAAGATATTTCTTCATGTTGGCGTATTTTGAATTTCGAAAATAAAACAAATTAACTGCGGCCCTCTTATTGTGGTTCCTGGCCCAGCATAAAGGTGAACTTAAAGGCGTTCTTAATTGGTTCACCTGCTTTTATCCTGTCAAATCCTATTCCATAATCAAAACCGAGCAGTCCAAACATAGGCAGGAAGAAACGCATACCTACACCAGCCGAGCGCCGAAGCCTGAAAGGATTGTAATCTTTAAAGCTGTACCATCCATTGGCCGCTTCAAAGAATGCCAGGCCATAAATAGTGCTGCTTGGATTGGTGCTGAATGGATAGCGCAACTCCACCGTGTATTTGTTAAAAATGGTAAAGTATTCTGATGGGTTTACGTTCTCCGGATTTATTTTGGGATCCGAGCTTGCATAAATGGGGTACCCCCTGTGTGCAATGATATCATAGCCTAATAAACCAAAGTTATTGCTCAAGCCTGCATCACCCACCTGGAAACGCTCAAATGGTGATATATTTCTTTCGCTGCTATACTTGCCAATAAAACCATACTTGGCTGCTACTTTCAGGATAAATTGCCTGTTTTTTTCTGCACCCTTTGCCACACCAATGGGAACATAATACTCTCCTGTAAATAACCATTTGTGAAATTCAGGAAGTTTGTATTCATTGTCTCCTTCGTTAAACATGCCAAGTGCAGTGTAAGGTAAAGTGAACTGGCCGCTTAAGATAAAATTGGAACCGCCGGTTGGAAATATGGGACTGCCTGATGCAGCATACCTGGCCAATGCCAGCCGCAGACTTATATTGGTTGATGTTCCATTGTTGAGGCCTCCAAAACCACTTACATTATAGTTGCGGAGTTTGTATTGCTGGAAGTTGATAGAAGTAGTAAGAGAAAAATAGTCATCAGGCCATTTTAGCTGTTTGCCAAGCGCTACACTGGCTCCCAATATTCTCAGGAAAGAAGTGTCACCACATTTTCTGCAAAAGTTGCCAAATTGGTCAAATGAATTGGTCTGTTTTGTATTATAAAAGCTTACAGAAAACGAGTTACGCTTTTTACCTCCCAGCCAGGGTTCGGTAAAAGAAAGATTGTATGTACGGAACGCACGGCCATTGGATTGTATCCTGGCACTCAGCTTTTGCCCGCTGCCTGATGGAAGCGGATCCCAGGTGCTTTTCTTAAAAATATTATCTAAAGAAAAGTTATTGAATGTAATTCCCAATGTGCCAGTTAAACCGATACCTCCACCAAAACCTGCAGACAATTCGAGCTGGTCATTTGATTTTTCTTCCACCGCCCAGCTGATATCAACTGTTCCGTTATCTGCATTAGGAACGATGTTAGGAACGATCTTTTCAGGGTTGAAAAAACCTAACTGACCCAGTTCCCTCTGTGTACGGATAATATCCGAGCGGCTGAATTTTTCTCCAGGCACCGTTCTCAACTCACGGCGGATTACATAGTCCTTGGTTTTGTCGTTGCCAGTAATATCAACCTTGCCGATAGTAGCCTGCGGCCCTTCCGTCATACGAATTTCAAAATCGATCGTATCGTTATACACAGATGTTTCAACCGGGTCTAAGCGGAAGAACAGGTAACCATCATCCATGTAAAGACTTTGAATATCGCCACCTTCTGCGCTCGCCTGCCTGCCCAGTCTTTTGTTTAAAATATCAATATTATAAACATCCCCTTTCTTGATACCCAGCAACATATTGAGTATTGAATCGGTATACTTGGTATTTCCACGCCAGCTGATATCTCCAAAATAATATTTACTGCCTTCATCCACTTTTACATGGATATCAAGATTTCCTTTTTCGTTTGCAATTTCTTTGTGGTCAATGATCACCGCGTCCCTGTATCCTTCTGCATTGTAATAATCCAGCACGCTTATCCTGTCTTCATCATATTTCTGCTGGTTGAATTTGGAAGAAGCAAAAAGCTTAAAACGAAAGTAAGGATCAATATAGTCCTTGGTTTTAGAGGGAGAAAGAAAACCAAAATCCTGGAGGTATTGGGCAAAACTGATCGTTTTAGCCGTATCATTATAGGGGCTGCTGTACTTAGGAGGGTTAAGGGTAAACCTTGATTTTTCCTTTGTTCCCTTCATTTGCTTTTTTAGCTTACCATCGGTAACTGCCTCGTTGCCAACAAAATTTACCGAGTTAATTTTTACTTTATTTCCCTTGTTAATATTGAAAGTCAGCAGCACAGAGTTCTGTGATCCTTTGGCGGGCTCTTCGGTTAGGGTTACCGTTGCATTGCGGTAAGATTTTTCAGCATAAAAACTCTTTATCGCATCCAGGGCGCTTACCTTCATATTATCTGTAACTACCTTGTCTCTTGCCAGTGCTGTTTTTGCTTCCAGGTCTTCTTTCTCCGCTTTTTTTATTCCCAAAAATCTAACTTCTGCCAGCCGGGGTCTTTCTGTGATGGCAAGTTCTACGTAAATGTTATTTCCTACAAGGTTGGTAATACTCACTTCCACATCCGCAATCAGGTTTTGTCTCCATAGTTTAGAGATGGCTTTACCAAAAGCGTCGGTGCCGGGAATCGTAACCTTATCGCCGACAGCAAGCCCGGATATTGAAATGATCAAATTGGGATCGAAAGACTGGTTGCCCGTTACGGCAATCCCTGCAACGGTGTATTCAGTTGGCCTGTTGTTGAATATTTCTATCAGCCTTGGGTTTACTGAAACCTTGGGAGAATCAGGCATCTCTTGCGCAGCTGCCTGGTAGGCGCTAAAGAAAGAAAGTACAATAAATAAACAGTTCTGGTAAATCCTCTGCATCAAATGTATTTTACGGGCGGCAATATACTTGCTATTATTAAAAGTATTTGTTAAACAATCCTCTGCCGCTGCTGTATGCAACAACAGAATTCTATATTGGTAAAGCCTGCTTACCCTGCTAGATTCTCTTCTTTGCTCACCTGCTCGCCGGTTTTACCAAACCTTCTTTCTCTTTGCTGAAAATCAATAATGGCCTCATATAAATTTTCCTTCCTGAAATCAGGCCATCTTGTATTGGTGAAATACAATTCTGCATAAGCCAGTTGGTATAATAAAAAGTTGCTGATCCGGTATTCGCCACTTGTTCTTATCATCAGTTCCGGATCGGGAAAACCACTTGTGGTCAAATAATTTTGTAATGTTTCCTGGGTAATGGCAGCCGGGTCAAGAGCGCCATTTTTTACATCCGTTGCAATATTTTTTACAGCATTTACCAGTTCCCAGCGGCTGCTATAACTCAATGCCATTACTAAGTTGAGGCCGGTATTGACATTCGTTTCTTCCAATGCTTCCTCCAGTGCTCTTCTCGCATTAGCCGGCAGCATTTCCAGGTCGCCGATCACATGCAATTTGATATTATTTTTATTGAGGGTGGGCACTTCCTTCCTGATCGTGTCAACCAGAATTTCCATTAAACCACTAACCTCGTTGGCAGGCCTGTCCCAGTTTTCGGTGCTGAAAGCATAGAGCGTGAGGTACTCAATACCAAGTTCTGCACAGCCTTCTACAATATTACGTACGCTTTCCACGCCATGCAGGTGACCAAACAGCCTGTCCTCCCCTTTTTCCTGCGCCCATCTTCCATTACCATCCATAATGATAGCAATATGTTTGGGAAGCCGGTTTGTATCAATTTTATCGAGTTCACTCATAGCGCTGAAAAGCATCTTTTAACTAAGGGCGCAAAAGTAATGAAATTTAGCGGGAATAAGCGTTTGGAAGGAATGTAAGTGGTTTGATAAAATCACCTGCACACACTAAAAGAACACAAGTGTTGGCCAACTTTGTTGGTGCCTGATTTACAGATCAATACTTTACAGGATAGAAATGGGTTAAAGGGAACGTGGAATATGCTTTCGTCAGAGACTCTACATTTTTACCAATTTACCTTTATAGGTTACTTTATCAATTTTCAAAGTATAAAAATATATGCCGGCAGGCAGTGATGAAATATTAAACTGCTGCGTATTGGTAAATTGGGTCATCCGCACGCCGGAGGCATTGAATATTACAGCCTCCTGCGCCAGCACCGGTTCCCCATTTTGCAAACACCTGAATACACCAGTGCCCGGGTTGGGATAGATCACCACCCTAATATCCGAACTGGCGGGAGTAGCGGAAAGTCCGCAAGCATTTTTTTGCTGCAGGTATTGCTTGTCATCCCCCACCCTTTTAGTTACCACGCAACTCATTCCTGTTTTTAAACTCACAATAGCATTGGGAGAAATAACAGCGGGCAATTCAACCACCTGTGTATTATCGAACTGATACCATTTCTGTGCATCATATACTTCCCAGGATAAACTGGCGGCATTGTTCATTGCTTTCAACTGTGTAATGCAGGCAGTACCGCCTTCTTTAATGGTGGCAATAAAATCATTTTGTGTACAGGGCTTTCTTTGGGCATACCATTCAATATTACTGATGTTGGCAAAACATAACCGTGCCTGTTCCATCTTAACCACATGCCAGAAAACACCTGTATGCGATGACGGTAGCTGAAGATAAAACAACCCGGAATCTGATGTATTGATAATTTTTGGCTCAACGGTATTTTCCTGTTCATCTTTAAAAACAAAGGTCCGGCTGATCTCCTCCGCTGTTACAAACCCTGCACCACCTGGGTTTGAATTGTTTACACTAAAGAAAACCTTATCAATACCGGAAGGTACATAAAACCAGCCCGGAAGGCTTAGCAGATCGCCGCGGTAATTTTCTACACTGCTGCCAAAGAATGGCCCGTTCTTATAAAAGTAATTTCCATTGGTGGTAATGGTTATGGCAGCGGATGATTTGTATTTGGAACTGATAGACAGTTTGTAAGTTCCGGCCTGTGGAAGATCAATATGAATGATGCCTGCCCCGCTGTTTTTATCAATGGTATAATCTTTAAGGATACCGATTGCTTTGTTCACATCTTCCACTGTAATATTGATAAGGCCCTTACCCGGCATATCAAATTTGGGGTTGAATTTTACCGTAAAGCTGCCCGCCTTTTCTGCCAGTAAATAAAATTCACTCCTGGCGGTGTAGTCTTTGCCGTTAGTAAAGCCCAGCTGCACGTTGATCTTGTCAAGCGGCAACATATTGCTTATATCAAACTGCGTTTGTATTGCCGCAGCATCTTTAAAAGAATAGTTACTGATCAGCTGTGTTTGAGAAGCAAGGTCTGCATTAAAAGAACTGGTGATCTCTTCCGCTGTTATCAATGGCAACCGGCCGTTGCTGTACACCGTTCCATTGGTGATATTGAACCGCTCATAAATATTGTCTGTTTCGTTATACTGCCGCACCACATTGTTGATGAGCACACTGCTGTTTACTAACTGCAGGCGGCATATTTTAGCGAGGTACAAACACAAAGCTTCCCCCTTTTCTGCTTTGTTTGCAGCAGACCGCTGGTCAAATGTCCAGTCGTAGTAAAGCACCATATAATGCAGGAATGCTTTTAATTCGTTTACTCTTGTCCGTATAATGGGATCGGCATGTAAGGTTTCTGTGTCTGCCTGTTTTACTAACTGCAGGTAATAGGGTAGTTTATATTTGTTATCCTGGAGGCCATTGTACACGGTAACAGTTTTATCATCGCTCCAGCTAAGTAATAATTTGTAAATGGTTCCTGATGCTTCACCAAAAAGGCTGCAAAACTCTTTCAGTTTACTGTCAATGGACTCATCATTTTTTAAAGCTGTATTGGCTGCCAGCAAAAAAGGCAGGCTGGCAAATTTGGATGCAGAGGCTTCCCATATTATACCCTGGCTGTTTTTTTCTTTTAAGCGCTGTATGGTTTGCTCCAGGTCTTTCAGGTAAAAAGAAGGTGTTTCGCCACTCCATTGAGCAAGGTTGAGGTAATGGTACTCAGAAATTTGATTGGATCTGCCATACCACCTGTTCATCAGTCCCTTGGCACTGGTTTCAAAATGGAAAGCAGTGGGCACTACCTGCACGTCAATATTTTGGTGGATAGTAATTTTAGAAGACGGCACATCTGCATGACTGTCGTATGCATACAGTTGAAAAGTTTTGCCCGGCAGGCTGTTGCTTATTGCAGCAGCCGTAAAATTAGCCAGCAAAAAATGCTGGTCGCTTTCCCTGGGGAATGCTTTATTGCCACAGTCATTTGTTTCTGAATTGGCCCATTTTGCCCCATCAGGAACTTCTATACCGATATTTCCATAATTGTACTCAAAGTTTTTTACATAATTGGCATACAATGCCGTGTTGCCAAAAATGGTGTTTCGAAAACTGCTGTATTTATTTTCTATCCCGTTTGCCCATAATTGCATTGCTGCCACATTATTGATATCGGGAACAGACTGCCCTGTTGCGGCCCTGGACCCATTGTAAGGTGCCACATAACAGGGATTGTTTTGCAATTCGGTTTTGTAGGCAGGCGTAAGTACATCATCGCGGTGGCCGGCAAACCGATAAGCGCCCACCATATTATTACGTCGCTGGTATAATGCATATTCATGGCCTAACTCACCGTAATAGGTATCCCAGTAGTAATTGCTGTTCCTGTCCATTGCCCAGGTATTGCAGCCCCCGCTGATAAACCAGTTTTTGTATTTAAAGTGGCATGTATACGTGGTATCAATATGTTTATAGGGCGAATTAAGAACGGGTATGACTTCCCAAACAGAGCCGGGCTGGTAAAACCGAAAACCTAACTGGTACAAGTATTCGTACACACCATAGCAAAGGCCGTTATCCTGCCCTGCAGTAAAACTGATTAAATTAGTTCCATTGCTTTTTACTTTACAAGTTTGATTGGCTGTTATCGACTGATCATAAATCAACACGATGCCGCCTGAGGGCATGGTAGTACTGTATTGCTCTGCAGTAAAATGACTTCCTGCCACCGCCTTTTGCAGTTGCATCGCCATATCTTCGGCAGTTGACCGCAGCAATTGCGATTGCCCCGCAGGATAATAAACAGTTTGCGCCTGTAAGTTTACATAAGCCAATAGACCGACAGCTGCTGTAAGCAGGTACTTCCGGATGAACGCCATAGTATAAGTTTGGTAGTGAACTAACTATGGTTCAACACAGAAAAATTGAATTAAGATGGAATTTCGGTACAGATATCAGAGGGTAGTAGCCGGATTGCTTTTTCGAAGATAGGGGAATTATTTGTAACCCGGCAAAAAAAATACCGGGAAAATACAATCCCGGTATCTAATATATTGATAGCTTACTACTTAAAAATCAGAAGGGCATTTATAGGAACTGATATTAAATGAAATGCCAATCTCAGCAATCACATACTGGTCTTTTTGTTTGCTCCATCCACGCTGGCGGCCTTCAGCACCAATCACATTCGCTGTTTTTTCATAGCTCCTGTCCTGTAAGGCAAGTGCTGTTGGGTTAGTGAATTTATCAGATCCCACATATGTGGCACTTACATCATCTAAATAATCTGTAAAGGTTAAGCGCTGGGCTATTTGAAAAGAAATATTGAATTTGTTGTTCACATTGTATTTGATACCCATCCCGATAGGTACACACATGGCCATGCTGCCATAAGGTTTTCTTGTTTTGCCGGTGGCTGCATCGGTATAAGAAATATTCTGGCCTTCGGTACCTAACGGACGTAAATAATATTTTTTACTGGCCAGGTAGGCGTAGGGATTATAACTAAATACGCCAATACCCAGGGTAATATAGGGTGTAAAATTATGCTGGGGGTCATCCGGCTGAAACTTAAAGAAATTAAAGTCCCCGGATAGCGCTATCTCCAGGATATCAGTATTAAAACTGAGGTTCCTTAGTTTTTGATAATCGTTCTTACTATAAACATCACTGTAACCCAGTTGAGCATAATGTACAGCCAGCCTGGCCGACAGGTAATTGTTGAACTGCTTACGGTAAAAGGCACCAATGGCAATTTTGGGCCTGTTGAGCGAGGCCCTGGTATTTAGGTCGCCAAAATAATGGGCTGCGCCAATGGTTACACCAAATTCTCCTTGTAATACGTTTGGGTTAAAGCGCTCCTGGGCAAAAAGACTGCCCGTAAAAGCTGCCATGAAAAAAGCAGATAGGATGATTTTCTTCATAAACGCAAAATAAGGAATGTTTATTAAAAAAACCTGTTAACTCCTGTCAGCAGCGTTTGAACCGGCGATGTAAATGCTGTTAGTTTCTTTTATCGAGACCCCATGAAAGCTTGTTCCTGAGCGTTTGCAAAAAATTATTTTCGTTGAGCCTGATCAGGTTGACCTCAAATTTTTCCTTCCTTATGGCCAGTTGTACTTCTTTTGGCACTACGATGCGGCGGCTATCCAGGGTGCAAATGAAGTTGTCTGTACGGCCCTCCACTTCAAAAGAAATGATGTTATCATCAGGAATAACAATGGGGCGGATATTTAAATTATGTGGTGCAATGGGAGTGATCACAAAACTGCCGCTCTCCGGAAAAACGATGGGACCATTACAACTTAAGGAATACCCTGTACTGCCGGTAGGTGTGGCCACTATCAAACCATCAGCCCAATAAGTATTTAAAAATTCACCGTTGAGGTAAGTGTGAATTTTTATCATGGACGAGGAATCTTTTTTCTGCAATGTAAATTCGTTCAATCCATACGGTATATCATCAAATACCGGGATGTCGGCATCTACATGAATAAGTGTGCGCTTTTCTGTAACATACGTGCGTTGCGAAAGGGCACTGATAGCCGTTTGCAGTTCGTCTTTCCCAATATTGGCTAAAAAGCCCAAACGGCCATAATTGATTCCCAGCACAGGTATGCCTTTGTCCTGAACCAATGTTACGGTATCGAGCAAAGTGCCGTCTCCACCCAGGCTGATTAGACAGTCTATATCGTCATCCAGGTCTTTAGCTGAGCTGAACGTATCGTATTTGCCGCTAAGGTTGAGAGAGGAGTAAATCTTATTAAAAAAATCCTGGAAAAAAACGGGCTCCATTTTATGTGCATACAATTCGGCCAAAAAAAACTCCATGTCTTTATTCTGGTTGTTCTCTATTCCCCTGCTGTATATGGCGATTTTCATCTTGTTGGCTTTGTAATTGAATAGTACGTTCTCCTAGGGACAACATTTATATTATATTCCCCTAAGTTCCCCTAAAACTATAATCCGCTCTGGGCCTGTAAAAATAACCCGTTTTTACCTAACTGGTTAAAGCTGTATTCTATCCGCAGGTTGATGTCATAAATGGAAAGAATATCGATGCCCAATCCCCCGGTGTACAGCAATTTATTATTTAAACTGGTGCGGAAGTCATCTTTGTTAAAAGCTATGCCTAAATCCCCATAAGTTTTTACAAAAACAGTAAATGGAATGATATGATACTTGTCGGATTTAAACGGCGTTTTAATATTGATGGTAAAAAGCTTCTTCTTAAGTGTGTTTCTTAATAATCCAAAAGCCACTCCATCCACCACGTACAATTCAAGGCCCCTGAGGTTTACGTCAGAATAACCCAGCGACCGCTGGTTAATATAGGGCTGATTGAAAGGAAGGGTTGTTTTGGCAGATATTTCTGCACTTACATACCAGTCATTTTTGAGTGGCCAGTACTTATTGTAAGAACCTTCAATTGAAAACATATTGATGCTGCCACTAAAACCAAAACCTCTTTTTAATAAGCGTACAGAGCCCGTTGTTCCTCTCAGTGGATACACGGCATTATTGGTATTGATATAACGGTAGGTATAGCTGAAATCAAGATAATTTTTATGTGTTACTGCATCTTTGAAATAATTAGGGTTGTATTTGGGATCTATTAAAGAATCCACCACAGACACATGGTTGAATACGATGTTGAAGTAGTGCGTGCCCATAATATTCTTACGGAAATTGTAACCCACTCCTACAAAATAATTCTTTCTTGAAAAATTACCGTTGTTAAACAGTACCGGTTTGTTGCTGGTGTCAATTTTATAAATGAATTCCCTGTTCTGCACGATGCCGCCCGTGGCTGAAAAACCATTATTAAGCTTTTTTTCGCTTACAGGTTTGAAATAAGTAAAGGAGATATTTCTTGTGAAGCCGTTGAGCAAGGTGAGCCGCAACAAGTCGCGGTGACCGGTAAGATTATAGTGGGTAAACTTTACACCATATACTACCCGGTCAAGATCTGCTTTATACTTTTGTATCCATTCATTGATATTACGGTCAATCAGCTGGAACTTTGGAATAGGAAAAATATACCAGCGTTCTTTTACCGCAAGGTTAATGCCGACCACACCCGGGGCAATTTCCGTAAGTTCGGGATTTACTTCTAAAAAAAGGTTGGTATTGTATACCTGCTGCTGCAGTTTTTGTAATTCATCATTAAATGAACCGGCATTAACGGTATCCCCCGTTTTTAACTGCATTTCTCTGCGGATGATATATTCTTTTGTTTTTTTATTGCCGCTGATCGTAATACTGCGAATAATAATTTTCGTTGAAGAATCTTTTCCCGCCAGCAGGCCTGCGGTAATGGTTTTGATATCAATGATGTTCTGTGCAGCACCCATTGATGCCATCATCATCAGTACACAAAAAATATATGCTGTTTTAAGAAAATGCATTCGAAATTAAAACCCTGTAGAATCAGGATTGCAAATGTAAGTGATATGAATGTAAGGAGAGAAATGGGGCAAAGAGCATAAAAGAGAAAAGGAGGCAAATGAACAATGTTAATACTACAAAAACTGGAACCGATTTTATCAATGAATGCTCCTTTATGCTTTTTTCTCTTTTGTTCTCTTAGCTATATATCCAGGTAATTCATCAAATGCCTGTAATTGCTGTGTATCTCGTTCTCAAATTTTTCATCGCCAAAGAAGTAGATCACATCATATTCGTACCGTTCAAATGTAGAGACGATGGCTGCGATCTCTTTTTTATTTAAATGGAGTGTAACCGTTAACAGGCCGGTGTCGGCTTGCGTGGTTGTATTTAAATGAAGTATGTGGGCATCGTTGCTTTCAACCAGGCGGCTGATCTCTGAAATGGCAAACTGGCTGCGTTCCATTTCCATTACAATGATGCCGCCAATTTCGTTAGCGCCTGAAAAGTTTCCCAGTGCTTTCAAAAGATCTGCCACAGTAATGCTGCCGGTAAACTCCTGTTCATCATTCACCACCGGCACACAGGCGGTATCATACTGGTTGCTGAAATTAACGGCATTTAAAAAATGTTCATTTTCCTTTACGCTGGCAGTTAAAAAAAGTTCCTGGAAAAATTGCAGGCTTCCTTTTTCTTCTGCAGCATCCAGCAGGTCTTCCTCGCTTATCAAACCAAGGTATTTTCCATCGTCTGACACCACGGGTAAATGCGTAAGCCTGTAGTCGTTGATCAACTGCAGGGCTTTGGCAATACTATCCAGTATTTTCAGCCGGGGAATATTGTTGTTTATAAGTTCAGTTGTGAGCATACGCAGCGTTTTAACGGTCAGCCGTACCGCAATATTGTAAAAATATCAATTGGCAAGACAAGAAAAACTGTTAATTCGTTGCAGCAGGAGAATGCTGTTTTGCCAGGAACGCACTAAGTATCATGTTAAATTCACCGGGCACTTCCATCATCGGTGCATGACCACATTTGTCTATAAAATGGAGTTCGCTGTTTGGTATCAGCCTGTTAAATTCTTTTGCCACAAACGGCGGGGTAATGCTGTCATTATTTCCCCAGATAAGGCAAACAGGCTGTTTTATTTCCCGAAGCTCCTCGCCCAGGTTATTACGAATAGCGCTTTTAGCAAGAGAGATTATTTTGATCACTTTCAACCGGTTATTGGTTATTTCAAAAACCTCGTTCACCAGGTCTTCTGTTGCCATTTTAGGATCAAAAAAAGTAAGTTCAGTTTTTTTACGGATGTATTCTTTATCACCCCGCTTGGGATAGGTATCCCCCATCCCGTTTTCGAACAAACCTGAACTGCCGGTGAGGGTTAAGGTCTTTATTCTTTCGGGGTGTTTTAAAATATGCACCAGCGCCACATGACCACCCAGTGAATTACCCATCAAATGAATCTGGTTGTAGTTTCGGTGTTCAATAAATTTATGAACAAATTTTTGCAGCCCGCCTACGGAAGTATGTAACAGATCCAGTTCCAGCAAAGGCAGTATAGGCACAATTACAGTATGGGTCTTTTTAAAATGCTCAATTAAGTCCATGAAATTGCTTAATGCTCCAAACAAACCATGCAGCAGCATCAATGGTTCTCCTTGCCCTTCTTCTATATATTTAAACTTGCCGTCTTGTTTTATTTCGTAACTCATTAGTATTCCTGTTATAACTTGGCAAACGTACTGCGCTAAAATAAGCAATCAGTATAAAATTAAGTTGTTTACAATTTAAATTGTTCAATTTCTTTGAATTGGTAACACGGGCATCACATGGAGGGTTTAATTTTTTGCGACAGTCCTTCAAAAAAATCTTCCAGGTTTGTAAATGAATCCCTGAAGAAGGGAATAACCTTTGCAAAGTTATCAATTACTACCGGACCCCAGGGTTTAATATATGGATAAACAGCTGACTGCTGCAGCGTATCTGGCTTAAGCAAATGAATCTTATCCGCATAAAACAACATGACACTAAAAATGAGCATATACAGCGCCAGGTAAACAGCGGCCCCTGCCAGTTTATTGGCCCAGCCCAGTAAAACCATTTCAAAGCTTTTTTCAATAAATTTTGCTCCCCAGTTCACCAGTATCACCACCACTAAAAATACGAGTGCAAAAGACAGGATGGGCAGCCATTTGCCAGGAACCGAAACCGATTTTTGCAGGTGCAATGCCACCACAGCTGATAATTTTAATGCAGCCGCCAACCCAATAATAAATGCAATAATGGAAAACAATGCCACTACAAGCCCTTTGCGTATGCCTTTTATAATGGCAACAATGGCAACTATGGCAATGATAATGTCTATCATGAAGTTGTATTACTGGTATTGGTCAGGCTGGTGAAACCTGGCGGGCTTATTTACTCAACAGTTCTTTTACTATTGCGCTGATGGCTTTTCCGTCTGCCTGGCCGGCAAGTTGTTTGCTCGCAAGGCCCATCACTTTACCCATATCTGCGGGAGAGGAAGCTCCGGTTTCGGAGATGATTTTCGCCACCGCTTCTTTGATCTCGGCTTCCCCTAATTGTTTTGGTAAAAACTTTTCTATCAGGTCCATTTCTTCTTTTTCTTTTGCAGCCAGGTCAGCCCGGCCCTGCTGTGTAAAGATCTCGTAAGAATCCCTGCGCTGCTTCATCATCTTCTGCAGAAACTTTTGTTCAGTAGCTTCATCAATAACACCGCCTGCACCCGGATCTGTTTTTGCTTTAATGATCTCCGCTTTAATAGCTCTTAATCCACGAAGCAATGCTTCATTTTTCGATTTCATGGCATCTTTCATTTCTGCCATTATTTGTTCTTCTAAAGCCATAATATAAAATTTGAAAATTTGAAAATTACGAAATTTGAAAATGGGGCAGCCTTCATTTGCTGATGGAGCCATTTGCCAATTGAGCTATTATGCTATAGTTAAATTGAGCCATTAGCTTTGTTCTTTCAACTGGATAGCCTCAAACTTCTTCTTAAAATCTTTGGCAAACTTTTTCATTTCATCGGCCAATTCCTGCTGACGGGTGGCACGGTTAAAGGTGTCTGCCATCGTCATCAGCATTTGATAATAAAAGTCTGCCATCTCATCCATCATCATGTCTTTTGTCCAAAGGTCGATACGCAGGGCCGATTTGTCGGCTGCATCCCAAAATGCCAGGCACATGGCCTTGGCTTTTTGTTGCGCTTCGGCGCTGCTGCCGCTTGCGTTCCAGTTTATTTGCTGCGGAATTTTATCAGGACCCAGCATTACATCTATTTGTATTGTTGATTTCTCCATTTTTATCGCTGTTAAGGCTGCAAATGTAACAAGTTATCATTTTACCCTGTGTTGGTTAATGAAAGAATCCTTTGCCAGGTGTTTGTAGGTTTTACTTCTTTAAACAGCTGCCGTCCATGTTCCACTAATCCGGCATGCCTGTTCTCATCTTTATAAATGATCATCAGTTGTTCCGCTATTGAATCAACCGAAGAAGGGTTTGTATACAAGGCCGCATCTTTCAACAATTCGTGGGCCTGTGGCGTATTGCCCGCTATTACAGGCACTTCACAGGCTACTACTTGTTGCAAAAAGTGTATATCGCTGTACAATGGCGAAAGTACAACCCCCGACCAGGCTGCAGCTGTTATTGAAGTTCTTTCTGTTTCAGTAAGACCACTAAGCAAGTGAACTTCGTTCCGGTACTTATATAAGCGCAGGCTTTCTACAAACTCGCTTTTCACTGGTATTTTGTCAACAACCAGCAAAAGCTGCATCGAACTCTTTTGCCTTTTTTTAAAAAGAGAAAATGCTTTTAAAAGATTGGTTAGCTGGTGCCTGTTGTGAATTGCCCCGGAAAAAAGAAAATATTCATTCCCCCCGCTGTATTTATTTTTTACTTTTTCTTTTTCTTCCCAGGAAATGAGTGTGCAGTTATTATTTATAGCTGGCGCAATGATGATTGTATCTTCCTCTGCTGTGAATTTGTTTACAATGTTATTTTTTATATGTGCCGAAAAAGTCATCACAGCGGCCGCCTTATTTAAAGCCAGCGGCAAGTGGGCTTTCATAAAATGTACATACCGTTTGCTGTACCACTCCGGGTGATCAAAAAATGCCAGGTCATTTACAATGATACATTGGGGCAGCTTTGTATTTAAGCACCCAATGCCATCTGCGGAAACAAGCAGGTTGGCCTTTATCTTTTTTAACGCTGCAGGCAATGTATAATTGTACCACATCTTCCATAACAAAGGGCTGGAGGACTGCTGCCGCAGCACAATGTTTTTTACATTGCTTTGTAATGATGGCGGTATTTCTTCGTTTGATATAAAATAAAACTGGTGGCCACTGTTTTCTGCAGCCATGTTTTGAAACCAGTTTATCCAAATTTGTGATGCCGCTGCGTCACCCGACAGTATCCTGATGTTGATTGCAATAACCATTGCTGCAAAAGTAGGCAGCACCTTCCACACTGCTTCTTATTCCTCCTCTTCTTTATTTTTTGATGTCATCAGCAAGGTGTAAGCTCCTTTTGATACGATGGCTTTGTCTTTTAATGCATCCGCCTCCAGTATTTCGATAAAACCATTCTCTTTATTGCCGGTTTTAATTTCTGTCATGGCAAATTCTCTCTTGCCATTGTTTGTAAAAACATACTCCTTTCCCTGGTAGCTTACAATACACTCTTCGGGTAACACACTCGTAATGCCGGATTGGGTTTCTACAATCGCATTCATATAGGTACCCGGCAGCAAGGCTTTATCATACAGCTCAAAATGACAATGCACTTCGGAGGTGCCTTCTTCCCTGATGTCTTTGCTGATAAGGATTATTTCGCAGGGGTATTTTTTAGCGGGATTAGTATTGGTAAATGCCATCACTTTTTGGCCAATAGCCAGTTTTGATACATCTTTTTCAAATACCATCAGGTTCAGGTGTATATCCTCGGGATTTATCAATTCAAACAGTACATCGGCAGCATTTACATATTTGCCAATATTTACATTCACCTTACTCACATAGCCTGTGATATTACTATAGATGTTGATGCTTTTTGAAATATTGTTTACTGTTAAACTGCCCGGGTTCACATTGATCAGTTTTAATTTTTCAGCCAGTGCACTGACCATGATCTTCAATGATGCCGTTTCTGCCTGTGCCTGCTGCATCACTTTATCGCTGCTGGCCTGCCCTGCATTCAGTTCTTTTTGACGCTGGTATTCCAGTTCTGCGAAATGCAATCTTGATTTTGCCAATAAATAATCCTGTTGCAGCTGCACATACTGCTGGTCTTCCATGGTGGCCAGCACTTCGCCCTTGTTCACATGCATACCGGGCAACAATTTAGTACTGCGTAAATACCCCCCCAGCGGCACGCTTACTGAAATCAGGTTTTGAGGCGGCACATCAATTTTTCCATTAACCCTTAGCGTTATCGCCATTTCTTTCTGCGACACTGTTACTGTTTCAATTCCTGCATTTTTTAATTGTGCATCTGTAAGTATCACGTTATGGGACGTGTCTGTTGCTGTGTCCTTTTCCTGTACGGCTGTTTTATTATTGCACCCGGCGATAAATACCATTACGATTATGATGAATAAATTTTTCATTGTATCAATTATTTTGTTGTGATAAACTTCAGTTGAATAATACTTTCATTCAGGCCCCAAACAGCGTCTGCATAGTTGCTTTGCACAGCTATTGCCTGGTTGGCGAGCATTACAAAGTCGAGGTAGTTAATTTCTCCATTGCTGAATTGCCTGCTGGCTGTTTTTAAAATGATATCAGCATTCTTTAACCCTGTCTCTTCAAAATATTGTATGATCGCTGTATTACCTTCGTATGCCTTCAGCCATTTTTCCCGCTGTGCCTGTAGTAAATGCTGTTGTAACTGGTATTGATTTTCTGCGATACCTTCTGCAAGTTTTGATGCTTTTATCTTTGCCTTTTGGCTGCCGGCAAAAATGGGAATGCCAATACCCAATTGTACTGAGCTGAACCGATGACCGCTGCTATAGACTTTATTATCTGCCCCGGTGCCGGTAAAACTGTTGTTACTATAACCAAGCAACAGATCAGGCAACAACCTTGATCTTTCAAAAGCGGTTTGTGAAAGGGCTGATTTTTTTTGCTGCTGTAAAAGCGCCATTGTAGGATTGTTAACAACAGTACTGCTGTCATCACCGGCCGGCCCTGCTATTTTCAACACTGCAGCTACGGGATAAAATTTCTTTTCGCTGTTCAACAGCAATTGCAGTTCAACCAATGCTATATACATTTCCTGTTGTACCTGTATCAACTGGATAGCGTTATTGGCCTTCTGCGTTTCTGCTGTTGTTTTCTCCAGGATATTGCTTTCACCTTTTTGCAGCCGGAGATCTGCTTTTTCAAAGAAGCCGGTGTAAAGGGTATCTGCCTGGAGCAGCAATCTTTCTTTTTCTTTTAAATAAAGGCAATAGTAAAAAGCCTGTGTCACTGCTTTCTTAATTTCAAACTCCTTTAAGGATACTGACAGCAGTGTTGCTTTCCATTCTTCATTTAATAACTGCCGGTGCTTTTTATAAACTGACGGCAATGCAGTTGTTTGTGTTAAACTGAAACGGCTGTCGTTGTAAGCACTGTTGATCTGCCCGTATTCTGCAGCCAGGTTTGTTTTGGGTATATCGGTTGCCGTGAGTGACATGGCTTTTGCATAAGCGGCTTTTGCCTGCTCATTTTTTATTGTCGCATTGTTGCTGACAGCCAGCTCTATCGCCCTTTCAAGGCTGATGGTATCCTGCGCCTGGGTAACAAAGCTTACTGCAATTGCAAAGAGCAACAAGGAAACTGCTTTTTTATTATAGCTTTTTACGCTGATCCCTTTTTCGAACAGCATATATAAAATGGGCAGCACAAACAGTGTTAAGAAGGTGGCAACCAGCAATCCTCCAATCACTACGGTTGCCAACGGCCGCTGCACTTCTGCACCGGCACCATTGCTCAGTGCCATCGGTAAAAATCCCAGTGATGCCACAAAAGCTGTCATCAGCACGGGACGTAATCTCAACGCCGTTCCTCTTAATACGATCATGGCTGTATTTTTCATACCCTGTTTTTTTAAACGGTTAAACTCTGCAATTAACACAATACCATTCAGCACTGCCACTCCAAACAAAGCAATAAAACCCACACCGGCACTGATACTGAAAGGCATTCCCCGGAGTGCCAGGAATAAAATGCCACCAATGGCAGACAGCGGTATAGCTGAGTAAATCAGCAATCCCTGCTTTACAGACTTAAAAGCAAAAAACAACAATACAAATATCATTACCAGTGATACGGGAACGGCAATGGACAAACGCTTTTTTGCTTCGTTCAGGTTTTCAAATACGCCGCCATAAGTAATATAATAACCGGGTGGAAACTTCAGTTGTGCATCCACTTTTTGCTGCAATTCATTTACAATGGTTTGTACATCCCGGTTACGTACATTGAACCCTACCACGATCCTTCGTTTGGCATCTTCCCTTTGCACCTGGTTCGGCCCTTCTTTGATCTGTACATCTGCCAGTTGCGATAAAGGAACCTGTGTACCCATGGGTGTTGGCACCAGCAGGTTCTGTATATCTTCCAGGTTTTTCCGGTCATTCGATTCCAGCTTAACGGTCATGTCGAAACGCTTTTCTCCTTCAAATACCATCCCGGTTGTTTGCCCTGCAAAAGCAGTATTCAGCACTTTATTGATGTCAGCAACTGATAAATGAAATTGTGCTATCAACGGCCGGTTGTACTCCACCACCACCTGGGGCATTCCTGTTACTGACTCCACATACACATTTTCTGCACCCTTTACGGAAGCAATAATTTTAGCCAGTGAATTGGCATTGGATGCCAGTGTATCAAGGTCTTCGCCAAATATTTTACACACCACATCCTGTCTTGCTCCCGTCATCAATTCATTAAAACGCATCTGTACCGGATATTGAAAGCTCACGGTAATACCTGGAACTGCTTTAAGCGCACTGGTCATTTTCGACGATAGTTCATTAAATGTTTTTGCCGATACCCATTCTTTTTTATCTTTTAATATCACCATCATATCACTGGCTTCCATAGGCATAGGATCCGTTGGTACTTCGCCGCTGCCAATTTTTGTAACTACTTTTATTACTTCGGGAAACTGTGTTTTTAAAATATGTGCAGCCTTCTGTGTGCTTTCAATAGTGGTGTTAAGATTGCTTCCGGTTAGTACCCTTGTATCCACAGCAAAATCACCCTCTTCCAATGCAGGAATAAATTCACCACCCAAGGTCATCAATAAAAAAACGGATGTAATAAACAGTGCCAGCACAGCTGATAAAACCGTTTTAGGAAAACGTATGACTGATGAAAGTGCTTTCTGGTAGGCTGTTGAAAGCTTTTGCATCAACCTGTCGGAAAGATTCTTTTTATGTGTCGTTTTTTTACTGAGGAAAAAGGCGCTCATCATCGGGATATAGGTAAGCGACAGTATAAACGCACCTAACAAAGCAAAAGCTACGGTTTGTGCCATTGGCTTAAACATTTTGCCTTCAATGCCCTGTAAAGTAAAAATCGGGAGATATACTATAAGGATGATGAGCTGGCCAAACACGGCACTGTTCATCATTTTCCGGGCAGAATGCGTTACCGTTTCATCCATTTGATCGGTATCCAGTTTTTGCAGGCCCTTGTACTTTGTAATGTGTGTTAACTGGTGCATTACTGCTTCCACAATTATGACGGCTCCGTCTACTATTAATCCAAAGTCGAGTGCGCCAAGACTCATTAAATTGCCACTGACTCCAAAAGCATTCATCATACAAACTGCAAACAGCATGGCTAATGGAATAACGGATGCCACCAATAAACCAGCCCTGAAGTTTCCAAGAAACATCACCAGTACAAAAACAACGATCAAGGCTCCTTCGGCTAAATTCTTTTCAACCGTGCTGATGGAATTGTTAACCATTTTTGTACGGTCAAGAAATGGCTCTATCTCCACGCCCTCTGGCAGTGTCTTTTGGATTTGTGCAATGCGCTCTTTTACATTTTTTATCACAGCACTGCTGTTGGCCCCTTTCAGCATCATCACTATAGCACCCGATACTTCGCCTTCATCATTATAGCACATGGCTCCATACCTTGTGGCATATCCCATTTTTACTTCGGCCACATCCCTGATAAAAAGTGGTGTGCTGTTGTTTTTATGAGCGATGGAAATATTTTCTATATCCTCCATATTTTTAACCAGCCCTTCGCTGCGGATATATAAAACGGTGGGACCTTTTTCAATATAAGCTCCGCCTGTATTTTGATTATTGGCTTCTATGGCCGCAAACACATCATTGATGCTGATGTTGTGAGCATTCAGTTTGTTTGGGTTGACTGCAATTTCATATTGCTTTAATTTTCCTCCAAAGCTGCTGACTTCTGCCACGCCCCGTACACCCAATAATTGCCTGCGGACAACCCAGTCTTGTATCGTTCTTAATTCTGTTGCATCAAACTTGTGTTCATATCCCTTTTTGGGTTTAACCACATACTGGTAAATCTCTCCCAAACCGGTAGTAACAGGGCCCAGTTGTGGTGTGCCAATTCCTGGTGGTATTTGAAATTGTACCTGTTGGAGGCGCTCGGCCACCTGCTGCCGTGCCCAGTACACATCCGTAGCATCATCAAATACAATCGTCACAAGTGACAAGCCAAATCTTGAAAAACTCCGGATCTCTTTTGTGCCGGCAATATTACTATTAGCCTGTTCAATGGGAAATGTAACAAGGCGCTCAATATCTGTGGCACCAAATGATGGTGCAATGGTAATCACCTGCACCTGGTTATTGGTGATGTCTGGTACTGCATCAATGGGCAACCTGGTGACTTCGTAAGCACCATACCCAATAAGCCCGATGGTGAACAGACCGATGATGAGTTTATTCCTTACGGAAAACCCGATTATTTTACTTAGCATAATCTTGTTTTGTTAATCAATAATTTATTCAAACTGTGAATGAGCCTGAATTTTTATAGCAGCATTTTAACTGCTGCACTTTTTATACATGATTAACAAACACGGGGCGGCTGCCAAATAGAAGAAAGAAAGGCGGAGGAATATGTAAAGTTGTAATGGGCAAAAGTTTGTTTTCGCTCAATGAAATGAACTACAACGTCCTGCTTAATAACGGGTACAGGTAAATAAAATGAAATGTAAGAGCCCAATGAATTTTCAGCAGATTTAAAAGGGAGCCGCATATCCTTCTCATAATCTGCGTCTATTTTGGTACCCTCAGCGTAATGCATACACAGAAAATCAATAAAGGAGAATTGACTGTCCAGCTTTTTGTGTTCAATAAAATGTTCAACTAATATGGGAAGTTTCAGCAACTCTTTTAACTGCGTGGAAGAAAGCAGGTAAATGGATAAAAACAATATGGAGATTCCTTTTTTCAACAACGCAAAGGTAAATCTTATTCGTTAAGACAGGGTAAATATTATTAATACCTTATGTTATTGAAATTATCTCTTGCCTCTTACTGATCATTTTTCCTATAGGTGTTGCAAATTTTTCAAATGCATTTTGCTTCAATAAATTTATAACCTCATTGGCTGATGCAGGAGAAACAGCGATCAGTAAACCGCCACTTGTTTGTGGGTCTGCCAGTACCGCTTTTTGAAAATCAGTGATGGGTCCGATCTTCTCTCCATAACTGTCCCAGTTGCGGTGTGTACCACCAGGTATGGATTTGTTATCAATATAAAATGTGAGATCGTCTGTAATGGTGGGTATATTCTCAAATACAATTTCAGCACTCAGCCCGCTGCCTTCCGCCATTTCCACCAAATGCCCCAGCAGGGCAAAGCCGGTTACATCCGTCATCGCATTCACTCCTTTTATTTTCCCCAGCTGTTCACCAATTTTATTCAGCTGCATCATTTGCTTTGCCGCCATGCCTTTATGTTCTTCCTTTAAGAGGCCCTTTTTTTCTGCGGTTGTTAAAATACCAACGCCCAATGGTTTGGTTAAAAACAACCAATCACCATCCTGCGCTTTATTATTTTGTTTGATATCTTCAATAGCAACAAAACCATTTACTGCTAAGCCAAAGATGGGTTCAGGTGAATCAATGCTATGCCCGCCTGCCAGGGGAATACCTGCTTCTTTGCAGATGCTGCGGCTGCCTTCAATTACTTTTTGGGCAACAGCCGGTGGCAATACATTAATGGGCCAGCCTAAGATAGCTATGGCAAGGGCAGGTTTTCCGCCCATCGCATACACATCACTGATAGCATTGGCCGAAGCGATCCTTCCAAACTCATAAGGATCATCAACAATAGGCATAAAAAAATCGGTGGTGGAAATCAACGCTGTGCCATTACCAATATCATACACGGCCGCATCATCTTTGCTGTGATTGCCTACGATCAGTTTATCATTGTCGGGCATCGCAAAATTGCTGGCGAGTATTTCATCCAGCACTTTGGGTGAAATTTTGCAGCCACAACCGGCACCGTGAGAATATTTTGTAAGCTGAACCGCCCCCTCTAAATCTCCCCCAAAAGGGGAGACCTTAGAGCTTTCGATTGCAATTTTTTGTTCTTTGTTTATAGAAAATTTTTCATCCATGTTATTCTTTTTTCCTTCTTCGCAGCACAATCGCTGCATTGGTATTGAGATCGGCACTAAAGCGTACATCATACCTTTTTTCGCCATCGTTTACTATCAGCAGTCCGGTATTGGGAGGTATTTCACCCAGGCTTTCTGCATACATCACCAACTTTACTGAGTCCATATTAGGTGTGATGTAAACTGTTTTGGTATTGGCTTTTGTGCTAAGACCGGCTTTGGAGAATATAACATTTCCATTCATGATAACTGTTACGGTATCGCCGTCTACATCACCATTATCATATAGGGTGAGCACCAGGCTGTCGTTTTCAAAATAAAATGACTGGTCCGATTTAGTAAAACGTTTATCCAGTTCCGCAGCGCCGCCAGCTACTGATGGTGCTACATACGCCACTGGTGGTGGAGTGGGTTTGGGTGGTGGAGGTTTTACAGCCACGGGTTCAGGCTTTTTTTCTGGTGCTGGTTTAACTGTTACAGGCTCATCATCCGGATCTCTTTTTTGCGGCTCTTTTCGTTCTGGTTTAGGCTTGGGCGTTACAGCGGCCACTACTGGTTCCGGCTTGGCTGCAACGGGCTTTGGTTTCATTGACGATTTTGCCAGCAGGTTCATTTGCGCCTTTTTCGGCCTTGCTATTGGCATCACTTTAATTTGCATGGGCCATGGCTTTGTATTAGCAGGCAATAATGTTGCGGTAGTTTTGCCAATGGAAGGTATTACAAGGTCAGGCACCGCCTCAGGTTCTTTTTCTACAACAGGCGGTGCCGGTTTTATTGCCGGCGCTGGCTGTGTTACTACAGCTATTGTTGTTTCATCTGGTACCGATGGCCTGTCCTTAAACGACAGCTTAGCACTGAGCTTTAGTGTATCCAGGCTTTTGAATAATTCAGATTTTTTAAAATCATTTTTTCGTTTAAGCACCACCGTTCCTTTGGCAGGTATGTACCGCCTGGTTTTATTGGTGTTCCATTCACCTTCCAGTATCATTTCTTTTTCGGTTACCGTTAACTGAACGGTCATGGTTTTTTTAACACGGCTGGAGGGGTTGATAGAAAACTGGTGGTCAATAAACCCTTCGTCTTCCATTATATACTTATTTCCTTTCTTGTCAATGGTAATATCCTGCACACCCGCTTCATCCTTCCCGTTTGCATGGAACACTATTCTCGAATAACCTTTTAGTTTCCCTTTTTCTTCACTTACTGCAATTTCGTAGGGCAGGTGAATCAGCTCGCCTGCGCTGTCTGTCATTAGCAATTCTCCGTTCCACATACCTGTTATATCTTCCTGCTGTGCAAAAATTGCCAGGCCATGCCAGCAAAAGAACAGTAATAAGAAAGTAATTTTTTTCATTGCGGTTGTTTATTCCGTTTCAGTAATGCTTTCCTCCACATTGCTGTCATTGAGCAACAGGCCGGTATTTTCTTTTGCATTTACTTTTTCGGCTGATATTTTCTTTATTAGTTCTACGGGGGATTCCCTGTTATAAAGCCCTTTTTCGTACCACTTGTCGTAATATTTCAGCAAGATGCGGAAACATTCTTTATGATTGTCTTCCAGCAAAAAATTTACCGCATTTTTTGCTTCCAGCCCGCCCAGTCTTTTTTGTATGCGGATAATAGCGTTGACCAGTTTTTCCTTCCCTGCTTTTCCATACTCAACGGTAAGGTAATTTAATCTCTCTTCAAATGGGATGTCGAGAAATAAAATGTTGCTGTTCCTCATTTGTTTCCAAAAAGCATCGGGTATTTTCAGATCTCCGATACGCTGGCTTTCATCTTCTATAAATGCTCCCTGGAGTACCTGGCCTGCCGTTACCTGGTGGCCTGCTATTTCATACAACTTTTCAGCCAGTAAATTTTCAAACATCTCCTGGGTTGGCTGTGCATTTTGTCCGATAGCACCAAAAGCTGATCCTTTGTGATTTGCCATTGCTTCCAGGTCAACTACCGGAAGACCTGCCTCCTGCAACTGGTGCAGCACGATGGTTTTTCCAGAGCCGGTATAGCCACCCAATACAGTTAAGGGTTGTGGTTTTTCAAACTGGCCTCTTACCCATTTCCGGTAAGCCTTATATCCGCCAATCAAGGTATACACTTTAAACCCATACAGATCAAGCAGCCAGGCAATACCTGCACTACGCATACCACCCCGCCAGCAGTGAACCAGAACGTTTCTTGTTTCTTGTTTCTTGTTTGCTGTTTCTCGTTGGGAGCCTGCTGATTTACCTGGTGCTTTATCATTTAACGAGAAACAAGAAACATTGTCTTCTACGGCTTCTACGATGGCTTTCATCTTTACGCCAAAGTAATCAAGACCGATCTTGATGGCGGGTTGTTTGCCTTGTTGTTTGTATGCTGTGCCTACTACGGCTCTTTCGTCGTTGGTAAACAACGGCAGGTTGTAAGCCCCAGGGATATGTGCATGATCGTACTCACCCGGACTGCGTACATCAAATACCGGGTTGGTTTGTACCAACTGTAAAAATTCTTCTATGGTAAGTTTTTGTATTGCCACTTTTGAAACGATAAAAATACAAAAAGAAAAAGCCACCGGATCAATCAGTGGCTTTCAATAATAAAGATTCATCTTTTATCCGTTCATGCTCGTCAGGAATTCCATATTGTCTTTAGTGCCTTTCATATTTTTCAGCAAAAGAGAAATAGCTTCTTCTGTATTCATATCTGCCATATGCTTACGGAGAACCCACATACGCTGGGCAACATCCCTATCCAGCAACAGGTCGTCCCGGCGTGTGCTGGATGATACAATATCAATGGCAGGATAGATACGGCGGTTGCTCAGTTTCCTGTCTAGCTGCAATTCCATATTACCAGTTCCTTTAAATTCTTCAAAGATCACTTCATCCATTTTACTGCCGGTATCCACCAATGCTGTAGCGATGATGGTAAGTGAACCGCCAAATTCTATTTTACGTGCTGCACCAAAAAATTGTTTTGGCTTTTGCATGGCATTTGCTTCCACACCACCGCTCAATACCTTACCGCTGCTTGGCGCCACCGTGTTATGTGCCCTTGCAAGCCTTGTAATACTGTCCAGCAGGATCACCACATCGTGCCCGCATTCTACCAGTCGTTTTGCCTTTTGCAATGCAATGGTGCTTACTTTTACATGCTTCTCAGCTGGTTCATCAAAGGTAGAGGCAATTACTTCTGCCTTTACACTGCGTTCCATATCGGTAACCTCTTCCGGTCTTTCATCCACCAGTACGATCATCAGGTAACATTCCGGGTGATTTTCCGCTATAGCATTGGCCAGTTCTTTCAATAACATCGTTTTACCCGTTTTTGGCTGGGCAACGATCAATCCACGCTGGCCTTTACCAATGGGAGTAAACAGGTCCATGATCCTGGTACTGAAATTATTTGATGATGTTACCAGGTTTAATTTTTCAAAAGGAAATAACGGTGTCAGGTAGTCGAAGGGAACCCTGTCTCTTACTTCTTCCGGTTTTTTACCATTAATGGTATCCACTTTCAGCAGTGCAAAATATTTCTCTCCTTCTTTTGGCGGACGAACAGAACCATACACAGTATCACCTGTTTTTAAACCAAATAATTTTATTTGTGAAGGAGAAACATAAATATCATCGGGTGATGAAAGATAATTGTAATCACTGCTTCTTAAAAAGCCATACCCATCGGGCATCATTTCCAGCACACCTTCGCCCAAAATAATACCATCAAATTCTATATTGAAAACATTGGGATCATGGTGCTTACGTGGACTTTTATTTTGAAACAACGGTGCTGACTGCTGGGGCTGTTCTGCCTCTGCCAGCATTTCTGCCAGTTCGGGTTGTGCCTTGATATCCATTTCGTCTTCTTCCTGCAATAATGAGGCTATCGCCGCAGGAATGGTGCTTTGTTCGCTGGTGATCGGTTTCAGATCTTCCTCTTCATCCATATCATCTTCTTCGGCAGCTTCTGCTTTCTTAACCGGCTTTTTCTTTTCTGCAATGGGCTCCGCTTTTTTTGATGCAGCTTTTGCTGCTGGCTTTTCAGCTGCTTCTTCCGAAGATTTGCCCGCTGGTTTTACAAGGCGTTTGCGCTTGGGTTTCTCATCTTTTCCATTATCAGCGCCAGCTACAGCCTGTTTGTCTAATATCTTAAACACCAGGTCTTGTTTTTCTAATTTCTTGTAATTGGCAATGGCAAGTTGTTCTGCTATATCATGCAGTTCAGGAACGAGCATGTCGTTCAGTTGTAGTATATCGTACATAAAAAATTGAAAATGAATTTTTCAAAAAAATCGATCTAAAAACTTGAAAATGTGATTGGAAATTTATGTTGACTGGATTGGTTCGCCTGACGTACTGGATAATGGGAAAGGCTTATCAGCAATGATTCCGGCACAATATTACGGGCTTTTTAGGGAAAACGAAAAAAATTTTAAAGTAACCTGCTGCACACTTTATATTTTTCTTACCTACACTACTGAATTTTTAAGAGGTAACCCTGCCTCAAAGGCATCAATATTTCCCAATGTTATTTGTGCTATTTGTGTTAATGCCTCTTCTGTAAAAAAACCCTGGTGAGAAGTGATCAGCACATTGGGAAAACTCAGCAAACGCATGATCATATCATCCTGTATCACGTTCTCCGACAGGTCATTAAAGAACAATTTTTCTTCCTGCTCATACACATCCAGACCGAGATAGCTGATTTTCCCGGATTTCAATGCATCAATCACTGCTGCGGTATCTATCAATGCGCCCCGGCTGGTATTAATCAGCATTACTTCATCCTTCATCATGGCAATGGCCTGCTGATTGATAACATGTTTGGTGAGTTCTGTCAACGGGCAATGAAGAGAAAGGATGCTGGATTGCTGCAGTACATCTATCAAGGGCAGGTACTCTACACCCTTTGCTGCCAGTTCTTTGTTTTCGATAAGATCAAATGCCAGCACTTTGCAACCAAAACCCAGCATGATATTACAAAAAGCTTCACCAATTTTTCCTGTACCCACTACGCCTACGGTTTTTTCAAACAGGTCAAAACCAGTTAGTCTTTCCAATGAAAAATTCCCTTCTCTCACCCTGTTATAAGCCTTATGTGTTTTTCTATTGAGTGTCAGGATCAGTGCCACCGCATGTTCGGCTACTGCATGGGGTGAGTAAGCAGGCACTCTTACTACTTTTATATTGTTGGCGCCTGCTGATGGAAGATCCACATTATTAAAACCGGCGCACCGTAGCGCTATCAGCTTTACCCCTAGCCTGTTTAGTTCTGTCAATACTTCCTTATTGAGTTTGTCATTCACAAATACACAAATGGCGTTGCAACCTGCAGCCAGGTTAACGGTTTGAAGATTGAGTGGTGCTTCAAAATACAGCAACTCATGCGTGGTCACATAACGGTCAAAGAATTCTTTGTCATAAGACTTAGCAGAGAAGAAAGCTATTTTCATGTTTGGATTTTATGATGATTTTTTGATGGGGATTTTTGATGGGGATTTATTATGACAAAGATGATTGGTATGATTTTTTTAATGCCGGACACTTAATCATCTTATTATACAAATGTATAACAAGGGTAAATAAACATATAAATTTAAAAGCATCCTAAAGGGTGATTTAAATCAGGAAGAATTTAGTGAAAGGCCAATCATCAAATCACCTGATCATATCAAGACCTATCCAAAATCTATTATTCTCTTTGTTACATTAAATCATCAAAATCATTTAATCATACCAATCCCTATTCAAAATCGTCTCCATAATTCCCTCAATCCCATTAATCCCAATCTAAAATAGCATAATCATACCGTCCCTATTTATATTTGCAGCCTTAACAACCTTATATGCTCAACAATAGAACCAAAATAAAAGAACTGCTGGCAGGCGAAGCCACTAACTACGAAGCGACCGTGATGGGATGGGTGCGTACCTTCCGTAACAACCAGTTTATTGCACTGAATGACGGCAGCACCAACAACAACCTGCAGGTTTTGGCCGAGCTGGGCACCTTTGATGAAAGTATTTTGAAAAGGATCACAACAGGTGCCTGTATTAAAGCTGTTGGGGAAATAATACCTTCTTTAGGGAAGGGGCAAAGGGTAGAGTTAAAAGCATCATCAATAGAAATATTAGGCGACAGCGATGCAGAAAAATTTCCTTTGCAACCGAAGAAACACAGTTTGGAGTTTTTAAGGGAAATAGCGCATCTGCGTTTCCGTACCAATACTTTTGGATCGGTATTCAGGATAAGGCATTCACTGGCATTTGCAGTTCATAAATTCTTTAACGAAAAAGGTTTTGTGTACATGCATACTCCTATCATCACTGCAAGTGATGCAGAAGGTGCTGGTGAAATGTTCCGTGTTACCACTTTGCCGATTGACGGTACTGCACCAAGGAATGATGATGCGACCATCAATTTTAAAGAAGATTTTTTTGGCCGTAGTACAAACCTCACCGTTAGTGGCCAACTGGAGGGCGAACTGGCGGCCATGGCTTTTAGTGATATATATACCTTCGGACCCACCTTCCGGGCAGAAAACTCTAATACCACCAGGCACCTGGCTGAGTTCTGGATGATTGAACCTGAAATGGCTTTCTACGACCTGGAGGATAATGCTAACCTTGCAGAAGAATTTATCCAGTACATCATTAAATATGCAATGGATAACAACAGGGAAGACCTTGAATTTCTTGCACAGCGTTTGGCCGAAGAAGAAAAAAGTCTGCCGCAGGATAAAAGGAGTGAAATGGGATTGATAGAGAAACTGGAATTTGTACTCAGCAATAAATTTGAAAGGCTCACCTACACGCAGGCAATCGACATTTTAAAAGAAAGCAATCACAATAAAAAGAAAAAGTTCCAATACGAAATTACCGGCTGGGGCATGGACCTGCAGAGTGAGCATGAACGATACCTGGTAGAAAAGCATTTTAAAAAACCTGTTATCCTTACCAATTACCCTGCTGCCATCAAATCGTTTTACATGCGCTATGATGATAACTGTGAGCCAGGAAGACAAACGGTAGCTGCCATGGATATTTTGGCACCCGGTATTGGCGAAATAGTGGGTGGCTCACAAAGAGAAGAAAGACTGGACAAGCTGGAACAAAAAATGAAAGACATGCATATTCCGATGGAGGAATTATACTGGTACCTGGATACAAGAAGATATGGTGCCTGTCCGCATGCCGGCTTTGGTTTGGGTTTTGAGAGAATGGTGCAGTTTGTAACCGGTATGGGAAATATCAGGGATGTGATCCCTTTCCCAAGGTATCCGAAGAGTGCAGAATTTTAAATCCATTCGCTCTGTAAGTTAAAGGAGAACAAAGAAAAATATTGCCAGGCATTGTATAAATGCCTGGCATTTTATTTATCTTGATACAGTAAATGTTGTATACAAACCCCTGAGCTAATATGCACTCCACGCAATTTGATTTTAAAGCAACCATGCAATCAACCTCTACCGAAGATCTTGTAATAATAATCTCTACCAAAAGAAGTGATTATCGACAGGAGGCCATTTCGGCCGCAGAAGAGGAATTGAAAAACCGGAATTATTCTTTTGAAAAAATGGAGGGGTATATTGCTAAAGCCAGGTTACTAAAAGAAATTGAAGAAGAAAGATCACTACAACCATTAGACCTTGAATATAAAATATTAGCCTTTATTTTCCCGGGCATCGTGACACTTATTTTTTCCGGTCTTTTCAAAAGTGAAGGCTATGATACAAAAGCTTCAGACCTTGTGAAATGGACCTTTTACGGAATTGGCTTTTATATTTTGCTCGCCCTGTTACTTAGTTTGCTTTGATTTACTGCACAGTCAAATTACCCATGATCCTGAATTTTTTTCCTGCCTGAACAGTTATTGCCGCAGAGGAAGAAACCCTTTGCTGTACATTTAATATACATTCACCTGCACCTGAGGGATTGATCATTATTTGTGAACCATGCGGCAATGTTGCCGGTGGAACCAGGTTATTGCTCCAGTTAGCGGGGGTACTCCAGTTGCCGTTTCCTGTAAACGTAAAACTGCCGGCGGTAATCGTGTATTCCTGCGGGTTACTACCCAATAAATACAATGCATTGTTACCGGTTGCCGTACTCTTGTTGTATTCAACCACCCGGAAATAATATTTTTTGTTTGCTGTTAACCCTGTTACCGTAACACTATTTCCCGTTCCATTATAAACTACATAATTATTAATGCCCAATGAAGTGCCGGAGCCAAATGCAGCGTTGGCTGTATAATCAGTTCCATCCAGCGGGAAAGCGTTAACTGCACTGTCGGCTTTTACCACGAGGAGGCGGTTGGCGCCATTTCCATTATTCCAGTTAACAGTGACAGCATTGCCAGACACATTGGAAAAATTTAGCCCGGAAGCATTCACTGTTGGCGACAGCATCAAATCCCATGTGGGCCACGTGGTGGTGGCAGCCAGGCAATTCCAGCCGAGGTTATCCAATGCCGTCCAGAAATTGTTGTTGGTAATATTTCTTTTATTCAAAATAAAGATCCATGAATAGCCGCCTGAAGAACGTACCCATATACTTGCTGTACCATCAAGGGCTCCCGTATGCCACCAGTTATTAAAAGGGTTTACCTGCCAGCCTTTTGCATAATACTGGCTGTTGGCAGATGGGGTAACCATGGACGTTACTATGGATGGATTTAAAATATCCGGCTTGGTTGAAAATCCATCTACTGCCACTAACAGTTTCAGCATATCCCTGGCCGAAGCGATCCAGCCTCCATGTGCATCCATGGCTTCTATGTTGAAACCGCCATATTCCCAGGGCACACTTTGGCCCGTACCATATACACTGAGGTTGGTGTAACCATTGCCCACATACTCTCCCTCCCGCTCCTGCTTATCAACCAACAGGTTTTTACCGATATGCATATCAAAAACGCCAATCGGTGCCAGCACACTGTCTTTTACATATTGCTCATAACTAAGCCCCGTTATTTGTTCAATGATCTCCCCGAGCACCAGGTAACCCATGTTTGAATAACTGTAGGCTGTACCCGGTGCAAAGTCAAGCCCTTTCTCCAGCATAAATTTTACCAGCGCTTCTTCAGAAGCTGGGTTAGGGGTGCCTGTTAGCATGGCAACCCTCAAAGGAAAAGCAATGGGGTCACAACCTCCGAAAAAATAGGGGTAGGGGGTGGTTGGATTAGGATTGCAATTGATATCCCGGTTCCAGCCGGCAGAATGTTCCAGTAACTGCTGTACTGTGATATTATTGATCCTCGTGTCAGTAATGTTGGCGGTGGCAAACACGGGGTGATTTTGTAAAATGCCCCCTGTACCAAATACCCTGGCTCCCATTGACAACCGGCCGTTCTGCAGAAGCTTCATACAGGCAATGGAGGTGATGGGTTTGGATAAACTGGCGATCCTGAATAAATTATAGGGTTGAGTTGGAATCGTATTGGCAATATTTGAATTTCCAAATGCCCGCATATAAACGATCTTGCCATCTTTTGCAATAGCTGCCGTTGCAGCGGGAATGCCATAAGTGGTGAGGAAACTGTTGATCAGGTTGTCAGTTTGCGTCATGGTTGGTACCGGGATGCCGGTTTGGGCATTTACGGTCAAACCAACAGGTACCAGTAAAAAGCAAAGGAACTTTTTCATTGCAGCCGAATTTTACTACAAGATAAGGATTGAAAAAAATACTCCAATACTCCATATAGAGTATTTTAGCTGCGGTCTTTTTTTGATATTTGCTGAATGTTAAAACCAAATTTCGAGCCCTTCCCGGTTATAGTAACCAGCAGGCTCCTGTTGAGAGAGGTAACCATTGCAGATGCAGCGGATCTTTTCTTTTTAAGATCGGATGCTGCCGTGTTGAAATACCTCGACAAAGAGCCGGAAAAGTCTGTTGATGAAACCATTGCATTAATCAACCAGGTTAAAAAAAACAAAGAAGATGGTGATGGCATTTTGTGGGGTATCACATTAAAAGACAGTAATATCCTTGTGGGTTCTATTTGCTATTGGCGTATGCAGAAAGAACATTACCGGGCAGAAATTGGCTATGCCCTTCACCCAGCTCAACAGGGAAAAGGAATCATGGATGAAGCCATCAAAGCGGTACTGCAATATGGTTTTGAAACGATGCAATTACATTCTGTAGAAGCCAATGTGAACCCTGCCAATGAAGCTTCCATGAAATTATTAGAAAGAAATGGTTTTGTAAAAGAAGCGCACTTCAGGGAGAATTATTATTACAACGGGCAATTTTTAGACTCGGTGATCTTTTCGCTCATCACTCCTTTAAAGTAATATTATTTACAGCTTATCCAATTGCAATTTATTAATAATGCTTAATATCAGCAGTACCGTAAAAAAGTATTTTTTAATTGCTTCTTTATCATCCGGCTCATTTCCTTTGGGTTCAAATAAATTTTCATCAAAAGGAATGGCGGCATAAAAAATGCCGGCTACAAATGAAATCGAAATATCCCTTCCTATCTGTGTTTTGAACTGTACAACGGCCTCCATTATCTGCTGGTTTACTAAATACGATGCTTCATTTACATCTGTTGTGTATACCACATAATGTTTTTCAAACTCACCATTGCGGCAATCCACCCTTACCACTTCGGGCATGGGCAGCATCCGGTATCTTTCTTCTGCAATACTTGCAGCCAGTTGTATATTGTCTTTTGTCCATACATAAGTACCACCACTAAAACCAATGGGTAAAGGAGCCGCAAAAAACAATCCCCTGTACACTATAGCGCCTGAATTCCTGCTGCCCGACCGGTGCCTGACATCGAGTTCACAACATTTAAAGTTGATCCCTTTATAGTTTCCACCGATCCAGTCCTCGCCATTGTAATCATCATACCATCCCCTGCATAAACTACTGTTTACATAATCCTTGTGATTGATACATAGCTCCGGCTTGTATTCAAGACCGGGATGAATAAATTGAATGATCTGCAGAATAACCTGTTGCTTATAATTATCCTCGTAATCTTCTTTAGCTTTAGTATAATAATAAACGCATGTGGCTGTGGCAGCTAACATAAGTAAGATCAGTATACCACCGAACCCACCTGCTCCACCATTCACAGTCCAGGCCATCACAGGAATAATAAGAACAAAAAAAATCCCCGATGCTATTCCCCACCCATAAGCATTACTGCCCTGCTCCCGCAGGTTTGCCATATAGGGCTGCAATCTTTGTTCATAGAAATCGTCAAAATTTTTTATGCCTTCCAAGTAAGAATATCTTTTAAAGGTTGATTTGCATACAATTTAATAAAAGCGGGATAGTTTTACAGCATGAAAATACAATCCATATTCCCATACAACGGTGAAATAGTTGCTGAGTATGAAGTAATGAATGATTCATCCATTGAACAATGTATCAGCAATGCAGCAAAAGCATTTGTTACCTGGAGGCAATTAAGTTTTGACAACCGGGCGGATGTATTGATACAGGTGGCTGCCATCTTACAACGGGATAAAGAACAACTGGCAGCGCTTATCACTAATGAGATGGGAAAAGTAACAGCCGAAGCAATAGCAGAAATAGAAAAATGCGCTGCTGTATGTGAATACTATGCAGCGCATGCAGAACAATTTTTAAAAGATGAACCGCATGAAGCAGGCTATCACAAAAGCTTTGTTGCTTATGAGCCTATTGGCGCTGTGCTGGGTATTATGCCATGGAATTTTCCCTTCTGGCAGGTGTTCCGGTATGCTGCGCCGGTACTAATGGCAGGGAATGTCACGTTATTGAAACATGCATCTAACGTTTGTGGTTGTTCGAAAAAAATTGAAAGCATTTTTATCGAGGCGGGCGCACCGGCGGGAGTGTTTCAATCCCTTATCATTGATTCAGCAGCCATAGAAAAAGTACTGACTCATGATATTGTGCAGGCAGTAACGCTTACCGGCAGCGAAGGGGCCGGCAGTGCTGTTGCTTCATTAGCAGGTAAAAACATTAAGAAGTCTGTACTGGAACTGGGTGGCTCCGATGCATTGATCGTATTACCGGATGCTGACATGAAAAAAGCGGCGGCAACAGCTTTGCAATCGAGGATGCAGAACGCAGGCCAGTCCTGTATTGGTGCCAAACGCTTTATTGTACTTGAAAGCGCCATGAATGATTTTATGAATGAGATAAACACTGGTATACAAAATTACAAACAGGGAAATCCCTTTGATGCTGCTGTAAATATGGGGCCCATGGCAAGGCCCGACCTGGTGGAAACGCTGCAACAACAAATGCAGTTATCCGTACAATCAGGTGCAAGGTTACAATGGGGTGGTGAAGCAGCTGGTTGTAATTTTTCTCCCTCGCTTTTGTTGAATGTACAAAAAGGAATGGCCGCTTTTGACGAGGAAACGTTTGGACCCATGGCAGTAGTGATACGGGCTAAAAATGAAGCCGAAGCCATTGCATTAGCCAACGCATCGCCCTATGGTTTAGGGGCGGGCATCTGGACAAGGGATTTGGAAAAAGCCGAATCCCTGGCCCGTACCATTGAATGCGGTGCCGTGTTTATTAATGCATTGGTGAAAAGCGATCCCCGTATTCCGTTTGGCGGTATTAAAAGATCGGGATATGGAAGAGAGTTGGGAAGGCATGGGATACTGGAGTTTATGAATGCGAAGACGATCGTGATCTCAGAATAAGGATTGAAGGCAGATTTTTTGATGATGATCAATAAATGATTGATATGATTTGTATGATTGGCGGGTAACGGAAGTGGTAAGATTATGTTTTTCATTTTAGATTGAACAATAACGAATACGGAGGTGACATGATTGCAGGATTAGGATTCAAGAAGATTTTTTGATGATGATTAAAGCAGGATGATATGATTGGTATGATTGCGGGTAATGTGAAGTCATAATGGATGATTAATTAAAAAAGGTATGATTTTAACTTAACAGATACAGGATGATTTTAAGCCCTGTTGTTACTGCAATCACCCAAAAAACAAAGCCGCCCCCTAAAAAGAGAGCGGCGGTATATTACTAACCCAACCTGATGTAAATTTAAGCGGTCTGCATTTCGAGGATCTTTGCCCTGATCTTGGATTCGATCTCAGCGGCCATTTCTGGATTGTCACGTAACAATTCTTTTACTGAATCCCGGCCCTGGCCCAATTTGTTGGCATCGTAGCTAAACCAGCTGCCGCTTTTTTGCACCACACCCAGTTCAACACCCATATCGATGATCTCACCCATTTTAGAAATACCCTCGCCGAAAATGATGTCGAACTCTGCATTACGGAAAGGTGGTGCCACCTTATTCTTTACCACTTTTACTTTCACCCTGTTACCAATTGCTTCATCACCGTCTTTAATTTGTGCCATACGGCGGATATCCAAACGAACAGAAGCATAGAATTTTAATGCATTACCACCGGTGGTTGTTTCGGGGTTACCAAACATTACCCCGATCTTTTCCCTCAGTTGGTTAATAAAAATGCAGCAACAATTTGTTTTGGAAATCGTAGCAGTCAGTTTACGCAATGCCTGGCTCATGAGCCTTGCCTGCAAGCCCATTTTACTATCGCCCATTTCTCCTTCTAGTTCGCTTTTTGGAACCAGCGCAGCTACCGAGTCGATCACCACCACATCCAAAGCACCGGAAAGGATCAGCCGGTCAGCTATTTCTAAAGCCTGCTCACCATAATCTGGCTGAGAGATCAATAAATTATCAATATCCACACCGAGTTTTTGTGCATAGTTGCTGTCAAATGCATGTTCCGCATCTATAAAAGCGCACATGCCGCCTTTCTTTTGAGCTTCGGCAATTACATGCGTGGCAATCGTTGTTTTACCACTACTTTCAGGCCCGTATATTTCCACTACCCTTCCTTTTGGCAAACCACCAATGCCCAATGCCACATCCAAACCTAAGGAGCCTGTTGAAATTACTTCTTGTTCCACATGGGGTTTATCGCCCATTACCATTACCGACCCTTTACCAAAATCCTTGTCGATTTTGTCCATCGTTAGCTTCAGCGCCTTTAATTTTTCTACGTTACTCATGTTTCTTGTTTTTTAAGTGATGTATCTGTTTTTGCGTAATAAATGTAATTGTTAAACCAAAGATAGGAGGTTTCTTTTATTCACACTAACAAAATTAGTATTTTTTTTGACAATTTTTTTAGTTAGCCGGTTTTGGGGCCACAGACAGCGTCTGCCAGATCCTTGGGCGTCGGACGATTACACAGACAGACACAGATGAAAAATAAAGGGAAAGGGCTGTATTAAATAATTGTTACCAAAACTTTTCTCTATTGTATCCGGCTGGATTAGGTTTTATTTTATGCCCTCAAATGTTCGTCTATGAAATGGGAAATGAACAATAACAAAAAAGCACTGTTGCAGGAATACCATCTTACCGAACAGGACAGCACAAAAGCAGTTGTAAAATATAACCCGGCCCACAGAAGTGCCCGGATATCTATTGGCGATAAACACCGGCTGTTTTTTATTGAAAGCGCCGGTTCACTTACAGGCAAATACATTTTTAAAAACGAGTATGGACTTACTGTTGGAATGATGAGCAACGACAAATGGGGTAAAGAAGGCACTGTAACAATAGAAGCAAAAAAATTTATCTATAAAATAAATAATACCCCGCTGGCCGAACTTACCATTTATGATGGCGCTACCAACAGAGCGCTGGTAAGTTGCGGATTAGCCACCGGTATCAATGGCACTTCCCTTTCGCTTGCACAGCAAACAAACAATGCAGACAGTAATTATCTTTTACTGGGACTTTGCTGGTTTTTGTTTTTACCCGTTGCGAAGGAGACACCCGTGGAATACGCTGCGTAATTTATATACCGCAGGCAATTTTATTTTCAATTCTAATTAATTGGATTATTGTATGGTAAGGTTTCCGTTTATGCGAAACTGTTTATCATTCTCTACTATTATTTCTGTTCCGGCAGGCACTGTTTGCTGCACATTCAAAACACATTCGCCGCCGGCTGAAGGCCTGATTATGATCTTACAGTTAACAGGTAAAGTTGCAGGCGGTATTTTATTTCCCATCCAGTTGCTGGCTATATCCCAGTTGCCGTTGCCATTAAAAGTATAATGAACTGGACCGCTTGATACGATCCTGAGCAGCCTGCCATTGTTAAGATTGGTGGCATACAATTCTCCTTCTTCTGTTTCACCAAAATCTACAATACCGCCTGGTAATACCACCTGGGTAGAAGTATCATATGTATTAGCAACCGAATCAAATTTGATTTTATAAAACCTGCCGGATGTATAATCCGCCGCCAGGTAATAACCTTTCAGATCGGGGTATAATTCACCGCGGTAAACATTTCCACCGGTGATAGAACCGCTTCCCCCGCCCGACGGTGGAAGTGCATAGGTGTAAACAGGGAAAGTATAATTGGCGGCTGGGCCACAACCGCTGCTATTGTATGCGGCACCTCCTTCATAGCAGCGCCAGCCGTAGTTAATACCCCGGGTAGAATCGTAGCGGCGGTGATTCACTTCTTCAAAGCGGTCCTGCCCTACATCACCGATCCACATATCATAGTTCAGCCTGTCAAAACTCCAGCGGAAAGGGTTGCGCAAACCATAAGCAAAAATTTCATTGCCAAAAGGATTGTCCGCTGGCACAGTATAATAAGGAGCTACTGAAGTGGTATCAACAGCAAAGCGAAGCATTTTGCCCAATAATACACTCGTGTTTTGTGCGTTATTCGGAACATCGCCGCCGCCACCACCATCGCCGGTAGAAAGATAGAGGTAGCCTTCCGGGCCAAAATGCAGCTCCCCTCCATTGTGGTTGGTATTGGTAGGATGAGGAATGGTTTTTAGAATTACCCGTGATGCCACATTTACACTATCCGGATTGGCGCTGATCCTGTACCTGGCCAACTCAAGATCACCACCACTATTTGCATAGTAAACATAGAGGAAACCATTGTTCTTGTAATCCGGATGAAAAGCAAGGCTCAGCAAACCCTGTTCGCCTAATGTACTGATACCTGTTACTACAAGAAAATTTCTTCTAAAGCTGTAATCTTTATTATACACTCTAACGGCTCCACCTTTTTGCACAATAAATATCCTGCCCGAACTATCCCCTGCATGCACGACCTCTATTGGTTGAGAGAGGCCGCTGATAACCGTATCAAATGAGATAACCGGAGCCTGTGCAAGCACTGCTATGGAAGATGTAAATACTGGCAACAATACGAAAAAGAAAAAACGCTTCATCGTTCTATAGTTTAGTTTTGGTGTGATCCGGCAGAGAATGCGTAATATACAGAATGTGCTGTAAAAAATAATTTATCCGCCCGTTCAACCCGGCCGGGCCCCCTCTAAACGCAGGGCAGCAGGGTATGGTTGCTTAAAAAGTACAGCTGCTATCAATTGAAAAGGTTTTATTTTGTTTAAAAATATTGGCAGCAGATAAAAATACCGCACAAAAAAAACTCACCCCCCAGCAGGCGCTGCCTAAATTAAAACAGTATTGTGCCTACCAGGAACGCTGCCATAGCGAGGTGAAAGAGAAGCTGTATAATTATGGAGTATACAGGGATGATGCCGAAGAAATTATCAGCAAACTGATAGAGGAAAACTACCTGAATGAAGAACGCTTTGCCAGTTTATTTGCCGGTGGCCGGTTCAGGATAAAGCAGTGGGGCAAAATGAAAATAAAATATGAGTTGAAACAAAAGGGCGTGAGTGAATACTGCATCAAAAAAGCATTGCAGTCTATTGACCCGGATGAATACGAAAAAAGCCTGCAAAAACTGGCTGATCAAAAATTAAGAACGCTCAAAAGCGAAAAAAATATTTTTATTAAAAAAAGAAAACTGCAGGATTTTTTGTTGCAAAGGGGATTTGAAAATGATTTGGTGAGGGGTATAGTCAATAATATTTGACCTGCACTTAACTTGCTTTTAGAACAGGAGCTTCAAATGCAAGTGGCTTTGTTTTTTCCCGTTCATTGCCTGCACTGTCTAACAGTGCGAATGCAATTTCATAATCAGACTCCTCAAAGTCAAAAGGGCCGCTGCACATGCCGTGTCCAATTGCAACCACCCCATTTTCTACAGGCAAAATATATCCGGTCGTTGTTCCTTTGATTTTACTCCTAACCAGCGCTTTAACAAGCTTCACTGTTGTATCGGAAAGACCTATTTTAAAATAAACCCATTTTGCAGGGCCGCATCCAAATACATCAAAAGTTTTTTTCTGCTCTGCTGGCTCCCCTGCAAATGACGGCATGGTTTGTTTTGATGACTTTGATACCGTAAATACAATTTCTTTCCCGTATAGTTTGCCACCAGTACGCATCATCGGCTTACGTTCACCTCTTGGAAGTTTATCCATGTGAAACCCGTAGGTTAATAGCTCATTCAAACTTGTCTCTGCTATCAAAACTACTTGTGTAAGATGATAGCCTTTATGTATTTGTTTAACAACCAGTGTTAATTTGCTTTCCGAAGATTTTAAATAGACGGGATATTTTGTGTTTAAGTGAGGTATAAGACTTTGGCTATTGGCATAAAACTCAAGAACTACAAGACCCTCTTTATTGAGTTCAATAGTGTTATTCTTAATATAGATACCACTGGAACTGCATTTAGCAACGGCTGTCGAAATAAAGGAACTGCAGCATAAAAGAACCAATAAATACTTCATAACTATCCGGCTTTTGTGTATTTGCAAGATGCCACCATCGTAAAATTACACATTCAGTCTCTTAATATTTTATCAACAGCTGTGATCGCTTTCTGCAGCCGTTCTTCATATCCACCGCTGATATCCACCCAGGGCACGTCCTGGTTTATCAAAAGATCTTTATAATGATGATACAATCTTTCCCTTGTTTTTAGATCAGGGTACTCTCTTAATTCATCCTTTACCCAGGGAGCATCTATATTGCCCAGCAGGTAAAGGTCGTATTTACGCTCTACAATCTGATTGAGTATCCAGTTGTGGCATTGCCCAAATACAAACTCGCACCAGGTTTTCATTACATACTGGTCGGTATCAATAAAAAGCGGGAAGCTGCCCCCATCCCCTAAAGGGGGGTTATTCTCAAGTTTATTTTCTAATTCCTCAATGCCTTTTTTTTCGAGAGCTAATTGCCCTTTGGCTACATCCAATAAATTTTCAAAAGTATAATCGGTACCATGCGCTAATAAATATTCACGGGCATATTCCCTTACCCAAATGGTATTGTACTGTGCAGCCAGTTTCTCACACAGGGTGCTTTTGCCTGTGCTTTCGGGGCCAACAATAACGATCTTTTTAATTGTTTTCATGAGTAACTTTTGTTTTCCATTCTTTGTATCCCCACCACGCCATTAATAAAAATAGAATATACATCAGGGTAAATAACATCAATCCCTTGTAAAAATTAAGTGGTATAGCAACAATATTTGAAAATATCCAGGCATGCCAGTTCTCTACTTTTCTTTTTGCCATCCACCACATAGCAGTAATGGCGGAAGAGGAAACAAGAGAATCAAGGAAGGGCGTATTGCTGTTGGTGAATTTTGTAAGTACCAAATAGATGACCACCCAGAAAAATATAAAGAAACCTATGCCAATGAACAGCTCTTTTTTTGAACACCAGCTTATGGGATAGGTATAATGGGATGCATCTTTCTTCTGCACCCAGTTATACCAGCCATATACGCTCATAATAAAGTAATAAATATTCAGTATGGCATCTGCATACAAAGGCGGATGAACCAAAAAGAAATAAACATATGCTGCCAGCAGCACACCTATAATACCTGTAGGATACACCAGTACATTATTTTTCCTGGCGTACCAAACACTGGCAATTTGTGTTAGGGTACTAACCCACTCCTGCCAGCGGGTAATTTTTAGGTCTGTTACAAATTGCCTGTATATCTCAGTTAAAGTCAACAAAAAAATTTTCCAAATGTACCCTTTTGAAATAATAATAAATTAACAGCCATTCATAAATATTCCATTTCATTATCAAAAATGATTTGCGACATTGATGCTCCAAATTTCATTACAATAAAAAAATTATGATCATGATTGCTGAAAAAACAATGACCAACCAGGAAGTGGCCAACCGGATGAATGAATTATTTAAAGAAAACAACTGGATGCAGGTGCAGGATGAACTGTATGCAGACGATGTGATGAGCATTGAGCCGGAAGGCGCTCCCGGTTTACGTACCGTGCAGGGAAAACAGGCACTGAAAGAAAAAGCCAAACAATTTCAGGATATGATTGAAGAAATGCATGGCGGCTGGTGCAGCGAAGTGCTGGTGGGTGGCGATTATCTTACCTGTGCCATGGGTATGGACGTAACCATGAAAGGAATGGGCCGGGTGAAAATGGAAGAAGTATGTGTGTACAAAGTAAAAGATGGTAAAGTAGTAAGCGAGCAATTCTTTTTTGGCTGCTGATAATCTCTGTTAAACCTATAAGGTCCTGCTGTGCTGCAAAGCCGGCGGGCAGTCCTTATAGGTTTTTATTTTTCCATTCATTATTGGTTTTATCCGCATCCATATAAATACCTCCTTCCAGTAATAAAGACTGCACTTGTTTTTTTGCAATAAGATTTACAGTGGTGACCTCCTGGTTCTTTTCCCATATCGCCGGCGTTTGATGAATACTTTCTTTTGTTCCATCTGTATAATTCAAAACTATATTCACCGCCGCAGGCATCCCACCAATATTCTGCAGGGTAATGCTGTATTGCAATGCCTGTTGCTGTACAGATTGAATGGCAATATCAATATAGCTTGGATCAAAAAACCATTTGCGCCAAAACCAGTCTAAATTTTTACCACTCACGTCATTAAATGTGTAGAACATATCCCAGGGCATGGGATGCTTTCCATTCCAGCGTTTCATAAATTCCTGGAGACATTTCTTAAACAGGTCATCTCCCAGTAAGTCTTTCAAAGCCAAATAACCAACTGCCGGTTTTCCATAAATATTATTTCCAAAGCTTTTAAAAGTTAACCCGTCTGCCGGCGCTATAATGGGGATCAGTTGATTGGGTGATGTACTGTTGATCCAGCTGTTAACCCTAAAGCGTTTAAAAAAATCCGACGCTTTTTCTTCACCCATGTCATCTATGCCGATGAGATATTCAAAGACGGTGGCCCATCCTTCGTCCATACAACCATACCTTGTTTCATTGATACCCATATAAAAAGGCATGTAGCTATGTGCTATTTCATGCTCAGCTACAAATTTTGAAAAACTGGTGTCAGTAAAAGAGCTGTTGTTGGCCATCATGGGATACTCCATATCAGCAAAACCCTGGAAGATGGTCATCTTTTCGTAGGGATAAGCTATACCTGGCCAGTTGTTAGAAAACCAGTGCAGGGAGTTGCGGGTGAACCTGGAAACATGCTGGTAATCTTTTGAACTTTCTGCATAAGCAGCCTGCGCACTGGCCCGGCGCCCCGTGGCATCATCCACCACTACACTGCTGCCATCCCACAAATAATGATCGCTGATACCAAATGCCACATCAGGAAGATGGGTGCCCGTAAAGCGCCACTCATTTATTTCATTTTGCAGGGTAACCGATTTAGCGCTAATATCATTTTGTGTGGCAATATTTACCACTTCATTTGCAGCCAGCGATTGCTGGTAGCGTTGTAAGACTGCTGGCTTTAATAATTTTTCTGGTTGTTGCAGGGTGCCGGTACCCCATACAATATAGTTGGCAGGCACGTTAATGCTGACATCATAATTATTAAAATCACTATAAAACTCCCGGCTGTCCGTAAAAGCTGTATTATCCCATCCATTGTAATCATCATACACCGATACCCTTGGATAAAAATAAGCCAGGAAATAAGTGGTGGAATCGATCATGCCTTCCCTGCCGCTTTCTTTGGATATTTCATAATGCCATTTAAAGCCAAGTTCGAGTTTTCCTTTTGGCACAAGCGGCTCTTTCAGTTTCAGTTGTTCTGAAGTAAACAAACCATCCCCCTTCCATTTGGTTACTATGCCATTGATGGTTACCTCATCAATATGCACACCCTCTGTTAGATAATCTTTTGAAGCAGCAAACTCCCTGGGTGCGCCGGGCTTGTGTACATTTAAAAAAAGTTTGATGTTCAGGGAACGTAAGGTGTCGGGGCTTTCATTAAAATACTCGATGGTTTCTTTTCCGATGATATTCCTGGATGGCACCATCGCCGTAATCTCCATCGTATAATTGGCCCGGTTTTGCCAATAGTTTTTTCCAGGCCGGCCATCTTTGCTCCTGGTTTCCTTTTTATACGCTTCCTGTATATCCCTGGATACAAATAGCGGTTGGGCATACACGCACACGGAAAGCAGTAAAGCAATTGCAGAAAAAGATAAACGCATATATACAATTTAAAGCAGTAAAGTAACAACTTAAAACAGCAGCATTATTTGTAATTGATAAAGGGTAAATTGCCGAACAGCCCGTTTACACATGTTTGATGAACGGGCTATACCCGGATCGGCCCAGGCGTATATTTATAGTATGGAAAAAGTAAACCTTGCTCAAAAGCTGCTGGAAATTTCAGACAGCTGGAACCCACGGATAGCCGGAACACTCAACGGGCAGCATGTGAAGCTGGTAAAATTTAAAGGGGAGTTCGTATGGCATCATCATGAAAAAGAAGACGAGTTATTTTATGTGATAAAAGGAAGTTTTGACATGCACTTGAGGGATAAAATAATTACGGTTAACCAGGGTGAATTTTTAATAGTTCCCAGGGGTGTGGAGCACAAACCCGTTGCAAGTGAAGAAGTGGAAGTGATGCTGTTTGAACCAGCCACTACACTGAACACTGGGAATATAGAAAATGAATTAACAAAGAAAGAACTGGATAGTATTTAACGTATAAGAACGGCTCTTCCCATATATGAAAAGAAAGCCGGAACCATCAGGTTCCGGCGTAGCGTTTTGTTGTTGGTTACCCGGTTACTCTTTTGTCTTTTGCCACAAATTTTGCAAAGGCCATTAAAGCTCCTGTTACCATGATGTTCCGGAAAAAATTGACCATTTCCAGTTCTTTTTCCCTGTCTATGTTTCCGGTCATTGTTTCAATGCCCAATCCATTTCCCATTGCCCTGGGGAGATGCACCAGCAAAGCCATTAAAATAACATATAGTGCCATGAGGCTATAAGCCAGTTTATCATATTTTCCACTAAGGGCACTTACAATAAAAAGCAGGATGCATACAAGCGTAAAGTAATTCCAAAAATAAGGGAAAGGTAAAAAGCCGGGAACAAAGGATGCACCCACATCGGGCTTGCCCAGATGCAAACCCACATACAACAAAAAAGATAAAGGGAATACATACCGCCCTGCGTTCAAGATCTTGTCCATTGCAATAATTTTTAATTGATTGGGAATGGTATCAGCGGTCTTATTTCAACTGAACTGTGAGGGTATTTTAAGATGGGGCAGGTTTTGCTCCACTCCTGTACTTCTTCCAGGCTTTCAGTTTTGCAAATTAAAAAGCCTGCAACCAACACCGAATTGCTTTCTTTATGAGGCCCGCTTGTGACTGCGTCACTACTTACTAACGATGCCGCGTATTCCATTGGTGCGGTATGCACCAGTTTTCCCTGCATGGCAATGCCGCCGATCCATGATTGCCATCTGGGCATGTCTTCCGCCATGTCCTGCGAGGAAGCCAGGTAGCCGTTTGGGCTGCTGGCATTTCTGAATAACAACAAATACTCTTTCATTTTTGTAAATTTTTGACCCAATTAAAACGGGTGATGAATAATGGTACAAAAATGAAAAAGTAATTTTTAGCCGATGATGACAAAAGTCGATGTTTTATAACTTAGTCTTAAGCCTGCTAAAAACATCTTTATTAATGGCGAGATAAGAAGCAATGATCCTGCCTGAAACCCTTGTCATTAATCCGGGCCGTTTATCCATCAGCCATTTTATCCTGTCTAATGCAGCCATTGAAACGAAAGTATTGATGCGGTAAACAGCATTGGCGTAAGAACTTTCTAAAACCTGCTTGTACACTTTATCAAACTGCGGTACGGTTTGCATCAATTTTTGAAAACTTTCTTTATCTATCGCCAGCAACTGGCAGGGTTCAATAGCCTTGATATATTCGGCAGCAGGTACGCCAGTTCCAAAACTGATCAACTCCGAACACCAGGCACCTTCGGTTACAATATCCCGGGTAGTTTCATTCATATCACTATCGTGTACGTACACCTGCAAACAACCTTTTGCTACAAAATAAACATGCCGGCACAGGTCACCTTCTTTCAGGATAAATTCATTCCGCTTTACATACAATGGTTTAAAATATTGCAATACGGTCTCTAAATTATCAATGTCATTTCCCAAACGGCTAATGATATGCTGTTGTAAAATTTCAATCATTATTATTGCTTGTGATCATAAACGATAATCATCAATCTCCACAAAAAGTAAATATAAAATTACCATCATCCCTCACTTGTTTAATGTAATGGCACCCGGGATAAAAAAATGATTTGTTGCGGTTGGGGAAATACCGGGGTATCACCGGGCAAAGATCTTTTTCAAAAACCCATCAATATAACCCACGGTTGGTTCAAACCAGGGATGAAAAAGACAAAATGTATGCGGAGCATTTTCAAATACCTGCACTTCGGAGTAAATATTATTTTCAGTCAGTACTTTGATAAAATCTTCCCGGCCTGCATGCATCCGTTTTTCTGAGCTGTTGATGAAAAGCGTTGGCGGCATTTGTTTACCTACCCATGTTAATGGAGAAGCATTCTTCCATAGCGCTGGGTTGTCCTTTTTGGAGTAACCAAACCAATAGCTGGCAGCAGAAGTTTTTTTACTGTCATCACCTTCGCCTGATTCAGGGTGAACAAAAGACAATGTGCCATCTATATCGATCACAGCATTTACAGCATTGCTTAAAGTTGCATTACAACCTTGTCCTGCCAACAAATTCATGTTGCCGGTTGCTCCTGCAAATGCGGCCATTTCGCCACCGGCAGAAAAACCAAGCAGCACTATTTTATTTGTATCAACATAATAAGCTGCCGCCTGCGATTTTACCCAGCGTACGGCTGCTTGTATATCCTGTATGCCTGCTGGAAAAAGCGCTTCTGTTGAAAGCCTGTATTCAGGCGTAAAGCAAGTATAGCCGAGGCTGGCAAGTTTTTGGGCTAAGGGATGATGCTGGGTTCGGTTACCGGATCTCCAGCCTCCACCATGTATGATGATGATGGCGGCCGTTAAAGCGCTGTCTTTTTTTAAAGGTTGAAATGCATCCAGTTTTAATGGCCGGTTGCCAATACTGCAATACACAATGTTGTTGTTTACTGTAAGACCCGGCAGACCAAACTCTGGAACCAGTTGTATAGCCGGATGTTTTTTTACTGCTTTTGTATAGGCGCTGAAATTGGTAAAAGAAGTATCTGGCTGGTTGGTAATACCTGCTGTTGATTGTGCGGTTGACATATGACCAATGACAAGTAAAAGCACCAAAGGGGCAAGCTTCATTTCAAATGGACGTTTTAATAAATCCATTAAAGTTAGTGTAATAAAAAAGCACCTCAAAGAGAGATGCTTTACTGATAAATTATCACCAATAACTTTTATTATTCCGCTTCTGCCACCACTTCTTTCACTTCAGGTATCATCCGCTTCATCATTCCTTCGATACCACTCTTAAGTGTTATCATCGATGATGGGCAACCACTGCAACTGCCCTGCAGCATCAGGTTGACTGTACCTTCATTATAACTTTTAAATTGTATGGCACCGCCATCCATTTCCACGGCAGGCTTCACATAGTTTTCCAGTAATTCTTTGATGCGTTTTACCACATCGTCATCATCTTCACTCACTGCGTTGCTGCTCTCTGTCTTCATTGAAGCAACGGCTTCTTCATTCACCACGGCTTTTCCCTCTTCCAGGTATTCTTTCAAAAACTGTTTGATGGTTGGTATCACATCCTGCCAGTCGCCTGTATCAGTTGTTTTGGTAAGGGTGATAAAATTACTGGCTATAAATACAGATTTAATAAACGGGAAAGTAAACAGCTCCTGGGCTAGCGGGGAAGCGGAAGCGCTGGCTTCATCAGGAAAGTCGATGCTTTTACCCGGATACAGCAATTTGTTAGCTACAAACTTCATTGTTTCCGGGTTAGGTGTCATCTCAGTGTAAATACTGATGATGGTGCTGCCTGTTTTTATCATAGATCAAATTTTATTGTTGCTGCAAAATTAACGGTAACGGGGGGTATTTTGTTTTATTGGCAGGATATTGGGGTGCTTTTAACGGGTATAATTTCCAATCTCGAAAGAACAGGCCGTATCATTCTAATTTTTATCTTTACAGGAATGGGCGTTTTACAATTTTTTTGCATCATGCGTGCAACGAAGTGAAAGCCAGTAACTTCTTACACGAAAAAAATCCATATTTCATGCTAATCAAGAACATAATTGCTTTATTGCTGGTCGTTATGGTGGCAGGTACATGTGTGGCCCAAAAAGTAACCCGTAAAGGAATGCCGCCCATTGATGTATCAAAAGACAAAACCGGGCGGGGCAAAAAGAAAGCATCCCTTTACCATATCGGTCAGTTTAATGGTAAATGGCAGGAAACCTACCGTACAGATAATAACAATAACCTGCTTGATTTTACCGACACTGTTTACTTACATTTTCCGGATACCGGCAGAGTGACCACCCGTAATGGCAATACGTCTAATATGAAAGGGGAAGCTGCCATTGCAGACCCTGATATTTTACTGGCTGCAGCAGATGTTTATACGATCATTTCATTATCAGATAGCATTGCAGTACTGGATAACCAGGAAGGCATGGTACACACAATGAAAAGAACCAGCCAGTTTCACTTTGAAAATTATGGCAAAGCAGCCGTAAAGCAGGAAGAGTTTATTGATCCGGTGCCCGTTACCTTAACTGATGTACTCGGCAAATGGATGGTGTACAGGAAAACTGCCAAACCCGGCGCCATCAATCCCCCGGTAAACATTATCACTTATTTAAAAGTAACGGATAGTACGGGAGAGAATACGGCCAGGGGTGAAGTGACTTTTTATCAAACAGATAAATCTATGATGCAGGCCTGCACCATAAAAGTTACCAATGCCGGGCTTGATATTACGGCCGGAGATTATAACTGGCAATTGTTCGTATATAAAGTCAATAAAAAAGAATTGGTGTTTGGCGATGCAGGTGTGTTATTATATTATGCTAAATCATATTAGTATCAACCGGGTAAAAATTATTTATTCGTGAAGTCAAAAAATATTACTTTACTTAAATTAAAGTAGTTTTTTGCGGTTCTCTTAAATTTATGCCATGAAAGAAATGATGTCAACGGGTTTTGCACTTGCTCATACGGATGATTACTTCACTTCTATCAACCGCTTTCAATTGTTGTCGATTGCCACTAAAGAGGGCATTTGGGAATATGACTTTCTCAGCAAAGAAAGTTTTTATAATGATGGCATGACGGAATTGCTGGGCTACACACCCGAAGAAATGGCGGATAACGAGAGCTGGTGGCGCAACAACCTGCACCCGCAGGATAAAAAAAGAGTGATCACCGAAGTGGATGAAGTGATGGCAAGTACCAAATCTGTTTGGTGGGGCAAGTACCAGTTTCGCTGTAAAGACGGCATTTATAAATTAATTCTCGACCGGTTGTTTGTAGTAAGGGATGACAGTGGCAAAACGCTTCGAATGATCGGCACCATGCAGGACCTGACTGAAATTGACGGACTGCAACAGGACCTGGACAAAATAAGAAGACAGCATCACCGCACTATGCTGAAAGCTATTTTTGATGCTGAAGAAAATGAAAGAAAAAATATCAGCGAGGAACTGAATGAAAATATCAACCAGGTATTGGCTGCCATCAATATGCACCTGGCGCAGGCCAAGCAGCACGTTACTGCTGCCGGCATGGTATGGCTGCAGGAAGCACAAGGGTTGTTATTGGATTCCATGGATGGTGTAAGCAGTATTGCTAAAAAATTATCACCGGTAATGCTGAAAGACCTGGGTTTTGAAACAGCAGTAAAGGAGTTATTAAAAGACCTTTTTCAAAACAGGCTGATCAGTTATAATGTATATGTAAATGACCAGTTAAATCAATTGGCCAACTATGATGTACAGACTGTTTTGTACCGGATTGTACAGGAGCAGGTGATGAATATTTTAAAACATTCAGAAGCCAGGAATGTGATGGTATCTGTAGAGATAAAAGAGAAAAAAATAAAAGTGGTGGTACAGGATGATGGTGCAGGCATTAATCTTAAACAGATTCAATACGGGAAAGGCTTTAGCAACATCCAGGAAAAAACAGAAGCTCTTGGCGGCAACTTTAACCTGGAGAGTGTGGAAGGAAGACCGGGGTTTAAGCTGGAGGTGGTGATATAAGAGCCTCACCCTCGTTCTCCCGATACAATCGGGAGAGGCCAGGCTTTATAACTTTATTCAGCTTTCATAATTCAGCATTTCATCTTTTGCTCCTTATTCAACCAGCAAACTCACACTCAGCTACCCAGCAAGAATTTTTAATTTTTATACACTTGCCCTAAGCCCTCCTTTGGGAAGGCGGGGAGGTTATTTATCTTCTATATATCCGCTGACTCTTTAACCAGCACGTAAGTTAGCTCTTACGAAGATTGAAAACGACTGCATTTTCAGGGTATCTTGAGCCCCTCTCCTCAAGGAGAGGGGTTGGGGGTGAGGTGAAATAGAAGGCGGTAATAAGTAGCGTAGGGACTTCTTTACTCCAGTATCCTCAGCTTCGCATAATTCAGCATGATCTTCTTCTCCCCATTCAAGTCAAACCTTACCGTAGCAATCGGGTTGTGAGCAGCGCCTTCCATCTTCAGCACTTCACCAAAACCAAATTTCTGGTGCTCCACTTTTTGTCCCGGATGCAACTGGCTGGTATCGCTGGCAACAAAGTCTGCCGTAGGGGTATGTTCCTTTGTTTGCGGCCTGGTTGGAATTAAATAGGCCGGTTTGCTTTTTTCTTCCCTGGAACCGCTGTTCATTCTTTCAAAAGCGGTTTTGTTCCAGTTATTGGTGCCTCCACCCTGGTTGCGTACACCGCCACCTGCAAAGCTTCTATCGATAAACTCATCCGGCATTTCTTCTATAAAACGGCTGGGGTCGTTTTGCTGCAACTGGCCAAAACGGTATCGGGCATTGGCATAGGTGAGCCAGAGTTTTTTTCTTGCCCTGGTAATAGCCACATAAAATAATCTCCGCTCTTCCTCCAGTTCCTCCCTGGTGTTAATGCTCATGGCACTGGGGAATAAGGTTTCTTCCAGTCCGCCTACAAACACACAATCAAACTCCAAACCTTTGGCCGCATGTATAGTCATTAGTTTTACTGTGTCTGCATCTTCTTTTGTATTGTCAGCATCAGTGTATAAAGAAACCTGCTGTAAAAATGTACCAAGACTTTTGTCGCCCACTTCACCGTCTTCTTCATTCATGGGTGTTTCGGTAAATTCCTTGATGGAGTTCAGCAATTCCTGTACGTTCTCATACCTGGCAACACCTTCTGTGGTTTTATCATTGAATAACTCTTTTACAATTTGGGTGCTCTTACCAACAATCACCGCCAGGTCGTAGGCATTCTTTTTATCCAGCTCACTCTGAAACATTTTTATCGTGGTAACAAAATTGCTGATGGCTTCCAGCGTACCCGATTTAAAACCATGAAAGGCTGCACTCTCCAGCACCTGCCACATGGTGTAGTTGTTGTTATTGGCAATCAGCACTGTTTTATCAATGGTGGTTTTGCCAATACCCCTTGCAGGAAAATTGATGATGCGTTTTAATGCTTCTTCATCATTTGGATTGATGACCACCCTTAAATAGGCGATGTAGTCTTTGATCTCTTTGCGTTGATAAAACGACACACCACCATAAATGCGGTAGGCGATATTCATCCTGCGCAGGCTTTCTTCATAAGCCCGGCTTTGTGCATTGGTTCGGTACAATATGGCAAACTCACTGTTTCGAAAATGGTTGCGGAGTTTTTGTTCCTGTATCGTATCGGACACAAATTTTCCTTCTTCATTATCGGTGGCCGTACGTACCAGCTTTATTTTTTCACCCTCGCCTTTATCGGTCCACAGGGTTTTGGGCAATTGGTTTTTGTTATTGCTGATGATCTCATTGGCCACATTCAAAATGTTCTTTGTGCTGCGATAGTTCTGTTCCAGTTTCACCACTTTTACATCATCATAATCTTTTTCAAACTGCAAAATATTTTCGATCGTTGCCCCACGGAAGCTGTAGATACTCTGTGCATCATCACCCACCACACAAATATTTTCATGCATGGCTCCCAGCAGTTTGATGATCTCGTACTGGGAAGTATTGGTATCCTGGTACTCATCGATCATGATGTATTTGAACTTGCGCTGGTACTTGCTCAATGAATCCGGAAAATTTTTCAGTAGTTCATACATTTTTACCAGCAGGTCGTCAAAATCCATGGCGCCATTTTTAAAACAGCGTTTGTTGTAGGCATCATAAATTCTTCCCAGCGCAGGCCGGTTAGCCCTGGCATCTTCCTGTTGCAATGCCCAGTCATTCTTATATTCTTCGGGGCTTACCAGGCTGTTTTTGGCGGATGAGATCCGGTTGTAAACCGTATTGGGTTTATAAATTTTATCATCCAGTTCCATTTCATTGATCACCGTCTTCAGTACACTCTTGGCATCGTCGGTATCATAAATGGTAAAACTGGTAGGATAACCGATCTTATTGGCCTCACCTCTTAGTATCCTTGCAAACACACTGTGAAAGGTACCGATGTATAAATTTCTTGCTTCGCTGTTGCCCAGGGTTTTCTCCACCCTTTCCTTCATTTCCTTGGCGGCTTTGTTGGTAAAGGTCAATGCCAGGATATTAAACGCATCCACACCGCTTGCCATTAGGTGGGCAATCCTGGTGGTGAGCACTTTTGTTTTGCCGCTGCCTGCACCAGCGATGATCATTAATGGACCGTTGATATGGGTTACTGCTTCACGCTGGGGTTCGTTCAGTTCATCTAAATAATTGCGCATGGGGCGAAGGTACGAAAGGGGAGGTGGAGGTTTGGGGGTGGGGGGAAAAATTTAAAGCAAAAAATCGTTTCATTGTTTAGGGCAATTTGTAATCTGGATTAGCAGTGAAAAATGGAATAAGCTGTTTTGAGCCATCCCAATAAAGAAAATCCTTTATTATTGAAAGTTCCGCAAAAGCAGCTTTATGGCATTTCCGAAATTTTGTTTTTGAACAAAACGGGCAAAATGCAGTTCTTTCAGGGTTATAGTCATTTACTATTAAGTAAAACATTCTAAGAAGTTCATTCGGATTTTTAGCTCTTAGTTTACTTTGATAAAATTGAATTCTTCCAAAAATCCCATGGGCATATTCGCCATATAAATAATAGCCCTCTCGAATTCTAAAAGATTGATTGGCAAAGTATGGAATAACGAAGCGTTCTATATAATCAATTATATTCAAGCCGCTTTTACAAATAATTAATTCGTTAGGAGTTACATCAACACAACAAGATTTATCATTAAACTCATAAACATGCCAATCAAGAATTTTTGGAAAAGCATTTGCAGTTTCAAAAAGTTTTGGGAAAGAATAAGGATAGCCATCGCTGCCTTTAATTTCTATTTGATAAGTATCCCAAGGTTTGCCAGTAGTATCAATAATATCCAATTCGCCTTTAAGGATTTTTTCTCCATCCAGTTCCACAATGCTTAGCTTATTGAATATTTCTGGAATGGATATAATATCTTCCTCAAATTTTTCATTCTTCATTATTGGGCGTATGGCTTTGTAGTTGGTGGTATCATTGCAGCCAAACCAGCAGAAGAATTTGAAGCTTCATTTTTGTCCTCACCTAAAGGAAATCTATTGCTTAAATGTTTACGCCACAATTCAGTTGCCTTACGAATATTTATTTCCTCCAGTGCTTTTTTGGCATCTTCAATAAAATCAAAAAGACATTTCATAAAATAATCTTTATGAGCATAATCCTTTAAGAGGTTTTCGCCTTTTGGAGTTGTAGGTCGATAGCAAGCAAAATTATTTTTTAGGACTGATTCAATATTAACAAGCGTTTCTTTTAGGGCAATATCATCCCTGTCTTTTCTGTAAACAGCATTTTCAGCTATCAGAATGGTAATGATTAAACCGGTAGGCATTGGCTTGCTTTCATTTTCAAAATCTCTTTTATCGCACCACCCTTTTCCAAATCTCGTCAAGTCCCTAAGCTGTGGCTCCGTTTCTGCTTTATCATTGAACCATTCTGTAAATGCTTTTGGGTCGCTATCAATGTAGCCATTCTTTTTATGAGCCAGTTCAGGAATGTTTCCTTTCTTGTAATAAATCGGCTGGTCAATATTATGACCATCTGCAAACAGCGTTCTTACGCAAGTGTTTTTATCAATCGGGTCCGTATTAGTATGACCCTTCACCGCTTCATAAACCCAGTTGTGATATGTTGTAGGTGTTGGTCTGTCAGCAACACTTTTATCTCCTTCAAAATAAATTCCGTCATCAACATCATAATAAAGTTTACTTACTTCCGCCTTTTCTTCCATCACCTTTCGTGGGATAGGATTTATGATTGTGTCCATTGACATTGAACCCTGACCACTAAACTTTGGTTGAGTTTCATTGGGCTTATTTTCTTTAAACCACTTTCTAACTTTGTTGCGGAGTTCTTTTCTTGAACCCTTCAACTTTTTTCTACGGGCATCAGTCAATCTGATTTCACCGTTATACTTTTCAAAATGTTCGTTGCAATTTGCCATAATTACTAAATTAAAATTTGCCTTGAAGGTGATTTGAAATAAGAGTGCCTTCAATTTCACCCCTTGTTTGCATTTGGCGATTCGTAAAGTAATGCCCCATTAAACTGTTACTGCTCCCATCTTTACCTGGGTGAAAGCGAAGTTTATTTGCCCCTTCGTGGCAATCCAAACCGCCGTTTTGCTTTGTGCCGCCGTTCAGGTAGAATAGATAAATATCAAAGAACCCATCTTCATCTTGTTTAATATCCTCTATTAAACTTTTTGAAGATGTTTTCTCATTTGCTCCATCACTGAAATAAGTATGCACCTTTATTTTGGAAGCAGTTTGCACAACCTCAATGAAGCAGGGCTTTTCACCGTCCACACCGTTCCATTTGAACTTTACGTTTCCCTCATATCTACCAGCCATATTGGGAACAGCCATCAATAGATTGAAAACAGGCAATTTCCAAAGCACCTGATTGTAGAGAAGAAAAAACATTCCAAGAATGCTCACAGTAGTCGGCACTCTGAAATGACTTCCTTTAGACAGATATTGAACCAGTAAAGGGTTTATCCATTCGCCAACACAGTAATCAATCAAGCCCGAGAGGACAATGATTGAAATAATAAGCGGTGTGATTTTGTAATATTTGAAACTCATTCAGATTTAATTTTTAAACAACCTCAATCCTACCAAAAATGTTACCAACAGATTTGTGCGGTCAATGTGGCAGAAAGTAGGCTTCAATATGTTATGCTAAGAATCTAATTATATTTGCCATTGAGTGGCAAATATTTTTCAGACCTTAGCATACTATTATAGAAAAACAAATGAATCTTGCCGAAACAATACGGTCCGAGGATATGGATGAGGTCATAGACAGAATGAATGCCTATGCCATATCCCGTTTAAAGTCTGTTGGAGAAAAAACCTTCAACGGCAAATCCCCTGTTGACTTTGTAGGGGACATCATTTTAAAGGTAATGGAAGGAACCAGAAATTGGGATAGTTCAGCATGTTCATTTCGGTTGTTTCTTTTCGGATGTCTAAAAAGCGATATCTCCAATTTTTTCACAACGATGAAAAATAATCATTCAAACGATTTTCCCGAGCTTATAGTAAACGAAACCTTAATCAACATAGAGGAAAAAAGAAAAGAAGCTTCTGAACTATTTAAAAAAGCAGGCTCAGACGATGATGAGCTTACGGTTTTTGAATATTGGATGGATGGAATTTTCAAGCCAGCAGATATTGCAAAAGATTTAGGAATTGATGTAAAAGAGGTTTATGTAATCATAAAGCGGCTTGAACGCAAAAGAGAAAAGATTAAAACTCAAGCAATCACTATCATATGAACAAAGAAATCAAAGACAAAATCGACGAAGCTTTGTTCAACTTCTATTTGGAAGCCGACAAAGACACAATAAAGGATTCACTGAAAAGTGATATTCAAGATATGGCTGAATATGAAAAGAAGAAAAAGCAAATCATCTTTTTAGCGAAGGCAACAGCAAAGAAAAAACACAACGAATATTTACTTGCACTTGCAGAAAAATTTGAGCAAGCACTTCAATTAAGTATTGAAAAGCCAATTGCGATTCTCAAACAACTCATTCAAGGAAACACTTCACTTGCTTTGCATCGCAATCTTGACAAACTTTCTAAAGAGGAAATTATTGAAATCATTAAGGACAAAAATCTTGTTCAACTTTTAGAGCAATTAGACGAAAATGAAAAGAAGCACTAATGCTCATATACAAGCACAAAAACTGTTGGCAGATTGTGGTTTAGACGAAATCACAGATTTCCCGATGGATTTATTTGTTGCCGGACTTGATGCTATGCTTATTGAAGAAGAACTAAAACATTGCGATGGTAAAATAATTTTTGGTGAGACCAAAGCGGTTATTAAAGTAAACTCACAAATTCAATTTCTAGAAAGAAAACGATTTGTTGCAGCACATGAAATCGGGCATTTGATAATGCACAAAGGAATGAAACTACCGGACGATATTTTTTCAAACTTTAATATCATTTCAGGGATGGAAAAGATACTGAAGAATGGAACACAGGAATTAGAAGCGAACGAATTTGCAAGCGAACTTTTGATGCCTGAAAAATTGTTTATGAAGGAGGCAAAGGGAAAAAAGTTTTCTCCTCTTCTTATAAAGCAGCTTGCAGAAAGATTCAAGGCAAGTTTAACAGCAACAGTTTTAAAGTATTTACAATCAGACCTTCACCCGATTTGTATTGTGTTTGTTGAGAATGGCAGAGTTAAGTATTGGAAAAAATCAGACAGATTAAATGTTTGGCTTGGCGACTATGCCCGACTTGCACCGCCAACAGATTCAGTTGCCATGGAGTATATTCAAAAAGATTATGCTTTTGTTTATACAATGGAAGAAAAAGCACAGGGAATAAATAAATCTACTTGGTTCAATCTGAACGAAAATGATACAGAGGATACAGACTTTTATGAGTATTGTATTCCCACAAAGAGATACAAAACTATTTTGAGTATTATTTGGGAAGATTAAACATCACAAGGAGAAGATAGATTCAAATTTTCCTGTCGGCGCAGTCATTGAGAAAATAGAAAATAATAGTGCCAGAGAACAATAAAATACTACTCTTCCGCATGACGCACCTGCAAAATATCCCACATATTTTGCAACATGGCATTACTCATATTAGTTCTCCCAACCGAAACCCAGCTTATGTTTCCATTGGAGATAGCAGTTTAATTAGCGTAAGAGATACATTCTTATTGCCCAATGACAGAATGCTCGGCAGTTATATTCCCTTTTATTTTGATGCAAGGATGCCAATGCTCTATGTAATACAAAAGGGCTTTAATGGAGTACTGGCAACATCTGCAAAAGATATTGTTTATTGTGTCTCTTCAGTAGAAGCAATTGAACAACAAGGGCTGGATTATGTATTTAGCGATGGACATGCAATAGACGTTTTTACAAATTTCTATACTCCTGCTGATAGATTGAATATTGAAAATTTAATAGACAGGAAAGCTATACAGCGAAAATACTGGAATGACGAAAACGACCTTGATTTAAAGCGAAGAAAGGAGGCTGAATTTCTTGTGTCTGGAGATATACCAACAGATGCTGTCTTAGGATTTGTTGTTTATAATGCTGTAGCAGAGCAGGAAATACAACAGATGCAGGGATTTCAAAATAAAAAACTGATTATAAAACCTGAATATTATTTTTGACCCATGATTCATTACATCAAAGGGAATTTACTTGACAGCAAGGCTATGGCTTTGGTGAATACCGTAAACACTATTGGTGTAATGGGTAAGGGTGTTGCTCTACAGTTTAAACAACAGTTTCCTGAAAATACTAGGCAGTATATAAAAGCCTGCAAGGAAGGAACAATCGGCATTGGAAAACTCCTTGTTACAAAAGATTCCTCTTTACACACAGGTGAAAAAATAATAATCAATTTTCCAACTAAAACGGATTGGCGTAAACCATCTGAGTATAGTTACATAGAAGAGGGATTAAAGAATCTTATGGAAATTATTAAAGAAAAAAATATTACATCCATAGCACTTCCACCCCTTGGCGCTGGTAACGGCGGGCTTAACTGGATTCAGGTAAAACAAATACTTGAAAAACACCTTTCTAAAGTTAACAGCGAAATCTACATTTACGAGCCAACTCCCGAGATTCAGGAAGTCTTAAAAAAAGAAAGGGCAAAACTTACACCAGCCAGGGCAATGCTGTTGGATACCCTTTATGACCTTGTAAAAAACGGTGAGTTTGTTTCCGAATTTGCAGCAGAAAAAATCGCTTATTTTCTTCAGCGTTTTGGCGCAAAAGAGATTTTTAATCTAGAGTATAAGCCAAACTTTTACGGACCTTACTCCGGCAAAGTGAAGCATGTGCTTTACTATTTGAATGGCAGTTATATTTCCGGATACAGTTCAAAAGATAAAAAGCCTTTTGAAGAATTGGGAATTATACCTGACGGAGAAACTGATGTTAAAGAATATCTTCAACAACCTGAAAATAAAATTTATCAGAGCATTGCAAATAATACAAAATCTTTTCTCTCTGGGTTCTACTCTTCTTTCGGTTTAGAATTACTATCTACCATTGATTTTATTATAACTGAAAACAAAGCGCAGTCAACCGAAGAAATTACAGCCTATTTGGAAAATTGGAGTGACAGAAAAAAGACACTATTCAACAATCCCAAATTTATTGATGTTGCGGTCGCAAGAATTAAAAATTACCTTAACTCATAAGGTACTTTATTTGTCCATAGTATTTATTAAATGCTCTTACATTGTCCCACCCAACTCTTCAATCAACTGCCTGACTTTTTCTCTCATTTCAAAATACGTTTTACTAGCATTTTCTTTTCCTTTCACCTTCTCCCTTTTCAATTTTTCCGTTGTTTGCGTTATACAAAAAACTTTTATTGCAATCTCTGTTCTGGGAGATACAATGTAAAGTTGTTTCGCTTCCATAAAAACTAGCTAATTTTATTAGACTCAAATTTACTAAATATTTTGACATTCAATAAAAACTCTTTATTTTGCTGTAACAACAAACCACCATGAGCAACATAAAACTTTTTGAACATAAACAAATCCGCAGTCATTGGGATGCAGAAAAAGAGCAATGGTATTTTTCAGTAATTGATGTGATAGAGATTTTGACTGGAAGCAGCATACCCAAACGCTACTGGACAGATTTAAAAAAGAAACTGATAAAAGAGGGAAGCCAGTTGTACGAAAAAATCGTACAACTGAAATTCACGGCATCAGATGGTAAAATGTATGCCACCGATTGTTTACAAACAGAAGATTTGCTCCGCCTCATCCAATCCATCCCTTCGCCCAAAGCAGAGCCCTTTAAGCAATGGCTGGCTAAAACCGGCTACGAAAGAATAGAAGAATCGCAAAACCCAGAGCTGAGCATTGACAGGGCAATGGAAAATTACCTGAAACTCGGCTATAGCAAAAACTGGATAAATCAAAGGCTAAAGAGTATTGAAGTAAGAAAGGAACTGACCGATGAGTGGGAAGAACGTGGCGTAAAGAAAGGCCAGGAGTTTGCAACGTTAACTGATATCATTACAAAAGGATGGAGCGGCAAAACAGTAAAAGAATACAAGCAGCATAAAAACCTGAAGAAAGAAAACCTCCGGGACAATATGACCAACCTGGAACTGGTGCTGAATATGCTGGCTGAAGCATCCACCAAAGAAATAAGCAAAGAGAAAAAACCAAAAAACTTTGACGAAAACAAAGTAATTGCAAAGCAGGGCGGTGATATTGCTGGCAACACCAGAAAAGCTATCGAGGCCAAAACCGGCAAACAAATCCTAAGCCAACAAAATGCACAAGCGTTAAAAACAGTAAATAAAAAATCGCTCAACCCTCCAAAAAAATAATCCCCTTGTTGTAAACTCATGTGCAAAAAAACTCCTCCACGCACACAATAAAAATCCCACCCCTCCATTTTTTTCTTTCTCCTCGAATTATAACTACAGCAAATGCCCGTGCATGACTATTAACCACGCAATCCTAATATCCAACCTTTACACCGTGATTGTAACCTATAAAGCCAAAATTTACCCTGATGAAAA
>ERZ795056.306-NODE-306-length-65471-cov-9.933839_pt1 | contig 65471 bp, 65 predicted proteins | sample MGYA00375140_ERZ795056 | MGnify/ENA primary metagenome ERZ795056 (study PRJEB30185, sample SAMN05720227) | activated sludge metagenome | isolation source: Anaerobic digester | place: USA | collected 2015-03-09 ...
GGCCGTGTGCTCACGAGGAGCACGAGCGAGGCGGCTACAGGATGTAATAAGCCGCCGAGGATGAGCTCCTCGTCCCTTTTGATCTTTTGCATGAGACCATGCGAAACCTAATTTCAAAGGCGCCAGCCTTTGACAACAAGACCGGTGGCCGGGCATCCCTTTGATTTTATTATTGATATCATAATATTACTGGATTGTCTGCGCTGTCTTCCTGACAGCTCCGAAAAAAACTTTAATTAAATTACACGCCACAAGCTCCGAGGTAATGCTTGCGTTCTCCTGCTGGGAGCTTGCGCTCCCCACGCAGGCTAGCTTTCCGCATCCATGCGGAAAGTACTTGAATCCGTTCTAGCTTCTATCTCGCTTCTATATAGCTCCTATGTAGCAGGCTTGATGATTTATCGGGAAAATCTCCCTGAAAAGCAAAAAAAGAATGAGAGAAAAAGCCTCAAAACGTCTGTCGAAGACAGACACCAAATAAGCGGAGCTTTCGCAATCCGCTGAAAGCGGTGCGAAAATCGTAGCGTAAAAAAGCCGGGATGGGATTGCAAAAGGGTAAGGGCTGGCGACTGAAGCCCTTACCCTTTTGATATTCTTGCATGATCCATGCAGACAATGAATTCTTAAGGCGAAGCCTTATGTTGTATTCCGACACTCGGAACAATCGCTAAGAGCTAAAGCTCTTCACGCGGGCTAGCTTTCCGCATCCATTAATTTATTAATGATATCAGTATATACTGGATACTTCTCCGCGAACTTCCTGTTCGCTCCGACTATATTATAAAAGTAATGTCACACCTAAAACTCCGAGGTAATGCTTGCGTTTTCCCTCTATGGTCTACGACCATCTCGCGGGCTATGTTTTCGCCTCCGTGCGAAAACTACTTGACTTCTTCTTAACATATACTTAAGTGGCTGTAGTATATGTTATGAAGTATAAATTTGGTGAAAAAATACGTTCGGTTCGCGAACGCAAGGGAATTACGATGAAAGAGGTCGCCGAGAAATGCGGTGTTACTGAATCGCTAATTTCCCAAATTGAAAGAAACAAGGTTTCTCCGGCGATTGAGACTCTGCTGTCTATTGTCGATGTTATGGATATCGACATTGAATATCTTTTCGGTGACTTTAAAAAGAATAAGCAGGTCGATATTGTCAAAAAAAACGACCGTAACATGTTTTCTTCTCACGGTGTCGTTTATGAACAGCTTTCAAGCGCATGGAAGAATCTTGAGCATGGTATCGAAGCTTATTATTTAGAAATAGATTCAGGCTCAGAAAAAGGTTCTGAAGAATACGGTCACATCGGAATGGAAATGGGGATTATTCTTCAGGGAAAAGGAGAATTGAAATACGGGACAGAAACATATTCTCTTGAGAGCGGTGACAGTATTTCTTTTTCTTCTGATATTCCTCATGTTTTGAGGAATTCCGGGACCGGTAAACTTAAAGCATACTGGGTTGTTACACCGCCTAAAGGATTTTTTAAGGAGATCTAAATGTTTCACAGATTTTCGTTAAAAGAATTTTTGTTTCTTATAATACTGCTTACGGCGGATTATTTTTACATAACCACTCAGCATTACTGGGTGAATTCAATGAGTCTCAGGTTTATAAATCTTTTCGCGGCAGTATTTGTGACATTGTTTGTTTATTTCGTTGTTGTGAAGCCTGAAAGACCATATGCATTGGCGTTAAGTCTTCTTTTTGTTTTGGCTGTACTTATGACAGCAATTACAATAATTCTTCATGCCGGAATAAGAAAAGATTTGTCGGTTAAACAGGTATATATATTTCTTGTTCTGATGTCGTCGGTATTTCTTACAGCCGGAATTTATTCGATGATAACTGGTATTAGAAAGAAAAAGTAACCGCATTAATAAGCGGATTATTATCAATATAATTAAGGAGAAGGTTATGGGAAAAACATTAGCGGAAAAAATATTTGATTCGCATATCGCGGACAAACCTTTCGAGGGAACTTATGTTCTCAAACTTGATGCGGTTTTCTGTCATGAAATTACCACGCCTATCGCGATTAATGATCTTGTTTCGCGCGGCATGGACAGAGTTTTTGATCCGTCAAAAATTAAAGCTGTAATTGATCACGTTACACCTGCAAAGGATTCTAAGACTGCAGAGCAGGGAAAAATTATGCGTGAATGGGCGCGCCGTCACAATATCAAGGATTTCTTTGATGTTGGAAAAAACGGAGTATGTCATGCTCTTTTTCCTGAACAGGGTTTTGTACGTCCGGGATACACCATCATCATGGGAGATTCTCATACATGTACTCATGGGGCGTTCGGCGCGTTTGCAGCGGGTGTAGGAACTACTGATCTTGAAGTAGGAATATTGAAGGGTGTTTGCTCTTTTAAATATCCTTCTACAATTAAATTTGTTCTTAAAGGAAAGCTTCAGAAGGGTGTCTATGCGAAAGACGCGATTCTTTATGTTATATCTCAGATCGGTGTAAACGGTGCGACTGACAAAGTAATGGAATTTACCGGTGAAATCGTTGATGAAATGAGCATGGAATCGAGAATGACTCTTTGCAACATGGCAATCGAAGCAGGCGGAACAAGCGGTGTTTGTTATCCTGATATGAAAACTGTTGAATATCTGTGGCCTTTCATTCAGAAAGATTTCAAATCCAAAGAAGAAGCTCTTGCGGAATATTCTAAATGGAAAAGTGATTCTGACGCGAAATTTGAAAAGGTTATAGAATATGATCTTTCTAAGCTTGAGCCGATGGCTACTTTTGGAAACAAACCTGATCAGGTTAAAACTGTTAAGGAAATGGAAGGAACTAAGGTAGATCAGATCTATATAGGTTCTTGTACAAACGGCAGAATAGAAGATCTTCGTATTGCGGCTGATATCCTTAAAGGGAATACTATTTCTCCGAATGTTCGAGGAATTGTTTCTCCTGCGACGCCGAAGATTTTCAAACAGGCAATGGATGAAGGAATTCTTTCTGTTTTTCATGATGCAGGTTTTGTTGTTACTAATCCTACTTGCGGAGCATGCCTAGGAATGAGTAACGGTGTTCTTGCTGAAGGTGAAGTTTGCGCTTCAACGACAAACAGAAATTTCTACGGCCGTATGGGAAAAGGCGGAACAGTTCATCTTATGAGTCCGGCTTCAGCGGCAGCAACGGCAATTGCAGGACACATTACAAACTCTAAACTTTTTGCCGGGAAATAAGGAGATCAAAATGAAAAATTTTAAAGGTAAAGTGTTATTTTTAAACAGATCGGATATAAATACGGATGAAATCATTCCGGCAAAGTATCTTACAGAAATTACAAAGGAAGCTTTGAAGCCTTTTACGCTTGAAGATCTTAAGCTTGATTCATTTAATCCGAAAACTGATCTTTCGGGTAAGGCTGCAATCATTACTCGCGCTAATTTCGGCTGCGGATCTTCACGCGAACATGCTCCATGGGCACTGGAAGTTAACGGAATCAATGCCGTGATTGCAGAAAATTTCGCGCGTATATTCAGACAGAATATGTATAACTGCGGAATGCTTGCTATTGAACTTCCTAAAGACAAGATAGAGTATCTTTTCGGCAAATATTCAGGAAAAGAAACTGAAATTGATATTGATGTAAATTCAGGAAGTTTTACTATAACTTCATGCGGAGCGTCCGAAAAAATAAGTTTTGAAATAGACGGATTCAGCAAGGCTCTCGTGGAAGCTGAAGGCTGGGTCGGATACGCTGATAAAAAATATTAAGTTATTTATAACAGAGTAATTAAAAAAGCAGGTTATTTGAAAAGTAGCCTGCTTTTTTTTGTTGATTTGTTTAATCATATTTTGAATAGAATTAAACATGAAAAAGAACATTATTGTAATTCTTCTTACTCTTTTTTCTATTACTGGTTTAAAAGCATCATCAATAGTAATTGAATCTCCGAAAGCCGGATATATGTCGGATCACGTGTATTGGATAAAAGGTTCAATCTCCGGTTATTCGGGAAAATCTGCAATTCTCGTCTTAAACGGACTGCCTCAGTCAATACCTGTTGTGAACGGCAGATTTTCTGTTAAAGCAGTTGCTTCTCCTGGAAATAACTTACTTGAGATTCATGCGAACGGTCAAAAAGAAAGAGTTTCATTTTTTGCTAAAGTCCCCTCAAAAGATATAAAAGTTCTGCTGACCTGGGATACTCCGTCTTTTGTCGATTTATGGGTTATTGATCCTACAGGAGAAAAATGCTATTGGAATTCTACTGTAACAAAAAACGGCGGAAATCTTGTTTATGATGATTCAAATTATGCTCCTCAGACTTTTACGATGGTAAAAGCTTTGCCGGGAAATTACTCGATACAAATTCAGAATTACGGCGCGTTTGGTCATCCGGTTTCAAGAGTAAAGGTTTATCTTGTTCTATATGAAGGTACTCCAAAGGAAATAAGAAAAGAATGGATCTTTACAGCTACAAAAGAAAGAACGGTGTACCATATAGCTGATTTTTTCATAGAATCAGAAGAGAAATAATTTATACTGATAAATCCATCGAAGAAAACATAACATAAGGGCAGTTAAAATTTCCGGTTTGTTTGGTTTCCCTTGAAAACAATAAGTCACGGTTAAGAAGCTGATAAAGGTTTCCCGACAGCATGCAGTCTTTGATTCTGCCCTGAATTCCGTTTTTATCAAATGAAAAAGCAAGACTCAAATTACATGAAAAATCACCAGTAATAGTATTGGACTGACCAAGGCCGATCATCTGATCAACTAAGATTCCGTTTTTTACGCTTTGCATTATTTCAGACAGACTTGATTGTCCCGGAGCTATTATTACATTTGAAAAGGAAGGCGAAGGCAGAGAAGAGTAGCTTCTTGACGAATTTCCGCTTGGAGATATTCCTAGAAAAGAAGAATATTTTAAGTCGGTTATTATTTCTCTGATTATTCCGGAAGAAATAATATCTTTTTTTCTGGAAATAACTCCTTCATCATCAATTGAGAAACTATGATATGAATTATCCAGAAGAGGATTATCTGTTATAGTAAGATTATCTGAGAAAAGTTTTTCTCCGATTTTTCCGGTAAATGGGGAAATCTTTTTATAGTGACTTCCTCCTGAAAGCTGATTCAGAAGTATTGAAATAAGAGATGAAAAAGCATGAGGAGTAAAAATTACCGGAACTTTTCCCGGATTTACTTTTGTGCTAGTTTGAGAAAATTTATGTGTTTCTATTATCTCTGAACATAGATGATCGTAATTTTCTTTTTTGATAGAAGAAACTGCTTCCCAGACTGAAATACGGCTTTTGTCTTCTAGAATTCTTTCTGAGCTGACACTCGCAGAATAAAAAGAATACTTTGAAGAATAATCGAGACCTTTTGAATTAACTATGCGTCTTGATCCTTTTCCGGAATTAATTCTTACATCTGAAAGAGCATCATCAAATTGTTCTTTTATAAGAGCTATGGTTTTTTCAGCTGTTTCTATTTCCTTTTCTTCAGATATTGCTTCTTCGACAAATGTAACGGGCTCGATGATATTCTGAGGTAATTCAGGAAGATTGATTGTTTGTATTTCGCTAAACTTTGAGAGAGAAACAGCTGTTTGAGCTGTTTCAAGCAGTTTATCCTTGTTATTAGAAAAAGAGAAACCGATTCTTCCGGAGGTTGAAACTCTTATTCCGCATCCGGAAGAAAATTTTTCTGACATGGAATAAAAGCGGTTGTTTGCAAAGCTGACAGGAAAAGATTCAGATTCCTCGAAATAGAATTCATACCAGTCGGTGTTTTCTTTAAGATATTTTTCCGCGGCAATCATTGTTTGCCTCCGATCAGAACATCTTTTACTAAAATATGAGGTCCGCCGAGAGAAACTGGAAGCGGAGATTGTCCTGCTTTTCCGCATCCGCCGAGTCCGCCGAAATGCATTTTGTCATTTGCAATCATTTCAATATTTTTCAACGTCTCAAAAACATTACCTGAGAGCATAATATTTTTAAGCATCTTTACGGGCTTGCCGTTTTTTATGAGAAAACCGTATGCCGGGGAAAAAGTAAAAAGTTCAAGATTTGTCATTCCGCCGTGATAATCAATTGCATAAATTCCGTCTTCAAGAGAATTGAATAAATCATCTTTAGAATACTTTCCATTATCAATATAGGTGTTTGTCATTCTTACAATAGGAGCGAAATATGTCGATATAGCACGGGCGTTTCCAGTCGGATTTTCATTCATCTTACAGGCTGTTTCTCTTGAATGAAGTCTTCCGGCAAGAAGACCGTCTTTGATAAGATAATTCTTTGCTGATTCAATTCCTTCATCATCACAGGGAATATAACCTGCATATTCTTCAAGTGTTCCGTCATCAATTACATTCAGTGTATCTTTCCCGAATTCTTTTCCGATGGTCATTATTTTTTTCATTCTTTCGTCTTCATAAATTGCATCTGCTTCCGAAAGATGCCCAAAAGCTTCATGAACGAAAACTCCTGAAAGTTTTTGGTCACAAATAATATTATACTTTCCTCCATCGGCGTTTTCAGCTGAAAGCATTTCAATTGCAGTTTTGACAATTGATTCCGCTGTTTCTTCATGCCCGATTGCGGATTCAAATCCGCCGTATCCGGCGAAGGAATTATGATACGGCTGAATTTCATTTCCGTCTTTTGCTGTTGCAGATAGAGAAACTCCGCAGAAAGATTTATTATAAATGATTTCACTTCCTTCGGAATTCAGATAACAATACGTTGAAAGTGAATCTTTATATATTGAACGGGAAGTCTGTATTCTATCATGATTAAAAAGAATATTGTTATACTTTTCTGTCAGAAGAAACTTTTCATCAAATGAAACTGAATCCAATGAAATATTTGAAGATGTTGTTTTGCTGATTATTGCCGGAGAACTTTTTTGAATAAAAGAATTTCCTTTTTGCTTTAACAGTTTGGCTTTTTCAGCCAGTTTTAAAAGATAATAATCAATCTTGCTAAAATCATTAAAAGAAGTTACTAGCCAGTTTCCGTTTTTCAGAACTCTGATTATTCCGCCTGAAGAACTTCCGCTGGATGCAGATTCTGTCTGCTTTCCGGAAATGGATATATAATTCGATTTTTGATCTACGAGACGTATCTCTGAATAATCAAACGGCAGAGAATATAATTTGTTTTTGACAGAGTTTATGTCTGTATTTAATAAATTGATCATAAGTTTATTGAATAGTCATTATGCAACTGCAGCATAATTATATCAAGCAGAAGTTGGAGGAAACTAATAATGTTTATTGCGGCGGCAATTGGTCTGACAGCGGGTGTTTTCAGCGGTTTACTTGGAATAGGAGGAGGAATTATAATGATTCCGGCTCTTGTTTTTTTTATGGGATACTCTCAGCATTTGGCACAGGGAACTACTCTTGCGGCAATGGTTCTTCCGATTGGACTTCTTGCAGCAGCTGAATATTATAAACAGGGAAATGTGAATATTTCTTCAGCTGTGATAATTGCTGTGTCTTTTGTTTTAGGAGGCTTTTTCGGTGCAAAAATAGCTCTGGTTGCCGATGCATCAATATTAAAGAAAATATTTGCGGTATTTCTAATTGCAATCGGTATTCGTATGCTTATATCAAGATAGAATTACCATACCGGACTCATATAAGGGTACGGATTGACAGCGGTATTGCTCATTCTAATTTCATAATGGCAATGGTTTCCGGTAGAAGATCCTGTCTGACCAACAAAACCGACAACATCTCCGCGTTCTACTGTCTGATCTTTTGAAACATTCAATCTCGAACAGTGGGCATATATTGTTTCGTATCCGTAATCATGTTTTACTCGGATCATGTTTCCGTATCCGCCTGACCAGCCGGCGAAGACAACAATTCCTTTTGCGGTAGCTTTAATCGGTGTTCCATGATCTGCAGCTATATCTATTCCATAGTGAAAATCCCTTCCGAAACCGAAAGGAGATCTTCTCCATCCGAATAGGGAAGTGATATGACCGTTATTTGGAAACATCGAAGGAGTTCCGTTTGCAACCTTTCTTCTTTCATCAAGAAAGACTTTAACAGTTTTCATCGTGTTTGCTGCATTTGAAAGATTTTTACGTATTTCTTTTAGGTCTTCAATTTGAGATGGCACATGCTGATTTTTAAGTGAAGTCTGTTCTTCGGGATCAACCGGAAGAGTCAGCCAGATAGATTCGGGATCATCCGTACCGGTTGATAATGTATAAATTTTTTCTACCTGGGGTTTAATATCATCCATAAGGGATTCAATTTCTGAAGAGAGTTCCTGAAATTTATGAAGCTGGGCTCTGACATTGTTATATTTCTTAATAGATTCTTTTTCTTCATTTTTTATCTGGTTATGCTTTATAAATGCCATGAGAGAAGCGCTTACAACGATGAAGAACAATATAATAAAAAATGAAATGATAAACTTCGAAATCTGAAAATTGAATATCTTTTTCTCATTGTGGGGTATAAACATAATGGTCATTTTTTCGTGACCCTTGCGCAAAAAAGCTTCCCATCTCTTTATGAGTTTTCTTGAAAACATAAAATATCGTTCTGAACATTTCTGTTTTGCGGAATTTTTGACCTGTCTTATTTTTGCTCTCACAATAATACCCCGTTTACTAATCGGCGAAAAGACCCTATATTATCAACTGTTTTTTTCGGTAAAAGAAACCAGATCTTTTACGCTTCCAGCCGGTAATATCTCCAATTCTCCTTTAGTATCTATATCATCCTTTTGTGCAAAAGGAACTGAAACTCTGCTGAATCCGTTGCGATAAAGTTCGGAAATGCGTCTTTCAATATGAGAAACCGGGCGTATTTCGCCTGAAAGAGAAATCTCGCCGATGAATCCGGTTTTTCTATCAACTGCCTTATTAAGATAACTCGAAATTATTGAAACGGCAATAGCTGTGTCAGAAGCTGTTTCTCCGACAGAAAAACCACCTGCAAGATTTATGAAAATATCAGATGAAGACATCGGGATTTTTAGATATTTATCCAGAACGGCAGATATTATTGAAAGTCTGTTTTGATCAAAGCCGTCAGCCATTCTTTTAGGGTTTGAAAAGTTTGTCGGTGTTACAAGAGACTGAACTTCAAAAAGAATTATGCGGCTTCCTTCAAGTGCTGCAGATACAGAAGATCCCGGAGAAGAGAGGTGATTAGGATTTAAAAATATTGAATTTCTGTCTTCGACCGGAAAAAGACCACCTGGAGTCATTTTAAATATACCTATTTCATTAACAGAGCCGAAGCGGTTTTTGAAAGATTTTAAAAGCCGATACTCCTTGGTAAAATCACCTTCAAAATAAAGAACAGTGTCTACGATGTGTTCAAGAATCTTAGGTCCGGCAATAGTTCCTTCTTTTGTGATATGTCCGACTATTATAAAGGGAGTATTTGTTTTTTTTGCAGATTCCGTTAAACTTGCAGCCGATTCACGTATTTGAGATACGGATCCGGGAGCTGACGGATTTTTCTCTGTAAAGACTGTTTGAATTGAATCAATAATAACAGCTTCAAATTTCTGTGAGCTCAAAAAGTGTTCAATGGCTTCAACGGATCTTTCTGTTGATATAAAAATATTGGATGTGTTGAGTTTAAGGCGGTCAGCTCTTTGTTTAATCTGTTCAGGTGATTCTTCACCGGAAATATAGAGGGTCTTCATGGATGAAGCTATTTGTAAGGACAAAGTTGATTTTCCGATTCCGGGTTCTCCTCCAATCAGAATGACAGAACCTTTTACAATTCCGCCTCCGCAAACAGCATCAAATTCCGATATTCCTGTTGTAAAACGGGGAGAATCTTTTAATCCTATTTCAGATAGAGAAAGAATATGCGTATGCTGACGTATTTTCTTTTCTTTTGTGTTTTCATTTTCTTCAACAAAAGTATTCCAGTCTCCGCATGAAGGGCATTTCCCAAGCCATTTGGGTGATTTTTCACCGCAGTTGGAACAAAGAAAAAAATGATCTTTTTTTGCCATTACTTCTGTTCCTTCCACATGAGAAGAGAAGGGTTCTTTGAAAGTATGTAAGTAAAATCTTTTGCGAAGATAGAAGCATCACGGAGATTATTATAAATCTCTTCGTCTGTCATTAGTTTCCCGAGAGTACCACGTCCGTTTTCAAGGCGGTAAAGAATCTTATTAAGACTGTCTGTTGATTCTGAAAGATTTCTAAGAGTTATGGTTATATCTTCCTTGTTTGTTTGTGAAATGTCTGAAAGGTTTTTTGTAAGGGTATTCATCTGGCTCATAAAGATTTTAGTCTGAACATTGAGATCGGTCATTGTTGCTTTTGCAGTTGATACCGTTGAACGGATATCCGCCCGGTTTTCCTGAGTCATATTGTTTAGATTCTGTACAAACATGCTCGAATTCTGAAAAATATCTGCAAGCACCTGTCCGCCATCTTTATCCTGCATGAAGCCCTGAAAAACCTGCATCATTCTGTCAAAAGAAGCCGGCTCCATTCCATATTTCATATCACCGTCTTCTAAAAAAATGTCATTATCGCGTAAAGGCGGAATTATGACATTAACATATTTTTCTCCAATAAGACCGGTTGTATAAATGGCAAATGTTGAAGAGCGGGGTAGTTTGTATTCATTATTGATCCATAGAATTACTTCAGTTTTCTCAGCTGACTGTTTGATTTCTTTTACTTCGCCGATTTTAATTCCGCCTCCGATTTTTACCGGAGCGGCTACTCTGAGATCGCTTAGAAAAGTATAATAGATACGTAGATTATAGCCGTTTCTGTTTATGCTGACTCTGGCCAGCAAAGCTATAACGGCAATAAGAACGGTGAAGCTTAGCGTTACCATCATTCCGACTTTGGATTCGGTGCTGAGTTTCATATAATACCTCTCTAAAACATGAAAATAACAGCACCGTGATTAAAAAAAGCAATAAGTTTTTTAGAGGCAATTTTTAACAAATTGCCTCTAAATATTTATTTATTCTGCCAATTAATCTTTCTGGTAAAGAACATTGTTGCAGCTAACAGAAAAAATAAACCGAAAGAACCAAGAAGAAGAGAGTATTCCTGCATTTGAATAAGAATGTAAAGGAACGCATATAGAAGAATCAGGAAAGCACATATTATCAAAGCTCTTTTCTTTTCACCTAATACTGATCTGCAATACAGAGAGATAAGAGAGATTGTTGAAAGAGATGATATAAAATAAGAGAATCCGAATGAAAGGTGTTCGCTAAGAGAAAGAAGAAGGAGATAGAATATTGTTAAAGCCCCTCCGACTAATAGATACTGAAAAGGATGAATCTTCAAATTTGACACATTCTCAAATATAAAGAATACAGCAAAAGTCAGGAAAATGAAAAGAAGAGCATATTTTATTATTCTATCAGTCTGTTGATAAATGTTCTGAGAAACATAAAGAGATACTCCGAAAACTTCATCTGATATTTTACCTCTTTCACTGGAAGAAGTTTTGGAAGAAGAATTCCATTCTGCAGAGAAACCTTTATTTGATATTTTTCTTTCCGCAGGGAGCAATCCGGTAAAGTTTGGATCCGGCCAGTCTGAAGTCATAGTGATTTTTGATGGAGTTGCTCCTTCCAAAAAACACATTTTTTCTGATCCTCTAATCTTAAAGCGTATAGAACATTTTTTCAGAGGACCTTTTGATTTGATATTAACTATATCATTATTCCAAACAGATTCTGAACTTTGAAGATTATTGTTTGAAAAATATATGTTTTCGTCATTTATTTTTATTGAATCAATTTCGATATTACCGTTCTGGGAAAAATTCATACCCAGGATAAAATTCGTCAGATTTTTTGAGTCATCAAAATCTGCATCAACAACCATTATTGATGTAAAGCAGGGTATTTTGAAAATATTCTTTTTTCTTATTTCCGATTGAAGTTCACAGTTGATATTAACAAATTTTGGAAATATCTTTTTGTTTCCCGATGAAGCATATACTCCGCCGAAAATAAAATTTCCGCCCCATGTTTTTCCCGCCTCAGTATAAACTTCCTGCTGCCGTTCTTTTCTTTCATTAACCAATGATTTAACCATTTGAACAGGAATCAGAAGCCCTAAAATCATTCCGATAATCATAAGTGCTTTTAAAAACTGATTTTTCATTTATCCTCCATATTCCGGATTATTGCCGGATTATGAATAAGATTCTGCCGAATAGTGAAAGTAATATGAAAATAGAGTGAAATGAAGATGAAACGAAAAGATTAAAAAAGCCGACTAATAATAGTCGGCTTTTCTGTTTTTATGGAATAGTTTCTTACTTAGCCTGGCTGATTGCAACCGCAACCGCTACAGTAGCTCCTACCATCGGGTTATTTCCCATACCGATAAGACCCATCATTTCAACGTGAGCCGGAACCGAAGAAGATCCCGCGAACTGCGCGTCTGAATGCATACGTCCCATAGTATCAGTCATACCGTAAGAAGCAGGACCTGCAGCCATATTATCCGGGTGAAGAGTTCTTCCTGTTCCGCCGCCGGAAGCAACTGAAAAGTATTTCTTACCCTGTTCAACACATTCTTTCTTATAAGTTCCTGCAACAGGGTGCTGGAATCTTGTAGGATTTGTTGAATTTCCAGTGATGGAAACGTCAACACCTTCTTTGTGCATGATTGCAACGCCTTCACGAACGTCGTCAGCACCATAGCATCTTACCGCTGCTCTTTCTCCGTTTGAATAAGCAGTTTCTTTGACAATGTCAAGTTTTCCTGTGTAATAATCAAACTTAGTCTGAACATAAGTAAAACCGTTGATTCTGGAAATAATGAAAGCAGCGTCTTTTCCAAGACCGTTGAGAATTACTTTCAAAGGAGTTTTTCTAACTCTGTTAGCAGATCTTGCAAGACCTATTGCGCCTTCAGCAGCGGCAAAAGACTCATGACCAGCAAGGAAAGCGAAACATTTAGTTTCTTCCCTGAGAAGCATTGCTGCGAGATTTCCATGTCCGATACCGACTTTTCTGTCATCTGCAACAGAACCAGGGATACAGAAAGACTGAAGTCCTTCTCCGATAGTTTCTGCAGCTGACGCAGCATCAGTGATTCCTTTTTTAATAGCGATTGCTGCGCCTGTGATATATGCCCATACAGCATTTTCAAATGCGATAGGCTGAACGCCTTTAACTATTGCAGGTACATCGATGCCTTTTGCATCGCATATAGATTTAGCTTCTTCGAGCGACTTGATTCCGTTTTTACCGAGAGCCGCTTCGATCTGTTTTATTCTTCTGTCATAGCTTTCAAATAATGCAGCCATTTATTCCTCCTTACTCTTCACGCGGATCGATATATTTTTTGGCGTCTGCGAATCTTCCGTATGAGGAAGTTGCTTTTGTAAGCGCCTCGTTTGCGTCAGTTCCTTTTTTTATAGCTTCCATCATTTTGCCGAGATGAACAAATTCGTAACCGATGGATTCGCCTTTTTCATCAAGACCGATTTTAGTAATGTATCCTTCAGCCATTTCGAGGTAACGTGGGCCTTTCGCTTTTGTGCTGAAAATAGTTCCAACCTGGCTTCTGAGACCTTTTCCAAGATCCTCAAGTCCTGCACCGATTGGAAGTCCGCCTTCACTGAAAGCAGTCTGAGTTCTTCCGTAGATGATCTGAAGAAAAAGTTCTCTCATAGCAGTGTTGATTGCGTCACAGACAAGGTCTGTATTCATAGCTTCGAGAATCGTTTTTCCGGTAAGAATTTCCGCAGCCATTGCAGCAGAATGTGTCATTCCCGAACATCCGAGAGTTTCAACGAGAGCTTCCTCGATGATTCCGTTTTTAACGTTAAGAGTAAGTTTGCATGCACCCTGCTGAGGGGCACACCAGCCTACGCCGTGTGTAAGACCGGAAATGTCTTTAATTTCCTTAACCTGATCCCATTTTCCTTCCTGAGGGATGGGAGCCGGACCGTGATTAGGGCCTTTGGCAACACAGGTCATTCTTTCGACTTCGTGTGAGTACTCCATTAGCACAACTCCTTATATATTTTGTAATTCCAAGATAGACCAATAACAGGGTAACTCTTAATGGAGGGCTGTATATGTCAATAAATTTCCTTTGAGAATAATGAAGTGAAAGAGCTTGAATGATTACAATCTCTTTAAAAAACTAATAATTTAATAAGAAGTTTGAAGTGATACAAATATTCCAGCATAATAAATGATTTTATAATATGCCGGAATATTATGAAGTTTTAATAATCAGTAATTGCGTTTATCAAATTCGGAAAATACCACGTTTGATCTGTTCTCTTGTAGTAGCCGTATAGTTCAGCATAACTGCCGCCTATAATCTGATATTTTCCATTATCCCAGACAATAGGACACATTCCGTAGGAATGTGCTTTTGTAACGTAGTATTTGAAATAATTAACACGATCTGTATTATTGTTTTTATTGGTTGCTCCATATTCCCCGATCACAACAGGAATATTCATTGAAGAGACAAATTTACTGTTAAGCTGGCTCATGAAAGAATCTATGTCACTTTTACCGGAATCTGAAAAAGCAGCAATTCCCGGATTTTCCATTGCAAAATTATAAGGAGTATATGCATGAACAGATAGAATAAGTTTATCTGTTGCTGAGTCATCAGGCATTTGGAATTTTGAAGATAATGCCGCCCATGGTGAAGCTACATAAGGCGTAATCATTACAAAACGTTTATCATTATTACCGCCTGTTGCCCGTACAGTATCAATTGCAAGTTGATTTAAAAGGTTTATGTTGTCTGCTGCTTCGGATAGTTTTGCATCTGAATCATTCCAATTCCATTCATTAGCGTATCCCGTAAGCCTTGGTTCGTTTAAAAATTCGAATACAAGATGTTCGTCGTAGTTTCTGAACCTAAGTGCTATCTGTTTCCAGATTCGGCTTACAAAAGCCTGTGACTTAGCAGAATGGTAATCGTCTGGAAAATACCATTTTTCAGAATTGTCGTGATGAATATTGATTATTACGTATAAATCAGAATCAATAGCATAATCAACTACTTCCTGAACTCTTTCTATCCATTCGGTATCGATTGTAAAAGCTTCGTTCACATGATTATGACACGATACGGGAATTCTTATTGTTTTTAAACCTGAAGTTTTTATTCCTGAGATCATAGCTTGTGTTGTCTTCGGTTGACCCCAATATGTTTCATAATCGGTATTGATATTCCCTTCCGAATTTGCATCCAGAGTATTTCCTAGATTCCATCCGTATTTCATATCGGAAACAAGAGTTTTTGCTGATTGTGAAAAGTTGCCGGTTAAAGGATTTAAAGGGGCTTCGTAATAAGATTCTTCCGGAATATCATAAGGTTCTGTTTCTGATCCGGAACCGCCTCCGCCGCAATTTAAGATCAATGAAATGCTTAGAAAAGCAAATATTGAAAATAATACTTTTTTTGTATTAGGCATAAACAATCTCCCGTAAAAGAAGTAAGAATAATCAAAGCTGAGGATATGCTATTATTGACCTAAAATATGTCAAAGATGAAATTGATTAACATTAATCTTAGTATTTCGAATGATTATTATATTCTCAAGAATTATGGGATTAAATATTTAGATATTAAACAAGTCACATGGTATTAAGCTTGATAAAATATTAGAATTTAATAAAATAATAAGAAAAGTGTAAATTAGGGGTTATTATGTTTAAGAAAATGATTTTAATAATTCTTTCAATAATGGTTTTTTCAAAAATACACTCACAGAACAAGGAATATTTTTTTCCTGAGACAGAAGCCGGGCAATATGTTTATTATCTTGATACAAGAAAAGATAATATGAGGCTGACCGGTCTTTTAAAATTTTATGATGATACCATTGTATGCCGTTCCATTGATCTTAAAACAAAGGAATCATGTTTAATTACTTTAAAAATTACTGAGAATAAAGACAGATTGGAAATTTCCCCGGACAGGTTGCTTGAAGGAAATTTTGAAAAAAACATACAATTCATGCTTGTAGATGTTCTTAATATAGCTGAACAGTACAGAAGAAATAAGGATAATATTAATTATCAGAAATCATCTTTTAATGATGAATGGAAAGAATTCGGTTATACTCTAGTACATACATTTTCTAAGACTGTACCATTTTTTAATCTTTTGTCTACGAGCATGAAAGGCGGTAAAGAGAATATTTATCAGGCTGTTTTAATCGGCAGAATGAGAGATTCAAAAGATAAAACATTTTTTGAATTTGATTCATTAAAGATTAAAAATAATGAAAGTGCAAAATTTACAATATCATTAAAAAGTAAGAAAGAATTAGAACTTAATGAAACAGGGTTAATTCTTGATGATAATTGGAATTTGGTTAAAGGCGGAAGTTATCCTGATACGTTTAAAGATGCTTACTGGATATCATTAAAAAGTGCAAGGGATGCCCAAATTTGTGTTTATGATTATGATTTAAAAAAATTAAATCCGAAGATTTCTTCATTTTCTACGGTAGAATTAGCTAATATGTTTGTTTCCGTTCATCCGAGAGTAATTCCTTCAAGTATTAATATAATTGAAAATAACAAGGATGATGTTGAGGCTGAATTTATAGTTGTTGATACAGTAACAAACTATAAAACCTTTATGCATACCAGAACGGTAAGAAAAGGAAACAGAATTAAATTTATTGATTTTTCAACATATCAGGAAACATATGAGGCAAATAAGAATTATTTTGATAAAATATTTAAATCAATTAAGTTGAAGAAATAGATGATTCTATTTCGCAGTTAAGAATCTTTTAAGATACGGAAATTTGTTTTTGGTCAATTCCCATATTTTCTAGAATATCTGGATTTTGTAAGATCAGTTTTCATCATGAAAATGAAGTTTAATTTCTTCGTTATCCAGCTGTTCCATTGAAAAAGTTCCTGCATTTACAGCAGTCATTTGATTTCGAGGAGATGCCGCTTCAATTTTATTAAAAAGTTTATCTCTATCATTGTCTGAGCAATCTTTGCTGAAATAACATTTAAATTTATTCAGATCATCATGATCGAACATTATTATAAATGCTGAATGTTCTACGAAAGCTACATCTTCGTAAGCATGTGTTATTTCAAGCCCAAGGGCTTCTTCGATTATCTGTTTAACTCTTCCAAGATTCCAAAGCTTTTTCATAATACATCCTCTTTATTAATGAATAATGATAAGTTAATACAATTTGATAATTAATATGTTAAACGTCGAGAAATGAATTGTTGTTTTGATTTCGAATATGTAAAGATTTCAGGATTATTAGTTAAATAAGAGATAATATGAGGCAGTAATAAAAGAAAAAAAGATTTGCGGATTTTTAACGGTTAAATTCCATTAAACTTTAAAGTTTACTTACCACGGGAGATTTCAATGATTTACCCAGAAAAAGAAAAAATTTCACACGAAAAACTGAAAGAGCTTCAACTGGAGCGTCTTAAATGGTCGTTAAAACACGCCTACAGAAATAATCCTGTTTACAAAAAGAAATTTGACGATTCCGGATTTAATCCTGATTCATTTTCTTCATTTGACGATATGAAAAGAGTTCCATTTCTTTATAAGCAGGAAATGAGAGAATCTTATCCATACGGCTTATTTGCCGTACCGATGAATAAAGTTGTCAGACTGCATTCCTCCTCGGGAACAACCGGAAACGCAACAGTTGTAGGATATACTAAAAATGATATTGATGTCTGGGCAGAAGTTTGTGCCAGAAGTTTGTCGGGAATTGGTGCAACAGAAGACGATATTATTCAGGTAGCTTACGGATATGGTCTTTTTACAGGCGGACTGGGTCTTCATTACGGAGCAGAAAAGCTCGGTGCTGCAACCATTCCTATTTCAGGCGGAAATACTGAGAAGCAGCTGATGCTCATGAAAGATTTCGGTTCGACAGTTTTAGCCTGTACTCCGTCGTATGCATTGAATGTTGCTGATTTCGCGGCAAAAAATGCACCTGAACTAGACTTTAAAAAACTGAAACTCCGTAAAGGAATTTTCGGAGCCGAACCGTGGACAAATGAGATGCGTGCTGAAATTGAATCGCGTCTGGATATTGACGCTTATGACATCTACGGTTTGAGTGAAGTTATAGGTCCGGGAGTTTCGTGTGAATGCGAAGCTAAAAACGGAATGCATGTGTTTGAAGATCATTTCTATGTTGAAATAATAAATCCAGAAACAGGAGACATTCTTCCGGAGGGATCACAGGGAGAAATAGTTTATACTTCTCTTACAAAAGAAGCATGTCCTGTAATAAGATATCGCTCACGTGACATTACACGTCTTTACCGCGATAATTGTTCCTGCGGAAGAGTTTTTACTAAAATGGAAAAAATTACAGGAAGATCGGATGACATGCTTATCATTCGCGGTGTGAACGTTTTTCCATCACAGATAGAATCGGTTCTTGTCGCCGTTGAAGGGGTTGAGCCTCATTATCAGATTATAGTCGATAGAAAGGGAACTCTTGACGATATCGAAGTTAAAGTTGAAGTGAACGAAAGTATTTTTTCTGATGAAATGAAAGTTATGAGCGAGCTTTCTTCCAAAATAGCTTCGAAGATAAAAACTCATCTTAATATATCGGCAAAGATTACTCTTGTTGAACCTTCTTCGATAGAGCGAAGTGTCGGCAAGGCTGTCCGTGTAATTGATAAAAGAAAAAAGTGAGGTAAAAATGAATATTCAGCAGATATCAGTATTTATTGAAAACAAACCGGGACGTCTTCAGCATGTACTTGAAGTTCTTAACTCGGGTCATATTAACATTTTAACTCTCACTATCGCCGAGATTAATGATTTCGGAATTCTCCGAATGATTGTAGATAAACCTAACAGTGCGCATGAGATATTAAGAAAAGAAAATATTACTTCTTCTGTTAATGAGGTTCTCGGTGTCGGAATTGATGACAAGCCGGGAGGACTTCTCAGGCTGATAAAATGTTTCGCAGAGAATAAACTCAACATAGAATACATGTACGCATTTACCCAGAAGAAAGGTGATGAAGCTACAATGATTTTCCGTTTTGAGAATATTGAGGCGGCGAAAGAACTTCTTTTGAAAGAAGGATTCAACATAATGAAAAAAATTGATATTATTGGAGATCAGGAATAATGAAAAAAGTCCTTTTAGGAAATGAAGCTATTGCCCGCGGAGCGTATGAAGCAGGATGCAGAGTAGCCGCCGGATATCCGGGAACGCCTTCAACCGAAATTCTTGAGGCGATGGCTCATAGTTATCCGGAAGTAAAAAGCCAGTGGTCGTGCAATGAAAAAGTTGCCTTTGAAGTTGCTGCAGGTGCGGCTATAGCCGGAGCGCGTTCGATGACTACTATGAAGCATGTAGGGCTTAATGTAGCGGCAGATCCGATGTTTACTTTTTCCTATACAGGCGTAACATCCGGTTTTGTTATAATCAACGCGGATGATCCGGGCGCATGGAGTTCTCAGAATGAGCAGGATAACCGTCACTATGCCAGAGCTGCAAAGCTTCCGATGCTTGAACCTAGTGATCCTCATGAAGCCTATTCTTTCACAAAACTCGCATTTGATCTTTCCGAACAGTTTGACCGTCCGGTCATTGTGAGAACAACTACAAGAATTGCTCATTCTCAGGGAGTTGTTGAAATCGGAGAAAGAAAAGAATCAGAGTTGAGGGAGTTTCCGATTAATCCGCAGAAATATGTAATGATTCCGGCTCATGCGAGACCAAGACATAAGTTTGTTGAAGAACAGCTTGAAAAGATGAGTGAGTATTCATATACTTCGGGCATTAACCGCATTGAAAAAGGAAAAACAAAACGGGGAATAATTACGGCCGGTATTTCATATCAATACGTTAAAGAAACCTGTCCGGATGATAATGTCCTTAAGATTGGAATGATGTGGCCTCTGCCTGATAAGATGATCAAAGAATTTGCTTCGATGAATGACGAGCTTTTTGTTGTTGAAGAACTTGATCCTTTTATCGAAGATTATGTAAAAGCGCTTGGAATAAAAGTGACCGGAAAAGAAGTAATTCCTCTTTGCGGAGAACTGAATGCCGACATCGTAGATTCTTCTCTTAACGGAAAAAAACATTCAAACAGCATCAATTCTTATGCCGGAACAATTCCCAACCGTCCGCCGGCACTCTGCAAGGGATGCCCTCATGCTTTGGTTTTTAATGCCATCAAAAAGCTTAATCTTATTGTGAACGGAGATATCGGCTGTTATACATTGGGAGTTCTTCCTCCTTACAACGCTATGCACAGTCAGGGATGTATGGGAGCAAGCGTAAGCATGCATCTAGGTTTTGAAAAAGCATGGGGAAATGCTCTTGCCAGAAAAAGCGTAGCTGTTCTCGGAGATTCGACTTTCATTCATTCGGGAATTACCGGTTTGATAGATATCGTTTATAACGGAGGAACAGGAACAGTTATCATTCTTGATAACCGTACGACCGGAATGACAGGACATCAGGAAAATCCTTCGACAGGAAAAACTCTTCTCGGAGATCCTTCTCCTGAACTGAATTTTGAGGCTCTTTGTCTTGCATGCGGAGTAAAAAGAGTTGTTACTGTTGATCCTATTGAAAAAGACAATCTTGAAAGAGCCCTTGCTGAAGAAACGGCAGCGGAAGAGCCTTCAGTCATCATCGTAAAACGTAAGTGTATACTTAAAAAGTGAGGAATCAGTCTATGGAAAAAAATATAATTTTCTGCGGAGTAGGGGGACAGGGAGTAATTCTTGCCAGCAAAGTTCTCATGGAAACTGCTCTTCGCGCGGGTTATGATGTTAAGGAATCGGAAGTTCACGGAATGGCTCAGCGCGGCGGAAGTGTCGAATGCTGTGTACGTTTCGGTACAAAAATATATTCCCCTCTTATAGCAAAAGGTAAAGCTGATTATGTTGTTAGTCTTGAGCTTTTGGAATCACTCAGAAAAATTGAATTCCTTTCTGATGAAGGAACCATGATCGTTAATGATTTTAAAATAGACCCTGTACCGGTTCAGCAGGGGGTTCTTGAATATCCTCAGGATATCAAAGATTACCTGAATGCAAATGTGAAAAATCTTTTTATTGCTGAGACTGAATCAGTTCTTAAAGAAATAGGAAGTCAGAAAGCTCTTAATATTGTGATGCTTGGAATTCTTTCTAATTATCTTGAGTTCAGCGAGAATGAATGGCTCGAGTCGGTGAAAGTTTGCGTTAAAGAAAAATTTGTAGATATGAACATCAAAGCCTTTCTTGCAGGTAGAAATCTGCAAAAATAATTAATAATAGGAATGAATCAGAAAAGCTTTACCTTATACTTTTCTGCCATTTTCTGAATCTGATCGGAGGAAATTTCATGAATGTTTTTTCCTCCGTGACGGTTTTCCACAGTAAGAACAAATACCGAATATGAAAAAACAGATGCCATTTTGAAATAAGGTTCCATTTCCCATTCTGCGGTAAAAGTGTTGTGAACAAAAACTTTTTGAGATCCGGAAGAAAGTGCCTCAAAAGTCATTTTCTCACAATGTTTATATGCAAGATGATTTGTTTTATAATCAAAAGTATAATCTCCGGTTAAATTATCTGTAAAATAATCATCGATTGAAAAGACAGGATATTTACCGTTTTCAGATAAAATTCCTGCTATTGCGGTTTTCCCCGCGCCGGGAAGTCCCCGAAGTAAAAATAATGATTTATCGTACATGTTTTTCCTTGAATTGATTTCTTATAAAAATTTAAGATTTTCAATAATAGCCAAAGGTTTTAATTTTTGAATTACGTAAGTTTCTACGCTTGGAGTACATCCGCAAATAGAACATATCATGATATTATATATTCCTTTTCTGCAGCAGCATTCAGAAATAATATCATCACATATAAGAATACTTGACCATATAGGTCTTTTCCATTGATTAGAAAGAAGAAGTTTAATTCCGTCAAAAGTATTGGAGATTTTAATAGGATGACGTTTTTTAAGCTTTAGAAGAGTTCTTAAAGCAATATGTTTCTCTTTGTTGTTAAGCAGAAGAGAAGAGTCTGTTCCGATATAGGGAGTGAAAAAATGAAAAAGAACTCCCTTTATTTTTCTATTTTCTATTATGTTTTTAAAATCAACATAAAAGGATTTAAAGTTATACTTGCTTATTGTATAATTTAGGAAAATATTCTTATGAGAACTATTGTTAATGTTTTCCCATACTTTGTTGAAAATCGAGCCTCTTATTTTGTTGTGAGTTTTCTCGCTTCCGTCCATGCTTACCCATAAGTAATCTGCTGAAGAACTTAAATCAAATGTACCATTAGTACAAATAACAACTCGAAAAAATCCTATTCTCTTAGCAAATAATACAATATCTTCAACAGTTTTATTTTTTGAATGCCAGACAAAAGGTTCACCGCCTGAAATTACAAGAATTCGGGCACCAAATGAATACAATTTTTTAATTTGTTTTGTTATCTTGTCATAAGAAAAATTGTGATATCCAAGGTTAGAAACACAGCAATGTCTGCAATGCAAATTACATTTATCAGTTATAATGATTGAACTGGTTAAGGGTATTTTTTTATTAAGAAAATAGCATTTAAAAATCCATGAAACGTAATATAATATTTTTTTAATCATTTCAAATTTGTTCCTTTTGGATTAGGATTATTGTAGTTATCTGACCAAACTTTATTAATAAAATTTAACGAAAATGAATTTTGAAGCAAATGAATTCGGTGTATACCTTTTCTGCTGATATGTATAATTTCATTTTCTATTTTTGCATACCCCATAATGCGGATTAGAATAAAAAATAATTTAAAATCAGAAAGAAGGTTGGAAGAGAATAGACGTTTATATTCTTGTAATGGAATTTTTGTCTCATAAAGCTTCCAATATAGCCAGTAAAGTTTTTCAAGTTTGTTTGAAAGTTTTAAAACCAAAGCGTAAGGATTTTTTTTAAGTTTAACTTGATTTTGATAGGAATTAATGTCAAAAAAATTGAATAGAAAATACTTTCCGTTGTATGTGGCGGCAGAAGGCCCAATTCCAAGAAAATAATTTCTTGTTACAGATGAATATTTTATATGGCCTTTTTTTGCAAAACTCCATACGGAAATTTGCTGATATCCATTATTTGATAATTTCTCACAAATGTAGAAATAGAATTTTTTTCTTTTAAGAGAATTCGGGAAAATAACACTATTTATTTTATTGAATTTTCCAACAGATGAATATGGAAAAGTAAATAAGGGATATGTTGTAATCTGGTCAGGATTTGATGATATAGCCAAGTCTAAAGAATGATCAAGATCTGAAAGGGTTTGACCGGGTAAGGCAAATATGAGGTCAATATTTACCGTATCGAAACTGCTCTTTTTAGCACTATGTATTGCTGCAAGTGCTGTTTCAGAATTATAATTTCGTCCAATTGCGGATAGATGATTTCGGTGAAAATCCTGTATTCCAATACTTATTAGATTGCAATTCATTTGTCTTAAGCTTGAAAGGATTTCATTATTAATATCCTCGGGATTAACTTCAATTGCAATATTTTTGATGCAGCAATAAGTTTTTAATAAACGAATTGCTTTTTCTAATGTATTAACTAATAAAGAAGGAGAACCTCCGCCGATATAAAGAGAATCAATGTTTTTTCCTTCTAAGTTATTTTTATGCAGAGATATTTCTTTAAGAAGATATTTAGAAAATTCATCAGCTTTTTCTATAGAATACTTTTCTTTATAGTAAGGACAATATGGACAAAGATTTTTGCAAAAAGGTATGTGTATGTATAAATTATCTATTTTACTGTAGTCAACATTTTCGCCAGTATATTTTGTAAAAGATAATGAGTCTTCTTTACTAAGGCAAAAGCATCTTAAAAAGACATTTTTAACAAATTCTTTCATGGTGCAGAAAAAGACTAAAAGAACTAATTGTCCATAAAAAAATGCTTGAGTTATTTATCATTAAGACCGATAAAAAGGCATGGATATTTCATCAGGAATTTCAAACATATCTTTGGGTCAGAACAACAAACTTGTTCTTTGGCCTAACTATCCTTCAAACCCGGTCGATAGAGTCCGTGCAGTTGAAAACTATCGCCAATCTTCACGCGAAATTTACAAGGCTTCTGCTGAAGAAGAATCTGAAATAATGAAATCTCAGAACAACCCAAAAATGTCCATCTATACTGATAAAGCCGGAATTCGTGCTGCATCAGCCGTTCCGGGTGCATTATTTGACGCTTTCGCTTAAGGAAATTAAATGAAAATAGAACATATTGCCATTTGGGCAAAAGATTTAGAGAAACTTAGAAATTTCTACGTATCTTATTTCGGAATGCTTTCAAATGAATTATATCATAACAAAAACACCGGTTTTAGATCATATTTTTTAAGTTTTCCTGGAGAATCCGCACGAATAGAAATTATGAGCCGAGATGATGTAAGTGAATCTGCATTAAAAGAAATAATAGGGTTATCGCATTTTGCTTTTTCAGTTGGCAGCAAAGAAAAGGTTGATGAACTCGCAGAAATTTTTGAAAAAGATGGTTTCACTATAGCGAGTAAACCCAGAACAACCGGAGACGGTTACTATGAATGTGCAGTTCTTGATCCTGAAGGAAATAAAGTTGAAATAACCGTTTAAAAAACCCCGCATAAGCGGGGTTTTGTTTATCTTTTTATTGTGTTTTCTCTGTCCGGTCCGACAGAAATCATTGAAATTTTGATTCCGACGGATTCTTCCAGAAAGTCAATGTATCTTTTAGCTTTTTCAGGAAGGTCATTATAATTTCTGCATTGAGAAATATCCTCTTTCCAGCCTTCGACTTCTGTATAGATCGGTTTGATTTTATTCAGCAAGAATGACGGAAACATATCAATTCTGCGTCCGTTATATTCATATCCGGTGGCAACTTTAATTGTGTCAAAACCGCTGAGAACATCAAGTTTAACCAGAACTATTTCCGTAAGACCGCAAACTCTTTTAGCCTGTTTCATCAATTCAACATCAAACCATCCGCATCTGCGGGGACGGCCGGTTGTTGCACCGTATTCGCCGCCTTTCTCGCGGAGAATATTTCCAATATCTCCTGTTTCTTCTGTAGGAAAAGGACCTTCTCCTACGCGGGTTATGTAAGCTTTGCAAATTCCGACAACACGTTCAATCTGAAAAGAATTGATGCCTGAACCGAGAAGAGCTCCTCCGATTGTAGGATTAGAAGAAGTTACAAAAGGGTATGTTCCGTGATCTATATCAAGGCCGAATCCCTGAGCTCCTTCAAGAATGATTTTTTTACCTTTAGCAGACTCTTCGTTGAGGTAATAAGCTGTGTTGATTACCATTCTCTGAACTCTCTGCTTGAAGCGGAGAAGAATATCCATTATTTCATCAACGGAAAAACCTTCCTTTCCGTACATTTTTTCAAGTTCACGGTTTTTAACTTCAAGGACTGATTTTATTTTTTCTTCAAGTTCTTTTTCGTCGAAAATGTCTCCGACTCTTATTCCGGTACGGAAACATTTGTCCGCATATGCAGGCCCGATTCCTCTACCGGTTGTTCCGATCTTATTGCTTCTCAATTCTTCGAGTCCGGCATCAAGAGCCTTGTGATAAGGAAGAATCAAGTGTGCAGCGTCTGAAATAAATATGCGGTATTCTGCATCAATCCCGTGAGATTCAAGATTATCAAGTTCTCTGACAAATTCTTCAGGATCGAGAACCACACCGTTTCCAATGACGCAGATTTTATCTTTATGAAGAATTCCGGATGGAATAAGATGAAAAACATATTTTTTTCCATCAACAACTACCGTATGCCCGGCATTGGCTCCTCCCTGATAACGGACAATAATATCCGCATCACAGGAAAAATAATCAATCATTTTGGCTTTTCCTTCGTCACCCCATTGAGAGCCAATTACAACGGAAACACTCATAAATCCTCCAGGTATCCGATAATTTTATCGGATATCAGCGCTTATATATCAGAATATCCGGCAAAAAGCCGAAAAGCAGCGCAAACATTTAAAGTCAGACTATACCCTTTTAGTATCAAGCAAAATTCTCAATAAATGTAATAATATTATGGTTTTTTGAAAAAAATCAGAAACCTATCAAAGAAAGATTTCTTTATATGAAAAATTATAAATTTAAAGCTTAGATGTCGGAAAAAGATATAGAACAGAGAATTCTTTCTGTCCGGTCTTAGAAGTCAGGACGACTTTATGAAAGTTATATGTATTTCTAATTAGAAAATATGAAGTTTAATATTAAAGGAAGAATGATGAAAAAGATAGCTGCTTTCATTTGTTTATTTCTAATTAGCGTAACTGTTTTTGCTCAGCAAAAAATATCTTTGAAAGGTATAATTACTGATTCAATAAGCCGGAAGCCGGTTGATATGGCAACCGTCATGATTTTGGAAATTAAAACCAAAACATATACTGACGAATATGGAAGATATAATGTTACTTTCCCGTCTGCCGGAACATATACTATAATTGTTAAATCAGAAGGAAGTCAGATTTTTCAGGAGAAGATTGTAATAAGTGCTCCGGAAGAAAGGAATATTGTATTAAAACCTCTTAAAGTTCAGGGCGGGGCTATTACAATCAAAGGAGACAGAGACATTCAAAGAATTTCCAGGCATTCCCTCTCTAACAAAGAAATAAAGGCGATTCCAGCTGCCTTTGGTGATTCTTTGAGTGCCTTGACGGCTCTTCCGAATGTTATGAGAACTGACGGAATGTTCGGTCCATTGATTATTCGCGGAGCAAGCCCTGATTATAACGGATATCTTGTTGATAACATACCTATTTACAATCCTTATCACTTTGGAGGATTGCATTCGGTAATTAATACGAATATCATAGATGAGATTGATTTATATTCGTCATCTTTTCCTGCTCATTTCGGTAATGCTCAATCAGCTGTAATAAATGTAAATACTGTGGATGAAGTAAAGAAATTCGGAGGATATGCAGACATTTCAATGCTTTATTCTTCTGTCGTTCTGAAAGCTCCTCTGAAGGAGAAATATTACGAAGAAGGAATTGAAAAAACAAAAAATAACGGTTACTTCATTTTTGCCGGAAGAATAGGCTATATTTCTCTCTTTCTGAAAGCGACAAAAGAGATTTATGAAGCAATGGGAAAGGATGTCCCAAGTGAGGCTCCTCAATATGGAGATTATCAGATAAAGATTAAAAGGAATTTCAACGATAGAAATGCAATCAGCTTTCTGGCTTTTGGATCTTTTGATAAAATGAAATTTGTGACAGAAGAAGATTCTCTTTCTGAATCTGATGACCCTTATCTAACTAATATAAAATTTAAAGAATCAACTTTTTCCCATGCGCAGGGAATTACTTACACTTATACGCCCAATGAAGCTTTGCAGAATAAGCTGCTGCTATATAATTCGATGATGACTTCAAAAATGTTTTTTGCCATGAGAGATTCTGATGTCAAAGTTCTTCGTGACGGTTTTGAACCGCAGACAAAACCAATAATAGCCGGGATAAAAGAATCAGTTAAGATTGATTTAATAAAAAATTATCTTCAACTTAAAGCCGGCGGTGAATTTACATATTACTACTTTAGAACAGCCGGAACAAGTTTTGAGGTAAATAAAACATCCGAAGATTTAGGTGATGAAGAATGGCTGAGTCTTGTACATCTTGGAGACAATATTAAAAATCAAACAATCTCCGGTTTTTCTGAAGTAAAAATAAATTTCGAAGGATTGGAATTCGTTCCGGGAATTCGTACGGAATATTTGTTTTTAACTAAGAAAACGCTTGTTGATCCGAGGGGAATGATAGCATATACTTTTCCATCGGAAACAACTGTCTCTTTTGCAGGCGGAAAATATTCTTTCTTTCCGCAGCTTTCATCTTCGTTTTTTCAATTAATGCCTCATCTTTCAAAAGCAAAATATATTACTCCTCAATACTCATATCACTCATCAGCAGGAATTGAGCAGAAGCTGGGTAAGAATTTTTCTGTTAAGATAGAAGGTTTTTATAATTATTATCTTGATCAGCTGACTGAAGAAAAATGGATAGATGATGAAGGCGTTGAACGTAATTATAAAAACTGTATGAAGATGAAAAGTTACGGGACTGAATTTATGATTAAAAAAGATATTAATGAAAATGAAAACGGATTTTATGGGTTCATTAATTATACTTTTGATAAGAGTCAGTATAAAACCGGAGCAAAAAACAATAATGCTCAATTAGTTCAGGACTATGCCTCTGAAGGTATGTATTATGATCCTTCTGAGTATAAGAAATGGATAGATTCTCCCTATGATATGCGGCATATCCTGAAAATGGTTCTGGCGTATAAGTATGAAAGACATACTTTCTCTACAAGAGTTCAATATAATACTTCAAAGCCGTACACTCCGATCAACAGCGGATGGCATGATACGGATTACTCCGATCCGAAAGATCCAAATCATGAAAGGTGGGTTCCTCTTTTCGGAGCAATAAATTCTAAAAGATATAAGCCGAGTTATCAGATAGATCTTCGTTATGAATACCGTCAGAGATATGAATGGGGATATTTTTCGTGGTATCTTGAACTCATTAATGTTACAGCTCAATCACCTGAAGAAGAGAAATGGGATTATAGATACGGATACAGCAAAAATAATCCGAAAATTGAAAAGGAAGATGTTGTTCCTATTCCGAATTTCGGTGTTGAAATATCATTTTAATTGAGTCAATAGATAAGAATTTAAAGTATAAATTGAAAAGTCAAAAATTAAAGAAACCCCGCAATTGCGGGGAATTCTTTCAAAAAGAAGATTTTGAACCAACGCCGCCTCGACCGTGAGCGGGAATAAATTTAAAATCCGGGAACAAGTTTTTCAGATACGAACTTACTGAAGAAGCTTCTTCAATACTTGCGTCAACACCATGTCCCTTAAAGTTGGAACCGGCATCAACAATGTAATAATTTGTTTCACCGTCTTTTTTATAGAGCTTTATATTTCCGCCGCAGTTAGTCTGGCAAGAAGGAAGTTCCTTCTTTAATTTTTTATCTGTTTCAACATGAGTCTCTGTTCCGGATGTAAAGAAAAGAGCTCTTTTGGATCTTCCTTCCGGAAGACATGCCATATATGTTATATATTCGTTCTCACAAAGTTCTTCGAGCATATTTCTAAAACGGTTTTTGTTGACATCTTCCCATTTTTCGAGTCCGGTATATTTACCGATACGTAATTTCTGCTGAACCGGAACGAAAATGGTGCTCAGCATATTTTTCTTTTTCAAAAAAAGAATAAACCTCGGAGGAAAAACTGAAGCGGTAAACGAAACTATATCTTTTCTTTTAGCAGGATTTGCCGTGTATAATGCAGAAGTTTCGATTACTGAAAGAGCATCTTTGCATTCATCGAAAGAAAAATCTGTATCAACGGAAAAATATGATTCATTATCAAGAATTTTCATGAATCCCTGTTCTGCGATCATAGTTGCGGCGTTTAAATCAATGATGCTTTCGAGAACAATTTTTTCATTATCAGCAGAAATGACTCTTCCCATGCAAATTGTGTCTTTGTAAACCTTTATGAGAACTTCACCGGCTTTAAAATCTGCAATTTGTTTTTGTGTCAGCAGATTTCTTTTTATCATCTCTTCTAAAAACATTTAGTACCCCCTGTGGTTTTTAGAAAAACCAGAAAAAATCGCCGAAGTGTCAAGTTCTGTCAATACAAAAATATGAAAAAGTGAATACCGTCCAACCGGTAAAAATATCATTGTTCAGAATTTGAAAAGATGTTGCTTTAAAAGAACAATTAGAGTATAAAGATTTATATTTGCTGATTAATTCGGTTACATGCAGGTTTTGCTTTCAGTCTAATATTCATTCGGGAAATTATCAGGAGTTTTATAATGTGGAATATGGCATTGTCCCTTTCACTGGTAACAATATCAACAGCGATTGCTCTTATGTTCTGGGTTATGACCATTGTCAGGAAAAGCGCAACATTGAAATATTTTGCTATTTCGTTTTCACTTCTTTCAATTGCTTTTGCTATTTTTAATACACAGGGATTATTTCATCCTATAAGCGGTATTGTTTTAGCAAACTCTCTTATGTTCTTATCCTACATGTTTCTTGCCTGGGGAACACGTATTTTTTATCAAAAGGGGGATGTTTTACCTTTTCGATTCTATGCCTATATTATTGCAGCAATAGTTATTTTAATCCTGTTCACTTTTTTGATTCCTTCATTCAGAGTACGAGCTGTAACTGCGTCAACTTGTATTGCGCTTTTTTCGGCCGAGAGTATATACTCTCTAATCAAAGCAGGTTTTGTTTCTAAGCAAATCCGTTTTAAACTTCCGATTATAGTAATTATATCGTTATTTATGATTTTTCATATTGTAAGAATAATTGTAATGATTATTTCCAGCGATATAGGTTCATATTTTATGGGTATTCATCCATATACTACAGCAACATTTCTAGCAACACAGTTTTTTACTATTCTTTGGTCTGAATTAATTCTTTTGGCTGATATGGAAGATTTGCTAGGAAAAGTGGAAAAAAAAAGAGATCAGCTTGCGAGCATAGCGTATAATGACCAGTTAACAGGTGTCAATAACCGATATGCTTTGGAAAGTTTTCTTGATCAGGAACTTGAAAGACAGGACAGATATCTTGAACCGCTTTCTTTCATTCTGTTTGATATCGATCATTTTAAGCACATTAATGATAAATGGGGTCATTCGGCCGGTGACGAGGTTTTGATTGCAGCTGCGCACATTGCTCAGAAAAATCTCCGTCTAACAGACAGAATTTTCCGCTGGGGCGGGGAAGAGTTTCTGATTGTCTGTCCTCATACGGTTTCAAGCGGCGCGGCTGATTTCGCGCAGAAGCTTCGTCATTTGTTATCCGTTATTGATTTTTCGGAATCAAAAATATTACCGAAAAATTTTTCAGGCATTACTGCCAGCTTCGGTTTAATAGAACGTTTTCCCGGAGAATCCAGAAATGATTGTTTCAGACGTGTAGATAAGGCAATGTATTTTGCGAAAAAAAACGGAAGAAATCGTGTAGAAATAGATAAGAACGGAAAGGAAAACAATGGACTTGTTAATATGGAATGGCAGGAAGAATGGGATTCCGGCATTTATCAGATTGATCAGGAACATCGGGAATTGGTACAAAAAGGAACCCGGCTTATTAATCTTGCTGAAATTCAATCTAATAGAGAATTACTCTGTGAAGCAATGAGTTCTTTGCAGAACCACATCAGTAAACATTTCCGTAATGAAGAAGTAATACTTGAATCTATAAATTATCCGAAGCTTGCCGAGCATAAAAAGATCCATAAGAATCTTGAAGAAGAAGGGGACAAGCTTCGTAAAAAACTTGAAAAAGAACCGTCTAATTCAATAGAAATTTTTCATTTTCTGGTGGATCGAATAATTGTCGGACATTTAATAGATTATGATTCTGATTTTTTTCCATTGGCGCGGAAGACTATAAATCTCATTGATAAATCGGTATCAAATAATACGACGGAAAAAAATGAAGCATCTTAGAATTACGGTCTTTGTTTTTATTCTATCGGTTTCTGTTGTCGTAAGTCGTGCAAAAGACATTGATTCATCGGTTGTAAATGATACAGATATTGAAGTTTATAACTCTGTTTCAGAACCATGGGAAACTATTTTTCAAAAAATCGGCGGAACCCGATATAAAATCTCTTCTAAAAAAGACAGAAAGTTTAAAATCATTTTAAATCGATATCAAAACCCGCTTCCAATGATTCAATTTAACTGGAAAGGTTATACCGTATGTTATTATGATTACTTCGGAATATCCAGTAACGGAAAAGAATTAGGAAACATTGTTCAAATACGGAATAAAGAAAAAGTACTGTATGATATACGCGGAAATAGTTATTTTTACGGATTTATCTATGATATAGATTCGTATATGAAAGGAGAAGAAGATCCTTACGATATTTTTTTTCGTGATGTGACTGGAGATGGAGAGCCGGAACTTTTTATACATGCCGGAACACGGGGGGCTTATTCTTATTGGACAATTTATATTTTCAGAATGACTAAGAACGGTCCTGAGAATATATTAAAATATTATTCAGGCAGAGCAGGAACTCTTCAGTCTCCTGAGATGGATAAGGAATGGGATTTGCACTGGAATGATCGTGCATGGGATATCATGAATCTCAGGTGTTATGTTCGCGATATTGATAACAATGGAATTCCTGAAATGATTATGGCAAATTCGGTGATTGAGCACCTTTTAGGACAAACACATGGACCATATGCTCTTACAATTCTTGAGTGGAATGGAAAAAGTTTTTTTGATAAGACAAGAAAATTTCCCAAACTTGCCCGTAAGGCTGCATTAGGATATGCCGATGACAGTATTGATGATAGTTTTCCGCCTGATAACGCATATCAATTTTTATCCGATTCGTTAATGCCGTATTATGCAAATATGATTCTTGCCGGACAGGAAAAGAAAGCCCGCGAATGGATCAGAAAAAACGGCAAGGTAGAAATTCTTGAATGGCTTGATGATAAAAAAGAGATTCAATCGATTCATGACGCACTAAAATTAAAAGGAATCGGAGAGAAGATGAGAAAAAGAAAAGAGTATGTGTACTAATGAAATATAATTTTGAAGTTGATAAATATCCTGATGGGAAAACATTTCTTTATATTGACTCGGCTAGGCTGGAAGATTTTCTCAGTTATTATAATAGAGAAAAATTTTTCGGTATTGGCATAAATTCAATGTGCGGTTTCGCGTTGGATAATTTGAGTTTTTTAAAGAAGATTTCAGATATAGACGGATTAAATTATTTAACAAATTTAAAGTACCTTTTAACGAATAAAATCAGCAGGGAATTTAAAGATGCGGTTTTTAAAGATCTTGAAGAATTAAGAATTAGAGAAAAGATTAAAACTCTTAAAAGACTGGCTTTTGTAGAAACAGAAATTTTGGATGGAGACTTTTCGTTTTTTTTAGACATGCCTTTAGTTGAATATGCAGGCTGTATCGACAAAAAGCATTATTCAATAAAATCAGACGATCTGAATTAATTATTAGATAAAAAGCAGGAGAATAAGAAGTTGTAAATATACTCAGAATAATATTAATTATCAGAAAATTTTGATTTAAAAAAAAGACTTAAAGAATATTATAATAATGAGGTGTTTAATGAAAAAGATATTATCTGTGTTGTTTATTTTTTCAGTCACCATTTTTCTTCGTGCAGAGGAGCCAGGGGATGATAAAAGATTAATACTTTCCAAACCTTTCGCTCAAAGTGAAGGAGAATATGTTCTTTACGGGAAGAATTCAGATATTTATAGATTTATCAAAAGACTTGAATCAGTTAAGCTTAGAAATTTTGATGAATCTATTGATTTAGGTTACGCATATTTTATAATTAAAGAAAAAGATAAAGCACTAAAAGAATTTCAAAGTGTAGTTGATTGCGGAGAATCAAATCCAAAGTGCTTCAATATGATCGGAGGTATTTATCTTGAAAAAGGGAACAATTCCAAGGCCGAAGAATATTATCTTAAAACACTTGAAAAGTACCCCAATAATCTGACTGCATTGTATAATATGGCACGCATATATTATACTAAAGGAGATTATGATAAAGCAAAAAGGAATATAAGAAATATTCTTGATAATGAAAAAGAATATTATGATGCTCACGAACTTTTAGGTCTTATTGCGCAGAAAGAAAATAAAACAGAGGAGGCGGAAAAATATTTTAGAAAAGAAATTGAATTATATAGTTCTTCTCCGGAATCACACCGCCGTTTAGCCGATCTAATTGCGCAAAGAAAAGGCGACATTAACGAAATAATTCATCACTACAGAGCTGCTCTCTCAAATTCTCCATATGACAATGAAGTGAGAAAACTTTTAATAAGTGCTTATGAGAAAAAAGGAGGAGAATCTCTGGATATAGCAAAAGATGAGAAGAAACTTCTTTCTCTCAAACCTCAAAATTCTGTGCTTTATAATTATTCTCTGACATTTATTAGAAAAGATTCTACTAAAGAAGATATGCAAAAGGCAATTGAAATACTTAAAGAACAACTTAAGCGTTATCCGGGATATCCTGCTGCTAATTTGAATATAGGTGTTCTGTATATAAGAATGGGGGATAGAAAAAAAGCTTTTGATTACTACCTGAAAGAACTCGATGTTAATATAAACAACGTTTCAGTATATTATAACATCGGATATTATTTCCTGGATGAACTTAAACAAGCCAAAACTCGAAAAGAAGCAGTGTCTAATCTGGCTTGTGCAAAAGGAATGTTTCATAGATGTACAATTATAGATCCGTTTGATAAAAAAGCTGCAGAAATTGAAGGTAGAATTGATAAATATCTCTCAGAAATATAAAAATCAATGTTGAAATAATATTCGCGGAAAGCCGGTACAGTTTATAATTCCGGCAATTCTATAGAATACTTTTCACATAATAAAGAACGCAATCTTTGATACTTTTGAGGTTCTTTTTTTAAATCAGCAACAGGGATTTTGAGACAGCGGCCAGATACAACAGGAATTTTTAAGAAGCCGAAACTGACTGCAAAAGGCTTTTTGTAAACAGCTTGAAGTATTTCTGAATATAATGATTCCTGTTTCGAGAATTTGAAGACAACAAGCCGATCCTGCATAAAATAGATTCCAGCGTTATGAAAAAATTTTATCATGATATTAGAAAGAAAAGTTAATATTACAGCTAAAAACGGAAGACCGATTGTAAATAGAAGATCTTGTTTTAAAATCCCTTCACTTGCATCAATAATAAATACTCCAATTGTACAACCCCAAAATAGAAGAAGAAAAAGTATTCTGAAGCCTGAAAAAATCGGGATAAGTTCTTGAGGAATAGTGCCGAAAACGAATAAAGAATTTTTTCTATATGTTTCCTGAAGTGTTTTTAAGCCGAGACGTTTTCTTCTTCTCGCAAGAAAAAATTCTACAGAGGAGACCAGGCAAATGGATATAAGCAGAATAAAGTATTTCATGTTTTTTGCTCCGGTAATTTATAAAAAGCTAGCAAAACTAATTGGTATTTCTTGATATAAAAGTCTATAAATATATGAATTTGTTATAATTTCTTGTCAGAAACCTTAATGAGAATCCGCAAAAATATCATATGACTAAAGAGATAAAAGATTGATAATAGTATTTATCTTAATACGATTTAGTTAAAAACGGAAATGTTATTATGAAATATGAAGTATATGATGAACGTAATATAGAAGTTATAGTAGATGATGAAATGCTGCAAAAAGCTTTAGAACAAAATGGGAAAGATTTGTCTGTTGAATTAATAGCCGCGATGTGGATTTCAATGGACGAGCCAAAGGAGGTGTAACAAAAGAATTAAAAGCCCCGCTAAAAATTTTAAAATCTAAAAAATAGGTAAAGACTATAAGTTATTTGTTTAACACAGATGTATTAAAGGATACAATCAGAGTTTTTCAGAAAATCAGCTATCATTATTTTGAGATGAAGAATAGAGTTCATAGTATGTAATGGAAAAAGATTTAATAAGACATTATAAAAATTGACAACACGGTGGTTGATAAATAAGTGGTATTGCTTATCGGATTATGGGAAAAGGGATCAGAAATGTATAAAAGAACAAATATAAGAAAATTAGAAACATTTATATTATTTATAGTGCTAAATGTTTCTTCATGTACTTCGGGATCTCCTGAACAGACAATTCAAATTGTTAATACGGGATCATATAAGTGTTCTGTAACCATGCAGCTTTACAGTATGGATAATGTCCTTTCTGATAAATACACTGTTAATAAAACAGTAAAACCTCACAAAGAAGTTTATATTCAAATATCCGAAGGATTATATCTTATATCAATATGGGATGAAAATGACAAACTTCTTAAAGAATTTGATAAAATTCTGATTACATTGCCCACAGGAGAAAGCAGTTATAATCCCATTGTTATAGACACAGCTCTTAATAAAAATTATGCTCTGGTTAATTTGAACTACCTTTATTCAGGGGGAGCTTTTGCAGAACATATGTCAAAAGCAGTCGGAACGAATTCCGGCAGTTTAAAAGTAATCAGTTATTATAAGGGAGATGTTCCTTTTTCTGTACCTGAAGAATATAGAACAAGCATTACTTTTGTAGATGTGTTTACAGAAAAGCTGCCGAAAGAAACAGCTTATGGAAATAACGTTTACGGACTTATTCCCCTGCCTTCCGGTATAACAGAGAAAAATGATATTGCTGAATATATTGACAATTATCTCGAAAAGAAGATGTAATACAGAGTCATTCTCTGAATTTATTAACAATCACTTAGATAGAGATATGAGAAAACAGATCAATTATAGGAGACTGGAAAATATTAAGAAAAATATATTTACCAGTCTGCTTCAACATTTTTCATCGTAAATTGCGAACTGTTTTTAGTATATTGATGAACTTCAAAAGAATAGCCGTCCGGATCTTTAAGCCATATCTGATAAGTTCCGTCACAGCCGAGTTTTTTTTCGGTATGAGGAACCTTAAGTTCCGCAAGTTTTGAGATAACAAGATCAATGTCTTCTGCTTCTAAACAAAAATGAGCAAGACCGCAATTTTCTTTATTTGTCAGTTCAGGGTTCTCAAATAACTCAATAAATGATCCTGGAGCGATTTCAAGATATGCTCCGAAATTTTTACCGTTTCGTGTAAAAACAAAATTTACTTTGAAACCAAGAGATTTGTAAAAATTTAATGATGAATCAAGATTTGAAACATTAAGACAGATATGAGCTAATTTCGTAAACATAATACCTCTTTTTACTTTTTGCTGACTTCACGGATTTTCAGCTTTCCGGTATCCAATCCGGAGAAAAAGCTGCGTTCGACTATTATAAAAAATACCAGAGCGATTATTGCAGAAAGCAGAATAGAGATCATAACTGATTGAATATTTTTGCCGATTATGTAGGCTCCGATTGCGCATGCCGGTATATTTAAACCATATATCCTTATGGCAGTGTAACCAAGACTGCGATTCGCAAAACCGGAAACCGACATAACAGTGGTGATCATAAAAACTGGTATTGATAATAATGAAGTTAAAGGCATCCATATAACAATGATGGACGCGAGACGGAGAACACCTGCGTCATCCTGGAATATCTTAAAAAGCCACGGACTTGAGATAAAGTATAAAACGAACATTACTCCGCTGACGATGAGACCCAGTTTTGCCGCAACCAATGTTGATTTTCTCATTCGTTTGAAATTTAACGCACCGGCAGCCTGTCCTGCTACAGTTGACAAAGCGCTGAGAAGAGACCATATCGGAATAAGTGCAATCTGTTCAAGACGGGAATATAGAGTAAATGCAGTAATTATCTTCGGATCAATGCTAACCATGATGCGGTTGTAAAAAATAAAGCTAATTGATGCGAGAATATTAGTTACACTTTGAGGAAGCCCGACGCGGATGATTTCTCCGGTAGTCGCAAGTGAAATGTTTTTAACCGACCAGTGAATTTTTACTTTCGATTCAGTACGGCGGAAAACGATATAAAGATAAACAAAACCTGCCGCGTTTCCGATTGCTGTTGCAAGTCCGGCTCCGGCTATTCCCATTCCGGCTGTAAATATCAGCAGAGGATCAAGAAAGATGTTTGCTACAGTTCCGATCATCATCGAAGCCATCATATGCTTAGTCCGGCCTTCACCCTGCAATATTCCGACAAAAACAGAACTTAGCAGCATAAACGGAATGGCCGGCAGAACCCAGAGAAGGTAGCTCAAACCGTATTGGTGCAGCATCTCTTCTCCGCCGAAAAGAGAAAGAATAGGCGAAGCAAGAGAATACATGATAAGAAGGCTTATAAAACTTGTGATAAGAGCCAGAAAAAGACCGCTTTCTGCCGTGCAGTCAAGTTCGTGTTCTTTGCCTGCGCCGATCGCACGTGCAACAAGCGAAGAGACACCGCCCGCAATACCGAAACTGATTGCCATGAAAATGAAATAAAGCGGCCATACGAGACCGGTGGCTCCGACAAGCCATGGATCTGACGGATCAATCCTGGAAATAAAAAACGTATCTACTATATTATAAAGAAGAGCAAAGAATTGACCGGCTAGTACAGGAAGAGAAAGATTGATTAGAGTCGGCGTCAAAGCTCCAGAACGGATATTAACTTTTTTCATAATGGAAACATAATGACAGGGCTATGGATAACTGCACAAGAATTTTTTAGTCAATTTGTAAATATATTCTAATAAATAATATAAAAACATAATATCAACAAGGACTGAAAAAACATGAGCCGAAGAAAAATCAAATTGCGCAAAAAAACAATACTATTTATACACATATTAAGCATCAATTTATAATATTTTGACGGGTAATCGGATTTAGAAAAGAACTATTTATAAGTTGTATTACTTCGTTACATGTTTTTTTCAGTCAATTTACCGGTAATATATTTATGAAGAATGCTGGAAACAAGTGTCTGATAAGGCATCCCTTCTTCAAGAGCTTTTGCTTTCAGAGATTGAATGTATCTTTTTGCAATTCTGATATTCATTCTCTGATCTTTGATTGAAGTGGTTCTCGCTGCCTTTTTGAAGATTTTCTTCAGTTCAGCGGCATTTTTTACAGGAACCCATTCTTCGTTTTCTATTGAGTTAATTAATTCTTTTTCATCTTTATCTATAATCGTTTTAATAACAGCGTCATTTATTCAGGTAAAGTTTCGTATATTTTCTGCTCGGGTAAATTGTTTTAAGAAAAATAGATTCCTTATTCATGACACAAGGTACAGCATAGACATAATCATCAATATTAACTAAAACAATAATCTGATCCGGATATTTCTTTGAATTATGATGCTGTAAAAAAGCAATAATATCATCTGATTCATTTGCGACAACAATTTGCTCAAAAGAAATATTACGGCTTTTATTCAGCAATTTGATTATGGAGATTACCATGATAATTCCACATTCATAAATATATTAATAAGCTGGGCTTATGTCAATACGATAAAGGTGGAAAAAAGAAAGAGTTAAAGGCTTATAAGATAAATGTTGAAATGAAGATATTTCTAAGAATTACGATCGCACTGCAGGTGAGAGCAGAAATTATGTACTAATACTATATATATCTATTAACAATTGAACTGCTTTCATTTCCTTTAATGATAATTTATGAAATAGATGCAAATCATTATTAAACCTATAATATCAGAGCCTATTAAGATAATAAAAGCAATTTTCATGAATATATGATAAGACCAAAGACTTTGATCGAAAAAATCAAAATATAAAGATATCAATGTTTTATCATTAGAGAAAATTTCTCGTATCAATATTAAAAAAGGATAAATTATTAATAAAATACCAAAGCCTAAAAGATTTTCGTTAATTTTAAAATCATGTTTTAAAAGAAAAAAAAGTAATATTGCTGGAAAAATTATTGATTTAACTAGTATAAAGAATCCTTCTTCACTAGAAGAGTTGTTTTTTAAATCTTTAGATGTGTATCGATCGTATCTCATAAGTTTTATCTTTAATTAGAAATTTATTATTCACTGTTTAATATATTTTTTAGTTTTTGCAATCGGCTTAATATTTCTTTCCAAAAATAGAAATATTTACGATATTCAATACTCAAAAGACTAATCTCAATTCGAAATTTCTTTCTGCTTTTTAAACTATAGCAAGTTTGAAGACATCTATCTTTATAATCATAAAATCTATTATGATATTCTTTTGCCGGATGTCAAATTCAAAATAAACTGTTAGCCTTTGCGATGATATACGGCTGCAGTTTCAAATATCAGTCTTGAATAATTTTAAATCTGTATACTTTTCAATATGATTAAAATCTTTATCAAAAGTGACTAAAGTAAGTTTATTTCTTATGCAGAGGCTTGCTATAAGAAAATCAAATGATCCGGCAGTTATTCCTTTAGATTTTAATAAATTACGAAGTTCAGCAGCATAGATATAATCATTCTTTATTGTTTCAATATAGGGAAAATCAGAAAGAATAAGATTTATTTAGTTAAATAATTTTTTGTCAGTAAATCCGCTTAGTATCTCTTGAATTATTATACCGGTAAGAACTATTTCGTGTTCGTTTAGTATAAGTTTGGAAAGAATGGTTTCTGAAGAGCTTATTGAGGTATTCTTTCGGCGTAATGCCTCAGACCATACTGAAGTATCTACAAGAAATTTCATAGCTAAGATTATTTCCGGGATGATTTATAATCGAAGCTTAAATCGATATCAACCTTGTTAAAATATTTAAGGATATTTTTCTGTTTTTTACGCTGTATAAATTCTTTTAGAGCAAAATTAACTGCTTCGCGCTTGGTTTTAAAATTTCCGATTTTATATGCTTCCTGAAGAAGATCAACGTCAATATTAAGATTTGTAGCCATTATGTACCCCGAATGAAAGGAAGATACACAATACAGTGTGTAGAGTCAAGAGGAAAGTGACAGTCTCTTTAAAGGAAATGGAATATGACTATATCCGACAGAAATTCGCAAAAAAAGCCATCGCAAGGAGCATATTTTACGTATTGCATGACGGCATGCAATACATATTACGGATTAAAAAATCAACTATTTTCCGCGATAAGTTTTTCTATGTTTAGATTTAAAGAAGAAGATGAATTTTTCTCTATTTCAGTAATGACGGATAAAAGCTCTTCCGAATTAATAGAAGAAATGATATCCGGCAGAATATTTTCTTTAGCTAGTAATATATCTGCAGGCCCGTTTATTAAAAGGGCTGTATAGTGTTTTGACAGATTTGATACCGATCTGGCGTCATCTTCATTTTCCCATCTGTGACAGTTAACAAAACCTTCGCCGTTTATCCAGCTTACGATTCCGAAGGTGTTTGAATGAAGACGTACATGATTGATAATACCGGAATCATCAACTGCAATGATAACTGCTTTATCAACAAAATCCGGTTTTAAAAACGAAACAAAATCGAGAATTCTAAGATTATTCGATTTTGTTTCGTTTGAGAAGCGTAAATAATTCATTTAACCACTATATTCACCAGCTTATCCGGTACGGAAATAATTCTTACTAATTCCTTTCCTGTGATGAATTCCTTTATTCTCGAATCTTCCATCGCTGTTTTTTCAAGAACATCCTTCGGTGTTCCTGCAGCAAGTTCAGCTTTCGATCTTATCTTTCCGTTTACCTGAAAAACTATTTCAACCGAATCGTCTTTTGTGAGTTCTTCGATATAATCAGGCCATTTGGCATCTACCAGAAGATTTTTTCCGCCGAGAAGTTCCCAGAGCTCTTCGGTCATGTGAGGAACAAATGGATTCAAAATGACGAGAAGTTTGCTTACCGCTTCAGAAAGAGCCGCCTTTCCGTCAGTAGTTTCATAGACTTCATCTTTTACGGCATAAAGAGCGTTGACGAGCTCCATCATTCTCGCGATCGCGGTATTGTACTGCGTTCTGTCTTTGATGTCGCCTGTAACAGCTTTAACTGTTTTATGCGTAGCTTTTCTGAGAACAGAAAGTTCTTTCTGAAGTTCTCCGCTGAAAGAATAATTCAAAACAAATTTATCTTCGTGCTTGTTGATAAATCTCCAGAGTCTGGTTACGAATCTGAAGCATCCTTCGACACCTGTTTCAGCCCAATCCAGATCCTTTTCAGGCGGCGCAGCGAACAGCATAAAAAGACGCACGGTGTCGGCACCGTATTTTGCGATCATTTCATCCGGATCTACGACATTGCCTTTTGACTTGCTCATCTTCGCGCCGTCTTTTACGACCATTCCCTGAGTGAGCAGACGCTTGAAAGGCTCCTTTGTCGGAACGAGTTTCATTCCGTGCATAACCATGTTGAAAAAACGTGCGTAGAGAAGATGCATGCAGGCATGTTCAACACCGCCGATATATTGATCAACAGGAGTCCAATAAGTTACATCGCTCTTGTCGAAAATTTCAGCGGAATTAGGAGAAGAATATTTTGCGTAATACCAGCTCGAATCGACAAATGTATCCATGGTCTCGGTTTCTCGGCGGGCTTCTCCGCCGCACTTAGGGCATTTTGTCTTATAAAAAGATTCCATCGTTGTGAGAGGAGAAACCGATGAACCTTTAAAATCTACTTTAGTCGGAAGAACAACCGGCAGTTCGTTTTCAGGCACGCCGACTGTTCCGCATTTGTCGCAATAAACTACAGGGATGGGACATCCCCAGTATCTCTGGCGCGAAATTCCCCAGTCGCGAAGGCGATAGTTTACTTTAATTTTTCCAATGCCGCTTTTTTCCGCGAATGCTGAAATCTTTTCAATTGCGTCCTTGTTTGAAAGACCCGAAAATTCCTTCGAATCGACGAGAGTTCCTTCTTCTGTGTACGCGTCTTTCATTTCTGAAACAACGAGGTTTTTTTCAGGATTCTGGATAACTATCCGCACAGGAATATTATATTTCTTTGCAAATGCAAAGTCGCGCGAATCATGGGCTGGAACAGCCATTACTGCGCCTGTTCCGTATTCCATCAGAACAAAGTTTCCTACAAAAAGAGGAACCTTATCACCGGTAAAAGGATTTATTACCTTTAAGCCTGAATCGATTCCTTCTTTTTCCTTGTCTTCATTATTTCTTTCGGTTGCGGAAAGAGCTTTCTGCTTTGCAATAAATTCCTTAACCTTGGGATCATTTACTTTTTCAAAAACAGGATGTTCGGGAGCCGCAACCATGAATGTTACTCCGAAAATCGTATCAGGGCGGGTTGTAAAAATCGGAAAATCCTCTCCGCTTTCGAGTTTGAAATTTGCCATGAGACCTGTTGATCTTCCGATCCAGTTTTTCTGCATGGTGATGACTCTTTCAGGCCAGCTGTCTTTAAGTTCATCGTGACCCTTGAGTAAATCTTCTGCATAATCGGTAATCTTGAAATACCACTGTTCAAGATGCTTCTGTTCTACCTTTGAAGAACATCTCCAGCAGAGACCTTCTTCAACCTGTTCATTAGCAAGAACCGTATTGCATTCAGGGCACCAGTTGACGGAAGATTTCTTCTTATAAACAAGACCCTTCTCCATCATCTTGAGGAACATCCACTGTCCCCATTTATAGTATTCCGGTTTATATGTGGCGATTTCTTTTGACCAGTCGTATGAACATCCGAGAAGTTTGAACTGACGCTTCATGTTTTCGATGTTGCTGCTTGTCCATTCATAAGGAGGAATATTATTCTTAATCGCAGCGTTCTCAGCCGGAAGGCCGAAAGAATCCCATCCCATCGGATGAAAAACATTATATCCCTGAAGACGCATGAAGCGCGCGACAAGATCTCCGATCGAGTAATTTCTAACATGACCCATGTGAAGTCTTCCGGAAGGATATGGGAACATTTCGAGAACATAATATTTCGGGCGTTCATCGCGCTTTTGGAGAAACACCTTGTCTGAATCCCATCTTTTCTGCCATTTATCTTCGATTTCTGTAAAATTATAACGTTTATCTTCCACTGAATAACCTCTCTGCGGCAAATGAAAATACATTTAACTGATAAATGAAATGGAATTGATTTCATTATTTTTTGTCAAATAAAAGATTGAATAATGATATTGTTAATATTAATCAGTAATTAGCCAGTTTGCTGAAATAGAAACTTAAGCTTTAAGATAAACTAATTCAATATCAAAGTAGAGGGAATTATGAAGTCCATTCAATATTCTGCAAAGCCTAGAATGAGAGTTATTCTCTGTAATGATTTTGGCGGAGACCCTGATGGAATAATACAGCTTGCGCATCATATTCTTTCACCATCTGTTGAAATAAGGGCTATAATAGGTTCTTTCTTTAGTAAAGATACGCTTTTCGGCGTGGATTCTTCTGCTGATGCTGCATGTTCTTCTGTTCGAAATCTGCTGAAAGAAATGCATTTTTCGGGGAAGTTTAATTTGTTGAAAGGATCAGACGAACCCATGAAAGATATTCGCACACCTGTTCTCTCGGAAGGTGCGGAGTTTATAGTCAGTGAGGCAATGAGAAATGATTCGGATATTCCTTTATTTATCCTTTGCGGTGCTTCATTAACTGATCTTGCAAGCGCCTGTCTTATTAATCCCGAAATATCTTCCAAATTTACCGCAGTCTGGATAGGCGGAGCGGAATATTCTGAAACTGCCAGAAAAATTTCCGTATGTCCGGAACTGGAATATAACATGGGTATTGATATTGTTTCGGCTCAATATGTTTTTAATTGTTCAAATATCCGTTTATGGCAGGTGCCGCGTGATGTTTACCGGCAGGTAATAGTTTCACATTCGGAGATTCGTCAAAGAATTAAAAAGACCGGAAAGCTTGGTGAATATCTTTCTGATTTAATTGATAAAATTATGATACTTGCTGATTCTTGCGGATTGAAAATGGGGGAGACTTATATAATGGGAGATAGTCCGCTAGTTCTTTTCAGTGCTCTTCAGTCTGCTTTTGATCCTGATACTTCATCATCAGCATTTACGGAAATGCCAGCGCCTCAAATTGATGATAAAGGAAATTACATTTTAAATACGGAAGGAAGAATTATTCGCGTATATCAATCTGTTGATGCACGTTTGCTAATGGAAGATTTCTATTGTAAACTACAGATATATTGCCGATGATCCGGTTCAACATAAGCAATTTATAAAATCACTTTACATCCGTAGGGGTATTTTATTACTTTTGTTCAACTAACAGGAGATAAACATGTTTCACATAGTATTTGTCTTTTTTGTTCTGGCTTTCATTCAGGGAGTCGCAGAATTTCTGCCGGTTTCGTCTTCCGGTCATTTGGCAATATTTGAAAATCTTCCTGCGATGAAGCAGGTTCTGACGGGGATAGGTGAAGAAAACAATCTTTTGATAAACGTTGCGCTTCATGTGGCAACGTTAGCTGCTGTTGTAATTTTTCTCCGTAAGGATATCGCCGGATTGATTAAAGGATTTATTATTTCTGTAAAAAATAAGAATTTTAAATCATACGAATGCAGAATGCTTCTTCTTCTTATAGCAGCTTCGATTCCAGCCGCACTTGTAGGTATTTTCCTTAATGATAAAATAGAGTCTATTTTCGGGAGCCCTCAAATCATTTCAGCATTTCTTATGATTAACGGAATCATGCTTATTTTGACTAAAAGAATCCGCGTAAAAAGCCGAAAATTAGAAGAGATGGGATTCCGGCAGGCTTTGATTGCCGGCATCTGTCAGGGAGTTGCTGTAATGCCGGGCATATCGCGTTCGGGTTCGACAATCGCGGGATCACTACTCGCTGGTCTGTCACCGGAAGCAGCTGCAAAGTTTTCTTTTCTTATGTCGATTCCGGTTATTCTCGGAGCGGCAGTTCTTGAAGGAAAAGATGCTTTCAGCGGAAACATAGAAGGGTCAGTGTGGATTGCTCTTCTTGCTGCCATGGTTTTTGCGGCGGTTGTCGCTTTCTTCAGTGTGAAAGTACTCTTTTATGCTGTAAAGAAGGTGAGGCTTGATGTTTTCGGATATTATACTCTTCTAGCAGGAGCCGCGTTCTTCGCCTATTTTTCATTGTAAACCGGAATCCGGAATAACCGGAGTTAAAAGTGTCTTCAAAGAGAATTTACGATGCGCTTGGTGTTTTTTGTGTTCTTCTATCGGTTCTCGCTGCGGCGTCATTGCTTTCTCATGTTTTGGGATTTGAAAGCAATTTTGCCGGTTTGGCCGGAAAACATTTCAGCGCGCTTCTTTTCTCAGTTTTCGGATACGCTTCATTTCTTTCGGTTCTCATCTTCGCGTCATGCGCGTCATTTTTTTTCAAAAAGAATAGGGATATTCTTCTCGAAAGATTATTTACTGTATTTTACATGATTCTCGCTTTTTCTGCACTGCTCTCGCGCGTTTTGCCCGAAACGACGGGCGGTTCTGTAGGCAGAGTTTTGAGCATTTTTCTTTCTGATAAATGCGGAAAAGCCGGATCTGTTTTAATACTTTTGATTATCAATCTTCTGGGTCTTATTCTGGGCGGATTGGTTTCTGTTGAAAGTCTTTTGAGCAATGTTAAGGAGAACAGCAAGAAAATGGGAATATTTATAAAAGACAGATTCGAAAAAAAGCGTGTTATCAGTTCTGAAAAAGAAATTCCGATTGTCTCCAAAACATCTACCGGCAAAAAGAAACTGCCTTGGTTTACAAAAGAGACGGTTATTATCGGAGATCCTTATGAGGAAGAACTTCCTCTTGTAAAAGATCTCGATACACTTGCTGCTCAGAATTTATTTGACGAGGCGGAAATAAAAAGAGAGGCTCTGCCTCTTCTTCCTGAAAAACCTTTTCAGGAATTTAAGTCTCCGAAAGATGATATAATAGATGCGCTGCGTGCACCTGTGCGCATTGAGAAAAAGACAATTAATATTACACCGGAACCGTCGAGTTATGTTTTGCCGGACGGAGTTGTCGCTAACCGTATCAAGAATATAGGGGAATCTGACGGCACATTTCTTAATCTGAAAAATGATTATTGTTCTGAAAATGAAGGGAAAATAATATCACAAATTTACATTGAACCGGAAATCAAAAACGAAAAAGAAATGAATTCTGAAGCAAAGAAGGCTGTTGAAGAAGAAATTGCGGATGAAGAACTTCTTATGGCGGATGAGACTTTTGCTGACGAGCAGGAAGAAAAATTCGCGGTATATGATGATGAATCAGTTTTTGAAGCTCAGGTTGAAGAACCAGAAAATGATTTTGAAGAAGATGAAGAAATTGAAGCTGAAGCCGAAGAAGCGGAATATGATGAAGATGTGGTTGTTCCGGCTACTGAAAAGGTTTTTGAGGAGATTAAGCTCGAATCAAAGTATGAGATTCCTGTTAATCTTTTTACTTTTTCGGAAGCTGTGGATTATGACTCCTGGCAGACTGAAGTTCAGAAGAACTCGGTTCTTCTTGTTAAGACTTTAAATGATTTCGGAATTCCTTCAAAAGTCGTTAAGGTTAACCGCGGTCCTGTCATTACACTTTATGAGATGCAGATTGCGCCGGGAATCAAAGTCACAAAAATAGTTTCGCTTTCCGACGACATCGCTATGGCTCTTGCCGCGTCAAGAGTCCGCGTAGTAGCTCCGATTCCGGGAAAATCCGCAATCGGAATTGAAATACCGAATGCTCTCCGCGAGACGGTAACGCTGGGAGATGTTCTTGCTTCAAATGAATTTATTCATTCGGAAATGGCTCTTAAAGTTGCAGTGGGAAAAGATATTCTCGGCAAGCCTGTGATGCTTGACCTCAAACGCCAGCCTCACATGCTTATAGCGGGAGCTACCGGAGCCGGAAAATCAGTCTGTGTTAATACAATCATCACGAGTTTGATTTGCAGTTATGACCCGAACTATGTCCGCTTTATCATGGTCGATCCTAAGATGGTTGAGCTTCAGCTTTATAATGGAATTCCTCATCAGCTTACTCCCGTTATCACCGAACCTGATGTCGCGCCTAAAGCATTGAAATGGGCAATTTACGAGATGGAGCGGAGATATAAATTACTATCAGAGCTTTCAACGCGCGACATAGAAAGATATAATCAGAAAGTTGCTGCATACGGAAGAAGTACTCTTCACGAAAAGCTTCCGTATATAGTTATCATTGTGGATGAGCTTGCCGATTTGATGATGGTTGCGCCGAAGGAGATAGAAAATCATATCACGCGAATAGCGCAGAAAGCTCGTGCAGTCGGAATTCATCTTGTCCTTGCTACACAGCGTCCGTCGGTTGATATTATTACTGGTGTAATTAAGGCGAACTTTCCGGCACGAATAGCTTTTCAGGTGGCGCAGAAAATAGATTCGCGCACGATTATTGACCAGAACGGTGCGGATAAACTTCTCGGTAAGGGAGATATGCTTTATCAGTCGCCGATGAGTTCTTTTCCTGTCAGAATTCAGGGAGCATTTATTTCTGAAGATGAAATAGTAAAGATTGTTAAACATGCCAACCGTTACGGCCGGCCTAAGTATATTGATATAGAAGAAGCGGTCAGACAGAATGAAGATCTTGATGAAGAGGATATAGAAGAAAGCGATGAACTCTTTACCGAGGCTTTGAAAATTGTCGAGCAGAGCAAAAAAGCAAGCGCTTCATATCTTCAGCGGAGACTTTCAATCGGTTATAACCGCGCCGCACGTATAATTGAAAGAATGGAAGAGCTTGGATATGTCGGACCTCAGCAGGGAAGCAAGCCGCGGGAAGTAATGGTCTGACGGATGTTTAAGGCCGGGCTGAAACTTTTTTCGACAAACACTGAATGCGCGGAACAGGCAGAAGCTCTTTATGAAAAAAGCATTTTCAGCTACATAGAGCTTTATTCTGTTCCGGATTCTTATGCTAAAACCATAAATGTATGGAAGAGTCTCAAGATTCCTTTTGTAATTCATGCAGCGCATTACGGCGCCGGAATGAACCTGGCTATAAAAGATAATTACGAAAAAAACCAGGTTCTGGCAAAAGAAGCATTTTCATTTGCCGATGAACTCAATGCCGATAAGGTGATTTTTCACACAGGTGTTAACGGAACTAAAGAGGAAACAGCGCGGCAGATAAATCTATTGGCAGATCCCCGTATAATAATAGAAAATAAACCTTATCTCGGAAACGGAGAAAATCTTTTCTGCGTCGGTTCGAATCCGCAGGAGATTGAGTTTATAATGAATGAAACACAGCGCGGATTCTGTTTAGATTTCGGACATGCTGTATGTGCTGCGAATTCTCTTGGAAAAAATATAATGGAATTCATCTCCTCTTTTCATTCTCTCAATCCGCTTATGTATCATATTTCGGACGGATTTTATGATTCTGAATACGATACACACGAGAAGTTCGGCGAGGGGAATTTTCCATTATATTCATTTGTATCAATGATTGAAGATGATTCAACGATTACAAATGAATGCAAAAGAATAAATTATTCCAGTCTAGAAGGTTTTGAAGAAGAAATAAATCTGCTTCAAAACCGTTTCGGCCGTACCGTTACCCAGGCAAACAATCGAACTGCGAAATAATAAATACATGACAAAGCAAAGGATTTCTCTTTCATCATCTCAAGAAATAGTTTGTCGATGTCCTTTCTTGTGATTTTGTGATAAGAATAATACTGATACAAAGCATCATGAACCATTGAAGCGTAATATGTCTTGGGTTTCATGGATTCAATGTCAATTATGCCGTCAGGAGTTCCGATGACGAATAAATCAAAAAAGCTGAATTTCGGAGAACATCCGTTCCAAGCGTAACCTTTTGGAATTATAACAGTTCCGTCATTTTTGATCTCAAGCCATTCTGCGGTAAAAGAATGACCTGTGAAAGAGGTTTTTCTTTTATAATCATTTTCAAGTTTGAAAATCCATACAGAAAATTTTTCTCTTGGCCTGAAGTTTTTTGAGTCTTCGATTGATCGTTTCATTTTCTTTGTCCTTGCTTTTTCGTTATATAGACAGTTAATCAATATTAATATAAAAAATAAACTTTTTTTCTTTAATTCGAGCGTCACAGGTAACAATTTATTCAAATAAGTTACAAAAACAGTATTCGTTAAAAGTTTAATTCAACAAATAGGTAATATGAAAAGGATAATTTCATTAACGGCAATTTTCATTATTACGGTCATTTTTTCCGGATGTATGGATAAGAATCTCAAGACAATAAAGCAGAAAAATCAATTTGCTGTAATAACTATTTATACAGATTCGAAAGTGAAGGAATATAAAAAACCTTCAAAATCAGGTGAAAAAGAAAATGAGGAAATTGACGCTGCTGAATCTTTTAAACTTCTGGGAAAATTAACAGGAAGCAAGAAAATTGAAGAAACAGCCGAATCTATTGAAAAAAAATTCAGCCACATAACAAAGCCTGTTCTTGACCAGGGATTGTCTTCACTCGAAAAAAACATCAATTCCGTTTCTGAAATCAAAATTCTTCCATTTTCAGCAATGACGAAAAATAAGGCTTATACTTCATCGTTTAAAAAAGAGGGAAAAGACGGAAACTGGTTTGAAGTTATGAATACGGCATTTCCTGAAGGTTTCGGTAATATAGAATACACTAATTCAAAAATTACCGAAAAACTTTGTTCTGATCTTGGAGTAGAAGGTTTTATCGTAATTGAAGTGAAATTTCTGACACAGAAAACGGAAGGAATTATTCTGGGAGGGGAAGCTCAGCAGGCAAGGGTTTCTCTTAAATGCGGAATTTATGATAAAAAAGCAAAAATACTATGGGAAAAGACTGAAGTTGCGGTTTCCTCAAAAGATGTTTCTGCTACAAGCGGCATTTATAATAGAGACGATATGAACAAGCTCCTTCTTGACTGTTATGATAAGGCCGGAAAAAATATATTTAAAAATCTTTCGAAAGATCTCTCCTCTGCCAAGTAGTCAATCAGGCTGTCAATATACGAATTGACAGCCTGAAATAATTTTCCATACTCATCCGCATGAAGAAAATATTAAGAAAAAAATTTTTACTTCCGTTAATTGTTCTGGGAGTTCTGCTTTTTACTTTATGCCTTATTTTTAATTCAATAATGCTTCACACGGCTAAACCTTTGATGAAGAACGAGATTTCTGAAATCAAAAAAGCGCAGGCTGTGCTTCTTCTTGGGGCTGGAGTTTACAAGGGCAATCGTGTATCTTATGTTCTGTATGACAGGATTAATGCCGCAGTTGAATTGTATAAATCAGGTAAGGCTTCAAAAATTCTTGTCAGCGGTGATCACGGAACAAAAGAATATGATGAAGTGAATACTATTAAAAAACGCCTTATGCAAAGCGGAATTCCGGAGAGAGATATTTTTACCGATCATGCGGGATTTTCTACCTATGACAGCGTCTTGCGGGCAAAAAAGGTTTTTCTTGTCGATTCTATGATAGTTGTAACACAGAAGTATCATCTGACGAGAGCTATATATATTTCAAAACGCTGTTCTATTGATGTTCAGGGGTATTCATCTGATAAAAGAAATTACAAAATGATAACTTATTATATGATGAGGGAAAGACTTGCCCGCTTCAAGGATTTCATAAAAATAAATATTATTAAAGCTGATCCTAAATTTCTCGGAGAAGAAATTCCGATAACAGGGGACGGCAGGGATACAAGAGGATAAATGAAAAAACACGAAATAGTCGGAATCGAAAACGCGCTTATCGATATTCTGGTAAAATCAAGTGATGAAGAGATTGAAAAACTCGGACTCAAAAAAGGGGTGATGCAGTTAGTTGAATCTGATGAACAGAAAAAGCTTCTTGCTTCACTTGAAAATTCAGATGCGGAATATGAGCTTGGCGGCAGTACTGCTAATGCGCTTCGCGGAGCGGCAGTTCTCGGAGCGAAGACATTATATTCTTCTGCTCTCGGAAACGACAAGTGGAATGATATTTTCAGAAAGCGTTTAGCTGAACTGAATATCGCCGACCGCACGGTCATTAAAGAAGGGCAGACAGGAAGCTGTGCGGTTCTGGTGACTCCTGATGCGGAACGCACGATGAACACCTTTCTCGGTGCATGCAGACTTTATTCTCGCGAAGATCTGCCTGTTTCAGATATAGAATCATGTTCGATATTTTTTTCAACCGGATACGTTTGGGATATGCCCAATCAGATTGACGCGATAGAAGAAGCCGTGCGTCTTGCGAAAGCTTCAGGCGCTCTTTTTGCTCTCGATATTGCCGATCCTTTTGTAGTGTCGCGAAACGGTGAGCGCTTCAAGGAAATGGCGGCTTCGGATTTGATTGATATTCTTTTTGCTAACGCAGATGAAGCAAAAATGCTTACCGGAAAAGAAGGAGAACATGCCGCGGCTGAACTTCATAAAAACATTCCTCTTGTTGCGGTCAAAGTCGGATCAAAAGGTTCGTTTGTTGCTTATAAAGGAAAGATTGAAAAGGTCGGAATTTTTCCGACCGAACCTGTGGATTCAACCGGTGCGGGAGACATGTATGCCGGAGGTTTTCTTTTCGGTCTTGCAAAAGGCTGTGATCCGCTGACATGCGCTAAAATCGGTTCATTTCTCGCTGCAGACAATATTTCAAGAATAGGTGTACGGCTTTCTTCCGATATTAAGGAAAAGATAGTAAAAGCTGTTCCGGAAATTAAGGAAATTATAGTTTAAAAACATCAGATTAAAACAGAAGCTTAATGGAGAAAGAATATGACAAATAGAAAAATGTATCAGTTTTTATTTTGTGCCGTACTCTCCATTCTGTCCATTAATAGCCATGCTGATGAAAGCCGGAAGTATTTCATCGGAGCGGAGAGTCTTAATGTAAGAAAAGAGCCTTCAGTTACATCTGAATCTTTGTTTCTTTTAAAAAAAAGAACTCCTGTGGAAGTTGTTGATATAACCGGTAATTATGATCGAATAGACGGAATAAAATCTCCGTGGTTAAAGATCAAGTCGTTGGACGGAAAAACCGGATTTGTATTCGGCGGTTATGTTTATACGCAAAATATTGCCAAGTATGAAGAAGACAGTGAACTGGAATATTATGAATTCAGAACAGAAGAGAAAGAATTTAATAAAGAAGTGTATTTGAATAATGATGTTTCTGTTTATGAATTTCCTTCTGTTTCTGCCAAGAAAGTTTCAGAGATAAAAACCGGCAATAAATTCAAAGTAAAAAAACAAATTTATAAATATGACAGCATTAAGGATAAAAGCTGGTGGTATTCATTTTTATTGAACGGAAAAGAAGTTTATATTAATGGAAAAAATGTTTTAACGGATTTTATGGTTAATGATAATGCTGTATACGGAGTGAATTCTTATCCGTCATCACGTCTTATTGGTTTCGGTCAAGATTTCATCGAAACAGAGTCTAAGATAATATCAGCATCATTATCTTCAAAAAAAATACTTTCTACGACAGAACTTAAAGAGAAATCAGATTCAGTTACTATTCATACTGATGTTAGATTTGATAAGGTTTTTAATAAAAAATGTCTCGTTGTTAAACATGATTGGAATCATTTTAGAACATCTCCAATAGGATACACTGTAAAAACGGTTTTTCTTCTCGATAAAAATGGAAAAATTAACTCTGAAGCTTTCTCATGGTTTGAAGAAATTGGAGAACAGTTTAGACCGTTTGCATCTTTGTTGTCTATGACAGTAGCCAAAACAAAAATACTATTAATGTATGAGTACTATGAATCAATAGGCGATCCTAATATAGGATCTGGAAATATTGAAGTTGAATACGAAATTGTTAACAATCTTCCTGTTTTCAAAAATATCAAAAGCTCGGTTAAAACAAACAGCTCAGGCAATTCTGATGAGAAACCGGAATTGTTGAGTTTTACAAAGAATTCAATCAATGACAAGTTTCGTTTTCTAAGCGGAAAATATAATTTTATTAATTAAAAATAGGAGTTTTTATGGGCAAACTTGTAAAACTAAAAGTAAATGAAACCTATCAGCTCAAAATCACCCTTGAAGATATTAAACCGGTAATATGGAGAAGATTTCTTGTTGATTCGGGAATAAAACTTCCGGACTTGAGCAAGGTTATTCAGACCGTGATGGGCTGGACGAATTCTCATATGCATCAGTTTGTCAAAGACGGTAAATTCTATTCCGAACCCGATGCTGAGTCTTATCATGAAAGCATTGATTATAGTAAAATCAGGCTGAATCAGGTATTAACAGATGAAAAGAAATTTATTATATATGACTATGATTTCGGAGACGGCTGGTCGCATAAAATAGTTCTCGAAAAGATAGTAGAAGACAAGAAACTAAAACATCCGGAGTGTGTTGACGGAAAACGCGCTTGTCCTCCCGAGGATTGCGGAGGGCCGTTCGGATATGAGAATTTGATTAAAATTCTTTCTGATCCCGACAGTGAAGAATATGAGGAGATGATGGATTGGCTCGAAGATGAATATGACCCTGAATTTTTTGATATAGAAGAAATCAATGAAATGCTGAAAGAGAAGGATTATGGATGTATTTCATTTGACATGGAATAAAGGTTTGCATGCTGTCATGCGATACACAAAAGGTGCTCCGCTCCTTTTAAATCCAATTTCGCATGATCTCATGCAGAAGATCAAAGGGGCGAAAGTCTCAGTCGCCGACTCTCGCCCCTTTGCAACCCCCTCACGCTTTTTGTCGCGACAGAACTATCGCGCATTTCTTCGAAATGTCTGCGATAGTCTGCGCTTATAATGTATTCGGCTTCGCCGAATAGTTTAGGTATTATTTTTACCAAGAAATACATGTTTTATAAAATGGCTGCGCCTTATCCTGTGCGTCAGGAAGACGCGAATCCAACGCGGACAGGACATCCATTAGCGTTGGACAGTGAGATCCCACTCCTGGCTTTTTGTAGGGCGAATTCCTCGCACCGGCTTTGCCGGATGCTGCGGTCGCCCGTTGCGAGTCGCTTTTTTACAAACATCCTGTTTGCGTTTGAAGCGACTCGATGGCGGTTCTCCTACCGCCTTAGTGTCCGACTGCGTCGGACGTTTAGAGGCTTTTTCTATCATTCATCCATTTCTGAAGAAATATAAAATCTTCTCTCCCGACCTCTATACTTTAACATAAGTTCTCATAGATCGTCTCGATACATTCCGCTTTCGCGGAACACTCGACGACCGGCTGGATATTCATCGGCATATACAATTCTTGTTTATCGTTCTTATCTTAAGCAGCTTCATCAAATTTATGCTTTACGTTATTCTTCCGAGGATTTAACATGATGAGGATATTATCTTAATTCTCAATTTTGCGATTAAAGCTTTATATGCTTGCCATTATGTATATTTCTGTTATTTTTATGTGAGGTAAAAAATGCTTCAGCTTAAAGAACAATACATCATCAACGATAAGGGTCAGCCGACCAGTGTCATCATCACAAAGAAAAACTATGACAGACTTGTTGAATATATAGAAGAACTTGAAGATATAGCTGCTTATGATAAGGAAAAGAAGGAGCGTTCAAAAGCCGTTCCGTGGGACATGGTTAAACGCTGAATGTACTTCATTGAAATAACTCCTTCAGCAGCTAGGGATTATAAAAAAATACCGCATGCCGAACTCACAAAAATTAACAAACTCATCAATTCCCTTTCTCAGAATCCGAGACCTTCCGGAAGTAAAAAGCTCGAGAACAGAAACGCTTACAGAGTCCGATCCGGTAATTACCGTATCATTTATGAAATCTCAGATAAAATCCTCACTGTATGCGTCATTCGGATAAGACACAGAAAAGAAGTTTATAAATAAGTTATATATCAAAGGCTTCGCTTAATAGTTCGTTTCGCTTACGCACAGCCAAAAATGTTTACCGTAAAACATTAAGTTCTATGATCTAATTAGATAATGGGGGAAATATGAGAAACAAAGTCGTGACACTTGTAAGTTTCACCACATTAAATGAAGCTTTAAGCTGCAAAGAGATATTAGATGAGAATAATATTAAATCAAATCTAATGGTAAAACTTATGCATATACGGAAGCTGGTATTATAAACCACGGTCTTGCTGTAATTGAAGTAAGAGAAAAAGATTATAACAAAGCAAAAAATATATTACAACAAAGCGGAAGAATGCCTTCCGATGAAGAAATCAAGAAATTCGATAATGCTTTTCGTAGAAAATTAGTAAAAATTACTTTAATAGCCTTAATTCCATTATTAATAATTAGCATTCCGGTATGTCGTTATTTATTAAAAGAAAATAAACAGGAACAGATCCGTGTGTCTATTAATCTGTATGGTAATAAATTAAATGAACTTGAGGCATCAGAAAAAAATAGGTTCAACTGAATATTACAAAACTTTACTGATTATTGTTAATAAATATGGAGATATAGATAATTACGATTATTATTCGTTTATATATGAGCATTACATTTCTTTATACTGTTCAACTTATACAAAAACTGATTCTTATGCAATTCTTGCCGCAGAAGTATCAATAAATAGGCACAATTGTTATGATTCAATAGAGCGAAATTCAACATTGCTGAGCGCTATTAAATTGTTAAAGAAAAATAATAATAGTTTATGGAAAAGATACGAAAAATATGTTAATACCTTCAAATAGCAGAATGGCGCGCAACTTCATTTGTTATATCTTGACTACGAATATCATATTACCGGAAGAGCTTTAAAACAAGGGCAGTTGTTTTTCGTAATAGCCCTGCTTGTATCCCTTGATGATATCTTGCATCTTATATAACAGTCCGAGTTTTCCACATTCATTTTTTGTCATCATCATCAGCTGTTTCGCATCAGGGGAATGACACTCATAGGAATTTCCGTATTCCTTAATATACTTTTCTTTAAGACCCGGATACATTATATCAAGTTGGCTGTAAAACCATTCTCTCTGGTTCTGTCTCAGTGTTACTCCGAAAGCGGGAAAAACAAATTTAGCTCCGGCTTCATGCGCCTTATAGAGAATTGCTTTTACGTTTTCTTCCGTATCTTCAAGATAAGGCAATACAGGCATCATAAGAATTCCCGTGAAGATTCCGTTATCTGATAATTGTTTAACCGCCTCAAATCTTTTTGATGATGCAGGCGCGTCAGGTTCGGTTTTTCTGCTGAGTTTATCATTAAAGGCTGTTACTGTGATTTTTACAAGAACAGGCGAATGCTGTTTGATCTTTTTCAGTAAATCAATATCCCTTGTGACCAGATCGCTTTTTGTCGCTATTGATATTCCGAAACCGTATCTGTCGATTAATTTAAGAGCGCCGCGTGTAAGTTCATATTCTTTTTCAAAAGGATTGTACGGATCGCTCATCGCGCCTGTGCCTATAACTCCGGTTTTTCTTTTCGATTTCAGATCGCGCTCAATCAGGAACAGTGCGTTTTCCTTTGCTCTGACCGTGTCGAAATTATCAATATGATAGCATTCGCTTCTGCTGTCGCAGTAAATACATCCGTGGCAGCATCCCTTGTAAATATTCATATTGTAGTTGTTTCCGAACCATTCATCGCTTTCGCGGTATCCGGAAACAATTGTCTTGGCAGGTATAAAATCCATTATGAGCTCTTTATTAAATATTGTTCCATTGAAACTTAATCAGCTTTGTGTTCTGTCAAGGCGGAATAGTTATGAGTGGTTTATTGTATTTAAAGAAAGCATTACTTAAAAAATGCATTGGTTAAATGTATATATTCAGTAAAGTAAGAACTGACTTTGAAAAGTAATTGATATTATACTTTGATCGAATATTATACTTTTGCCGGAAAGTAATACAGAGGTAGGAATAAATGAAACATTTAATAATGACAATATTTATGACCGTGGTTTTATCTTCAGCCGGAATGTATGCTAATGATTTGCCTGATGAAAACGAGACGATTGTTAATACAACAAAAGAGATAATAAGGAATATGACCAAACTTAGGTTTGGTGAGGTCCTTAAATTCTTTTATCCGGGATCCGAACTTGCGAAAGAAGCAGAAAAGCTGTTAGTCGAGTTCGAATCAGACAAGGAAGATCCTTCGTTCATTGAGTTCAAAGAGAGTACATTCATTTATATAAACAAAGTATTTGATATCGGCAGCGACAAAGGGATTATCGTATGTAAAACGAATAAGAATGGAAAGAAAGAAATCGCTCTCTGGATATTTAGAAAACATCAAGATACATGGTATATTCACTCATGGGAAAATCTAGCAGAAAGGCAACTTTGATCTGCAGGCCTTCATGGATTGAGATTTAATTTTCTTTATTACTGTCATTAAAATAACCTGTTAGATTTATATCACTTAACGAAACTGAATTTACTGATTATCACTTCTTTCGGTTGACCGTCAGAAGGAATACTGTTTTCAAGAAGCCAGAGATTGATATGTACTTTTTCATTTCCCGGTTCCGGATAGTCAGCCCCTTTAATATAGCTCCACGACTCGATTGATGTTAAATCTTTCTTGGATGTATCAAACGATATTCCTGAATTACTCCAGGTAAAACTATTGATGGTTTTATCAACCGAGTTGGATATATCAAACCTGTGAATGTTTCCATCACGGGTATACGGCTGAACTACGAACTGGGTATTCGGATACGGCCGGTCTTCTCCCCACCTCGAAATTTCGATATCGATCTCCCGATAAAAAGACGGAAAATCATCATCCCATGTAAACAAACCCAAGACCGTATTTTTATCGATTGCATCAGCCGGAGTGTCAACATCGAAAGAGTATGTTCCGTATCCGAGACTTTCGGTGCAAATAACTTCCGCACATTGCCATTCACCGTTTCTGTTAGTGATCGCCAGATGCAGATATCCCGATGAATCAACCCATGCGTTTTTTGCATTATTAGAAAAATAATTATTACCGGGTCCCATCTTTTCATCTCCGGTCTTTACCTGCCATGTGTATCCCGAAAAGAAAAGCGTCGAATTGAAAGTGTCTTCATCTGAATCTGTTGATGATCCGCACCCGGAGATAATTAAAAGATTAATTATCATTATAAAAATAACATTAATTCGATGTTTTATGAGAAACCTTCCGTCCGCCTTGTTGCATTTTTAGTCTTTCTTTTTGTCGGCTCATTTTTCAAATATTTGCTTGAATTTGACAACTGCATTATATTGCATTTAGAAAAATTCAGTTTTTTATTTCTGCTTCAATTTCTTCTCTCTTTTTTTATTGTAAAGCAATTGATCAGAATATTCCAATAGTTCATGTATAGAATCTATACCTGTCTGAATCATTGAACCTGCACCGATTGACATGGAAAGTTCCCATTTCTTATTATGCTTGTTGTTGAAATTGCTGATTACGTTATCGAGTCTCTTTTCAATCAAGATCATTTCTTCAGGAGAAATAGTTTTGCAGGCAATTGCAAACTCATCTCCGCCCATTCTTCCGACAATATCTGCCTGGCGAAATGCGGATTTGAATATCATGGCTGCATCCTTTATCATTTCATCGCCCGCAGAATGTCCCCATGTGTCGTTGACTTTTTTTAAATTATCAAGATCTGCGTATAATACAATAACATCATTACAGGATTTGCTTGCTGCAGCTGCAAGTTGTTGTGCCTGATCAAGAAAACCCCGTCTGTTATAAAGTCCGGTAAGTTCATCGATAACAGACAATTGTGCAAGTTGATCAACTGCCTGAAGTAATTGTTTTTCCGCTATTCTCTTTGCTTCGATAATCTGGATATTTTTAAAAACTCCGCCGATAGTTGTCGCTATCGGTTCACTTATAAGTTCAGCATTCTTATTTAGTCCCATACCCATGAAACCGAAATGTTCATCTTTGCATAAAATCGGCATTATAATCCATCCCGGAATTTCAGACATATTGAGGAAAGGATTGAGCGAATCGAAAGGTTCGGTAAAACGGTGAATTTCACCGCCGGAAATCATGAGGCTCTGATGAAAGCCGTTGAAAGAATAATGCAATCCATTTTTCTGAGGAGGATTCATGAATTGAACTATAAAAAAATCTTTAATGTTTAAAAACGGGAGTTCCTGTATAACTGCTTCTGATAATTCATCGAAGGTCTGCGACGGCTGAATTTTCTGGTTAAAATTCTGAAGAGAATAAGAGATATTTTTTAAAGACCAGAACTTTTCGGACAGAATTCTCTCCAGTTCTATTGAGCAGTATAATTTCATATCTTCAATTGATTTGCAGATTTTTTGAACAAGTTCATTCTCCTGTACTTTTATAACGATTGCGTCCTGAAAAGCTGGAAGAAGTATCTGTAAAACCTGGACGTAATTTTTCTTATTTATGTAAGCGGTGAAAAATTTGTAAAACATCCGGACACCTTCTGATGAACCTGATAAAGAATCCCTGCTGACAACATCTGTAAAATCATTAATAAATGATACGAAGATATCTTTGCTTGCTTTAGGATAAAGGAATTCTGCACGGGCGGTTAGAATAGATTCAGCAATGCCATGTAGAACTTGCGACAATGGTTTGATAGGTTGAATTTCCGGGTTTTCATCAGGTTTAAATTCAGATAATGCACAACCGCAGGATTCCCTTTTAACGAAAGATGAAGGAACCACAATATCTTTCTGATTTTTATTGTTGAGCAGATTAATTAATATTTCGACAGCCTCTGCTCCCTGAGCGGATACTTGTGTATCAATAGATGACAAGCGTGGCGTACTGCATTTTCCACTGAGACCATTATCAAGACCAATTACACGTATGGTACCAGGAATTTCTATACCTCTTTCTTTGCAAGCATCAATAAAACTCAAAGCCATGTCATCATTAGCGGCGAATAATGCATCGAAAGGTATGCTTTTATCGAGAAGTCTTAATGAGGCATTTTTAGCATCCGGATAGTAAAAATTACCGTATTCAATCAATTCAGGATTAAGTTTAAGACCTGCCTCCTTAAGTGTCTGCTCAAGTGTCTCAAGCCGCTCATTGCTTTCAGGATTTGTAGGAGGCCCGGCAAGAAAAGCGAAGGTCTTACAGCCATGATCTATTATGAGATGATTGATGGCCTGTCGGACACCGCTTTTATTATCAGAACATATTGTAACAGCATTACTTATATTTGCTGCAATTGATACTAACGGCAGTCCGCCGCGAATATCATTCATATAAGCGTCAAGAGTTTTAATTCCGCAGTAACTGCCTATTGCAGCTCCGGAAATGATAAGACCATCCATTTTTATTTTTGGAACAAGATCATATGCAATATTATGAGCGGTATCATAGAAGTTGGGTGAATCAATACTATAACCTGCCAAAACAACAAGTTTAACCCCGGCGGCAGAAGAAGCTGTATGTATGCCTTCCCATAATGAACCCAAGTAAGCATCATCCAGTTTGAGAGTCAGATAACCGATTGTGTATTCATTGTTTGCCATATTGACGGATTAAAACAGACGCTCCTTTTTCCTCAGGAGATTCTGACTCATTTCGCATAAATATGCAATCATTATTCAGCAAATATTTGCTGTAAGTTAAATTATCTAATCAGTTAATTCGCCACATCGTTATATTTTTTCAATGATTGATATTAAAAGGATCTGAAAGAGATGTTGCGAACCTAATGATTATCCATGAAATACTAATGGATCTAATCTGTTATAGCGTAGCAATAATCGCAGATTCCTTTACAAGACAGGTAAAATAAGCTGATATAATAGAAGGAGAAATTAAACAAGCTTTACGATAACAACTACTACTAAAACAATGAGAAGAAGATAAAGAATCATGAATTCCTCCAAGATTTATATAAGTTTTACTATCACGACCACAAGTAAAACAATTAAAAGGATACCAAGAACATCCATATCAGCCTCTTAACTATAATAAGCATAATTGAGTACAGATTATTGTCAAATATTTTTCAACTTCTGAAAATCATATCTTCCCGTCGGAAAATAATGTAAGCTATGAAAAGAAAGACAACGGAATACAAGCAGCTAAAGAAAAAAGATAAGAATATATCAGCTGACGAATATATTCCGGTTAAAACAGATTTCAGGGCATATATGTTTCCGATTACAGGAATAAATATTTCATTCCCGGCTCCAAACGGAACCTCAAGAAACATTACATGATATGCAGAAAAGGAAACAATCATCAAAAAAGGAATAGATAATGTCTGAGCTTCTCTCGAAGATTTTGCATACGAACTAATGATAACTTCCGCTGAAGCAAAAAGAGCGGTGAGAATAATAATTGAGATAATTATCAACAAAATATCACAAGTCCCATAAGGGAAAATTTTACCAAAGATTTCTGGAGAGAGTGCATAGGAAAGAAAAAGACCAAGAATGAATGAAAAGCTCTGGAATATTCCAATGCAGGAAACTGCAAAATACTTAGCTGCTAAAATTTGAAATCTGCCTGCAGGAGTAGCAAAAAGAGGTTCAATTGTCGAACGCTCCTTCTCGCCGGCAAATAAATCCGAAGCTGCAGAAAGAGGAGCCACCGCACAAAATACGGCAATGATAACAGGGAAAATTAATGAAAGAAATGATCGCTCGGCACCACCCCCAAACATGAATTTCTGTCCGATTCGTTTTTTAGCTTTTATATTATTGTCCGAATAAAGCGCATCAAGATATTTCGCGATAACGGCGGCAGCCTTAATCGATTCGGTTCTTCTTGAATCAATTAGAATCAGATCGCCTTCTTGATCATTTGTTAAAGCAATATGGATTTTTCCGGAAACAAGATTTTCTTCCAAATTGCCTTCAATATTATTAAAATTCTCTCTATTAGATAATAATTTTCTAGCAGAGTCTGCTTTTACAGAAAAAGAAATATTGATTTTATTGGATAAGTCCGAATCAGCGCTTATGTCATTTCCTATAAGGATAAAGGAAAGGGGCAGAAATATTACAGGAAGAATTATTCCTGCCATAATCGTTTTCCGGTCACGAAGAATATCCAGCATTTCTTTGCGAAAAATTGTAAAAATCACATCTGTCACCGCAGATCCGTTATTTTTTTATATGTTCTGAAAAACCGCGAAGAGCTTCCGAAATATTCGGTCTTTCCATTTTTTAAGAAAAGAATTCTGTCCGCACAGGATTTGATTTCATCCATGTCATGAGAAGAAAAAATAACCGCTTTATTTTCGGAAACGCACTGCTTTATAAATTTCCGGAGAGCAATGGAAGAATGAATGTCCAAACCGCCGGACGGCTCATCAAGAAGAACTATTTCCGGATTGTGAATAATCGATCGTAGAAGAAGCGATTTCTGCTTCATTCCCTTGGAATAACCGGCTGATCTTTTTTTTATAAAATCGTTCATTTGAAACATTTCAGAAAATATTTTAGCGCGCAGATCAAATTGTTTTCTTTCCACACCGAATATTCTTGAAAAATAAAGTGCGTTTTCATAAGCGCTGAGTCTTTCGTAAAGTGAATTTTCCGACGAAAGGAGAACTCCTATTTTTCTTTTGAATGCGGTTTCGTGCACAACATTCTGGCCTGCAACTTCAATATTTCCGGAATCAGCACGGATAATTCCTGAAATAAGACGTATGAGCGTCGTCTTTCCGGATCCATTGGCTCCAATCAATGCAAGAGCCTGTCCGTATTGTGCAGAAAAAGATACGTTTTCTACGGCATACTTATCCGAGGAAGAATAACGTTTATACAAGGCGCTGATATCTATGGCTTTGTTCATAGGGCAATTTTAAGAAAAACATATTATTTTTCAATTGATTAATGCTTATAACAAATTTTCTTCAAATAAGAAAAGCGGCAAGATAATAATGGGAATTATGAGAAGGACGAAAGTGTTTCAACTTCATATTGTTTTTTGTTGATATGTGCTTATTCTATCGATGTTGGTATCATCAATTATAAACTAAGTTTATCCTATCCCGCCAGGAAATGCATTGATTAAAATCGAAAAATCGGGAAGCCCAGAAAATTTAAAAAAGAACGATAGGTTCTCTGTCTTTGTGGGTTTTGTTTTCCACTTAATCTGGTATCAGTCACGGTCAAAATATTTCATCCACAGATACATTTTCTCGACGTCTTGTTGACGGTATTCGTGACCGCCGGAAAAAGAGACGAATGATAAGTGGGAGTTATTGGCATCAACGAGCAGCTGATATGCGGTTTTATTAATCTTGTATAAAGAATCGGAGGTTCCCACTACAAAATATGTTGGCAAATTGCGTAATGTATTAGCCGCAGACGCATTGAGTTCACTTTTATCATATAAAAATCCACCGGCGTGGATTCCTAAAGCCGCCCAAGTATTTGGTGAACCAAGGGCAATGTGCCACGCACCAAACCCTCCCATGGAATGACCGGTTAGATATTGGCGGCTTTCGTCAATATGCACCAGGCTTTTGATTTTCTCGATGCATTCTCGGATATCAGTCTCTGAGATTCCACGGTACCATTGATTACCGCGTCCCCAGGGTGAAATATTGTAGCCATCTTCAAAAGCGAAACTGTTTTGCTGACCCTGAAAAGGATAGCTCAAATAGGATAACCGTTCCTCCGCCACATCCCAGAACCCATGTAGACTTACATAGAGAGGATATTCCTTTTGTGGATCCCATTGCGCGGGAAGCAGCAACCAAGAGAAAGAGACCTGACCATCAGTAGGTGAGACCCAGGCTATAATGAGGGGATATGATCGATTGAGGTAACTGTCCCGACGCCTGACGCTATTGCTGTTAGCCTCATCTGCGAATGCGCTCCAGAGAGCATTGATGTTTAACGTGTCATTGAGTTTTCCTTCATCGCCAGCGTCGATAACTTTAATAATCGAATTAAAATGGAGCTTCATAAATGGATCGTCAGACTCGGCTGCCAGTGTTTGCAGGGTTTGACTCAGTTCGACGCGGTGATCAGGCAAGTCTGAGGAGCCGCAACCTGCTGGAACTAAAACCGTACCACATAAAAGAGCTAAGAGTAAATTGAACGTTATAATTTTTTCAAAACACATTTATTAAATCCTCGGTTAAAAATTACACTTTAAATTTTTGCTCTAAGTGCCGCATAATTGCAATCATTATTCGGATAACGCACGCCAGTCATGTATTATTGCAACACTTTCATCCGTTAAAACAATTGACTTGCCAAAGTAAAGACGCTTTAATTTAGAGCAGTTCAGACCGTTCAGAAGAGGAATCATTTGATAAAAGGAGATTCAACCGCCTGATGAGAAGTATAATAATTAGATACTTTCTTTCGCGGAGAGGAACTGATATGCGTATTTTTATCCTATCAATGTTTATCATTATAATATGTTCAGCATTGCATGCGGGTAATATTTATACTTTCGGACCGTCGCTCGGTGCAACTGGAAAAGCCCGCGAGTATCATCCTGTCTGGACTTTTGATTGTACTGCGGTTTGGGCCGATATAAGGGGATATGAATCAACTTCTCTTCCCGCACTGAGCTGGCCCAAGATGCCGGTTCCCTGGACATCCTTCGGGTTGAAACAGGTTATATCCTCAAAAGACAATTTTCCGGTTATTTGTTACGGTGAGATCGGCGGGTATTATTTTATTAATGCCGGGGTCGGATACAGTTACCCCCTGAAAAAGTATGATAGTGGAAAAGGAGCACACCTGTTTCTGGGTATTCCGCTTCCTCTTTTTGATAGCGGGCTGTTTGTTGAACCTTATGGACGGGTGATGCTGAAGAGAAAAGGTGAAAGAGAATACGGTATTTTGATAAAATATTTCTTAGAATGAAGAGTCAGCAGTGTTCCCCATATGAAGTAATGTCTGAGTATTAATCAGTTATAGCTTTTGATTTAATATGACAGGATCTTAAGCATATTCCCTAAAATTTTATCCAGTAAAGAAGGAGATATTGTGCGATCAAAGTCCAAAAGTATTATCACAATCATTCTATTGGTGTGTTTTTTTTACAGTTCAAAAACATATGGCAGAGATATACCGGAGGGTCTTCCTTATTTTTTATTTATGTGTGAAGTGTCCCGCTTTTAAAAAATTGAACAAAATGAGTTAAAAAATAAGAGACAAAAACT
>ERZ795056.311-NODE-311-length-64809-cov-56.531010_pt1 | contig 64809 bp, 49 predicted proteins | sample MGYA00375140_ERZ795056 | MGnify/ENA primary metagenome ERZ795056 (study PRJEB30185, sample SAMN05720227) | activated sludge metagenome | isolation source: Anaerobic digester | place: USA | collected 2015-03-09 ...
GCGACCGCCTGGTGGAAGCCCTGCGCAAGCTGGGGTTTGGGTTAAGGTAAGTCACGACGGTGTTCTTCGGGTTCCTGGTGTGGGTCCAGACTACTTTGCAAATTTGGCTGGGCCCGCTCTGCGCCCTGGGGACAGAAGGCACCCATGCCCCGTGCTTACCGCAAGACCACACGCCGCCCTCGGCTTTTGTCTCCTGATCAGCTAGTCTGCATATTCGCCCCAAGCGAATGCTCCCTCCCACCCCAGCAGGAGACAACGATGAAAATCACCCGCCTTCTCAGGCACGCGGTGTTCGGGCTCGGCCTGGCGGCCAGCACGGCCGCCTCGGCGGCCTACTCGCAGCTCTACGTGTTCGGCGACAGCCTTTCGGATGTGGGCAACAACGCCATTGCCCTGCCCCTGGTCCTCGGCCCGGGCGTCACGCCCAACGCGGCCATCGGCAGCAACGACTTCATCCCTCTCTACACCTACAGCTCCGGGCGCTACAGCAACGGGCCGGTGTGGGCGGAGGTGTTTGCCCAGCAGTTGGGAACAGGCCCCTTGTTGCCCTCCCTGGCGGGGGGCACCGGTTTTGCCCACGGGGGCGCCAACACGGGTGGCGTGGATGACGTGCCGACCCTGCGTGACCAAGTGAACGGTTTCATCGCCCGCCCCGGCGGGGCGCCTTCCGATGCCCTCTACGTGATCGCGGGCGGTGGCAACAATGTGCGCGACATTGCCCTGCAGGTGCTGGCCGGGGCCGATCCCGCCGCCACCATTGCGGCGGGTGCGGCAGATTACCTCAATGACGTCGTCACCATGCTGGGTCAGTTGCAGGCTGAAGGGGCACGCCGATTCGTGGTGTGGAACACCCCCAACCTGGGGCTCACGCCCTTCGGACGCAGCCTGGGCGCGGCGGGCTCGGGGCTGCTGACCGGCATCTCCGCTGCCCTCGGGGGCACCCTCTTCAACGGCCTGGCGGGCATCGACGGGGTGAGCCTGTTCGATGTCTATGGCCTGATCACCGACGTGGCGGCCCATCCCGCCAACTATGGCCTGAGCAATGTGGACGACGCCTGCATTGCCGGCGCCTGCGACGTGGACACGCAGCTTTTCTGGGACGGCCTGCACCCCACCGCCGCAGCCCACGAGATCATTGCCAACGCCATGCTCCGCACCGTGCCGGAGCCGGCCAGCGCGCTGCTGGCCCTGTGGGGTCTGTCGGCCCTGGCCCTGCAGCGCAGGCGGGCCTGAAAGCGGCAATGCCCGCCGGAGCCTCCCCCGGCGGGCATTGCCTGCACTACGGCGGCGAAGTTCAGGCCGCCTTCTTCATCTGCTTCTGATACAGGAACTCCAGGATCGCGCCACGGCACTCGGCGAAATGCGGGTCGTGGGCCAACTGCAGGCGGTCGCGGGGTTTGGGCAGCTTCACTTCCAGGATCTCCCCGATGGTCGCCGCCGGGCCGTTGGTCATCATCACCACCCGGTCGGACAGCAGCACGGCCTCATCCACGTCGTGGGTCACCATCACCACGGTGGCGCCGGTCTTTTCCATCACGCCGATCAGTTCGTCCTGCAGGGAGGCGCGGGTCAGGGCGTCGAGGGCACCAAAGGGCTCGTCCATCAGCAGGATCTTCGGCTCCATGGCAAAGGCCCGGGCGATGCCGATACGCTGCTTCATGCCGCCGGAGATCTCGTGGGGCAGCTTCTGGGCGGCGTGGCTCATGTGCACCATTTCCAGGGCTGCAGCCGTGCGCTCCTTGAGCTTGGGCTTGCCTTCCTTGGTGCCGAAGACACGCTCGACCGCCAGATAGACGTTCTCGAAGCAGGTCAGCCAGGGCAGCAGGGAGTGGTTCTGGAACACCACCGCCCGCTCGGGGCCGGGGCCGGCGATCTCGCGGCCGTTGCACAGCATGACCCCCGAGGTGGGCAGGGTGAGCCCGGCGATGAGGTTGAGCAGGGTGGATTTGCCGCAGCCCGAATGGCCGATCAGGGATACCACCTCACCGGTGCGGATCTGCAGATTGACGTCCTGCAGGGCAACGAAGCGGCCTTTCTTGGTCTCGAAGGCCATGCCGACGTTTTCGACCTTGACGATTGCGTTCATGGTGTAGCTCCTCGGTCCGGAATCAGGCGTTGCCGTAGCTGAAGCGACGGGCGATCAGCAGCAGGAATTGTTCGAGCAGGAGGCCGACGATGCCGATCACGAAGATGGCGATGATGATGTGCTCGACCTTGAGGTTGTTCCATTCGTCCCACACCCAGAAGCCGATGCCGACGCCGCCGGTGAGCATTTCGGCGGCCACGATGACCAGCCAGGCGGTGCCGATGGACAGGCGGATGCCGGTGAGCATGTAGGGCAGCACGGAGGGGAAGAGGATCTTGGTGATGATCTTGAACTCGGACAGGTTGAGCACCCGGGCCACGTTGAGGTAGTCCTGGGGCACGCGCTGCACGCCCTGGGCGGTGTTGAGGATCATGGGCCAGATGGAGCAGATGAAGATGGTCCAGGTGGAGGCCGGGTCGGCAGCCTTGAAGACCATCAGGCCGATGGGCAGCCAGGCCAGGGGCGACACCGGGCGCAGGATGCTGATGATGGGCTCGAGCATGCTGTTCATGAAGGCAAAGCGCCCGATGATGAAGCCCAGGGGAATGCCCACCAGGGCCGCCACGCCGAAGCCGATGGCCACGCGCTTGAGGGACGACAGAATGTTCCAGCCGATACCCTGGTCATTGGGACCGTTCGAGTAGAAGGGGTCGGAGAACAGCACGACCGCCGCATCCAGGGTCTTGGCCGGGCTGGGGAAATCGGAAGAGTTCATGGCCACCAGCGCCCACACGCCGATCACGAAGGCAAAGCCCAGCAGCGGCGGCAACACGGCGCGGATGAAGTTGCCGAAACGCTCGCCAAGGGAGACGGACGGTTCGGTGGCGGCGGGCGCGGGCGCCTGCGTTTGGGGAGCGGGAGCGGCGGCCATTTCGGTCTCCTTGACTGGGGGGGCGTCGGCGTCTGGCCGAACGGCCATGAGGCCGGGGGTGAGGGTCGCAGTGTTCATGTTGATCTCCAGGATTCTGTAGGGGCGAAGTCATTCGCCCGCGGATGGGGTTCGGCAAAGGTGGGCGAGTGGCCTCGCCCCTACAGGTCAGGCCTTGATCTTGAAGCTGGCGGCGTACTTCTTCGGGTCCTTGCCGTCCCACACCACGCCGTCGATGAGCTTCGACGTGCGGAAGTCGGACTTGGGCACCGGCACCCCGACAATGGAGGCGGCCTGCTTGTACAGCTCGGTCTTGTTGATGGCCTTGGCCACGGCAAGGTAGTCCACGTCCTGCTTGAGCAGGCCCCAGCGCTTGTGCTGGGTGAGGAACCACATGCCGTCGGACAGGTAGGGGTAGTTCACCAGGCCGTCGTTGTAGAACTTCATGTAGTTCTTCTCGGACCAGCTCTTGCCCAGGCCGTTTTCATACTGACCGATCATGCGGCTGCGGATCACATCCACATCGGTATTGACGTAGCTCTTGGCGGCCACGGTTTCGGCGGTCTTCGAGCGGTTGGCGGCGCTGGCGTCGATCCACTTGGAGGCTTCGAGGATGGCGCAGATCATGGCCCGGGCCGTGTTGGGGTACTTGGCCGCAAATTCGGCCGTGGAGCCCAGCACCTTCTCCGGGTGATCGGTCCAGATGTCCTGGGTGGTGACGGCGGTGAAGCCGATCTTGTCCACAATGGCACGCTGGTTCCAGGGTTCGCCCACACAGAAGCCATCCATATTGCCGACACGCATGTTGGCCACCATCTGCGGGGGGGGCACAACGATGTTCTTGACGTCCTTGAAGGGGTCGATGTCGTGGGCCGCCAGCCAGTAGTACAGCCACATGGCGTGGGTGCCGGTGGGGAAGGTCTGGGCGAAGGTGTATTCCTTCTCCTTCTTCGCCACCACCTTGGCGAGGCTGGCGCCATCCACCGCGCCCTTGTCCTTCAGACCGTTGGACAGGGTGATGGCCTGGCCATTGTTATTGAGGGTCATCAACACGGCCATGTCCTTCTTGGGACCGCCGATGCCCAGGTGCAGGCCATAGACGAGGCCGTACAGCACGTGGGCGGCGTGGAGCTCGCCGTTGGCCAGCTTGTCGCGCACACCGGCCCAGGAGGCTTCCTTGCTGGGCGTGATCTTGATGCCGTACTTCTTGTCAAAGCCCATCACCGAGGCCATCACCACCGACGAGCAGTCCGTCAGCGGGATGAAGCCGATCTTCACCTCTTCGAGCTCCGGCTTGTCCGAGCCGGCTGCCCATGCACCACCTGCCGGGAGCATCGTGCCCATTGCTGCCATACCTCCAAGGGTTGCGCCGGCCTTGAGGAAGCCCCGGCGGGTAAGAATCTTGTCGTCGAATTGCTCGCTCATTGCTCGCCCCTGATCCGTAAGTACAAAAAAAAGGGGCGTCACATCTCCCCGCTACTTCCGCGGGGGGATGGACGCCCTTGTCCAAGTCTGATCGCCTGATCAAGCCGGGCCGCCGTTGGTCCGACTTCAGTCAAAACATAGCGAGCACCGTGCCAGAAAACGCAAGCCAATGATTTAAATCAACAAAACACAAAATCAAAAACATGCACCTCTTTAGAGGTAGAAAAAATCCACCGTTTTCATGCACTGGTGCAGTGCAGCACGCACCGCTTTGGGACATCGCAGGAGATCAACAGCCCAGAATCCGCGACCACCAAGAGATTCGGGGCGGAAGCTGCACTGCGCTTCCGCCCCGAATCAAGGCATTCCCGGAACAAATCTACCTCTTTCAGAGTAGCAGACTCGCCATATCCACCACATCCCGCGCCACATCGGCCAGCTTGCGCCCCCGCTCCATGGCGAGCTTGCGCAGGGCGTGATAGGCCGCTTCCTCATCAAGACCGCGGGCCTTCATGAGCAGCCCCTTGGCCTTGTCCACCACGATGCGCTCCGACAGCTTGCGGTTCGCATCGTCCAGCTCGGCGCGCAGGGTCTGGAACTCCTCGAACTGGGCGATCGCGACCTCGACCAGGGAATCGAGGCGCTCGGCGCTCACGGAATCAACAACATACGACGACACTCCGGCCTTGACCGCACGCCGGATCATCGCCGAATCGGTGTCCTGGGAGAACAACAGCACCGGACGCGGACAATCCCGGTTCATCGTTGCCAGGTGTTCGAGGGTGTCGCGGCTGGGGGAATCGGCCTGGATGAAGATGACATCCGGCTTGGTGGCCAGCACCTGGTCGGACAGATCGAGGGCGCTCGTCAGCACGGCAGCCACCTGATGGCCGGCCAGGGCCAGGGCCGCGCACACATCGGCAGCCCGCTCACGGGACGAATCGACAACGAGAACTCGGAGCATGGGGGCAGAACCTCAAAGACACGTGCACTCATCTAGCACGAAGCACGCCAGGGAGCCCCTCGCCTCCGGGTTAGTCATCCGGCCCCCAGCCCGCAATCCAGCATGAGCACCGACACGTCGTCCGCCGCCGGATGCCCCGCCAGGTGACGGTTCAACGCCTGACGCAAACCCTTCAACCGGTTGGCCCGCGGCGTGGCGTTGAGCACCTTCTCAAGGCCGGCACGTCCAAATGGCCGGCCATCGGCGCTCTCCGCCTCGGTGAGGCCATCCGAGCAGAGTACGAGCTGCCCGGGGGTATCCCAGTGAAGGGGTTCGCAGGCCACTCCCGCCTGGGCGGACGGCAGGATGCCAAGGGGCAACTGGCGGGAGATGAAGCTCTGCCGCACCTGCCCATCATCATCGACGAAAATCACGTCGGGCACCCCCCCCACCCAGATCTGCCCCGCGGGATGGCTTCCGTCCAGACGCACCAGCGCCGACGCCACAAAATGCCCTGGCGGCAACAGGCCGCACAGCAGGTCGTTGAGTTCGGTTACCAGCACCTCAAGCGGCACGTTACGGGCGGCACCCCGGTAGAAGGCACCCAGAGCAGGCAGCACGCTCATGGCGGCCGCAAGCCCGTGACCGGTGGCGTCCGCCAGCATGGCGTACAGCGCGTTGTCGGCCGAGCGCGCCACTGCCACCACGTCACCCGAAAAGTTGCGTGCCGGCATCACCGCGTATTGGACCGCCTTGTCGTGCAGCCAGTCAGACCGGATCTGCCGCTCCATGATGCTCATGGCCAGCGCCTGCTCCCGTTCGGACTCGTCGTGATAGCGCTGCAGGCGGGCCGCATCTTCGGCCAGCTTGCGCTGGATGCGGCGGCCTTCCGACACATCGCGGATCACACCGATGAACATGCGGCGGTTGGGCATGTGCAGATCGGACACCCCCAGCTCGATGGGGAAGACGGTTCCGTCCTTGCGCACCGCCTCCAGCTCACGGATCTGGCCGATGATCTGCTTCTGGCCCGTATCCAGAAAACGCTGCAGATACCCGTCATGGGCATCGGCGTGGGGGCCGGGCATGAGCATGCGCAGGTTCTGCCCGACCATTTCGCCCGCACTGTAGCCAAAGATTTTGCACATGGCCCGATTCACGGAAAGGATGGTGCCATCCACATCGGCCGAGACAATTCCGTCGATCACGCCGTTGGCCACCGCCCGCACCTGCTCCAGGGAGCTGGACAGACGCCGCTGCATTTCCAGCAGGCGCCGGAGCGCCTTGAAGCGCGCCGAGAACACGGGAAAGGACAGGGGCTTGGCAAGGTAGTCGTCGGCACCGACATCGAGGCCATGGACAATGTCACCCTCCCCACTGAGGGCGGAGAGGATGATGATGGGAACCCAGTGGTCGCCGGCAATCGCCCGGATCTGCCGGATGGCCTCGAAACCATCCATGCGCGGCATCATCAGATCCATCAATACGACATCCGGCGACTCACGGCGGAAAATGTCCACGGCTTCAACGCCGTCGCTCGCGAACAGCGGAACACAGTCCAGATGGGCAAGGAAGGCGCCGACGATGGTGCGGTTGGAGGCAATGTCATCGGCGATGAGCACCCTCAATATCTTCTCAGCCATCGACAGCCCCCAACCTGGAGAGAAGCAGGCGCCACGGGCCGCTCACCCGCACATGTGGCTTCGCAGGGGTGGCCTTCATGATGCGTGCCGCTCCGGCTTGGCCACCGTCACCACCACCTGGTTTCCCGGGGGCAGGTAGGTCAGGCTGGCAAACGATAGCTGCCGGGACAAGGCAATGCCCCGGCCATTTGGCGCGAAGGCCCGTTCCGGATCGAAATCCAGAAAGCGCCGCCAGTCAAAGCCCGGCCCATCGTCGTGGATCTCGAAGGTCCAGCGGGAATCGTCCCCCCGCACCCGCAAGCGCACGGACTTGCCGCGGTTCTCGTCCAGGGCCAGACGACGGGCCACCTCTTCCTCCCAGCGATCGGCCTCGCGAAGGCGGCTCTTCTCGGCAAAGTCGATGCCCAGGTTGCCATGCTCGACGCCATTGACCAGCAGCTCCGAGAGCCCCATGGCCAGGGTCTCCGGCTGGGCACCGAGGAGTGCAATGAAGGACGCCAGGGCCCGGGCTTCTTCGAGGGTGCGGATGGAAAAGGAGCCTTCCGTGAGGCAGGCCAGGGCATGCTCGTGATCCGCCAGACTGGCCTTGAGCTCCCGACGAACGCGCATGTCATCCAGCGCCGAGCGGATGATGGTCTGCAGGGCTTCGCCCTCGAAGGGCTTGGTGAGGTAGTAGAAGGCGCCTGCCGCCAGGCCCTCCCGTACCTGCTCGGGCGAGGTGGCCGCGGTCTGCATGATCACCGGGATGGACCGAAGGCGGTCGTCCGCCTTGATCTTCTTCAGCAGCATGATGCCGTCCATGCCCGGCATCATGCGATCCAGGAGCACGAGATCGAAGCTACTGTCGGACCGGCTTAGCTCAACCCAGGCCGCCTCGCCCGACTCCACCATGACCAGGTCAAAGTCCATCTCGTCCAGATACTCGGCAACGATATCCAGATTGAAGGGTTCGTCATCGACAACCAGTATGCTTACCTTGCTCATTCAGGCTTCCTTATACTCGACAAGCGCCATGCAGCCGGGCGACGGCGCGTCGCCCAGCGGCAAAGTGATGGTGAATTCCACGCCGCCCGCCGGATTGGCGCGGGCGGTGATCGTACCCTTGTGGGCAGTGACGATTTCCTGGCAGATGGCCAGTCCCAGGCCCGTCCCGCCCGCACCGGTGCGGGTCCGGCTGCTCTGCACGAACTTGTCGAAGACGGCTTCGAGTTCAGCCGGCGGGATGCCGATACCCTCATCGGAGACCACCAGGGCAACGCCGGGCAACCCGCCGGCCAAGGTGCAGTTGTTGAGGCTGACGTGAATGCCCTTGCCTTCCGGCGTGAACTTGGAGGCGTTGGACAAGAGGTTGCGAACCACCTGACCGATGCGCACCGCGTCCACCGTCGGAGCGGGAATACCTGCGGCAACCTGGAATACCAGCTTCTGGTGACGCGCCTGGAACAGCGCGTCGAATTCGCTCAGGGCGTCACCCACCAGTTGCTCAAGCCGCACCGGCGCCAGGTTGAGCACCATGCGCCCCGCCTCGAGCTTGGAAAGGTCGAGAAGATCGTTCAGCAGGGTAAGCAGCCGCTCGCCACTGACACGGATGCGATGGAAGTAACTGCGCAGCTTCTCTTGCCCGGCCTGGGCCACCCGGGTTTCGCCAAGCCGGGCGTAGCTCAGCACGCCATGCATGGGGGTACGCAGTTCGTGGGACATGTTGGCCAGAAATACCGACTTGGCTTCATTGGCGGCCTCGGCGGCCTCCTTGGCCAGTTGCAGGTCACGGGTACGGGCAGCCACCAGGGAGGACAGGTTGAGGTTGTGATCCAGGATCTGGCTTTCCCGCCCCTTGGCCTCATCGATATCCGTATGGGTACCGATCATGCGCAGGGGCTGGCCATCCGGGCCGCGCTCCACCACCAGGCCACGGACCAGGATCCACTTGTAATGGCCGTCCTTGCAGCGCATGCGGATCTCGTGGGTGAATCCGGGTGAGTCACCCCGCAAATGGGCATCCTGCGCAGCAACGGCAGCGCCCAGATCATCGGGATGCACCCGCTGCGCCCATTCATCGATGGCGTCGGAGATCTCGCCGGGCTGAAAACCCAGCATGGTGATCCAGCGGGGGGAGCGATAGACATGGCCGGTGACGATGTTCCAGTCCCACACGCCGTCGCCCGCCCCGTCCAGGGCAAACTGCCAGCGCGCCTCGCTCTCCCGCAGGGCCGACTCTGCCTGTTGACGTTCGGTCACATCCCGGATCACCGCGAGACTTCCGCCTGTGCGGACCGCCTGGAAGCGCGCCTCGAAATGACGCTCGCTCTCGCCCCTGCGCGATGCGTATTCGATGCGCTGAAGACGACCGCTGCGCGACGCCGCCAGGGCTGCCGTTGCAAAGCGCCTCGCCATCTCGGGCGACAGTGCGGCGTCGAGGCGACGCCCCAGAAAACTCTCGGGGGGCATGCTCAGGACGTCATCCGAGGGCGCGTGGTAACGCACGATGTGCATTTCGCCATCAAGCTGGAAGAGCATGTCCGGGATGGCGGCAATCAGGGATTCGTTGGTCGCATGGGCTTCCTGGATGGCTTTCTGCTCGGCCTTGCGGGCCGTCACATCCTCGACGATCACCCACCGGGCCGCATCACTGCCCCCCACCATGGTGGTCGTGACCACCACTGAAACCCGGTGCCCCAGCTTGTGGATGAGTTCGGTTTCATAGGCCCGGGTGGGCGCCCCCAGGCAGGCCTCCACCACCGCCCGGGCGTCCCGGCCGGCGAATTCCGAAGGATGCAGGGGCGGACAGGCATCGCCGCACAGTTCGCTCTCGGAGTAACCCGTGATGGCACAGAAGGCCGAGTTGGCCTGGCGATAGCGCCCGGCCGCATCCACCAGGGCCATGCCCAGGGAGGCGTGGCGATACAGGGTGTCGAGCTTGGCATGGGAGTCAATGACCGCCTGCTGGGCACGCCGCAGTTCGGTCACATCGGAAGCGGCGCCGGCGGTCCGTAGCGGAAGCCCGGCGGCGTCGAACTCCGTCTTGCCCACTAACTGGAACCACCCCTCGCTACCGTCGATCCGGCGGATGGGAATGACGCAAAGAAGCGGCCCCCGGCCCGTCACGTGAAGCCGGAAGGCCCGCAGGAACTCGCGCCGCGCCGGCCGCGCCATGGAACGCAGGAGGCCCCGCAGGTCGCGGGGCAGCCCCCCATCCGGATAGCCCAACAGCCGGTCACAACGTGGGGACAGGAACACCCTGGCCCACCCGGCCCGCCATTCCCAGATACCCTCATCCGTCGCTGACGCCGCAAGCTCGAAGCGCTTCTCGCTGTCCCTCAGCTCCCCCGTCATCCGTTCGGCGATGGCGAGCGCACGTTTCTGCTGGTCTGCCAGGCTGGCCACAAGAATGGCGAGAAGGATGCTGATCGCCCCGCCCCCCAGGGCTGCCAGCGTCGACGGCACCACCGCGCCCGCATTGGGGGCCGTGAGGGACACCTCCCAAACCCGATCCCCAAAATGCAGTCTGCGGGTCTGGCTCGCGCCCCCACCGTCAGCAAGTTCGAAGGCGTAGACGTCCAGCGCCGGATCCCTGCTGACGTCCACGACGCGCAATCCATACCCCGGTATCGCCGCCTGGCGCAGCGCATCGAACATCCGCAGGACATTGACGCCGATCACGATCAGGCTGTCCCTGCCCTGCCCGGCGCCCGTCGTCAGATCATCCGTCGCGCGCGCGATTCGATAGACGAGCACGCCCGTAACAGGCTTGTCCCGATCATTGACCATCAGCGAGACCGGCGGGCTCATCGCCATCCGGCCGGTGCGGATCGCCGCATCCATGGTCTGGCGCCGCAAAGGTTCGGAGTAGCCGTCGTATCCGATGACCCCTGCCGTCAGGGAGTTCAACGGCCAGAAATAGCTGATCGGGTAGGCGTAGGGCCCCCGGGTACGATCAGGCACCGGGTAGATACGGATGTCGCGGCCGTGGCTCGCGCTCAACAGGGCCTCAATGGGCGCCAAGCGCTCCAGCTCGACCCGCCGGGCCAGGGCGATGCCGGCCACTTCGGGCAAGGCCTCAGCCGGCCGCAGGCCCGAGACATAGGTTTCGAACTCGCCCCGCTCAACCATGTGCTGGGCGTCGAACAGCCCCGCCAGGCCGCGCAGGATCAGGTCAAGCTTGCCAAGGCGATCGGTCAGTTGCTGCTCGAGGCGATCGGCTGCCGCCCGTTGGACTGCCCGCTCAAGTTCGTCCTCATGGGCATGGAGCCGGTGCCAGCCCATGGCGGTGATCACCGTGCCCGCCAGCAGGACGGCGGCGAACCACTGCCATCGCCCGCCCGGCAGACTGCCGGGCCGCGAAAGACCAGACCCACGGAATCGGAAAATGGACGCGCTCATCACCGGGGGTGAACGGCGCGGGCCGGAGAAGCTTGAGGGGCCAGGATGGGGCCCGCCGCCTCAAGGCATGAAGATCACCCGCAGGCCGGACCGTCCTTGACGCCAAACTTGCGCAGGATGTTCTCCAGCGGGCAGAAGCGGGTGAATCCGCTCTGCAGCAGATTGGCTCCCACGAAGGCCGTAAACCACAGGAACTTGCTGCTCACGAAGAGCGGACTGCCCTCCACCCCTAGGGCCAGGGAGATGAGCACGAAGGAGCCGGCAAAGACCCGGACGAACTGATTGACGCTGAGACTCATGGAGATTCTCCCTGAAGGGCGGCGACGCGCTTGTGCATGGCCGCGAAGTAAAGGACGGGGATGACGACCAGGGTCAGCAGGGTGGACACCAGCACACCGAAGATCAGGCTGATGGCCAGACCGTTGAAGATCGGATCATCCAGAATGAAGATGGCCCCGATCATCGCGGCCAGACCGGTCAGGCCGATGGGCTTGGCGCGCACCGCCGCCGCATGGATGGTGGCCTCGGCCAGGGACGTGCCCGCCCGCACCTGCTGGTCGATGAAGTCCACCAGCAGGATGGAGTTGCGCACGATGATGCCGGCCAGGGCGATCATCCCGATCATGCTGGTGGCGGTGTACTGGCTGCCCAGCAAGGCATGACCGGGCATCACCCCGATGATCGTGAGCGGAATCGGCGCCATGATGATCAGCGGCACCAGATAGCTGCGGAACTGGGCCACCACCAGCACGTAAATCAGCACCAGACCCACCGCGTAGGCAGCCCCCATGTCGCGGAAGGTCTCGTAGGTGATCTGCCACTCACCATCCCACTTGATGGCGTAGGCCGCGTAGGGATCGTCCGGCTGATGGATGAACCACTCATCCAGCGTACCGGCCAGGCGCGGCCCTACCAGGGGCATATCCTTGAGCCGGCTGCGGATGTCGAACATGCCGTAGAGGGGCGAATCCAGCTTGCCGCCCATGTCGCCGGTGACGTACACCACCGGCAGCAGGTCCTTGTGATAGATCACCTGTTCCCGGGTGGCGGGCAGCACGTCCACCAGTTCCGACACCGGCACCAGCGTTCCGCCCGCCTCCGAGGCACGGGCACGCACCTTCATCTGCAGGATCTGCCCGACCGATGACAACTGCTCCGGCGGCAGGCTGAGGCGCACCGGAATCTCGTACTTGTTGTCGCCGCCGTGCACAGGCGTCACGTTCTCGCCGCCCAGCCCCAGGCGCACCACCTCGACGATGTCGGCCTGGGCCACACCCAGCCGGGCGGCCTTGGCCTGATTGACGCGCAGCACCAGCTTGGGCGCCTCCTCGTCCACCGTGTCGTCCACACCGACGATGTCCGGGGTGGCCTCGAAGGCCTGGCGTACCTGCCGCGCCACCGCCACCTGGCCGGTATAGTCGGGGCCATACACCTCGGCCACGATGGGCGACAGCACCGGCGGGCCCGGCGGCACTTCAACCACCTTGGCATTGCCACCGTGCTTCTTCGCGATGGCCGCCACGGTGTCGCGCACCGAGATCGCCACCTCATGGCTCTTGCGGCTGCGCTGGTGCTTGTCCACCAGGTTCACCTGGATGTCGCCCATCTCCGGCTGGGCGCGCAGGTAGTACTGGCGCACCAGGCCGTTGAAGTTGATGGGGGCCGCGGTCCCGGCGTAAGCCTGGAAGTCGGTCACCTCGTCGACGCCCGCCAGCGCCTCGCCGATCTCCCGCAGGGCTTCGGCAGTCCGCTCCACCGGCGTACCGATGGGCATGTCGAGCACCACCTGGAACTCGCTCTTGTTGTCGAAGGGCAGCATCTTGAGCACCACCAACTGAACCACGGCCAGGGACACCGACAGCACGATGGCCAGCACCACCCCGAACCACAACTTCGCCCGGGCCCGACCGCCTGTCACGGGGTCAAGCAGCGGCGTCATGAGACGGCGGAAAAAGCCTTCAAGGCGCGCCGTGATGCGATCAGGCACATGTTCGGTGCTATGGCCATGCCCCCCCTTCATCAGCTTGCCCGCCAACCAGGGGGTGACCACGAAGGCCACCGCCAGGGAGATGAACATGCCCATGGACGAATTGATGGGGATGGGGCTCATGTAGGGCCCCATCAGCCCACTCACGAAGGCCATCGGCAAGAGCGCCGCGATCACCGTAAACGTGGCCAGGATGGTCGGCCCGCCCACCTCGTCCACCGCCCGGGGGATCAGCTCCCACAGGGGCTTGCCCGGCTCCAGGGTCTGCCAGCGGTGGATGTTCTCCACCACCACGATGGCGTCGTCCACCAGGATGCCGATGGAGAAGATCAGGGCGAACAGGCTGACCCGGTTGAGGGTGAAACCCCAGGCCCAGGAGGCAAACAGGGTTGCCGCCAGGGTCAGGGTCACCGCCGCACCCACGATCACCGCCTCGCGCCGGCCCAGGGCCAGCAGCACCAGCAGAACCACCGCCGAGGTGGCAAACACCAGCTTGCCGATCAGCTTGTCGGCCTTCTCGGTGGCGGTGGCGCCGTAGTTGCGGGTCACGCTCACCTCGACGCCCTCGGGCACCACGCTGCCCTTCAGGGCGTCCATGCGCCGGATCACCCCGTTGGCCACGTCGGCCGCGTTCTCGCCCGGCTTCTTGGAGATGGACAGGGTCACTGCCGGAAAGCGCTCGCCGGCAGCTTCCGCGCCGACCGAACCCTTGCCCAGCCCGTGCCAGACAAAGCGTGACGGCTGGTCGGGCCCATCCACCACCCGGGCCACGTCAGCCACCGTAACCGGCTTGCCGCCGGACACCCCGATCACCAGGCGCTTCACGTCGTCGGCGCTGGCGATGTAGGTACCTGTCTGCACCAGCACCTCCTGCCCCGCCGCGGTCAGGGTGCCGCTGGGCTGGGAGGCGTTGGCCAGCAGCAGCGCGCCTTTCAGATCCTGGGGCGTCACACCGAAGCCGTTCATCCGGCCCGGGTCCATCAGCACCCGCAGCACGTGACCAGGGCCGCCGATGGTGCTCACGTCGCGGGTGCCACGCACGCGCTTGAGCTCCATTTCCACGGCACGTCCCACCTGCTGCAGCTCGAAGGCCGAACGCGCCGGATCGCGGGTCCACAGGGTGAGGGCGACGATGGGCACATCGTCGATGCCCTTCGGCTTGATGATCGGCTCACCCACGCCAAGCTGGGGGGAGATCCAGTCCTGATGGCTGTGGATGGTGTCGTAGAGGCGCACCAGGGCATCCTGGTTCTTCACCCCGACCTTGAACTGCACGGTGATGATGGCCATGCCCGGGCGGGACACGGAGTACACGTGATCCATGCCGGCGATGCGCGACAGCACCTGCTCGGCCGGGCGGGCCACCAGGGCCTCCACGTCCTTCGCCGACGCGCCGGGGAAGGCCACCATCACGTCGGCCATGGTGACGTCGATCTGGGGTTCCTCCTCCTTCGGCGTGATCAGCGTGGCAAACACGCCGAGCAGCATCAGCACCAGGGCCAGCAGGGGGGTGAGCGCGTTACGCTGGAACAGCGCCGCGATACGTCCGGAAATGCCCATGATTCAGCGCTTCTGACGCAGGAGGCCGGCACGCACCGGGTCCAGGGCGATCACTTCGCCTCCCGACAGACCCGCCAGCACCTCGACGGAGCCGTCGGCCAGCACTGTGCCTAAACGCACCTGGCGCAAGCTGAAGCCGCCCTTGCCATCCGCCACGTAAACACCGGTCACCTCACCACGACGCAACACCGCCGCAGCAGGCACCGCCACGCGGGATGGCGCTTCGCCCCCGGTCAGAAAATGCACCCGGGCGGCCATGCCCGGCACCACACCTGCAGCGTCGGCCGGCAGATTGACGCGGACGCGGGCGGTATGGGTACGCGGATCGGCCGAGGGCAGAACGGTGATCCCACTCCCATCGAACCAGCGACCACTCTCGGGAAACTCGATTCTCGCCCGCAGACCGGGCTTGCCCAGATCCGCCAGACGCGACTGGGGCACATCGGCCACAGCACGCAGACCGCCGGGCTCGTGGATGATCAGCAGGGGCCGGCCGGGCTGGGCCATCTCGCCCACCTCGGCCAGACGCTGGGCCACCACCCCGGACAAGGGCGCGGTAACCGTCGCGAAGCCCCGCGTGGTGTCAACCTGCGCACGCCCCGCCTCGGCAGCCTTGTGCTGGGCCGCGGCCGTATCGAAGGCGGCCTGGGCCTGATCCACCGCACTCGCGCTGACAAAGTTACGCGCCTTCAGGCTGCGCGCCCGCTCCAGGGCCAGCCGCGCATCCTCCATCCGTGCCCGTGCCGCCGCCACGTTGGCACCGGCCGCAGCCACCGCCTGGTCGGCTTCGCGGGTATCGATGCGCATCAGCACATCGCCCTGGCGTACGCGGGCGCCTGCATCGACGCGGGTTTCGAGTACCCGACCCTGCACCTGGGCTGCCACGGTGGCCTGACGGACCGCCTCGATGGTCGCCTCGGCCGCGTAGGTCTGTGCCAGCGCATGGGGCTTGAGCTGGACCGTGGGCACAGGGGAACCGGCCCCATCGGCGGACGCGGGCACGGAGAAGACAAGGAACACGCCGGCAAGGAGTGCTCCAGCATGGAGAACAGGGTATCGACTCATAATATAAGAATACACTTATATTATGAGTCGTCAAGATAAGGGGGCGAGTCCGAACCGCGCAGTCGATGTATTCACATGCGCTCAGGCCCTGCGACGCACCACACCCTCCACGCAACGGCCGCCATCGAGAAACACCAGATCCGGAAAGGCCAGCATCCGCGCGATGGCGATGCCACGACCGTGGGGCTCGACCGAGCGAGCCGGATCGAGTTCAAGGTAGGGGCCGGGGTCGAAACCCAGCCCCTGGTCACGAATCAGAAAACGGACTTCCCGCGGGCGGCACTCCACCCTCAGGTAGGCGAAGCGCGCAGCATGCTCGGGCAGACCGAGCAGGCGCTCCACTTCATTGCGCCAGGCCCCCAAGGCCATGAGCTGCCCCTTGCGTGCGAATCCAAGCCCCAGGTTGCCGTGTTCGATGGCATTGCACATCAGCTCCGACAGCGCAATCTGGGCGCTCTCCGGATCGGGGCACAATCCGGCCGCCAGTTGCGACAGGCCGGAAACATCCTCCAGGGTGCGGAAAGGGAAGCACCCCCCCGACGGCGCCAGCACCTCGCCCCCCGGCAACATCATCGCCGCCATCAGGGTGGGCGTCTCAACAGGCTTCACGGCAAAACCCGCCACGCCGGACACGAGCCCGAGTTCGATGGTCGGCAAGTCTTCCACCTCAACGAGCATGGTCACGGCCACGCCACTACGGCGCAGACCACCCAGCAGCCCGGCAGCGACGGCGGTGGGAACCGCGTCCAGCAGCACTCTCCCCACGCCCGGTCGGCCCGAGGCAAGACGCACACGCGCCTCCTCCGTCCCCAGGCACTCACACACGAAGCCCGCCGTGGCGAGACTGCGCTCCAGCGCCGCCACCGATTGCCCGTTGTCGCCGACCACCCACACCCGCCCCGTCATCGATGGCAGGAAATTAGCTTGACCCGAATGAAACATGAAAGACTCAGACTCCTGCGGAGAATGCGGCCATGGCTTGGACAACGCCCTCGTCCTCCCCCACGGCGGCAAGCAACTCGATGCTGCAACCCGGGTGACGTGCCCGAGCCGCCTCGATCAGCGCCGGCACATCCCGCTTCAAATGCCCCCCCTGGGCCAGGAAAAGGGGCACAACCCTCAGTTGTCGAACGCCCGAGGCCGCGGCGGCCTCCACCGCAGCCCCCAGAGTGGGCTCCATGAACTCGAGAAAAGCGACCTGGACCCGTACATCCGGGCGCAGTCGCTGCACTTCCGCCGCAACCCGCATGGCCGGACCGGCCCATTCCGGATCCCGCGCCCCATGGGCAAACAGCACAATGGCCTCTTGCGGCATTTTCATCTCCCTGTCTCACGCCCGGCAGAAGGAGCAATGGCTCCGCCTGCACTGCAGCCTTTCCCCAAGGGAAGAGACCACCCGAACGAATTTGCAATAAGCTTTGCCGGATCTTAATCCGGGGCCGCGCAGGCTCATGTGGAATTCCCCCTCGCACCCGGACTTCCTGCAACCATCCGTGAAATAGTCCATACCATGCTGCATTTAGTTCGCCCGGCCCCTTTACTCCTTGTGATTGCCGGACTTTGCCCGCTTCCCGGCCATGCGGAACTTCGCCCCTCGGCCGTGCCTGGTGGCGTGGTCGCCCTCACCGTCGCTCCTGCCAACACCCCTCGCCCGGTGGTCCGCTTCGGCGGCCGGCCGGTGCTCCTGCAGCACGGCGCGGAAGGCTGGCAAGCGGTGGTCGGACTGCCCCTCGACACCCCCCCGGGCGAGCACACCGTCGAGATCGGCCCCGAGGCCCGGCATCTGGCCTTTCAGGTGAAGACCAAGGCCTACCCGGAACAGCGCCTGACCGTCAAAAACCCGAAAATGGTCACCCCCGACCCGGAAGACCTGGACCGCATCGCCGCCGAACGGGAACGCCAGCTCCAGGTGCGCAGCCAGTTCCGGGAAGTGCCGGTGGCCCGCACCGATCTCGATCTGCCGACCCCCGGCCGCCTGTCCAGCCGCTTCGGCCTGCGCCGGGTGTTCAATGGCGAACCCCGTGCGCCCCATACCGGCCTCGACGTGGCCGCACCCGCCGGTGCGCCCATCCGCGCCCCGGCGGACGGCGTGGTGAGCCTGGTGGACGATCTCTACTTCAATGGAAAGACGGTTTTCGTGGACCACGGTCAAGGCTTCGTGAGCATGGTCTGCCACCTGAGCGAGGCCGCAGTGCAGGTCGGCCAGCTTGTACGCCGGGGCGAACTCCTGGGGCGGGTTGGCAATACCGGCCGGGCCACCGGCCCGCACCTGCACTGGAGCGTCTATCTGAATGGCGCGGCCGTGGACCCGGCCCTCTTCATCGGGCCGACACCGGACCCGAAGCCAGCCCGTTGATCACCCGGGCTGCGGCAAACATACCCACGCAGGCCGTCACCGTGACCACCGAGCCGAAGCCGGCGCAGTTGAGGCCGGCCGGCCCCGGCGCCCCGGCGGCGCCTGCCGCCACATCGCAGGCAGCCTCCGGCGCCGGGTAACGCAGGGGTTCGGTGGAGAACACCGCCTCCACGCCAAACTTCTTCTTCGGGTCGCGGGTAAAGCCATGGGCCTTGCGCAACTGCCCGCGCACCTTGGCAAGCAGAGGGTCCTGGAGGGTCCGGGCCAGGTCATCCACGCGGATCTGCGTCGGGTCGATCTGCCCGCCCGCGGCCCCGCAAGTCACCAGGGGCAGGCCCCGCTCCCGGGCCACGGCGATCATCGCCACCTTCACCCGCACCGCGTCGATGGCGTCCACCACGTAATCGAAGCCCCCCGCCAGCAGCTGCGGCGCGTTATCCACGGTCACGAAGTCATCCACCACCGCCACCCGGCAGGCCGGGTTGTAGCCGGCGATGCGCTCGCGCATGGCCTCCACCTTGGCCTGCCCCAGGGTGGCGTCGGCGGCATGGATCTGCCGGTTGATGTTGGACTCGGCCACGTGGTCCAGGTCGATCAGGGTCAGCCGGCCCACGCCGGTACGGGCCAGCGCCTCCACCGCCCATGACCCCACCCCACCGATCCCCACCACGCACACATGCGCCGCGGCCAGCCGGGCTCGCCCCGCATCGCCATAGAGACGGGCAATACCGCCAAAACGGCGCGAGTCGTCGGGGAGATTCAGGTCGGCGGTATCCATGGCAGTCCAGCAGCAGTCGAGGCGCGCAAATATAACCGAGCAGGCGATAATCGCCCCCATCCGATCCCTCCTGCCCCCCGCCATGGCCCGCTACCCGCACATCCTCTTCGACCTCGACGGCACCCTCATCGACTCCGCCCCGGCCATCCTCGCCAGCTTCCGCGACGCCTTCGCCCAGACTGGCATCGCGCCCGTGCGCAGCATCGACGAGAGCATCATCGGCCCACCGCTGCTGGAAACCCTGCAGCTCCTTTCGGGCAGCCAGGACGCGGCCCTGACCGGCCGCCTCGCCGACGCCTTCAAGGCCAGCTACGACACCGAGGGCTACAAGGCCACCGCTGCCTATGCCGGTGTCGGCGCCCTGCTCGCCAGCCTGGCGGGTGCCGGCCTGACCCTGTCCATCGCCACCAACAAGCGCATCCACCCCACCCGCCTGATCCTCGAACACCTGGGCTGGCACACCCACTTCGCCCACGTCTACGCCCTCGATCTCTTTGCCCCGCGCCTACCCGACAAGGCCGCCATGATCGGCCGCCTGCTGGCCGACCAGGCCATCCCCACGGACAAGGCCATCTACATCGGCGACCGCAGCGAAGACGGCGAATCCGCCGACGCCAACGGCCTGCCCTTCATCGCCGTCACCTGGGGCTACGGCAGCATCCAGCCCACCGAGATGGCCGCCCACTGGCGCCACGCCGCCACCCCCGAGGCCCTGGGCCGGACGCTGCTGGCGGACTGAGAGGGCGTGAATGGATCCACTGCACGGCACGATTTTCATGACACGCACAGCCCACCCGTCGCAATATGTCGGTGAAGCCCAAACGGGTTCGTCGGAAGTCCCTCGCACCCCACCCAAGCTCGCAGCCCGTGCCAGTTCGTTCAACCCAGGAGATGCAGATGACCCAAAACGAAGATTTGAAGTTCGGCTGCGTTGTTCAAGGCGCCGCTAGCTATGTCAGCAAGCAGGGATCGGTGTACGCACCCGGTATCAGTGCTGAAACGGTGGGCTCAAAGGTCGTGTTCCTGGGCATTGTCACGATCCCTCCGGAAGGAAGAACCAAGGCACACCTCCACGCGCACCATGAGTCTGCCTTCTACCTCATGAGCGGCGACGAAGTTGAGCTTTGCACGGGCGAGCAACTGGAGCATCGTGAAATCGCCAAGCCTGGAGACTATCTTTTCATCCCGGCGAAGGTGCCGCATGTTGCGGTCAATCGCGGGAAGACCCCCGCCGTCTTCGTCGGCGTACGCAACGAGCCGACCGCACAGGAGAGTGTCGTGATGCTCCCCGCCCTGGACGCTCTCGTCCCGTAGGCGCCGGCCCAGCAACGACGCCCAGCGAGTAGGCTAGGATCGTGCATTTCCGAGCAGCGGTTTTCAGCGAAGCAACTGGCCTCAAATAGCCCAAGATTCAATCGTGTGTCGCGGCGACTCCGCAGCATTTCCTGAATTTCTTCCCACTCCCGCAAGGACAGGGGTCGTTACGGCCAAACTTCGGGAGCTCGCGTTTGATGGTTGTCGCTCGCTGAAGCTCATACGTCGCGTGGAGATTGGGCCACCAAAAACGGCAGATGCAGATTTCGACCGTATGCATACCGGCAGTGAGGTTCTGCTGTAGCTGGGAGTAGACCAAGCCGTGCTCGTCATAGATAGCGCGCTTGCCGATTGTCCGGCGACCAGGCGTGCATTCGAGGCCATGATGACGCGGGGCAGGATCGATACTGCCATGATCGACGCGGCCCGGAGCAACGCCATCGCGGCCCCCTGTCGGCTTTCCCCGGCTTGTATCCCTGTGCGAAACTAGATGCGCTTCCCTCACCCCGATTTGATATCCATTCGGCCATGACCACTACATCCTCGCGCAGCCTGCTTGCCCTCCTTACCCTGGCCAGCGCCCTTGCCCTCAATGCGCCTGACGCCGAAGCGCGACGCTTCGGCGGTGGTCGCAGCATCGGCATGAGCCACAGCACCTCAAGCCCCACACACACCCCTCACCACGACACACATCACGACACCGCGCCTGACATCATCTATCGGCCGACGCCCCTGCCCAGCCTCCGCTATCAGACTCCCCTGCCCCCGTCGACGTCCAACTTCCGCTCAAACAATTACGGCAGTGACACGGCGCATGTCGTGTCGCGTGCTGAAGCCATGCTACGGGCCGAATCCCTGGCCGCCCGCCGCCAGCGCGCTCAAGCCGGCGCCGGCCCCTCCGACGCCGGCCCGACGGATGACGCAGCCCGCCTTCTGAGCCCGCGCAACCAGGCCTCCGCCCAGCCGGAACCCGCCCCCCGCTATGAGCGCACCGCCGACCCGCGTTTTGCCCGCATCACCGACAACGTGGCCCCTTCCCGCCCCTGCGAGTTCAAGCCCGTGATGACCGACGACGACTACATCGTCTGCGGCGCCACGCCACCGAGCTATTCCGCCGGCCGCTGAGGCACGACGCGGACGGAAATACCCCCCTTTCCCCCTCCTGTTCCGCCCTAAGCCCGGCACCTGCCACGCATAACATCGGCGCCATATTCCCCTGGAGCGCCGATGAAAGCCGTGATCCTCGCGGGTGGCCTGGGCACCCGCATCAGTGAAGAGACCGTCAACCGCCCGAAGCCGATGATCGGCATCGGCGGGCGGCCCATTCTCTGGCACATCATGAAGATCTATTCCAGCCATGGCATCCACGACTTCGTGATCTGCTGCGGCTACATGGGCTACGTGATCAAGGAGTACTTCGCCAACTACTTCCTGCACATGTCGGACGTCACCTTCGACATGACCCACAACCGCATGGAGATCCACGAACGCCACGCCGAGCCCTGGCGCGTGACCCTCGTGGATACCGGCGACACCACCCAGACGGGCGGTCGCCTGGGCCGCGTGCGCCAGTACCTGGAAGACGAAGAGGCCTTCTGCTTCACCTACGGCGACGGGGTTGCCGACATCGACGTCAGCGCCGAACTGGCCTTCCATCGCAGCCACGGCAAGCTGGCCACCGTCGCCGCCGTCCAGCCCCCCGGGCGCTTCGGCTCCCTGGAACTGAAGGGCGACGCCGTCAGCGCCTTTGTCGAGAAACCCCTGGGCGATGGCGGCTTCATCAACGGCGGCTTCTTCGTGCTGTCGCCCAAGGTGCTCGACCTGATCGAGGGTGACCAGACCATCTTCGAGGGGCCGGTCATCGGCCGATTGATCGCCGACGGGCAACTCTGCGCCTTCGAGCACACCGGCTTCTGGCGGCCCATGGACACCCTGCGCGACAAGACCGTGCTGGAAGACCTGTGGACCAGCGGCAACGCCCCATGGAAGACCTGGTGAATCCGGCCTTCTGGCGGGGCCGGCGGGTTTTCCTCACCGGTCACACCGGCTTCAAGGGCAGCTGGCTGAGCCTGTGGCTGCAGTCCCTGGGCGCCGAGGTTCATGGTTACGCCCTCTCCCCGGAAACCACCCCGGCCCTCTTCGAGGTGGCCGACGTGGCCCGCGGCATGCACTCCACTCTGGGCGACGTGCGTGACTACGCCACCCTGCACGCTGCCATGGCCGCCGCCCGGCCGGAGATCGTCCTCCACCTGGCGGCCCAGCCCCTGGTACCGCTTTCGTATGAGGCGCCGGTGGACACCTTCGCCACCAACGTCATGGGCACGGTGCACCTGCTCGACGCCTGCCGCCGGGTGCCGGGCATCCGGGCCGTGGTGGTAGTGAGCAGCGACAAGTGCTACGAAAACCGCGAACAACCGCAGGGCTACCGGGAGAGCGACCCCATGGGCGGTCACGACCCCTACTCCGCCAGCAAGGGCTGCACCGAGCTGGTCGTCGCCTCCTACCGACGGTCCTTCCTGGCCGCCAGCGGCATCCCCGTGGCCAGCGCCCGCGCCGGCAACGTGATCGGCGGGGGCGACTGGACCCCGAGCCGGCTGGTGCCCGACGTGCTGGCCGCCTTTGCTGCCGGCAACCCCGTGACCCTGCGCAACCCGGGCGCCATCCGCCCCTGGCAGCACGTGCTGGAACCCCTGTCCGGCTACCTGCTGCTCGCCCAGCGGCTGGTGGAAAGCGGCCCGGCCTTTGCCGACGGCTGGAACTTCGGCCCCGACGACAGCGACGCCAAGACCGTCGCCTGGGTCGTCGAGCGCCTGGCCGAAGGCTGGGGCCCCGACGCCCGCTGGGCCGTGGCCGACACGCCCCAGGTGCACGAAGCCCACACCCTCAGGCTCGACTGCAGCAAGGCCCGCGACCGGCTGGACTGGCGCCCCCGCTGGCATGCCGGGGAAGCGGTGGCCCGCAGCCTCGCCTGGCATCGCGCATGGCGCAGCGGCGCCGACATGCAGCGCTACACCCTCGACGAAATCGTCGGCTTCGGAAGCCCCCCATGAGCCTGATCCGCAAGACCCTCACCCCTGGCGCCGATGGCCGTCTCCAGCTCGACCTGCCGGAGCTGGCCGGGCAGGAACTGGAGATCATCGTCCGCCCGGCCCGGGCCGCCGCCTCAGCGCAGGCCTGGCGCCCGGGCATTGATGCCGTTCCGCCCTCCGGCAAGGTTGTCGGTGACCCCGAGAAGGATGCCATGATCGACGCGGCGCTGGACGCCTGGCTCACCACCGGGCGCTTCAACGACGCCTTCGAGGCCCGCCTGGCCGCCTTCGTCGGCGTGGCCCACGCCCTCACCGTCAACTCCGGCTCGTCGGCCAACCTGGTGGCCTTCTCGACCCTCACCTCGCCCAAGCTGGGCGCCCGCGCCATCCAGCCCGGCGACGAGGTGATCACCGTGGCGGCGGGCTTCCCGACCACCGTCAACCCCATCCTCCAGAACGGCGCGGTGCCGGTCTTCGTGGACGCCACCCTGCCCGGCTACAACATCGATGTGAGCCTGCTGGAGGCGGCCCTGTCGCCCCGCACCAAGGCCATCATGATCGCCCACACCCTGGGCAACCCCTTCGACCTGGACGCCATCTGTGCCTTCGCCCAGGCCCACGGCCTGTGGCTGATCGAAGACTGCTGTGACGCCCTCGGCTCCACCTGGAAGGGCCGCAAGGTCGGCACCTTCGGCCACCTGGCCACCCTGTCTTTCTACCCCGCCCACCACATCACCATGGGCGAGGGCGGCGCCGTGCTCACCAACGACCCGCAGCTGCGCCAGATTGCCGAATCCTTCCGCGACTGGGGCCGTGACTGCTGGTGCAAGCCGGGCTGCGACAACACCTGCGGCAAGCGCTTCGGCTGGCAGCTGGGCAGCCTGCCCCAGGGTTACGACCACAAGTACACCTACAGCCACATCGGTTACAACCTCAAGATCACCGACATGCAGGCCGCCTGCGGCCTTGCCCAGCTCGACCGGCTGGACGGCTTCATCGCTGCCCGCAAACGCAACTTCACGCACCTCACGGCACGGCTCGCCGACGCCACCGACTTCCTGGTCCTGCCAGAGGCCACCCCCGGCAGCGATCCGGCCTGGTTCGGCTATCCGATCACGCTGAAGCCGGAGGCCGGGGTCAACCGCGTCGATCTGCTCGAATACCTGGACCAGCACAAGGTCGGCACCCGCCTGCTGTTTGCCGGCAACCTGACCCGCCAGCCCTCCATGGCCGGGCGCAATTTCCGCGTGGTGGGCGAGCTCCCGGTGGCCGACCGGATCATGCGCGACACCTTCTGGATCGGCGTGTGGCCGGGGCTCAGCGAGGCCCAGCTGGACTACAGCGCCGACCTGATCCGCCAATTCGTCGGCGCGGGCTTCTGACGCACCGGGCAAACATGCCTCCCGACCTCCATCGCCCCTGCCCCCTCTGCGGCAACCGCGCGCCGGACCTGCTGGGGGCGCTCTCGCTGCCCCAGCCCAGCCACTCGCCGCTGCCATCCGGCTACCGGCTGGTGGCCTGCACGGCCTGTGACTTCGTCTACGCCGACACCCCGGCCGTCCAGGCCGACTACGATCACTACTACCAGCAGCTTGCCAAGTACGGCGGCCCCACCGGCACCGGCGCCGGCCAGAACCCGGCGGACCAGCGCCGTCTGGAACAGCTTGCTGACCGCCTAGAAGCCCTGCTCCCGGGCAGGGACGCTGCCATCCTGGACATCGGCTGTGGCGCCGGCGGGCTGCTTCAGGTGCTTCACAGTCGCGGATACACGCGGGCCGAAGGTCTGGACCCGGACCCGGCTGCGGTGGCCGCTGCCCGCGCCCAGGGTCTCCCGGTACGTGCCGGTCTTGCCACCGAATCCCCCGGGCTGTACGCAGGCTGCGAATTCAAGCTGATCGTGCTGTCCCATGTGGCGGAGCACCTGCGCGACCTGGACTGGCTCGACGGTCTGCCCCGGCTGCTCGCCCCCGACGGTGCGCTCTATGTCGAGGTACCGGACCCCCGGGGCTACGATTGCACCCGCCGCCCGCCGCTCTACTACTTCGACAGCGAGCACATCAACCACTTCAGCCCACGCGCCCTGGCGCGGCTGTTCACGAGGATGGGGCTGCACCCGACAGCCTTTCCGGCCACCCCGCTCATCCTCTCTGACGGCAGCCCCTACCCGGCCTTTGCCGGGATCGCCACCCGGGTGCAGAGGGGCATCGACGAGAGCGGCGACGGGAACGCCCCCTGCGTGGACACCCTGCGCGGCTATCTGGCCGACAGCCTGCAGCGGAGCGCAGCCAGCCTGGGCATCCAGCCGCCCCTCGGCCCGGGGCCGGTGCTGGTCTGGGGCGCGGGCTCCTGGACCCAGCGTCTGCTCGGGGCAGGGACCATTCCGCTTGCGCAGGTGCGGGCTTTTCTCGACAGCGCACCCAACAAGCAGGGACAGCTTCTTGCCGGAAAGCCCATTGTGGCCCCTGCCGATGGACTAAGTCGTCACCCGGACGCACAAGTTCTCGTCTGCATCGCCGTAAACCCCCATCAGATCGGGGCCGAGGTCGCCCGTCTGGAACCTGACCGCACACGTAGCCTGCACTTCATCACCGAGCCGACATGAGAGTTTCCGAACGCATCGCCGACTGGCTGGCCGATCACGGCATCGAGCAGGTGTTCACCGTCACCGGCGGCGGCGCCATGTACCTCAACCAGGCCCTGGCCAGCCACCCGCGCCTGAAGTGCACCTTCATGCACCACGAGCAGGCCTGTGCCATGGCCGCCGAAGGCTACGCCCGGGTCGCCGGCAAGCCGGCCGTGGTGATGGTGACCACCGGCCCCGGCGGCATCAACGCCCTCAACGGCGTGTTTGGCGCCTTCACCGACTCGATCCCCATGCTGGTCATCGGCGGGCAGGTCAAGCGTGCCACCTGCCTCGACTACACCCCCGTGCCGGGCCTGCGCCAACTGGGTGATCAGGAAGGCCCGGTGATCGCCATGGCCCGCCCGGTCACCAAGCTGGCCGAGAGCGTGGGCAGCCCCGAAGCCCTGGTCGAATTGCTCCCCCGCGCCCTTGCCACCGCCATCGGCGGACGCCCCGGCCCGGTGTGGCTGGACATTCCCCTCGACGTCCAGTCGGCCGAATGCCCGCCCCTGCCGGCCTTCACCGCCCCGGCCCCCCAGGCCCCCGCCGATCTGGACGACGCCTGCCGGCAGATCGCCGCAGAACTGCGCAAGGCCCACCGCCCTCTGATCATCGCCGGTACGGGCGTGCGCCTGGCCGGCGCCGGCAGCGCCCTGCTGGCCTTTGCCGAAGCCCACGGCATTCCGGTGGCGACAGCCTGGACCCACGACCTCATCGCCAGCGATCACCCCCTGTTCGCCGGCCGCCCGGGCACCATCGGCACCCGCGCCGGCAACTTCTGCGCCCAGAACGCCGACTGCGTGATCGTCATCGGCTCCCGGCTCAACATCCGCCAGGTGAGCTACAACTGGGCCAGCTTCGCCAAAGACGCCTTCATTGCTCAGATTGATGTGGACCCGGCCGAGCTGGCCAAGCCCTTCGTCCAGCCCCATCTGCGCCTGGCCTGCGACGCCCGGCTGTTCATCGACGCCCTCGCCGCCACCTGCGCCGACGGCCTGCCGGATGTCCGCCCCTGGTCCGCCTGGTGCCGGGACATCCGCGCCCGCTACCCCGTCGGCGGCACCCCCACCGACAGCCCCCAGCTCCACCCCTATGCCCTGGTGGAACGCATCTTCGACCAGCTGCGCGACGATGACATCGTGGTCTGCGGCAACGCCTCGGCCTGCATCCTGCCCTTCCAGGTGGGCCGCCTGAAGGCCGGCCAGCGCATGTTCAGCAACTCGGGTTCCGCCTCCATGGGCTACGACCTGCCCGCCGCCATCGGCGCCGCCCGGGCTGCGGGCAGCCGCCGGGTGGTGTGCTTCGCCGGCGACGGCAGCCTGCAGATGAACATCCAGGAGCTGCAGACCCTGAAAACCCTGGGGCTGGACGTGCTCATCGTGCTGATCGACAACGGTGGCTACCTGTCCATCCGCCAGACCCACGAGAACTTCTTCGGCCGCATCGTCGGCGCCACCCCCGCCTCGGGGGTCGAGTTTCCCGACTTTGCCCGGGTGGCGGCCGCCTACGGCCTGGACGCCGTCAGCATCGCCACGCCTGCCGATCTGCCGGCCCTGGACGCCGCCCTGGCCCGCCGCGGCCCGACCCTCATCGCCGCCCGGGTGGACCCGGCCCCCGGCTTTGAACCCCGGATCAAATCCCGCGCCCTGCCCGAGGGGGGCTTTGCCACCCCCGAGCTGGACGACATGTTCCCCTTCCTGCCCCCGGCCGAGCTGGCCGCGGTGCGTGCGGAGGCGCGCAGCCTCCGCGCCTGGACGGGTGGAGCCGGCGCGTGAGCACCACGGGCTTTCCGTCCCTGAGCTTCGAGGACGCCGGCACCGCCCTGGTGGAAGCACGCCGGGAGGGCGTGCTGATCTTCGGCTGCGGCAGCTTCGCCCGGGATCTCCACACCGCCCTCGTCGGCATGGGCATCACCGTGCGGGGCTTCGTCGTATCCCGCGGCGAGGCATCCCGGTTTGCCGACTGCCCGGTAGCCCCGCTCACGGCGCTCCCGACGGGCTGGACAGCCCTGCCCCTGTGGGTTGGCGTATTCAATCGCGAACCTGGCGCCGATCACGCGGCCCTGGCTTCCGCCTGCGAAGCCGCTGGCTTTTCCCGCGTCCTGCTGCCCCAGCAGTACTTCGAAGCCCTCGGCGGCAGCATGGGCTGGCGTTACTGGCTGGACGAGCGGCAGGGTTACGCTGCCCACGCGTCCGAACTGCACGACAGCTTCGCCCAGTTGGAGGATGAACCCAGCCGCGCCTTCCTCGCCGCCATCCTGCGTTATCGGCTAGGGCAGACCCGGGGCATCCCCGCCGCCCCCGTCTCCGGCCCCCAGTACTTCCCCGACTTTCTCACCGGCCTCGCCCCCCCCCCGCTGGGCTTCGTGGATGCGGGTGCCTACAACGGCGACACCCTGGCCGAGGCGCAGCGTTACCTGCCCTTGCGCGAAGCCTGGGCCTTCGAGCCCGACCCGGCCAACTTCCCGCGCCTCGCCGAGCAGGCACGGGGCCTGGGCGTACCGGTCACCTGCCTGCCCTGCGGCGTGTCCTCGGTGAATGCCAGCCTGGCGTTTTCCGGGGGTCACGGCGAAGCCAGCACCCTGGGCGGAGAAGGCAACAGCCACATCCAGGTGCTGCGCCTGGACGATTGCCTGCCCAACGCCCGGGTGGGCTACCTGAAGCTCGACGTGGAGGGGCATGAGATGGAGGCCCTGGCCGGTGCCGAAGCCCTCATCCGTCGCAACCGCCCTGTCCTCGCCATCGCCGGCTATCACCGCCGCGACGACCTGTGGCGCATCCCCGCCTGGATCTCCAGCCTTGATCTCGACTACCGGCTGCGTTTCCGGATCCACGCCCACAACTCCTTCGACGCGGTCTTTTACGCTTACTGAGGTCCCACATCATGAGCAACGCCATCTTCGAAAACCTGTTCATCCTCGAACTCGCCAACAACCATTGGGGGCGCCTCGAGCGCGGGCTGCGCATCGTCAACGACTTTGCGCAGGTGGTGCGCTTCAACAACGTGCGAGCGGCCATCAAGCTGCAGTTCCGCGAGGTGGACCACTTCATCCACAAGGACTTCCGGGGCCGCGAGGACATCCGCTACGTCAAGAAGACCGAGGCCACCCGGCTCAGCAAGGCCGAGTACCGGACCCTGGTGAAGGCCATCAAGGAGCGCAACTGCATCCCCATGGCCACCGCCTTCGACGAGGCCTCGGTGGACCTGTGCGAAGAGCTCGACCTGCCCATCATCAAGATCGCCAGCTCCGACATCAACGACTGGTTCCTGATCGAGCGCATCGCCGAGACCCGCAAACCGGTGATCGTGTCCACCGGCGGCTCGACCCAGAAGGACATCGACGACATGGTGACCTTCTTCGCCAACCGCAACATCCCGCTGGCGGTGAACCACTGCGTCTCCATCTACCCCAGCGAGGATGACGAGCTGGAGCTGAACCAGATCGACTTCCTGCGCCAGCGCTATCCGAAGAACGTGGTCGGGCTGTCGTCCCACGAGTACCACGACTGGACGTCGTCGATGCTGCTCTCCTACGCCAAGGGCGCCCGCACCTGGGAGCGCCACATCGACGTCGAAGAGGACGGCATTCCCGTGTCGCCCTACTGCTCCCTGCCCCACCAGATCGACCAATGGTTCAAGGCCTTCCACAAGGCGGTGGAGATGTGCGGCGGCACCGGCACCGCCAAGCGCGTGCCCAAGAAGAAGGAAACCGAATACCTGGATGGGCTGGTCCGTGGTGTTTATGCCAAGCGCGATCTCCCCGCCGGCTACGAGCTGCACCACCAGAACCTGGAGGACGACTTCTACCTGGCCATCCCCCTGCAGAAGGGCCAGCTGTCCTGCCGTGAAACCATGAACGGCCTCAAGCTGACCCGCCCCGTCACCAAGGACTCGCCCCTGGAGATCGACGACGTGGACAGCCCGTATTCCCAGAACGAATCCCTGCGCAAGCTCATCTACAGCCGCGGCCTGTAAGCCTTCGCAGCCCTGACGCCATGTCACGCCCCCTGCTCCCGTCCCCCGCCTGCCCTGCCGTCCACGGCCGGCTCGGGGCGCTGCTGGATCACCTGGACAGCCGCCGCCTCCACGGGCAGCGGATCTTCGTGACCGGGGGAACGGGCTTCTTCGGCTACTGGCTGCTGAGCCTGTTCGACCTGCTGCACCGCCAGGGCGTGGCGCTGAAGGTCTGCGTGCTGTCCCGCTCGCCCACCGCCTTCCTGGCTCGCGCGCCCTTCCTCGCCGACGCCCCCTGGCTGGACTGGCAGCAGGGCGACATCAAGGATTTCGGCGCCCTCCCCCCCGCCGACCTGCTGATCCACGCCGCCACCGACACCGACGCCGCCGCCCATCGCCACCCGCTGGCGATCATGGACGACATCCTGCTCGGCACCCGTCACACCCTCGAGCGGGCCCGGGAAGCCGGCGTGCGCCGCGCCCTCTACGTAAGCTCCGGCGCCGTGTATGGCCGACAGCCGGCCAATGTGGCGCACGTTCCCGAAGACGCGGCCTTTGCCGGCGACGCCCTGCATCCGGGCAGCGCCTACGGCGAGGCCAAGCGCGCCGCCGAGCAGTGGTGCCTGCAGTACGGCCTGCAGCATGGCATCGCCATTCCGGTCGCCCGCTGCTTCGCCTTCGTCGGCGCCACCCTGCCCCTGGACGGCCACTTTGCCATCGGCAACTTCATCCGCGATGCCCTGGCTGGCCAGACCATCCAGGTCAGCGGTGACGGCAGCCCCCTGCGCAGCTACCTCTACGGCGCCGATCTGGCCATCTGGCTGCTGACCCTCCTGCTGCAGGGACAGCATGGCCGGGCCTACAACGTCGGCGCCGACCAGGCCCTGTCCATCGCCGAGCTGGCCCACCAGGTGCGCGACACCCTGGCCCCCGCAGCAGCCGTCCATATCGCCCGCGGCCATGACGACAAGGCCGGGCGCAACCGTTACATCCCGTCCATCCAGCGGGCGCGCCATGAACTGGCGCTGGACGCCTGGACGCCCCTGGAGGAGGCCATCCGCCTGACCGCGGAATGCGCCTCTCCCGTATCGCAACCCTGAGCAGTCGATGACCGCCATGCGCCAACTCTTTTCTGCCCCCCGCCGCCCGTACTACATCGATGCCCCAGCCTATCGGCGCACGTCGGCGGGCATCCGGGTCCTGCACCTGCTGTGCCATGCCCTCAACAGCATTGGTGAGGAGGCCTACGTCTACCCGACCGAAACCCACCCCGCCCTCAACACCCCGCTGGTCACGCCCGAGCTCATCGAACGCCACAAGGCCGCCGGCCGTGAGCCCATCGTCGTCTATCCCGAAGTTGTCCCCGGCAACCCACGCAAGGCGGCCTCGGTGGTGCGCTACGTGCTCAACCGGGCCGGACTGCTGGGGGGAGACAGCGTCCATGCGGAAACCGAGCTCATCTTCGGCTTCGGCCTCAATGCGCTGCCGGACGGCGCAGACCCGCAGAACATCCTGTTCCTGCCGCCCATCGATACCGCCATCTTCAACAACCGGGACAACCCCGACGACCACCAACGCAGCGGAGCCCTGCTCTACCCGGGCCGCCATCAGGCCGCCCTGTCCCAGTACCCCAAGCTGGCCGCCGAAGCCACCCTGATCACCTATAGCTGGCCCGAAAGCCACGAAGCCCTGGCCTCACTGCTGCGCCGCAGTGAGGTGGTGTACTGCTTCGAGTCCACCGCCATCGCCGCCGAAGCAGCCCTGTGCGGCTGCCCGGCCGTGATCCTCCCGTCGCCCTTCTTCAACGGTGTTGCCCTGAGCGAGGCCGAGATCGGACGCAACGGGATCGCCCTGAACGACTCGCCGGAGGAAGTCGCCTTTGCCCGCAGCAGCGTCGGAAAGATGTGGGACGCCTACCAGGCGGCGGAAGCACGCTTCTGGAGCCAGCTCGACCACTTTGTCGCCACCACCCAGGCCATGCCGGTCAGCGACGTTTCCGGGCAACCCGCCGAAACCCCCGCCGCGGCCGAGGCCCGCCAGACCTACGCAATGTGGCGCAAGCGCCAGAGCCTGCAGGAAATCGACGCCCAGCTCCTCGCCGAGCGCATGGTCCTCAAGTGGACCCGGCGCCCCGGCCTGCATCTGCTGCTGGCCCTGCACCCGGGGGAGGAAAGCCTCCTCGCCGACACCCTCGACAGCCTCGCCACCCAGCTCTATCCCGAATGGATGCTGACGGTCGTCACCGCCCTGCCCACGCCGGACGGACTGGCCGACATCCCCAACCTGCAGTGGCTGTCCGTACGTGACCCGGCCCATATCGACTACGTCATCGACGAAATGGCCGCCGCGTCGCCGGGCACCTGGCTGGCTCGCATCGAACCGGGTGTCACCCTCGAGCCCCACGCCCTGCAGGTCATCGCCGACTACATCAACCACCGCCCCGACTGGCGCCTCATCTACTGCGACGAAGACACCCGCGACAGGGACGGCGGCTTCAACCAGCCCCTGTTCAAACCCGATTTCAACCTGGATTTGCTGCGCGCCCAGGCCTATTTCGGCTGCCTGGTGTTCGTGGAGAAGCAGACCTTCCTGGCCGCCGGGCGCTATGGCGGGCACATCGGCGCCGAGACCTATGATCTCAGCCTGCGCACCCTCGATCAGGCCGGCGAGGCCGCCATCGGCCACATCAGCCAGATGCTGGTGCACCTTTCCCGCCAGTCACGCCGTGCCATGGCGCCCGACGCCGAGCGGGCCGCCCTGGCCGACCACCTGACACGCCGCGGACTCGATGCGCTCATCCACGACGGCGCCCTGTTCGGCACCCGCCGCGTGGAATACCGCTGGCACGAGGCGCCGCTGGTCAGCATCATCATCCAGACCCGTGACCGGGAAGAGTACCTGCGCCCACTCCTCGAGAGCATCGCCGCCCGCACCCGCTACCCCCACTACGAGGTCGTGGTGGTGGACAACGACAGCACCGACCCGGACGCCCGCCAGTTCCTGGCGCAACTGGGCAGCACGGCCCCCTGGATCGACCGGGCCCGCGTCGTCGCCTGCCCGGGCACCTTCAGCTACGCCCTCGGCGCCAACACCGGCGCCGCCGCGGCCAGGGGCGACTACCTGCTCTTCCTCGACAACGACACCCACGTCGTTCAGGACGACTGGCTGGACCGCATGATGTCCCCGGCCTGCCGCCCGGACGTGGGCATCGTCGGGCCGCGCCTCACCTACCCGGAAACGGCCAAAGTGCAACAGGCCGGCTGGATCCTCGGTCTGCGCGGCACCGCCGCCAGCGTGTGGAACAACGACGCGGAGATCACCGACCCGGGCTACATGGGCCGCGCCCTGTGCGACCAGAACGTGAGCGCCGTATGCGGTTCCGCCCTGCTGGTGCGGCGCAGCCTGTTCGAACAACTGGGCGGTATGGACAAGGAGCGCTTCCCCCTCGTCCACAGCGCCCTCGACCTGTGCCTGCGCACCACCGACGCGGGGCTCAAGGTGGTGTGGACGCCCTACGCCATGCTGGTGCACTACGACGCGATCTCTCTCAAGGCCCGCCAGCGCAAGCCGGAGGGCGCCCTGGCCGATCTCCTCGCTGCGCTCGACGCCAATGACCGGCTGCTGCAGCGCTGGCTGCCACGCCTGGCCAGCGACCCGGCGTACAACCGCAACCTGAGCCTTGCCGACGCCTTCAAGCCGGAACATGTCGCCCCCATCGACTGGGACACCCACTTCCACGACCGGCCGCGCATCCTCGGCGTACCTCTCACCGGCGGAGCCGGCGAATACCGCCTGCGCGCGCCCCTGCGCGCGATCGGCCAGGCCGGCCTTGCTCAGACAATGATCTGCGAACCGCCCCAGGCCTTTTCGGTGCGCATCCTGTCTCCCATCGAGCTGGCCCGCGCCGCGCCCGACTCGATCATCCTGCATCAGCCCCTCGACGACCCCCAGACCGATGCCCTCGAAGCCTACGCCCGCTACACCCCGCAGGTGAAACGCATCATTACCATCGACGACCTGATCACCGCACTGCCCAAGAAGAACTCCTTCTACAAGTCCGGCTTCAAGGATGCCCGGCCACGCCTGCGCCGCACCCTGAGCATGGCCGACCGTCTGGTGGTCAGCACCGGCCCCTTGGCCGACATCTGCGCTGACATGGTGGGCGACATCCGGATCATGCCCAATTGCCTGGAAGGCGCCCTGTGGGGCGACGTGACGCCGCCCCGTCTTCCGCACAAGAAGCCCCGGGTCGGATGGGCCGGCGCCCAGCAGCACCTGGGTGATCTGGAACTCATCTATGACGTTGTCGAAGCCCTGGCTGACGAGGTGGACTGGATCTTCATGGGCATGTGCCCGGAGCCGCTCAAACCCTTCGTGAGGGAATCCCACGGTTTTGTGCAGGACTTCCGGCTCTATCCGCAGGCCCTGGCCCGGCTTGACCTGGATCTGGCCATCGCCCCGCTCGAGATCCATGCCTTCAACGAGTGCAAGAGCAACCTGCGCCTCCTTGAGTACGGCGCCATGGGATGGCCGGTCATCTGCACCGACATTCACCCTTACCAGAACGCCCCGGTCACCCGTCTGCCCAACGACCCGCAAAAATGGATTGCCGCCATCCGGGAACAGCTCGCCGAGCCCGATGCCCTCCGCGCCGCCGGCCTGAACCTGCAGCGCTGGGTCGCCGACGGCTTCATCCTCGAAAGCCACGCAGCAAGCTGGTTTGCCGCCTACGGGCCATGAAGGTGGACGTACTCTAGCCTGAAAGCATATGGATAACCGGCCAAGAACCCTGCAAATTCGCGACTTTCGGCCTAAAGCTTTGTTTTTTCGGGCCGCTATCTGAGGCCAAGCGGTAATCCGCCAGCGGCATCGCTAAGTATAAAAAATGAAAAAAGTCAACAATTTTCTAAAGTCCTTCCGACACTTCCCGTTAATGATCTCAACGGCGGTTGCCTTACACATACCGGGCAAGGCGAACCAAAGTTAAGCCTAAACGCTTATCTTGAACGGACTTAAGGAGAACCAAAATGGCTGCCACTATCAACACCAATGCGATGTCGCTGAATGCACAACGCAATCTTTCCACCTCCCAGGCCAGCCTGGCCACTTCGGTGCAGCGCCTGTCTTCCGGCCTTCGCGTCAATAGCGCAAAGGACGACGCGGCGGGCCTCGCAATTGCCGACCGCATGAACTCCCAGGCCAAGGGCTTCGACGTGGCGATCCGCAACGCCAACGACGGTATCTCCATGGCGCAAACCGCTGAAAGCGCGATGCAGGCCGTGACCGACAACCTCCAGCGGATGCGCGAACTGGCCGTGCAGGCAGCCAACGGCACCTACACCTCCGGCGACCAGGCCAACCTGGACACCGAATTCCAGCAACTGCAACAGGAAATCCAGCGCGTCGTCGGCGGCACCACCTTCAACGGCCAGAACGTGCTGAACCTGTCCTCTGCCGTGACCTTCCAGGTCGGTGCGGGCACCGCGACCACCGACACGATCAGCGTACAAGGCAGCGCCGTGACCCTGTCCGGCGTGTCGGCCGCAGTGACGGGTAGCGTGTCCAGCGTGGGCGCAGCCACCGCAGCGATTGCAAGCATCGACACCCAGCTGAACAACCTCAACACCGCCCGGGCCACCTGGGGTGCCGTGCAAAACCGCTTCAGCTCGGTCGTGCAGACCCTGTCGGTCGCCTCCGAAAACGCCCAGGCGTCCCGTGGCCGCATCATGGATGCCGACTTTGCCAAGGAAACCGCCAACATGACCCGCGGCCAGATCCTGCAACAAGCCGGCACCGCAATGGTGGCCCAGGCCAACAGCATGCCCAACAACGTGCTGTCCCTGCTGCAGTAAGCCGCTTCAAGCAAACGTGGCAGGCGCCGCGCCCTGACCGGCGCGGCGCCCGTCGCACAACCGGGAGAACATCATGAGCATCCAGTCCGTCGGCGCGAGCAGCACGCAATACGCGCCCCCCGTACAGACCCCCGCCCAGAGTTCCGGGGCAGGCGCAGTACGTGCGGCGGAGGCCACTCCCGAGGCAGCCCGTGCCCAACAAGCCGCCACCACCCAGCCCCCTCCCCGAACCCCGCCAAGCAGCGAGCAACTGACACAGGCCGTCAAGCAGATTCAGGACGTGATCAAGCAGACCGCCAACAGTCTGCAGTTCTCCATTGACGAAGACATCGGCGTGACGGTCGTGAAGGTCATTGACACCGAATCCAAGAAAGTCATCCGCCAGATTCCGTCTGAAGAGGTCATCGACATCGCCAAGGCGCTGGACAAACTGCAGGGTTTGCTGGTCAAGCAGCAAGCCTGAAGCCACGCCCCGGCGGGGCATTGATATCCGCTGCCAGCTCCTCCCCTGGCAACATTGATCCCACCCCCGCGGTGGGATTTTTTCCCCATCGTCACCGGTCAACCCCACGAACCGACGCGACTCGAAGCAGACTGGCACAGTCCATGCATAATGATTGCATTCCCGGCAAGGGCCTCAAGTTTGTTGAGCCACAGCCGTAATCGAAACCAGTAGCAACGACGCATCACAGGGGTACATCATGGCAAGCCTTTCTTCCGCTGGCATTGGTTCGGGACTGTCGGTCGAGTCGATCATCAGCAGCCTGATGTCCATTGAAAAGCAGCCGGTCACCAAGCTGCAGAGCCAGCAGACCGGCTTCCAGTCGAAGATTTCCGCGCTCGGAACACTCAAGAGCGGCCTGTCTACCCTGCAGACGGCAGCCAAGGCGCTCACACCGGCAATCGGCCAAAGCGCGACGGCAGCTTTTTCCGCTTACAAGGCAAACCTTGCCGATTCAACGATCGGTACCGTTACCGCAGGCAACACGGCCGTGGCGGGCACCTACTCGGTCGAAGTGACCGCCCTGGCAACCAACCAGCGCCTTGCCCTTGGCAAGACCTACGCGGCAGGCGACCCTGTCCTGGACTTTGGCTCGGACTCGACCCGCACCCTGACCGTCACCAAGAATGGCACCCCGGTGGACATCACCCTGGAAAGCGGTCAAAACACCCTTGCCGGGGTCCGCGACGCCATCAACAAGGCTGAGGCCGGCGTCAACGCGACAATCGTGACGGACACGGGCGGCAAGCAGAACCTCTTGCTCACCGCGACGACCGGAGGCACCGCCGCAGCGGTCAGCCTGTCAGGCACGGCCACCTTCATCGACCCCGGTGCACCGGGTAGCCCCATTGCCGCCTCCAGCGCCTTTACCCAAACCCAGGCCGCCACGGATGCGGCGGTGAAGATCCAGGGCGTATCCATCGCCACCAAGGGCAACACGATCACCGATGCGGTTGACGGAATCACCCTCCAGCTGACGAAAACAGGCTCGACCAGTCTGACCGTCACCCGTGACAACTCGGAACTGAAGACCAAGGTCGAGAGCTTCATCAGCGCTTACAACGCCCTGAACTCCTCGGTAAAGAGTCTCGGTGCCTACAACGCCAGCACCAAGACCGGCGCAGTGCTCAACGGCGATGCGTCCCTGCGCACCATCCAGTCCCAGGTCCGGGGTGCCGTCACCAACACGCCCGCCAGCCTCAACACCAACGCGGTCAAGACCCTGGCTGACATGGGTGTGTCCTTCCAGACCGATGGCACTCTGAAGCTCGACTCCACCAAATTCGACAAGGCCGTCAGCAGCAACTTCACTGCGGTGGCCACGGCACTCGGCGCCTACGGCGACGCGATGAAGACCACCACCACGAACCTGCTTGGAACGGGCGGGGTCATCGCCAGCCGAACCGACGGCCTGAACTCCAGCATCAAGAACCTCGACAAGCGTATCGAGGCACTCAACACCCGCTTGACGATGATCGAAAAAACCTACCGGGCCCAATTCACGGCCCTGGATACAACCATGACGAGCATGAGCACAACCAGCAGCTATCTCACCCAGCAGTTGTCCATCCTCAGCAACATGGCAAGCAACTAACCCCGACCGGAGAACAAGATGTCGTTTGGCCTCGCCACCCGCCGCGCCGCCTCAGTCTATGCCGAAGTCGGCGTGGAGACCGGGGTCTCCACTGCAGATCCGCACAAACTCATCCTGATGCTTTTCGAAGGCGCTCTGCTGCAGATCGGTACCGCCGGCATCGCCATGGACAACAAGGACATTCCCACCAAGGGCACCGCCACCTCCAAGGCGATCGAGATCATCACCAATGGGCTCAAGGTGAGCCTCGACTATGAGGCAGGGGGAGAACTGGCAGAGCGCCTCGGCGCCCTATACGATTACATGACGCAGCGTCTCCTCTACGCCAACCTGAACAACAGCCGGCCCGCCCTGGACGAGGTCGCGCGGCTGCTCAACGAACTGAAAGGCGCCTGGGAAGAAATCGGCACCTACGACCAGGCCAACCGCTAAGATCGCCGGAGAATATTGCATGAGCTCCCTCGCCCTTCTTCAACAGATGAGCGCCTACTCCACTGAAATGGTGGATGCGGCGCGGGCAAATGACTGGGATCGCCTGACCCGCCTGGAGCGGCAGGTGGCCTCCCTGCGTGACCGGCTTGGTGTCGAAGAGGCACTGGGCTTCCCGGGTCGCCCACGGCAGATGTCGGAAGAGGAACGCAAGAAGAAGGTCGCCCTGATTCGGCGGATCCTCGACGACGACAAGGAAGTCCGCGTCCACACCGACCCCTGGATGGACAACGTGCGCCAGCTACTCTCGGGCGGTGTGCGCCAGCGCAACGTGCGCGTGGCCTACGGCGACCCCGAGATCGGCTGACCGCCGCCCCGCGCGGGCAAGCACACCATGATTCCCGGGGATCTTGCGGCTCGCCTGCGGATGCTTACCGAGGCGAGCTTCTTCTCGGGTGAGCAGAACGTTGCGCCCCTGGCCCGCGCCCGGGCCATCCCCGCGGAACTGCCGAACTTCACCCCGGGCGAACGCATCACCGCCACGCTGCAGAACATCAACAAGGACCAGACCTTTCAGGGCAGGGTCAATGGCCGTGAGGTGGTGCTTTCACTGCCCCAGTCCGTCAAGGCAGGTGACACCCTCGAATTGATCGTCAACGAGGTCACCCAGCGGGCCGTCTTCGCCAGTCTGGCCAATCCAGCCGCGCTCCCCTCCGACAAACCGGCCCTCAGCCAGACCGGCAAACTCATCAGTTTTCTACTGACCGGCCAGCCTTCTCCCGGAAGCACGCCTCTGAACGGTGGTGAAGCGTTGGCGCCGTCCGCCCCCCAGACCGCAGCCGCCACAGCCCAACTGGCTGCCCGACTGGGCACTGCGGTGAGCGAGAGCGGACTGTTCTACGAATCCCATCAGACCCGCTGGCTCTCCGGACACCTGAGCACCGCCGCATTGCAGAAGGAGCCCCAGGGTCAGGTAAGCGCACGCCAGGAGGCCACTGGCGGGCCCGTCGCCTCCAACGGTTCCGATGAGACCGCGGGCTCCGGCACCGCCGCCACCATGACCACGAGCTCGTCCAGGACGCACGACCCTGCGCCCGTCGCCGAACGCCTTCTGCCGCTGGTCCATCAACAGCTCGACACGCTCGCAACCCACCAGGTGGTATGGCAGGGGCAGATCTGGCCCGGGCAGCAGATGGAGTGGGAAATCGAGGACCCGAGCGGTCGCGCCGGCGAGGACGACGGCGAGCCCGAACCCTACTGGAATACGACTCTGCGCCTGACGCTGCCCGGCATGGGTGGCATTGAAGCGCGCCTGCACCTGACACCGGCCGGGGTCGCCGTCCGGCTCATCGCGGATGATGCGCGCAGTCGCGACATCCTCATTGCCGGTCAGCCCCGCCTGGCAGAGGCACTGGATGCCGCAAATGTGCCGCTCACCGGCATGGTGGCCGAGCTCACGGTGCCCGATGAACAGCCCTGAACGCCCCATCGAACCCCGCGCGGAGGCGGTTGCCCTGGCCTACAACGCCGGCAACGCCGCCCCGACGGTCGTCGCCAAGGGGCGCGGCCTGATCGCGGCGGAGATCATTTCCCGGGCGCACGAAGCCGGTGTTTATGTACACGAGTCACCCGAGCTGGTGGCCCTGCTGATGCAGGTGGATCTGGATGCCCGCATTCCCCCCGAACTGTACGTCGCGGTGGCAGAACTGCTGGCCTGGCTATACAGCCTGGAACAGGGATCCCAGACCGGCATGCCCGTAAAAACGGCCCCGCAACAACCGGGGCCGTCAGGCAGAGGGCAAGCGTCGAATCAGGACGCCGGCGGCACATAGCCGCCGATCTGGTCGGCGCCGCCGCCGAAGAAGTAGCGCTCCAGCTGCTCCGCCAGATACTTGCGGGCCCGGGCATCCATCAGATTGAGACGATTCTCGTTGATCAGCATGGTCTGGTGTTTGACCCACTGCTGCCACCCCTCCTTCGAGACGTTCTCGAAGACCTTCTTGCCGAGCTCGCCGGGAAGGGGCGGGAAATCAAGACCTTCAGCCTCACGGCCGAGTTTCACACAATTGACCATCCGTGCCATTTTATTACCTCTAGAGTTGGGAAGCCCGCACGGCCATCAGCGAACAAGCCCGGGGCCGCCCGAGACACCTCCGGATTCTAGCCCGCCGGAGAAGTACGATCCAGCAGCCCGGCATTCGATTCGCGAGCGAACTCCCAGCAATTGCCGCCAAGGGCCTTGGCCACATACATGGCCCGGTCCGCAGCACCGATCAGGCGCTCGCCGTCGTTGTCGTGGCGCGGCCCGAGGGCGATGCCGATGCTCGCAGTGACAGCCACGGACTCCCCCGAGAAGGCGAAGCGCAGGCTGGCGATACACACACACACACGGCGAGCCAGCTCGGAGAGGCCCTGGGCGGTGGCAATGGGCACCAGAATGGCAAATTCGTCGCCGCCCATCCGGAAGAACATCTCATTGCGCCGCACCACGGCCCCCACCGCATTGGCCAGACCGATCAGCACTTCATCACCGGCCTGATGCCCATATAGGTCATTGACCGGCTTGAAGCCATCCAGGTCGATGGCCAGAAGCCCCACCGACTCGCCGTGGCGGCGCGCGTCGGCCAGCATGCGCTCAAGCTCCTCGTGGAAGCGACGGCGGTTGTAAAGGTTGGTCAAGGGGTCACGTTCGGCCAGACACATCAACTGCTCGGCCACCCGGAGCTGCTCGGTCACATCTTCGAACACCCAGATGCGGCCAAGCTCACCCGCGCCGTCAGGCCCCGGCACCACCCGCGAAAACTCCCTCACGACCCGGCCGTCCTTGCAATGGATCTCGAAAGGTTCGCTGGGCTCATGCCGCTTCAACACTTCGGCCACGTGGTCCTGGTAAGCCTGGGGATCTTCGAGGAACTGCACGATGTGTTGCTGGAGGACCACGTCCCGCACACCAACGAAGCCGTCACCCGGTGGCAGGCCCCAGATGCTGAAAAGCGCCCGGTTGCAATACACCACCCGACGATCCGTATCCATGAAGAGGATACCCATGCGCACCACGTCGAGCAGTGCCGACAGACGCGAACGCTCCTCGTTGCTGCGGCGCAGATAGTGCTCGGACAAGGCCTGGGCACGGCGCAGGGCCGCCACCGACTCGAGCAATTTGTACTCGGCCTCCTTGCGGGCCTGCACGTCGTTGATCGAAACACGCAAGCCGAGGAGCGTGCCGCTCTCATCACGAATGGGCTGCCAGCGGCAGGACATCCAGACCTGCCCCCCGGACTTCGTGAGCATCCTCAATTCGGATTCGGCAGCCCCCCCGGTCTGCAGCACTTGCCGCACCTGATCGCGGCAGTACCGGCGATCCTTCTCGTACACAAGGACGTCGATAAAATCACCGGCCAGCACCTCCTCCGGCGTGTACCCGGTGGAAATTTCGACGGCACGATTGATCCAGTAGAGCTTGCCGGTCGGATCAATCCAACCCTCGATGGCGCCACCCGACTCGGCGGCAAACCGGAAATAGCAGTCCCGGTTGTCACCACCACCGCCGTCGGTGCAAGCACCCGGACCGCCTCCGGCAGCCCCCGCCCCGGCAAGCTCGGCAGTCATTCGGGCAATGCGCTGGCGCAGGAGCAGGACATAGACCACACCCGCCAGCCCGAGCATCATGACACTGCCCGCCACGGCCGTCGCCACGGGCGAAGCCAAGCTCTCCGGAAGCGCCGCCAGGGCAGGCCCGGCCGGAAGCAACCCCAGCGCGATGATCGGCAGGCGAACGGGGAAAACTGTCAGTAGGGATTTCACAGAGTCTTCATGAACACTTTTGAACGCCTGCTCACATCGTACATCTCCCGCTTCTGACGGGGCAGGTCCTCCGGCGGCGCCTCCCGGAAACCCCGCTCCCGGAACCAGTCTGCCGTACGCGTGGTAAGCACAAACAGGCGCTCCACCCCCAGCGCCCTGGCGCGGCTTTCCATCCGTCGCAGGAGCATCTCGCCAAGCCCGGCCCGGCGATGCTGCGGCACCACGGCGACGCACGCCATCTCCGCCGCCCGTTCATCGATGAAGGGATACAGCGCGGCACACCCGACCAGCACGCCATCGTAATCGACCACCGTGAAGCGCTCGATCTCCTCCTCCAGGCGCTCGCGGCTGCGGCGCACCAGGGTACCGTCCGCCTCCATGGGGGCGATGACGCTCCCCAGGGCGCCCACATCCTCGATCGTCGCCTCGCGCAAGCGGAAGAGGGGATCGCGGGTCAGCACGGTTCCCACCCCCTGGGGCGTGAAGAACTCCAGCAACAACCCCCCGTCCTTGTCCCGATCAATCAGATGGGCGCGGCCGACGCCCTGGCGCACTGCGCGGATCGCACAGGGCAGGTAGAGGTCGAGATCCTCGGTCATCCCTTCGCCTGTCTTCAGCTTCGCTTCCGCATCGTCTGCGGTAATGGCCTCGATCAGGCCGCCCTTGCTGTCGAGCAGACCCGGCGCGTCGCACAGGTAGATGAGCTTCTCGGCCTTGAGGGCAATCGCCACGGCCTCGGCCACGGCCTCCATGCTCATGTTGAAGATCTCGCCGGCAGGCGAAACACCCAGCGGCGACATCAGCACGACGTTCTGCTGATCCAGATCCGCGGCGATCTCCTCGGCGATCACCTTGCGCACCGTGCCCGTAAAGCCGTAATCCACCCCGTCCACCACCCCCACCGGCTTGGCGGTGACGAAATTGCCGCCCGTCACGCGCATGAAACTACCGGCCATCGGCGTGTTCGGCAGGCCTTGGGAAAGCAGGGCCTCCACTTCGATGCGAGTCACCGCCATGGCCGCCTTGACACACTCCAGCGCCGCCGCATCGGTTACCCGCAGCCCCTTGTGATAGCGCGGGCTCAGGCCACGGCGGTCAAGCTCTGCCTCGATCTGCGGGCGGGCGCCATGCACCAGCACGAGGCGCACACCGAGGGCTGCCAGCAGGTTGCAGTCATAGGCAAGCGTCTGGGCCAGTTCGCCAGCCGCCACCTCGCCGCCAAAACCGAGCACGAAGGTCTTGCCGCGAAAGGCATGGATATAGGGTGCCGCAGCCCGTACCCAGGCCACGAAACGCTGGGAAAGATGGTCTGCCTGCCCGGAGGCAGACACAGGGGAAGGGATAGTCACGCTTGTTTCCGGAACAGCCGGGGCGGCAGGGGTTTGCATTTTAGAGTCAGATGTCCTTCATTTCCTGATTGCACTTTCCAGTTTTTCGACAAGCTCGGTGAGGATCTTGACCCGTGCGAAGTACTTGTTGTCGGCTTCGACGAGGATCCAGGCCGCGTTCTCGGTGCTGGTCCGGTCGATCATGTCGCACACGGCGGGCTCGTAGGCGGGCCACTTTTCGCGATTGCGCCAATCCTCCGCGGTGATCTTGTAACGCTTGAAGGCCTCCGCTTCCCTGGCCTTGAAACGCTGGAGCTGCTCGTCACTGCTCACCGACAGCCAGAACTTGAGCACGATGGTGCCTGCTGACACCAGCTGATCCTCGAAATCGTTGATCTCGGCGTAGGCGCGCATCCAGTCGGCCTCGGAGCAATAGCCCTCCACCCGTTCAACCAGCACCCGGCCGTACCAGGAACGGTCGAATATGGCCACCTTTCCCTCCCGCGGCAAGCGCCGCCAGAAACGCCAGAGGTAGGGCTGGGCACGCTCCTCGTCGCTCGGGGCCGCAATGGGAATGACCGCATATTGACGGGTATCCAGGGCCTGGGTGACACGACGGATGGCACCGCCCTTACCCGCCGCATCCATCCCCTCGAACACCAGCACCAGGCTGCGTCGCGCAAAGGCCTCACTGCGCACCGCCAGCGCCAGACGCCCCTGCAGCTTTTCAAGCTGCGTCTCATACGCTTTCTTGTCCAGGGGCTGGTTCAAGACCAGCGCATTGAGAAGATTGCGCTGATCCACGGGGGCGGGGATCGGAGGCGCGGTCACCCGCTGCCGATAACCCTTGCCAAGGGCATCAAGCTTGCGCTGCATGCTGTCGAGCAGGGTCTGACCCACCTGAACGGCCCGATAATTCGGATCGGAACCATCCACGATCACCCAAGGAGCAAGGCCGGTGCTGGTCCGGCGCAGCACGTGCTCGGCGACCTCCCGGTAGCGCTCGTATTCTTCGTAGAACAACCAGTCCGCATCACGCACCCGCCAGCGGGTATCGGGGTTTGCTTCCAGGGCCTTGAGGCGCTTCTTTTGCCCCGCTCGGGAGAGGTGGAACCAGAACTTCACCAGCAGCACCCCTTCAGCGGCGAGCATGGCTTCGAAACGGTTCAGTTCGGACAGGCGCTGGTCAAGGCGCGCTTTCTTGATACGCCCGAAAGCCCGGTCACTGATCGGCTCCGAGTACCAATTGCCGAAAAGGATGCCTATCTTGCCCTTGGGTGGCAGGGCCCGCCAGAAACGCCACAGGAAGGGACGCTCACACTCCTCCTGGGTGGGCTTGTCGAAGGCGTGGACCGCGATGTGGCGCGGGTCCATCCATTCGTTGAGCAGGTTCACCGTCTCGCCTCGCCCGGCACCATCGATGCCGTTGATCAGGACCACCGTGGCGAAACCCTTCTTCTCCAGCAACTCGAACTGGGCATTGAGAAGATGCGTGCGCAGATCAGGCTCGATCACCTCATAGTCCGCCTTCGACAGCCGGTGGCCCAGCTCCGCAGATTCAAACATCGCCCTCTCCCGGAAAATCACCCCACAGGGTCTGCAAGGCCGCCAGGGCCGCCAAGCCTGCAGTCTCGGTACGCAATACCCGCGGCCCAAGGGCCAGGGGCGCGCAGCCAGCACGCGTGGCCAGATCCAGCTCGCCCGACGACCACCCCCCCTCGGGTCCGACAAACACCGACACGGGCCCCGACGGCGCCGCCTTGCGGGCCAGTGCCCCATCGGCCCCCGGCGCCAGAATCAGGCGTGTGCCCTCGAACGGCAGTGACAGATAGCGGGACAGGGGCAGGATATCCTCCACCACCGGCACCCGATTGCGTCCGGATTGCTCACAGGCCGCCACGGCGATCTGCTGCCAGTGGGCCACCCGCTTGACGGCCCGATCTCCGGCAAGCTTGAGCACGGAGCGTTCTGCCGCAACCGGCTGGATCGCCATCACGCCAAGCTCCACCGCCTTCTGGACAACCCAGTCCATCTTGTCCCCGCTTGCCAGCGCCTGCACCAGCGTGATTGCCAGGGACGACTCCCGCTCAATGGGCAGACGCGGCCCGAGACGCGCCGCAGGCTGCTTACCGAGGGCGGTCAGGGTGGCGGAAAACTCGCCCCCCTGACCGTCGAACAAGACCACCGCATCCCCCACGACAAGACGCAGGACGCGCTCAGCATGGTGCGCCACCGGCGCAGGCAGTGGGATTTCACAATCGGGCACGAGCCCGTCAGGGCAGAAGAAGCGAGGATTCATCATGCTATTATCGCCAAAAGCACGTCTCTTAACGGGACTGAAACGCAGGCCGCACCCGCTTCCGGCGGTGCTCCCGCCCGTAGTTCAGCCCAGCCCGGGTCTGCCGTAAAAGCGGTAGCCTCCAACGCCCTAGCAGCCGATGACCAGCGCCCAGCGCCTCGAATACGCCCGCACCCTGGCAGAAATGGTCCGCAAGATGGCCCGCGAGACCATCCTGCCCCGCTATTTGCGTGCCGTGCGCGAACAGAAGGCCGACGGCAGCGTGCTGACCGAAGCCGATCTGGCATCCCAGGCCGCCCTCGTGGATTGCCTGCCCAGACTCCTCCCGGCACCGGTGCTCGGCGAAGAGATGACCGCCGAAGAACAGGGCCGGGTGTGGCATGCGGGCGTAAATGGCCTGTGGGTCATCGACCCCATCGACGGCACCACCAATTTTGCCAATGGCATCCCCTTTTTCGGCGTTGCCGTCGCCTATCTGGTCAATCACAAGACGCAGATCGGCGTTGTGTACAACCCCGTCACGGACGAAGCCTTCTATGCCGGCCGCGGCGCCGGCGCATGGCTCAACGATCTCCCGCTACCCATGCGCCAGCCGGCGACCCATCTCAAGGAGGCCGTGGCCGGCGTAGACTTCAAGCGCATCAGCCACCACCTTGGCGATGAACTTGCCGTGCGCCCGCCCTATTATTCCCAGCGCAATTTCGGTTCCAGCGCCCTCGAATGGTGCTATGTCGCCGCGGGCCGCCTCGACGTCTATCTGCATGGCGGCCAGATGCTGTGGGACTACGCCGCCGGACGGCTGATCCTGGAAGAAGCGGGTGGCAGCTACAGCACCCTGGGTGGAACGCCGCTCACCGCGGGGCCGGCCATCAAGCGCTCGGTCATTGCAGCCGCCAGTCCCGGGCTCTTCGAGCAATGGCGAACCTGGCTTCACGCCCACTCCTGAGAGCCTACCGATCCCCCAGCGGCGCGTTTATTGCTATCACCAACCCAGGCCCCGGCTCCCGCGACGGAGTGCTTTTGGACCAGGCCATTCCACGTGCCCTGCTCCAAAACTACTCACCTTCGGGAAGCGGACATGTCCATGAAGCACCCCATCATCGTGGTCACCGGCTCTTCAGGGGCCGGCACCACCACGGTGAAGCATACTTTTGAAGGCATCTTCTGGCGCGAGAAGGTCAACGCGGCCATCATCGAAGGCGACAGCTTCCACCGCTATACCCGCGAAGAAATCCGCCGCCTGATCATGGAAGCCGAGAGCAAAGGCCAGCGGGGCATCAGCCACTTCGGCCCGGAAGCGAACCTGCTCGAAGATCTGGAGCAGCTATTCCGCACCTACGGGGAGTCGGGCTGCGGCAAGCGCCGCTACTACCTGCACAACGCCGAGGAAGCGGCCCGACGGGGCCTGCGACAGGGCGACTTCGCCCCCTGGGAAGACCTGCCCCCGGACACCGACTGTCTCTTCTATGAAGGCCTGCACGGCGCGGTCATCACCGACAAGGTCAACACCTGCCGTCACGCCGACCTTCTGATCGGCGTCGTCCCCATCACCAACCTGGAGTGGATCCAGAAGATCCACCGGGACACACGAACGCGCGGCTATTCCCTCGAGGCCGTTCAGGAAACCATTTTGCGGCGCATGCACGACTACGTGCATTACATCGTGCCCCAGTTCTCCCACACCCACATCAACTTCCAGCGGGTGCCCATGGTGGACACCTCCAACCCCTTCATCGCCCGGGACATCCCTACGGCCGACGAATCCATGGTGATCATCCGCTTCCGGGATCCCCGGGGGGTGGACTTCCCCTACCTGCTGCGCATGATCCACGACAGCTTCATGAGCCGTGCCAACACCATTGTGGTGCCGGGGGGCAAACTTGACCTGGCCATGCAGTTGATCCTCACGCCACTGATCTGGAAGCTCATGGAACGCCGCCGCCAGTGGGTGTGATGGACGCTCAGCGGGCCGCGGCGATGTCCTTGCCCACATCGGTCTTCATGTCGTCCCGGAATTCGCCTTCCCAGCCCTCTCCGCTGGCCCAGAAGAAACGCCCCAGGCCATGCTTCTTGCCCAGCACCCAGGCGCCCTCATAACGGTTGCCGTTCTTCCAGGCGTAAGTGCCCTGGCCATGAAAGAGCCCCCGGGAGAACTCACCGGAGTAGCGATCACCCGAAGCAAACACCAGGGTACCGCGCCCGACGGGCTCCCCATCCTGCACGGCGCCCTCATAGCGGTTGCCACCCGGAAACTGGATGACTCCGTAGCCCGTAGCCCGGTCATCCACCCAGTCCCCCTCGTACCACTGGCCACTGGCCCAACTGAAACGGCCCTTGCCCTGGCGCCGCCCCTTCACCAGCGTGCCGGTAAAGCGCTCGCCATTGGCCCACTCCACCGTCCCCGTGCCGCTGACCTCGCCGCTCGCTGACACGATGGCAAAGGCACCACGATACGTCGTGTCACCCGCGACCAGCACCCCGTCGGCCGCCGGAGCCGGCCTCGCATCGGGGGGCGTGCTCTCCACCGACCGGGGGGCGTCCGCCTGCACCTTCGGCGCCGTCGGGCCGGGCGTCACCGGCACTGTGGCAGTACGGGCAGCCCCCGCCAGCGCGCCGCCAGCCACCGTCGCAACAGCCACGGCCGGTGGCGCAGTCACCACCGGCCCCGGGGGTGGCACCTTTTTGCTGCCATACATCGCCATCGCCTGGGCGGGCAGCGGCGCGCCTCGCTCCCGGGCCAGGGCCTCGGCATTCGTGCGGGCAAGGGTCTGCGGGCTTCCCCGACAGGCTGCGGCGGCATCCCGCCAGCCCACCTCGGCCCGGATGGATAGCTGGTCCCGCTCGCCCGCCGTGAGGCTGGCGCCATTGGTCTTCAGGCGCTGGGCCTGATCGGTGGCGGCATCCCACAGGGGGCCGCAGTGTTCGGCATTGTGGGCATCCACGTGGGTCTGCTCGGCCTTGCGCTGGGCCTGCTGCTGGCGCGTGCCGGAGCACTTGTCGGCCGCCCCCTCCCAGGCCATGGCAGCCTTGTCGTAAAGCATCGCCGCGTCGTCCCAGCGCTTGTCCTTCCAGGCCCCCCGGGCATAGTCCACCAGCGCTCCGGCGCTCTTCCAGGCGGCATCGCAGGCCGGTCCCGCACTGAGCAGCTCCGCATTGGCCGCCCGCACCCGGACGGTGGACGCGAGGCTTCTCTCCGCTTTCTCCCGGTGGGGTGACTGGCACACCCCCACCGCGTCGCGCCACACGCCTTCGGCTTCGCCGAGGAGACGCTCCACCTCCGCCGGATCACCCTTGTCGTTGCGCGCAGCCGTTGCCCGCAGGTCCAGGTCGAGCGCCTTGTCGAGACGTGGCAGACATTCGGTCTGATGGGACGCGGCGCTCTCGGCCAGCTTGAGCTCCGCGGTCGCCCGATCCCCCTGACGATTGGCCTGGATCGCCACAGACGGGCAACCCGCAGCCACCTTGAGAAAGGCACTTCCGGCCTCGCGCAGCACCGGCACCGCATCCCTCCAGCGCCGCGCCGCCGACGCATGCAGGCCGCGCTCGAGGAGCACCTCGGCCTCCTGCAGCAGCACCGGACACTCGGCCACCGGCGGCGCCGAAGACTCCGTCGGCATGGCCGCCGCGGCCTCCGGCGGCTGCGCCCCGGCGGAACTCGCGACGGCCGACAGGCACAGAACAGCAAGGGCGAACACTCTGGTTTTCATCATCACTCGGCCCCCGACTCCAGGGGCATCCTCAGCATTGCATCGATCAAACCGCCTTCGCCCGGCCCGGACGCCAGCAGCATGTCATCACTTTCGGCCTTCATGGCATGCTGGCCGGCATCGTCCGAGGCGCTGGGCAAGTCGGTCAGCTTGAGGGCAAACACCTCCAGCGACGCCCCCTTCAGCACGGCCGCCAGCATCTCCTCGCGCTGGGTCTGGCGAGCCAGCGCCGCGAAACTCTTCAGGCGTTCCTCGTCGAGCACGAAGGCATTGTTAACCAAGCCCCGGTCCAGCAACTTCTGGTGCAGGGTCGCGCCCGCCATCGGGTCGCCCCCCACGGCCACAATGCGGTCGTAGGCCCAGCGATCGGCGTAATCAAATACCGTGGTCGCCACCCATGACAGGCTCGACACCGACAGGCCCACACGCATCATGAAGGTGTCGCGCAGCACATTGCCGGCCTGCAGCGCCACCGCCTTGCCCACCTCCTCCCCCACCCGCTGGACGTACTCGCGGCTGGCCTGCTCGGCCAGACTGCGGGCCGCCTCCTGGAGGGCCTGCTTGGCCGCCGCCTCACCGGCCGACTTGGCCGCCGCCGTCGCTGCCGCCTGGGCAGCCTGATTGGCCGCAACCTTGGCCGCCTGCGCCGCCGCGTTGACGCCCACCGCCAGGGACGCGATGTCGAACAGGGTGGAGACGATTTCCTTGCTGTAGTGGTAGGTCTTCATCCGGGCCCCGCCCTCCTCCGACAGGCCCTGGGTCCACAGGACCATCCAGAGGGCTTCGTCAGCGCTGATCTGGGGCACGAAGAGCTCCAGCGGGTGAATGCTCATCAGCCAGTGGAAATCCTGATAGCCCGGCGTCAGGGGAGGCGCCAGCCGGGTATAGCCGCGACACACCTCGAAGGGCTTGACCGTCACCGTCCGCCCCGCCGCCGTCCTGACCGGAAAAGGCTCCCCGTCGTCGCGCAACTCGGCGAGTTCGAGGAGCATCTTGTTGGCGTCATCCTTGCGGTACCCCTTGAGCTCCACCAGCCTGTCGCCGATCTGCAGGCCGCTATCCTGGGCCGCGGCGATCACGGTGAGGCGCTCATCCACCTGCAGAGCCCTTACCCAGGCCACCCGGTCATCGGCCGGCCAATCGTAGCTGGTGGCCACGCTGAAGGGCAGTTCCCACTGGCGGCTGCAACCGGGATCCTTCAGGGCCGCGGAGCGGACAATGGCCGGACGCAGCGCCCGCTCCCCGTGGCCCATCAGGCGCAGGTTCGCAAGCAGCGTTTCGTTGACCTTGCGACCATCGTCAACCGTGTACTTCATCGAGCTGCAAGCACTGAGCAACAGGGTCGCAAGCGGCACAAGGAAAGCAGCCAGTCGGGGAAGCACGAGTCGTGACACGGGGATCTGAAAGAAAATGTAAGGAAACGGGGCCGATCACGATTATGCCGGAGTTCGGACGCCCCCGGCCCCGTACCGCGACACCCCGACAAATCCCCCGCCAAGACTACCCAAGTACAGGTAAATCAACGATAATTGCGGTCTTTGCGCGCCGTTCCCCCGGCCCAAGGTTCTTCGATGTCTTCTTCGCGTAACGTCAAGCCGCCCGTCTTCAACTCCCTGACCGGCGCGATTCGCGCGCTGGCCATGGATGCCGTCCAGAAGGCCAATTCCGGTCACCCCGGCGCCCCCATGGGCATGGCCGAGATCGCCGAAGTGCTGTGGCGCCGCCACCTGCGCCACAATCCGGCCAACCCCCACTGGGCCGACCGCGACCGCTTCGTCCAGTCCAACGGCCACGGCTCGATGCTGATCTACAGCCTGCTGCACCTCACCGGCTACGATCTGTCCATCGACGACCTGAAGAACTTCCGCCAGCTCCACAGCAAGACCCCGGGCCACCCCGAGGTCGGCTACACCCCCGGCGTCGAGACCACCACCGGCCCCCTGGGCCAGGGCATCACCAACGCCGTGGGCATGGCCCTCGCCGAGAAGATCCTCGCCGACAGCTTCAACCGTCCCGGCCACACCATCGTGGATCACCACACCTACGTCTTCCTGGGTGACGGTTGCCTGATGGAAGGCATCTCCCACGAAGCCTGCTCCCTGGCCGGCACCTGGGGCCTGGGCAAGCTGATTGCCTTCTACGACGACAACAACATCTCCATCGACGGCCACGTGGACGGCTGGTTCACCGACGACACGCCGATGCGCTTTGAAGCCTACGGCTGGCATGTGGTGCGCGACGTGCAGGGCCACGACCCGGTGGAGATCGAAGCCGCCCTGAAGGCTGCCCAGGCCGAGACCGGCAAGCCCTCGCTGATCTGCTGCAAGACCCTCATCGGCGCCGGCTCCCCCAACAAGCAGGACAGCCACGACGTCCACGGCGCCCCGCTGGGCGCTGCCGAGATCGAAGCCACTCGCGCCCACATCGGCTGGCCTCATCCGGCCTTCGAGATTCCGGCCGACGTCTACGCCGCCTGGGACGCCAGGGCCAAGGGTGCCGCCGCCGAGGCGGAGTGGAACACCCGCTTCGCCGCCTACGCCGCCGAGTTCCCCGACCTGGCCACCGAGTTCACCCGCCGCATGGCCGGCGACCTGCCCGCCGACTGGGCTGCCCACGTCGAAGCCGTGCTCGCCAAGGTCACCGAAAAGGGCGAGACCATCGCCACCCGCAAGGCCAGCCAGAACAGCATCGAAGCCTTCGCGCCCGGGCTGCCCGAACTCCTCGGCGGCTCCGCCGACCTGGCCGGCTCCAACCTGACCCTGTGGTCCGGTGCCAAGGGCGTCAGCAGAACCACCGGCGGCAACTACGTCTATTACGGCGTACGCGAGTTCGGCATGGCGGCCATCGCCAATGGCATCGCCCTGCACGGCGGCCTGATCCCCTACACCGCCACCTTCCTGATGTTCAGCGAATACGCCCGCAATGCCCTGCGCATGGCGGCGCTGATGAAGGTGCGCCAGATCTTCGTGTTCACCCACGACTCCATCGGCCTCGGTGAAGACGGCCCGACCCACCAGCCGGTGGAGCAGATCGCTTCCCTGCGCCTGATCCCCAACATGGACGTGTGGCGCCCCTGTGACACCACCGAATCCGCCGTGGCCTGGGCCGCTGCCATCGAACGCAGGGAAGGCCCGTCCTCACTGGCCTTCTCCCGTCAGAACCTGCCCTTCCAGGTCCGCAGCGCCGACCAGGTGGCGGAAATCCGCCGTGGCGGCTACATCCTTTCCGAAGCCGGTACTCCTCCACAGACGGGGAAGGCACAAGCCGTTATCATCGCGACCGGTTCCGAAGTGGCCCTGGCCATGACGGCCCAGAAGCAGCTCGCCGAAGAAGGCATTGCGGTACGGGTGGTATCCATGCCCAGCACCAATGTCTTCGATCGCCAGGACGCAGCCTACCGCAGCGCCGTACTGCCTGCCGGCCTGCCCCGGGTGGCCGTGGAGGCCGGCGTCACCGATGGCTGGTACAAGTATGTCGGCCTTGAAGGTGCCGTCATCGGCGTGGATCGCTTCGGCGAATCCGCCCCGGCGGGCGAACTGTTCAAGTACTTCGGCATCACCAGCGATGCCGTCGTCGCTGCCGTGAAGAAGGTTCTCGCCTGAAGCGGCGACGGATCCGACAGGACAACAGGGCCGGCACCCCGTGGGTGCCGCAAGCAACGTGATATTGGTTTCGTGTATCTGAACTAGGGAGAAGAATCGATGAGCATCAAGGTCGCCATCAATGGTTTCGGTCGTATCGGTCGCTGCACGCTTCGCGCCATCTACGAGCAGGGTCTGCAGAACGAGTTTGAAGTGGTCGCCATCAACGCCTCCGGCGATCTGGCCACCAACGCCCACCTGCTGAAGTACGACACCACCCATGGCCGCTTCGCCACCTCCGTGGAGACCGAAGGCGAAGACACCATCATCATCGACGGCAAGAAGATCCCCTTCTACTCCACCAAGGATCCCAAGGGCGTCAACTGGGGCAGCCACGGCGTGGACGTGCTGCTGGAATGCACCGGCGCCTACACCACCAAGGCCAAGGCCCAGGCGCTGCTCGACCAGGGCGCGAGGCGCGTGCTGATCTCCGCCCCCGGCGGTGACGACGTGGACACCACCATCGTCATGGGCGTCAACGAAGAAGCCCTGAAGGCCGGCATGACCGTTGTCTCCAACGCCTCCTGCACCACCAACTGCCTGGCCCCGGTCGCCAAGATCCTGGCCGACAGCGTCGGCATCAAGCAGGGCCTGATGACCACCATCCACGCCTACACCAACGACCAGGTGACCGTGGACGTGCGCCACAAGGATCTGCGCCGTGCCCGCGCCGCCGCCGCCAACATCATCCCCACCAAGACCGGTGCCGCCAAGGCAGTGGGTCTGGTGCTGCCCCAGCTGGTCGGCAAGGTGGACGGCTTCGCCCTGCGCGTGCCCACCATCAACGTCTCCCTGGTGGACCTGACCTTCACCGCCGACCGCGCCACCACCAAGGAAGAAATCAACGCGCTGATGACCGCTGCCGCCAACGGCCCCCTGAAGGGCATCCTGGCAGTGAACAACGAGCCGCTGGTTTCCTCCGACTTCAACCACACCACCGTCTCCTCCACCTTCGACGCCACGCAGACCCGCGTGATCAAGGGTGAAGATGGCTCCGTGCTGGTCAAGGTGCTGGCCTGGTACGACAACGAATGGGGCTACTCCTGCCGCATGCTCGACGCGGCCCGCGCCTTCGTGAACGCCAAGTAATCCTGCTGTTTCGACGCCCCGCCCCGTGCGGGGCGTTTTTCATTCCAGAGCCTCGAAGAACATCATCATGCAAGTCAAGAAACTCACCGATCTCGACGTCAAGGGCAAGAAGGTCTTCATCCGCGCCGACCTCAACGTTCCCCAGGACGACGCCGGCAACATCACCGAAGACACCCGCATCCGCGCCTCCATCCCGTCCATCAAGTACGCCCTCGAAGGCGGTGCGGCGGTCATGGTCACTTCCCACCTGGGTCGCCCCACCGAGGGCGAACTGAAGGCTGACGACACCCTGGCCCCCGTGGCGGTGCGCCTGGGCCAGATGCTCGGCAAGCCGGTGCGCCTGATTCAGAACTGGGTGGACGGCGGCTTCGAGGTCGCCCCGGGCGAAGTCGTGCTGCTGGAGAACTGCCGCTGCAACAAGGGCGAGAAGAAGGACAACGAAGAGCTCGCACGCAAGATGGCCGCCCTGTGCGACATCTATGTCAACGACGCCTTCGGCACCGCCCACCGGGCCGAAGCCACCACCCACGGCATCGCCCGCTTTGCCCCCGTGGCCTGCGCCGGCATCCTGATGGGCGCCGAAATCGACGCCCTGGGCAAGGCCCTGCATGCACCGAAGCGGCCCCTGGTGGCCATCGTCGGTGGCTCCAAAGTGTCCTCCAAGCTGACCATCCTCAAGTCCCTGGCCGACAAGGTGGACCAGCTGATCGTCGGGGGCGGCATCGCCAACACCTTCCTGCTGGCCTCCGGCAAGCGCATCGGTGACTCCCTGGCCGAGCCCGATCTGGTCAAGGAAGCCCACGCCATCATGGACATCATGAAAGCACGCGGCGCCGAAGTGCCCCTGCCTGTCGATGTGGTAGTGGCCGACGAAGTGTCCGCCCTGGCCCGTGCCAACAAGATCTCCGTCGACGACGTAGCCGCCCACGACCGCATCCTCGACGTGGGCCCGAAGACCGCGGCCAAGCTCTCCGAGATCATCGCCAACGCCGGCACCATCGTCTGGAACGGCCCGGTCGGGGTGTTCGAACTGCCCCAGTTTGCCGGTGGCACCAAAATGATGGCCTCGGCCATCGCCCACTCCGAAGCCTTTTCCATCGCGGGCGGCGGCGACACTCTGGCGGCCATCGCCAAGTTCCACATCGCCGACGATGTGGGCTACATCTCCACCGGTGGTGGTGCCTTCCTGGAATTCCTCGAAGGCAAGACCCTGCCAGCCATCGCTGCGCTCGAGGAACGCTTCAAGGACTGATCGCCAGGCTTCTTCGCAGGCTCCACCCCCTCGATGCACCCCCGGAATGCGGCCTTTGGGCCGCATTCCCTATTTTGGGCAGAAAAATCTCCGGTTCTCGGGCCCCGGGCCGTTATCCTGCCTATCTGGCATACTGCAGCAAACGCCCCAAACCCCATGCCCATCCCGGTCAGCGCCCTCATCGGCTCGCCCCGCCGCCTCATGACAGCCATCGTGCTGTTCGTGGTGCTCGACCTGGCTATCCTGGTGATCAATCTGTGGATTGCCGAGCAGGTCGCCCGGGACGCAGTGGCGATCAATCTCGCCGGCCGCCAGCGCATGCTGTCCCAGCAGACCACCAAGGCCCTCCTCCTCACCACCCGGCCGACTCAAGGCGAAGACGTACTCAGATCACGCCAGGAAACGGATGACGCGTTCGGCCTTTTTGAACAGACCATCAAGGCCTTTGCCGAAGGAGGAGAAGCTCGCGGCAGCGACGGCACCGTGGCCTATCTACAAGCGGTGCAGGGGGAAAGCGCCCATATTGTCGCCACCGCCCGAGATCTGATCGCGCCGCTATCCGCACTGCTCGCGGCCACCCGGGACGCTCCCGATTCCGACCGGGGCCCGGCGGCCGCATACATGGTCAGTCACAACCAGGAGATCCTGGCCCTGATGAACCGCCTGACCACGGCGCTCGAACACGACTCGGTGCGCCGCACGCGCGATCTCCGCCTCATCCAGACCGGCGCCTTCGCCCTCGCGATGGTGAACTTCCTGCTGATCGTATTTGGCATGCTGCGCCGCCACCGCAGCATGGAAGAAGACAGCCAGCGCTGGCGGGCCATGGCCCGCCACGACCCCCTCACGGGGATAGCCAATCGCAAGGCCTTTGACGAGGCGGTGGGAGCCCAGCTGAGCCGAGCCCGGATTGATGCCCAGCCAGGCGCCCTGCTGATGCTCGATCTGGACGGCTTCAAGGGGATCAATGATCGTTTCGGGCACGCCGCCGGAGACACCATTCTCCGCGCCGTTGCCAGCCGCCTTGAGGCAGCCGCCCGCGCCACCGATGTTGTCGCCCGACTGGGTGGCGACGAATTCGCGATCCTGTGCCCCCTGCTGCATGGCAAGGACGACGTGGATCAGCTATGCGAACGGCTTGTCACCCACGTGCTCGACCTTCCCCGCGACAACATTCCCGGCTGCCGTCTCGGCATCAGCATCGGCGTGGCCCTCTACCCCGAGGACGGCTACAACCCGGCCCATCTGCAGCTCCTGGCCGACCGGGCCATGTACGCAGCAAAACGCAGCGGCGGCAACCGCTGGCAGATTGCCTGAGTAATATAGAAGAGTAGACGCCGTCACATCACCAGGATGGCCCCCAGGGGCCGCTTGCGCCCCGGCAGCAGCGATCAGATCTGCTGCTCCCGACGGATCTTCCACTCGCCACCATCGCGAACCCATTCGAGCTGCTTGCGGGCCGCATCACTGTAGTTGCCGGACTGATAGCGCTGCTCGAAGATCACGGATACGACCTCACCTTCAGCCTTGATGCTGGGCGCGCCGACCTGGACCTTGATCTCACCCTTCTTGTCGAGCTTGCTGCGGCGATCCGCCTCCCAGGCACTACGGGCACGCTTATCGGCCGGCACGAAGCTGCTGGCGTAGAACGCCAGGTAGCGACTTGCATCCTTCGACTCCCAGGCCAGACGCCAGGCCTCCAGACGCGAGGCGACCAGACGGACCGCATCCTCGCCCGCCGCCACGGGCTTGGTGACGGTGGTTTGCTGCACCACCGGCGCGGCAGTGGTCGACGGCGCGGCAACCGGTACGACTTTGGCCGGCGCCACAGCCGCAGCCATGGCCGCCACCGTGGCCGTCCCTGCCTCACTCAGATGCTGGCGGAACTCTGCGTTGCCGGGCTCCAGGGAGAGCGCGCGCTCAAAAGCCTGCCGCGCTCCCGCTGCATCGCCCCGGGCCTGCAGGACCAGGCCGAGGGTGTCGAAATAGGTTCCGCGCCCCGGCTCCTTGTCCACTACCCGGCGGGCCAGGCTGAGGGCCTCGTCCAGCCCTGATCTCTGGGTGGCGAGCAAAACCGCCAGATTGTTGGCCACCCGGATGTTGTCGGGCTCCAGGCGGAGGGCCTCCCGATACGCCTTCTCCGCCTCGCCATTGCGCTTCAGGCGCTGCAGCGTCTGGGCCACGAGGGCGTGGGGCAAAGCACTGGACGGCGCCATCGGAACAGCACGACGATAAGCCTCGAGGGCCTGCTCAGTGCGACCAAGCGCCTGCAGGGCATCACCCCGCGACATCATTGCCGGGGCAAAGTCCTTGCGCTGGGCCAAGGCCTTGTCCAGCAATTCAAGGGCTCTGTCAGGCTGCCCCTGCTTGAGCAATACAAGGGCCCGGGCGTGCAACACACGGGCATTGCCGGGCTCCCGACGCAGGGCGTCATCAAGCACCCGGCCGGCCTCATCGACCCGTCCGTCCAAGGACAGGGCGACACCGAGCTGATAGTGGGCATCGATCAGGTCGGGGCGCTGCCGCACGACATCACGTAACAGGCTGACCGCCTGTCCGGGCTTCTTGAGGAACTCGGCATACAAGGTCGCCAGATCAAGCTTGAGCTGAACCTCGTCCGGACGGCTGCCGATGGCGGCCTTGTAGCTCTCTTCCGCGGCAGCCGGCAGGCCCTGCTCCACCAGCAGACGGGCCTGGGCCTGAAGAACGGCCGGCTGACCGGGCGCCATCGCAACGGCGCTGGACATCCAGTCCCGCGCAAGCTTTTCCTTGCCCTGCATGTGGCTGACGGCAGCCATGCCCAGCATGGCTTCAACCGACGACGGGTTCTGGCGGTATGCCTCACTGAACGCCTTCTCGGCCTGCTCGAAATTCCTCGCACGCAGCGCCGCCCGGCCCCGCGCCAAGGCGCTGCCATCGGCGCGAGCACCACCCTCCTGGGGGATGGGCTGAGTTCCAAGCATCAGGTCGGCATTGACAAGGGGAGAAAGGGAGACAAGGCCCGCGCCCAGAACCAGGGACAGGAAAAAACGCGTTCGATGCATGAAAACCTCAGACGATAAAGCGCTGCAGCGCGAACCAAAGAACGCTGGCAGGCCTGCGCCACGCCATGGAAATCGGTCACGAAACAACGTACGGGGACTGCCATTTTACAGGGATAAGCCTATCCGCTGCGCTGGACGGTCCCTTGTCGGGCTGAATGCGCAAAAAGCGGAAAAGGGCATCCCCTCTTCCGCTTCCCGCAGCGTGCCTTGCCCGACGGACACCCTGGACGGGTGTCTCTCCGGACTATCAGGCCTTGCGACGACGAACGGCGGCCATACCGGCCAGCCCCAATGCGCCCAGCAGCATGGAGGTCGGTTCCGGAACGGTGGTGCCCGGGGTCGCCTGGATCAAGTCCTGGCTGTTGCCGTTGAGCCAGGTGGTCAGCTTGTAGTTTCCGGTGCCCGGGGCACCCAGGGTGATGTTGTCGAGGAAGGTCTCGGCAACGATCAGGGCCAGGTCTTCTTCAATGCTGCCAGTGTCACCAGCCCAGTTCCGATAGGTGCCGGAGGTGAGGCTCTTGTCATCCAGGGTTTCCCACAGGGCGATCTGGAAGCCTGCCAGCTGGGAGGCGTCGCTGAAATCGAGGCTTGAGTAACTCTGGTTGAAAAGGGTCTGCAGATCGGCATTGGCCGTGCTGCCGGCGGTAAAGACGAGACCCGGGGGCGTCAGGGCATTCACATTCACGCCTTGCAGCAGCTCGAAACAGAAGGCCAGGAAGCTGGTGCCGGTGGTGAGGTTGTCGACATTGAAAACGCCGGCAACAACATCATCCTGCGTACCGCTGACGTTAACCGTGAAGGCCAGGGAGTTGATGTCCTGCTCAATCACCAGGGAGTCAGCCTGGGCGGAAGCGCTGGCGAAAAGGCCGACGGCGGCGAGGGCCAGGGCCGACTTCTTGAAGATGTTGCTGTAAGTCATTGATATTTCTCCTACGTTAAAAAAGTGACTGGCTATCCGGATGGATCCTGAAGGCCCGGCCGGGACGCGCCCGGCCGGGCGGGGTCATGCTCAGGCTGCCATCAGGGCAAGTTGCTGCTCGTCATACAGGTTGGCCAGCTGGCTCATGGCGCTCACGGCACCGTCGCTCACGCATTCGATGACCGTGGCACTGGTGGCGGTCACTTCGACCGTGATCACCGTCGAGCCCAGGGCTTCGTCGAGGCTGCGGTCGTCGCCCAGAAGGGCGGACAAGCTCGGCAGCTCGATGCCGGCGGCCTCGGCGTCGGCCACGGAGACGTTGAAATACACGTCGGCCATGTCGATGCTGCTGCCATCGGCGAGGGTTGCACTGGAACGCTCGAGGTGCAGGTTGCCCTGCTCATCGATGGCCGGCAGTTCGACGAAGTCCACCGTCAGGCTGGCCACGCCGGCCTCGGACAGGCTGCGCAGTTCGCCGTCGTCGGTCTGGTGGTTGCCATTCAGATCCTGCCAGACGCGCAGATCGCCGAATGCGGCATCCTTGGCATCGACGAAACCGTCGCCATTGCTGTCGAAGGATTCCAGCTTGGCAAAGCCGTCGCCCTTGCTGTAACCGCCGAACAATTCGGCCACGCTGGTGACCTTGCCATCACCGTCGATATCGACGGCCAGGAAGGCGTCCCCGGAGGAGATCCAGCCGCTGTCAATACCGGCACCGGTACCCAGCAGGTCGAACTTGCCACCCGAATCTTCCCGGGCGATGGTCTGGATGCCGTTGCCATCCAGGTCAAGGACAATCGGAGTGACGCCCGCATCCCACGTCATGTCAGCCTCACCGGACACCAGGTTGGTGTAAGCCGTGTAGGCGACGCTGGTGTAGGTTGCGGCAACACCGTCGGAATCCACACTGTCGTTGGTACCGATGTTGGGATCAGCCCAGCTCCAGTACCTGACCGAGGCGCCATCCGAGGTATGGATGCCACTGGTCTTGTCGAAGGCGATGCGGTAGGTGCCCGGATCCAGGTTGGTGAACTTGTAGTTGCCGTTCACATCGGTGTAGGTCGTCGCAATGGTGGTGCCTGACGCGTTCTGCAGCATCACCTTGACGTTCTTCACCACGCCTTCGCCCGCATCCTGGACATCGTCGTGATCCCAATCGGCCCAGACCTTGTCCCCGATGCTGGCCTTGCGATACAGGCCGGCATCCAGTTTGAGCAGGGACTGACCAGCGGCCAGGGAGAAGATGCCGGAGTAGCCCGTCGAATTGACCGCGCTGTCGGTGCCGTTCCAGCCCGCCTGATCCTGCTTGGTGTAGTAGTAGCCGGTCGGGGCCACCACCTGCACCTTGTAACTACCGGCATTGACGTTGCTGAACAGGTAGTTGCCGTTCGTGTCCGTCACCGTCGTTGCCACCACGGTGCCGGCGGAGTTGAGCAGCTTCACGGTCACGCCCTTGACACCGGCCTCACCGGCATCCTGGATGCCGTTGTAGTTCATGTCTTCCCACACCCGGTCGCCAACGCTGGCGGTGGTGGGCAGGCAGTAGATACCCGCATCCAGGGAAACGTCGTTCTCACCGGCCACCAGGGTGGTGAGGGCCGACTTGCCGGTGGTGGTATCCACATCGGAATCCACCGCATCGTTGGTGCCCTGATCCTTGGCCGAGAAGGCGTAGCCGGTGGGGGCCACGACCTGCACAGCGTAGTCACCGGGGTTCAGGTTGCTGAACTTGTAGTTGCCGCTGGCATCGGTGGTGGTGGTAGCCACCACGTTGCCATTGGCGTCGAGCAGCTTGACGGTAACGCCACTGGCGCCCGCTTCGCCGGCATCCTGAATGCCATCCTTGTCGGTATCGCACCACACCTTGTCGCCGAGGGATGCACGGGCCTTGTAGAAGCCGGCATCGACGGTGAGGTTGTTGCTGCCGCCGGTCAGGGTGTAGAGACCGGAGATGCCGCTGGCGTCGATGTCGCTGTCGGTGGCATCGGTCGCCACGGCGGCGTCCTTGGTGGTGATGACGTAGCCGGTCGGCGTGACCACCTGAACCTTGTAGCTGCCTGCCGGCAGGCCGCTGAACAGGTAGTTTCCGCTGGCGTCGGTGGTGGTGGTGGTCAGCACCGTACCGGCGCTGTTGAGCAGCTTCACGGTGACCCCGGCGATGCCGGCTTCACCCGCGTCTTGACGGCCGTTGGCATTGGCGTCTTCCCACACCTTGTCACCGATGCTGACATCGGTGGCGCAGAAGGCCGACGGCGTGCTCACGACCAGGTTCTGGATCTTGAAGTAATCCTCCGGAGACGTATCCGTCGTGTCTGCAGCCACGATCAGGACGTTACCCACGTATCCGGCGGCGTTCAGATCCGCCCAGCGGGCGCTGGTCAGGTCGGTCAGGTTGACCTCGGTAAAGCCCATGCTCGACAGCACGGCATCGGACAGGGTGATATGGCTGTCAAACGCACCATTCACCGTACCGATCCACACCTTCATGTCGCTGTCACCCACCACATAGCCCAGGTAGGTCTTGTCGACCACCACGGCCTGGGAGAACTCGAACAGGACGTAGTTGTCCCGGCCCACGTTATCCACGGTGTGAGTGTTGCTGGAACCCGTACCTTCCGAGCTGTCGGTCACGCCCAGACCGCCGCCGTAGGCGCCAAGGTAGGCCGTGCTCCACGCGCCGGTGCTCTTGTCACGGCTGAAAGCGCTGGCATTCACCGAGACGCCGTTGTTGGAGAAGCACAGGATGTTCCCATCCGTGCCGTCCGTGGCCATGTTGCCGTTGAAGTCGAAGGTGGCGGTCACCACCTTGGCAGCCAGGCCGGCGTCCCAGGTCGTGTCGTTCTCACCCGACTCCAACACGGTGGTCACGGTCTTGCCAGTGGTCTGGTCCGCATCGGAATCCAAGGCATCGTTGGCGCCCTGGTCCTTGGCGGTGATGGCGTAGCCCGTGGGCGCCACGACCTGCACCGAGTAGCTGCCCGGCACCAGATCCTTGAACAGGTAGTTGCCATTGGCGTCGGTCATGGTGGTGGCCACCACGGTGCCGGCGCTGTCCAGCAGCTTCACGGTCACACCGACAACGCCAGCTTCGCTGGCATCCTGGATGCCGTCGTTGTCGCAATCAGCCCAAACCTTGTCGCCGATGGAAGCCTTCTGGTACAGGCCCGCATCCCAGGACAGATCCGCTTCACCGGTGGCCAGCGTGGTGACGATGGTCTTGCCGGTGGTCGGGTCGAAGTCGCTGTCGGTGGCGTCGTTGCCGCCCTGATCCTTGGCGCTCAGGAAGTAGCCGGTGGGGGCCACGATCTGGGCGGAGTAATCACCCGGGGTCAGGTTGTCGAACAGGTAGTTGCCGTTGGCGTCGGTCGTGGTGGTGGCCACCACGGCGCCGGCGCTGTTCAGCAGCTTGACGGTGACGCCGGCAATGCCGGCTTCACCCGCGTCCTGCACGCCATTGGCGTTCTTGTCCAGCCACACCTTGTCGCCGTAGGAAGCGGTGGCCTGGGTCAGGCCGGCATCCACGGAGCTGTCGGTTTCACCGGACTCGAGGTTGATGACGCCGGACTTGCCGGTGCTATCCACATCGCTGTCGGTGGTGTCGTTGCCGCCCAGGTCCTTGCCGGTGAAGCTCGTACCAGCCGGCGCCACGACCTGAACCGAGTAGTTGCCCGGCACCAGATCCTTGAACAGGTAGTTGCCGTTGGCGTCGGTGGTTGCGGTGGAAACGACGTTGCCGTTGCTGTCGAGCAGCTTCACGGTGACACCGGAGACACCGGCTTCGCCCGTGTCCTGAACACCGTTCTTGTTGGTGTCCAGCCACACCTTGTCGCCGAGGGCAGCCTTCTGATACAGACCGGCATCCCAGGTCGGATCGGTTTCACCGGCGCTGAGGGTGGTGTTGATGGTCTTGCCGGTGGTCGGATCGATGTCGCTGTCGGTGGTGTCGTTGCCGCCCTGGTCCTTCGGGCTGACAAAGTAGCCCGTCGGTGCGGCGACCTGTACAGCATAGTCACCCGGGGTCAGGTTGCTGAACTGGTAGTTGCCGTTGGCATCGGTCGTGGAGGTGCCCACCACGGTACCGGTGCTGTCGAGCAGCTTGACGGTGACACCGGCAATACCGGCTTCACCGGCGTCCTGCACGCCGTTGGCATTCTTGTCCAGCCACACCTTGTCGCCGATGGCGGCGGTGCGCTCGTCAACGAAGTCGTTGCCGGTGCTGGAGGTACCCGCAGGCAGCGTCACGGTGATGCTGTTCGGGTTGCCACCATCAATGTCGGAAACGTCCAGGTAACCCGGCTTGTTGGTTTCGACGACGGTGTAGGTGCCGGCCGGCACGTTGTTGAACGTGTAGTTGCCGTTGGCATCGGTCGTGGTGGTCTGCACCACGGTGCCGGTGCTGTCCTTGAGCTGAACGGTCACGCCAGCGATCGGGGTGTCGCCGCTGTTGTTGTTGTCCAGGTCTTCACGCACGGTACCGGAGATGGAACCGGGGTTGGCCACGATGCCGGCGTCCCAGGTCTTGTCCGATTCGCCCGAATCCAGAACGGTCTGGATGGTCTTGCCGGTGCTGGTGTCGGCATCGCTGTCCGCAGCGTCCGAACCCACATCCTTCGAGGTGAACACGTAGCCGGTGGGCAGCGTGGTCTTGTCGAACTGCACGCTGTAGGTGCCCGGCTTCAGGCTGGTGAAGAGGTAGTTGCCGCTGGCGTCGGTGGTCTGGGTGGTGACCACGTTGCCCGCTGCATCCAGCAGCGACACCTTGACGCCCTGCACGCCGGCTTCGCCCGCGTCCTGCACGCCGTTCTTGTTGGTGTCGTACCAGACCTTGTCGCCCAGCTCGGCCAGCTTGTACAGGCCGGCATCCACGTTCGGGTTGTTCTGACCGGACTGCAGGGTCACCGGGGCCGTCTGGCCGGCGGCGTTGATGTCGCTGTCGGTCACTTCATTGCCGCCCAGGTCCTGGCCGGTGATTTCGTAGCCGGCAGGCTTGAGCACGGCCACCGTGTAGGTGCCCGGGGTGACGGTGAAGCCGTAGTTGCCGTTGGCGTCGGTGGTCGTGCTTTGCACCACGTTGCCGCTGGTGTCCTTGAGCTGCACGGTGACGTTGGCAATGCCGGCTTCGCCGGCATCCTGAACGCCGTTGGCGTTCTTGTCTTCCCACACCCGGTCGCCCAGGGTGGCAGGACGCTCGTCAACGAAGTCGTTGCCGGTGCTCGACGTGCCTGCGGGCAGGGTCACGGTGATCACGTTGGGATCGCCACCATCCACGTCGCCCACGTCGGTGTAACCCGGCTTGTTGGTTTCGACGACGGTGTAGGTGCCGGCCGGCACGTTGTTG
>ERZ795056.316-NODE-316-length-64203-cov-13.674269_pt1 | contig 64203 bp, 58 predicted proteins | sample MGYA00375140_ERZ795056 | MGnify/ENA primary metagenome ERZ795056 (study PRJEB30185, sample SAMN05720227) | activated sludge metagenome | isolation source: Anaerobic digester | place: USA | collected 2015-03-09 ...
GCGAATCGCTGTTCCTGCCCGGGTTCTCCGATGCGGAGGGTGATCACTCGGCCCACAGTCATGAAGGGATGAACGGCAGGCGGGGATTCAATATGAATTATGGCGAACTGGTCATCTCCTCGATTGTCGATCCCTTCTTCGATCTCTTTGTCGTCTGTCATCTGGCGGAGGAGGCCTTTGAGATTGAAGAGGCCTATTTTACGACGCGGCGCATGCCTTGGGGTATGCAGCTCAAGGGCGGCAAGTTCCTCAGCCATTTTGGCCGGTTGAACAGCCAGCACACCCATCAATGGGATTTCTTCGATGCCCCACTGATCTACACCGCATTGTTCGGGGAATCGCTGTTGAATGAGAAGGGGCTGCGGATCACCTGGGTGGCACCCCTGGACACCTATCTCATGCTGGGCGGAGAGATCAGCCAGGGCCAAAATCCGGCGAGCTTTGGAAACGAAGGTTTTAGCGCTTTTGATGGCCAAATCGAGATAAAGGGCAGTGACGGCCCCAACCTGGCTGTTGCCTATGCCAAATCCTCCCTGGACATTGGCAATCTCACCATGCTGGGAGGACTCTCCTGTGCCCTGGGCAAAAGCCGACTAAACCAGGGAATCGATGAAGGGGAACCCTTGACCCGGGCCCGTTACGGCGCAACGACGATCGCAGCGGCCGATGTGACCCTTAAATATCTCTTCGACTCCATCCGCTATATCGCCCTGCAGGCGGAGTATCTGCACCGGAAAAGCGAAGGCGATGGCTATTTCATAGAGCCCTTGAGCGCGCGATTATTTCTCGCCGCTCCCTATAGGCAGCGGCAGGGAGGGTTTTACGCGCAAATGGTCGGCAGCCTCAACAAAAGGATACGGATCGGAGGCCGTTACGACCGCATTGCGCAAAACGAGGTCACACTGCCGGGCGTAACGACACAAGTGCCCGGCCATCTGAATCGCTATACGGCCATGGCCGAGTACAATCCGACCGAATTTTCCCGGCTGAGATTGCAGTACGCCCATGACCGCAGCCGCTATGAAAACGGGCTGACGGGATATCTGCCCAAACCGGTTAACGAAATCATTCTGCAAATCAACCTGGCCATCGGCGCCCATGGCGCACATGCCTATTAAGCACAAAGGAGAAGTAGATGAAAAAGATAATTTTAGCAGCTTTTCTGCTGACGGCCTTGCCGGCGCTGGCCGAACGCCTGCAGATCGTAACCACCTATCCTTATATCGCCAGCATCACGGAACAGATCGGCCAGGAACGGGTGCGCGTACACGCCCTCGCGGGGGGGCAGTGGGATCCCCACACCATTCTCCCCAAGCCCTCCTTCATCGCCAAGCTCAGACGGGCTGACCTGCTGATCATCAACGGCGCACAGCTGGAGATCGGCTGGCTGCCGCCGCTGATGAACCAGGCCAACAATCCCAGGATCGCTGTGGGCAGCAAAGGTCTCCTGGATCTCTCACGTTTCGTTCAATTGATGGATGTCCCAACCAGTGTATCACGCGCCCATGGCGACATTCACCCCGATGGCAACCCGCACTATTATCTAGATCCCGTCAACATTCCTCTGCTGGCGAAGGCCATTATGGACAAACTCATCGAGTTGGACGCCACAGGCGCAGGCTATTACCGGAAGAACCATGCCGCCTTCATCCAGGCCTGGAACGAACAATTGACGGTATGGGATAAAAAGATGGCCAAGCTCAAGGGTATCACGGTCATTGAATACCACAAGAACCTGGACTATTTTCTGGCCCGCTACGAGATTAAATTGATGGATACCGTTGAAATGCTTCCCGGCATTCCGCCCACTTCCAAACACATCGCTGCGCTGGAGGAGAAAATAGCGGGCTGCAAAGTCTGTTATATCCTGCAGGATATCTACAATCCCGATGAGGCCTCGCGGCATCTGGCCACCAAGTTCAATATCCCCATGGTCAAGATGCCGCATGATGTCGGTTCTGTCCCGGGTGCTGAAGGAATTTTTGCCCTGTTCGAAGAGATCATAAGGAGAATAACCCATGATTGATATCCTGCTCTCCGCCTTTGCACTGTCGCTGGTGCTGCTCAGCATCAATTCCTATTTCGGCCTGGAGATCATCCGCAGGGGCATCATCTTCACAGATCTGGCCATAGGCCAGATGGCCGCTCTGGGCGCAGCCATTTCGCTCTTTTTTCTTGAGGGCAGCTATCTCTATCCCATCTCGCTCTTCTTTTCCCTGCTGGCGGGACTGATCATCGCCCTGATTTCGCAGCGCTCGAAAAATGTCGAGGCCTTCATCGGGCTGATGTACGCCTTTGGTTTTGCCGGGGTTTACATCCTTCTCTCGAAATCGTATCATGGCATGGAGACCTTTCAAAAGCTGATGGCGGCCGATATTCTCTTCACCCCCATCGGAGAAATCATCAAAACTGCGATACTTTACGCCGTTTTGGGCGTGATCCTTTTTGTCTTTCAAAAGCGCGCCAGGGGCGTTTTCAAGGATATGCTTTTCTTTATCACCTTTTCTATCACCGTCACCAGCGCGGTCAAACTGGCCGGCGTTCTGGTCCTCTTTGCGCTGCTGGTCGCGCCAGCCTTGATCGCGCTCTCAATAAAAAGGGGCATTCCATTGATCAACGCCTGGATCATAGGCACTCTGATCAACCTGTTCTCGATCGCCGTCTCCTATCGCTTTGATTTTCCAACCGGCTATACAGTAGTCTTTTTCAATGCGCTGGCTGCTCTGATCGTCACCGTCTGTGTGCGCAACGGCAAGATGCCCGTTAAGGCATAAATCGTTGTGGTTTAAACAACGGAGTGGGGAAAAAATGGTCAAAGTTACGATCATCTATGACAATACGGCTTTCGATAAAACCCTGGAAGCGGATTGGGGATTCGCCGCCTTGATCGAGGCCTATGGCCGCACCCTCCTCTTCGACACGGGAGCCAACGGCGAGATCCTGCTGCGTAATATGCGGGTTTTAAAGATCGATCCCCTGCGCATCAGCGATCTCTTCATCAGCCATGGCCACTTTGACCACATCGGTGGGCTGTCCCATTTCCTGAACGAGAATGGGAATGTCATCCTGCACGCACCAGCCTCATTTCGCGGTGTTCGCCAGGCCAAGGAGGTGCGCTACTACGACAAACCTCAGAAAATCTATAATCACTTTTTCACCACCGGAGAACTGGGGCAGATAGAACAGTCTCTTGCTGTCGAGACGGAGAAAGGCCTTCTGATCGTCGCCGGTTGCTCTCATCCGGCGATGGAGAAGATTCTGGGTGCGTTTTCAGCTTTTGGCCTAATCTACGGCATCGTGGGCGGTCTCCACGGCTTTGATCAATACCATCTCTTTGAAAAGATGGGACTGATCTGCCCGACGCACTGCACACAGCGAATCGAGGAGATGAGAAGAGGCTTCCCGGAGACGTTCAGCGCAGGTGGCGCAGGCAAGATATTGAAATTTGGATGAGTAAGGTTTACGAACAGGATCACTTCAAGAATAACATCCGATTTTGGGGCAGGCTGCTGGTCTTACAGTAGATCGGGTACTCAATCATAGGCCAGTCGGATTGGCTCATCCCCCAGGGTCAGCTGGATCAGCGCCCGCAGGCATTTGCCGCCGGCGCAGGTGCGGTAGCGGTTACAAATGATGATGCCGATTTTTATCTTTTCCATCAGACCCTCCAGCGCCCCGGGGCACAATTAATTAGATCGCAGGGAGGCGACCGGATGCTTGTGCGATTCTTGAACGCACATGCTCCCTCATCAGCGCATAAACCTCATCGATGCGGGATTCTGCAGGCAAAACCCTTCTGATCTTCTCCAGGTAGCCGCGTTGCACGATGCGGTGGCAGGTGGGTGTAAAATTTATATCGAAGACCCAGCCCATTTGCAGCAGTTTGAAATCGTTGAGGGTTCGCAAATGCTGCACCTGCACAATCGATCTTCTTTTCAGGTCCTGAAGCACCTGCTCAGAGATTTCAGGTGTATCGGGCAGATTGAGCTCGATAGCCTCATTGCGCTCCTGCTGTGCACGCTGATAGTACTCCGTCACCACCCGCCAGATATCCAGCTTGTCGGCGTCGCGCAGCAGTCTGGCGTAGAGGTGCCATTCGGCATGGCCTTGCTGCGGCAAGGCAGCGCGGTTGTGGTGACGAATCGACTCGGAAACAATTTGCTGCACCTCCTCCTCTGATCCCGAAAGAAGCTTTTCTCGCGCTATGATCTTCAGACCCAGTTCTGCATGATTTTCGGAGTGCATATCCACAAAGGTGCTGTAACGGGCAAATTGCTCAAAACGGCCGATATCATGTAAAAGGGCAATAGTTTCGGCAAGCACCAGTTCGCCGGCTTCGCATCCAATCTCCTGGCCGATGGCCTTGATCTCTTCGCAGACCCTCAGGGTATGCTCCTCCTTGAGGAGGAAATTGCGCTGCTGCAGGCGCTCCCCGCTGCAAAAGGAGCGGACATAGACGGCAAACCACTGCTTAAGCTCTTCCAGTTCTTCTCTTGAGATCCAACGCACGACAGGTAGCGTCCTTATCCTTCTCCATTTTTCCATTACCCCACGATAGACCAACCGGCCTGGCACGGCCGGCTGGCGGGCTTTTTTAATCCTGCCCTCCAGCTGCATAGAAGAGCAGCGGACCAGCGCGTTGGGTGTGAATTTTCCCCTCTTTTTCCAGAATGGCGAGATATTTGTTCACCTCGTTGATATGCATCCCGAGGATTTGGACGAGATCCTCGAGGGTGCAGGGCCGGCGGGCGATCGTTTCGAGAATCGCCCCCTCCCTTTCGATACGCACAGTCCGTGGTTTCGGATCAGACGCCGAGCGCGCCACGATCTCGACCTGGGGGAGCTGCCAGAATTCGATGATGCGCTCCAGTTCCGCGCGGTCAGCCGCCCGGAGTCCGGGGAGGGTGCCAGGCCGGTCAAGGGAATTCAGCTGCACGCGGTCGGGGGCGATGCGCAGGATGGCCTCCCTGAGTGCGGAGAGCTCACTCTCCTGGTCGTTGAGTCCTGGAACGATAAAAACCTCCAGCCAGATCCTGCCGCTATATTCGCACCGCAGTTCGACCAGACCCTCGATGATCTTTTCGACCTGCAGCTGCGGGTGGGGACGATCGATCTTGCGATAGAGCGCCGGTGTCGCCGCATCGAGGGAGGGAAGAATCAGGTCGGCGCGCTGTACCTCCCTGCGTACCTCCGGATCTGTGAAAAGGGTGCCATTGGTGAGAATGGCGAGCGGGATGTCAAGTGCGTGTCCCTTGATCCATTCAAGGAGCTCACCCGCTCGGCTGTAAAGCAGCGGCTCCCCGGAACCGGAGAAGGTGAGCCAATCCGGAGGGGGGTTCTCGGAGAGGAAACGGGTCAACTCCTCGCATACCTGCTCGAAAGGGACATATTCCCTTCGCTCCATGGTGAGGTGGGTTGTGCGCCCGCACTCACAATAGATGCAGTTCAGATTGCAGGTCTTGAGGGGCACCAGATCGATGCCCAGCGAGTTGCCGAGCCTCCTTGAGGGGACCGGCCCGAAGATATGCCGATACATTCACGCCTTCCTTAATCCAGCCTGCCTGCTCTATTCATTCTGCAGCTCTTCATAATACTTGCCCTCTTCAGGGGAGATCTGATAAAAGGCGCTGAGCTGCCGGATCATGCGCTGCAGCTTCTTGCAGTCGGGCAGCAAGGAGGATTCGGAGATCTTCTCCCTGGGCATCTTTTCCAAAAGTTTGTCATAGAGATCCTCGACCTCATCCTGGGCCAGCTGCAAGGTCAGGCCGATATGGTCATAGAGTTCCTGCTGCAATTTTTTTAGTCCGGGATGGCCGCTGAGTTCACGCAGGATGATCTCCTTGAAGAGGGAGAGGGTCTCGCGCAGTTCTTCCGGCAGAAATCCCTCGGCAAATCTTCGCAGAGCGATATCGTCTATATATTCGATCATCAGGCCGCGGTCGCCGCTGCGCACGGTCGCCATCAGCAGATGATAGAGGGTGCTGATATAGCATTGAAAATCATTCGGATCAAGTTTTTTGTAGCGCCCGAAGAGGTCATCGTTTTCCGGGGCCTTCATCCGCTCAATGATCAGCGGCAGAATATACTCCTTCTTCGCGGTAAGGGCCTCATAGATGATCAGGTTGGTCCGGCTGGCGAAACGCTGCATGGCCGCCTCGTTCTTGAGACGCCACTCATCGGGATGGCTCTTCATCTTTTCAAGCAAGAAGAGGAGCCTGCGGGTGATGTGGTAGCGCGGGGCCGGCTCCCAGCCGAGGGCCTGACGGGTGTAACTGGCATCGATATCGAGCTTTTCATCGATGTAACGGACCATCCAGAAACGCTCGAAGACCTCACCGCAAACGATGTGGGTAAAATTGAGGATGTGTTTCGCCACCAGGCCGGGATAGGCCAACAGTTTGGGCAAATAGAAGGGCTTTTTGCTGCTCCCGAAATAATAGCTGGTGGCGATGGTATAAAGTTCCTTGTGGGAAACCGAGCCGTCCGGACTGGCGCTGTAAACGGCGAAGCGCGGAAGTTCGTCCGATTTTCTCATGATCAGGCGCAGAAGCGAGACCAGTTCCTGGACGTGGATGTAGGGGATGGCGGACTCTCCCCTGCCGGCGAGAAATCGCGAGTAGAGCCCCCGGGAGAGCCAGGTTTCAAGAAACTTGTACAAGGGGGCATATTCACACCAGTCGCTGTAGACTGCTGCGAAGCGTGCCACGGTGCAGGGAAATTGCTCCGAGAACTGACGGCAGAACTCTTCACCGGCCTTTTTAGCACGGGCGTAGTGGTAATCCGCATCCGGCGGGGTGGTTTCGGTGACCCTAGCGCCGTTGTCGGGAAAATTGCAGGCGGCGAGAGAGCTGGCGAAAATAAAACGTCTGGCCTTGACTCCCTGGGTGAAACGCAGGATATTGAGCGTCCCCTCGACATTGGTGCGCTGGTATTCAGGGTGGTCCTTGTACGAAAAGTCGTAAAAGGCGGCCAGGTGGATGACGAAATCAGCCCCCCCGTGGTCATTTATATATTTCATCACATCGTTGAGGGTCTCCTCGTTGGCGATGTCACACTGAATCCAGTGGATATTCTTGTGATAGGGTACATTGGACTCCTTGCGGGAACGCCGGGCAATCGCGAAGACGCTGAATTCATCTTTCACACTGTCGAGGAGAAAACGTCCGATGAAACCACTGGCGCCGGTGATTACGATAGACGGCAATTTATCTTCCATCAGACCTTTTCCTTTTGACGGTACGAAACAGATAGTAGAGTATGACTCCCATCAAAAAATCAATCACCCCGGAGAGGAGGATCACGGCCAGATTCTTGACCAGGGAAGCGTAGGCGAAGAGGAAGATGGTGGCGGCGAATTTCACCACGATGGAAAAGATGACCAGGCACTCGAACTGCCGTGCCCTCACCGCAGCCATGGCATAGCCTATAGCCATGACGATGTGAAAAACACCCCCCTGGGCGCGGAAGAAGCGCTCGGAACAGTCGGCATACCCCAACTGCTCCAACAGGGAATAGGGCGTGAAAATCAGCCCCAATCCGACCAGAAAGGAATGGATTGCAATCAGCCACAGGAAGGTGACCAGGGCCTTGTCATAATCAAGGGCAAATTTCATAATTCCTCCGCGCCTTCTGTGTCAGAAACGGTCACCACTCGGGAGGGGAATTTTCACGGCGGCAGATCCTGCGGCCGCTTCCCATGCAGGAAGCGGCCGCTGCTATAAATCAGGCCGGGACATAGACCTTTTTCAGGGCATCGCTGGCGCAGACGATGAGGGGATAGGTCGTCGGCGCCGCCGTCAGCAGGGGATGGGTGCCGAACTGGATGGTGTCCAGATCGACCATACTCATCTTGTTCTGGACGGCTAAAGCAATCGTGTTGATCAATTCACCCACCGAGTCGCCGCCATAGGCCTGTCCGCCCAAAAGTGTGCCGGAAAAGCGGGAAAAGAGCAGTTTGACATAGAGCTTGTTCTTGCCTGGCAGGGTGCCCGGGTGTTTGTCGATCCCGTCGCTGATGCCGGTGACGATGTCGAAGCCTTCCGCCAGGGCTCTGGATTCGGTCATGCCGGCTGTGCCCAGAGAGAGGCCATTCACCCTTGTTGAGTAGACCCCGATTGTCCCCTTGTTCATCTCGAGTGATTTAATGCTGTAGATATTGGAACCGGCCGAACGCGCCTCGGCCGTGGCCGTTGAGGCCAGCATGACCGGCGAATGTTTGCGCGAGAAAAAGCAGCGTTTTTCCGCGCAATCGCCCACAGCGAAGATGTCGGCATGGCTGGTGCGCATGAATTCATCGACCTTGATGCCGCCGAACTCGGCGATCTGCAGCCCCATTTTTTCCGCCAGATCCATGGTCGGCCGTGCACCGATGGCGAGCACCACCGCGTCGGCGGGAATTTTCTCGCCGTCCGCCAACTCCACATACTCGACTGCGTCACCGCCCCCCAGATTCATCACCTTGACACCGGTACGGAGTCGGACCCCGTCAGCCTGTAGCATCTCCTCGGCCTTTTGACAAAACTCAAGATCGAAGGACTGCTGCAGAATATGATCGGTCATCTCCGTCAGGGTGACCACCTTGCCGCCCATCTTGTTGATTTCGTCCGCAAGCTCGACGCCGATGAAACCGCCTCCGATGATCACCACGTTGCGTGCCGAAGCCATCTGCTTTTTCATCTCCACCAGATAGTCAAAATCCTTGTGAACTGCAAAAATTCCCTTTTTTTCAACGCGAAAGGGTTTGGGGATGATCGCTTTGCTGCCGGTGGCCAATACCAATTTGTCAAATTCGACCTCCTCGCCGGACTCCAGACGTGCGGTCTTTTGCTCCGGATCCACCTCGGTCACCAGGCCGATTTTGATCTCGACATTCTTGGCCTTCAACGGGGCGTCACCCATGAGATTGTCCTCAGGCGAAGCGAGTGTGCCAAACATATAGGGAATGCCACAGGGTACCGCGACCCTGGGGTCACGCCGGATCAACATGATCTTTTTGTCGGGGTAGGTATTCCGTGTTGAAACCGCGGTAATGATTCCGGCGGGACCGCCGCCGATAATGAGGACATCTGTATTTGATTTGATCATCTGTTTCTCCTCTTGAATTAGGATAGTGGCCTTCTGCTGCATTTGATTTGATCAGTAGGGTCGGCCGATATCACCTGGTAGATAAAACCCCGTCAAGCAAGCAAGGATCCAAAAACAACCTCTTCATGGCATGCCTGAACCCCCGCGGTCACCTTTATATCCCCTCTTGCCACGGCGCTGCGCCGTTTCTTCACTCACCCCGTCCTGCCAACCGCTGCGGCAGTCATCGACACGGTCAAACTTGGCTGTATAAGGCTTGATGTCCAGGAGGGGCGTCCCATCGAGGATATCAACCTCCTCCAGAAAGAGGATGTTGTCCCGTATCCCTGACAGGCGGACAATGCTCAGGCCGATGGGATTGGGCCGGTCAGGCGCCCGGGTGGCGAATATGCCCTTGCTCTCATCCTGCAAAAAGGGACGCACTTCCAGGCGCATCGCACCCGCACGGTGAAAATGGTAGAGCAGATAGAGGTGTGAAAAACCCGCCAGGTCCTTCAGACCTGCTGTGAATGGGGCATAAATCTCTGCACTGCCCTGGCAGCCCTTGGCGTAGACCGGCTGGATCGGAGTCTCCTCCGGGATTTTGTGCTCGCTGTGGATGATCCCGATGGGGTGAAAAATGCACTGCACCGGTGCAGCAGGTTTTGTCATTTCATTGCTCTCCCACAGGTTGCGCAAAGTGTGCGCTGCGGAGAACCACCAGGGCGCCCAGTCCGACACCGGCATGGGCGGCGATGACCGGGCATTTGGCCTTGAATAAAAAGAAAATCGGAGCAGTCGCATCGCTCAGAGTCTCAAAATTGCCCTGGCCCTTGGCGATGATCAGATCTGACTGGCTAAATTCGTGCACAAACTCCGGGCTGCATTCTGCGAGGATCGTTCCAGGAGCGTCGGAGCCGTTATCAATGACCTGGACAAGAGAGTCCAGACCGGCGAAACAGGCATCCTCCCGGGTGGCATCGTTAAGAATCGGCCGGCCGCGCACCGCCAGGGTCACGCGGTCGAGCGGCAGCCGTTCGATGAACAGCCGGTCGAAGAGGATCTCGCCCGCATTATCGGCGATGTAAAGAATTCGCTCCGCCTGGAGGATGGCGCTGCGCAAGGCTTCCCATTCGCCTTGCAGGGGCTGAGTGAGTGCCTCCTCCAGCGTCTTTCCGGCCTCGGCTTCAGAGAGCGCGCCATTGATGCCCAAATCGATGATATTGCCGGCAATAGCAAAGCGGGCAGCCAGATACAGGGGGTCAGGGGATTGGTCCGTCAGCATCTGCAGCCGCGGCAGCATCTTTGCAGCGAGGAGGTTGAAGCGTTGTTTCGCCTCCCGATAAGGATCGTTCACTTCCGTGATGCGGCGCAGCTCCCGATGAATGATCTGACCGATAAAAGGCGGAGGAAGGGTCATATCCATGCGCGCCAGAAGTTCAAGGATTTGACGCAAAAGCTGCTCGTGAAGAGCGGAGTCCTTGCTGACAAAGCGTGCCGATTCCAGGGCCTGGCGAACAATACAGGGGATGCAATCGAGTGTGGTCTGCATGACGGCTGTCAGCCCGTTACCATCGCCGCCGCCTCCGGCATTTCTGTCGGATAAAATGGCAAGGTGTCGTTAATGGTCTTCCCCAGCATATGCGTACTGGTGCAGTTCTTCAAATCCAGGCCATTCCTCATTTCTAGAAACTTCTTCCGCACCTGCCCCCGCCACCCCGGTGTCTTCTCTGGCCGTTTTCCTGGCGCAATGGTCGGCCCTGCATAGGCAGAGGCTTGGCCAAGTCTATTTTTTGAACTGGTTTCCTATAACTATCCACAAAGATATCGGCAACCTTCAGGAACAAGTCACAAAGGTTGAGCAGCAACTGGCCCTTGGTCAGGGACTGGAGAGGGGCAGGCCGCTGATCATAACCCGCATCGATATCATACCCAGTCGTAGCGATTTTTTGCAGCGCCCGGGATCGAAAAACAATGGCGCCAGTCCGGCAGGCGTCGAGACAGCTGCCGCACTCGGTGCATCTGGCATAGTCGATCTGGGCTTTCCCGTCGACCAGGATAATCGCCTGGTTCTGGCAGGCATCAAAACAGCCGCCACAACCTGTACACTTTTCTTCTATAATGCTGTACATGGTAGAATCCTCCCCTCCGGAATGGACCGCAAAAAATGTCAAAAAATTCAGTTCATTCCAGTATGACATTTGCAAATATCATACCAATACAGCAATTTAGAATAGTTAGGCTTAATAATATATATTTCTTACGTTTATATCAATACATCCTGACATGAAAGTAAACATGATAGTTGCAGAATTGCTACTTTTTATTTAGTAAGGTAGCAGAAATGCTCTTATAGCGGGGAAAGCTTCCAGCCATCACGAAATCAAGCGGTGCTCCTCAGGAAATCGACAATGCGCCGGGCGGCCTGGCCGTCACCATAAGGATTGACGGTTCCCTGCGAATTATCAATCCATGATCCATTCCTGAGCACAGCAGCGGCCTCGGCGACGATCTTTTCGCGCCGGGTCCCCACCAGCCGCGCCACTCCCGCCTCCACCCCTTCCGGCCGTTCTGTGGTATCGCGCATCACCAGCACTGGCACGGCGAAGGTCGGCGCCTCTTCCTGAATCCCCCCTGAATCGGTGAGAATCAGGACCGAACGTTTCATGAGATGGACCAGGGTGAGATAGTCGACCGGCTCGATGAGATGGACATTCTCCAGCCCATCAAGAATTTCTCCGACCGGACGGCGCACATTGGGATTCAGATGCACCGGATAGACGAAATGTATTTCGGGAAACGAGCCGGCCAATTCGCGGATGGCCTGGCAAAGCTCGCGAAACGGCTCGCCAAAGCTCTCCCGCCTGTGGGCGGTGATCAGGACCATGCGCCCCTCCATCGGAATACCACCGAGGGCACTTTTCCGCCAATCGAAAGAACGCTGCGAGATCTCGAGCAGGGCATCGACAATAGTGTTGCCGGTGACGTGGATTCCCGCTTCCGGAAATCCCTCTGTCAGCAGGGCCCGCCGCGCCCGCTCGGTGGGTGCAAACCAGGCATCGGTTGCAGCATCCGCGAGGCGGCGGTTCATCTCCTCCGGGAAGGGGCGGCGCTTGTCAAGGGTGCGGAGGCCGGCTTCGACATGGCCGAAGCGGATATCATGATAATAGGCCATCACCGCAGAGACAAAGACCGTGGTGGTGTCGCCCTGGGCGAGGATCCAGTCGGGTCTGGTCTCTTCGATAACACTGTCCAGGGTTTCGAAAAGCCGGGCGGTGAGAACCGCAAGCCTCTGATTGGGTTGCATCAGGTTGAGATCGATGTCGGGATGGATACCGAAAAGCTCGAGCACCTGGTCGAGCATCTGCCGGTGCTGGCCGGTGACGCAGATCAGACTCTTCAATTCCTGCGGATGTTTTTCCAGTTCCTTGATCACCGGGGCCATCTTGATCGCCTCGGGACGGGTGCCGAGAATGGAGAGAATTTTCATAGGATTCCTGTCGTCTGTGAGTGCACAATTGAAATCGTATTTACGGGAAGGTGATTGCGCCGGCCCTCTTCTGCACGCCCCGATTTCGGCTGCCGTTCAGGAAGAGATGACGGCCAACACTTTGTGAAATATTGCAAATAGCAAGCCAAACGCTGCCCGAAAAATAAAATTCCTGTGCGCGATCAAGGGCAAAATTCACCTTTTCTGGCGGCAGCGAACACGATCTCGACCAACACCGCCATATGCTCGACCAAATGGTCGAGCCCACACGGCCACTCACCCTGCGTACTATTCGTAATCCGTTAATTTACAACACAATCTTCTCTGGCACAATAGTTGTACAGGCTGTGGATGAACACTAAACCATTGGAGGTTCAACATGAAAACCAGAGTTTTCGCTTTACTGCTTTTTGTTCTGGCCCTGCCGCTGCTGGCGCAGCCCGGAAGAGGCCAACGGGGCAACAGCTCCCGGCTGCTCGATAATCTGCCCGTCGAACCGCTTTCAGCTGAGGAAGAACAGAGCCTATACCTCATGCGCGAAGAGGAAAAATTGGCGCGCGACGTCTATCAGGCCCTTTACGCCAGGTGGAATCTGGCGGTATTTCAGAACATCGCCGCGAGCGAACAGCGGCATGCTGACCGGATCAAGATGCTGCTGGACCGCTATGGCTTAAAAGATCCTTTCATCGATCAACACGGCCTCTTCACCGACGCCCATCTTCAGGAGCTTTACGGCGCTCTGGTCGAACAGGGATCCGTTTCCCAGCTTGACGCCCTCAAGGTAGGGGCAACCATCGAAGATCTGGATATCCACGATCTGGTCACCCTGCTTGAAAAAGTCGATAACCAGGACATCCGGCGGGTCTATGACAATCTGACCAAGGGATCACGGAATCACATGCGTTCGTTTTACCGCCTGATTGTTGCCGCCGGCGGCAGCTACAGCGCCCAATATGTCTCCCAGGAAACACTCGATGAGATCATATCCTCACCGATGGAAAACGGCCCCGCTGGCAGCAGCCAGGGCCGAAACGGCCGCAACCGCGGCGGGCGTCAGGGGGGCGATTCGGGCAGAGAAGGCACGAAATCCATCCGCGTGGGCAACTATCCCAATCCGGCCAATCCCACTACCACCATTGTCTACGAGCTCGAGGAACCCGGCATGGTAGAGTTGGCCATCTATAATAGCACCGGACAGCTAGTCCGTTCGGCTGCCCTGGGCGGCCAGGGCACAGGCGAACAGCGTTACCACTGGGATGCCCGTGACAATTTTGGCCATCCTGTCACCAGTGGCCTCTATTTTTGCCGGATCAGCACCGGCGAGGCTGCGACGGTGCACCGGATGCTGCTGATGCGCTGACAACTCTACATCGTTCTGTAAAAAAGCCTTCGATTCCGAAGGCTTTTTTTATGAGGAGGCAAATTGAAATTGAACGGCTGCAAGGATGGCCCGACTTTTTACAGCAGCCCCGCTTTACCGCTGTTTTGCCAGCCGGCATCCGACTGGATATCGGTCCGGAAGAGGAGCAGATCGGCTTCAAAGGGTGAATCGGTGAAGTATACCACCCGGTTCGCTTCGCTGCGAATATCCGTATAGCACCAGATTTGAGGCTCAGTGGCCTCCCAGGGGCTGGAGGATTCGAAGATGACCAGGTCAGCTTCGGAGCGGATGCTGATAAAACAGACTTTAAGGTCGGCATCCGAGGCGATGTCGGTTTTATAGAGAACGGGCATGACTTCCTCCGGATTGGGGTGTGCACTGCGGGTCGCGGCTTCAGGAGAGGGGCGCCACAGTAGAACGGTCTTCTCCAGGCGCGGGATGGCATATAGTAAAGAATTATCCGACCAGAAGCAAGCAAAAACGGTGTTTGCCATAATTGCCAGCAGAGCCCATTCGCCGCAGAGATCGATGCAGTCGTTTTTCTGCCAGAAAAGAGGTTGTAAATTTAACAGGATATCCTTAGATTGATTTGCAGTGACAGCAAACCGTGTACCCCGTTCCGATTCCGCTCAACCGCTTTGCAGTGGAGAATGCACCATGCCGCGGAAAAAAACATTCTGGCTCCTCCTCATTCTGGTCGTCGCCACCATCGCCCTGCCGATCTGGCTGCTGCTTCCCGATCGCTCATCCACCCCTACCGACCCCTGGGAGTATGTAAAGGCGAAGAAGGTCAAGACGGACCACACCCATCTGCTCAAGGGCCCCTTCGCCAGCGGCAGCGAAGTTACCGTCGCCTGCCTTGAATGCCACCCCGATGCCGCCCGGGATATCATGCGCACATCGCACTGGACCTGGGAGAGCAAGCCCTTCAAGGTGGCGAACCGTCCGGAACCGATCCAACTTGGCAAAAAGAACGCCATCAACAATTTCTGCATTGGCATTCGCTCGAACTGGCCCCCCTGTACTGCCTGCCATGCCGGTTACGGCTGGAGCGACGCCGACTTTGATTTCTCCAACCAGGAACTCGTCGACTGCCTGGTCTGTCACGACCGCAGCGGTCAATACCTCAAGGGAGACAGCGGCCTGCCTGAAAAGGGCGTCGACCTGCTCGTCTCGGCCCGCAGCGTCGGCAACCCGACCCGGGAGAACTGCGGCGGCTGCCATTTCCGCGGCGGGGGTGGCAATGCCGTCAAACACGGTGACCTCGACGGCAGCCTTTACTATCCGAGCGAGGAGATCGATGCCCATATGGGGCGGCATAAATTCCTCTGCACTGACTGCCACCAGACTTCGCGGCACGACATCCGCGGGCGCGCCTTCTGCATCAGCCCAACCGACACCGGCCAGATCCACTGCACCGATTGCCATGCTTCGGACCTGCACCAGGACGAGCGCATCAACCGTCATGTCGCCAGCGTCGGCTGCCCCACCTGCCACGTTCCTTACGGCGCGGTCAAGGAGGGGACCAAGACCCACTGGGATTGGTCACAGGCAGGACAGGATCTCCCCGAGGATGAGCATGAATATCTCAAGATCAAGGGCCGCTTCACCTGGGAGAAGAATATCATTCCGGAGTACCGCTGGTATAACTGCACCAGCGAACACTATCTTCTCGGCGATCCGATCGATCCCGCCAAGGTCACTGAACTGAACCATCCCAACGGTGACATCCGCGATCCCAAAGCCCGGATCATGCCCTTCAAAATCCATCGCGCCAAACAGATCTACGATGCCAAATACAACTATCTCCTCCAGCCCAATACGGCCGGCCCCGAAGGCTACTGGACCAGGTTCGATTGGGATACAGCCGCGCGCATCGGCTCGGAGGCGGTCGGACTGGCCTACAGCGGCGAGTACGGATTTGCCAGTACCGAGATGTACTGGACCCTCACCCATATGGTGGCGACCAAAGATAAAGCCCTCCAGTGCACGAGCTGCCATGGCGAGGGCGAAAAACGGCTGGACTGGATCCAGTTGGGCTATTCGGGCGATCCCATGATCCACGGGAGCCGCAAACTCTAGGCTAACTATCAGGATTCTCCCTATGAGACGGAACTTCGCACTCCCCCTCACCCTGTTTCTGCTGGCCGCTCTCCTGGCAACCGCTGGATGGGGGCAGACCATGCACCCGCTCTTTCCGCTGCTGGACGAGCAGGGAGGTAATGTTCTGCTTAGCAACACCCCGGTCAGCGCCCCCCGTACTTGCGGCCAGTGCCATGATGCCGCCTACATCGCCGCCAACTCCACTCAGGGACATGCCAACCAGGTTGAAGACTACGGCCCTCCCTATCTTCGCCTGAAACGCAGCGCGCTCCCCGCCGGTGATGGAAAAACGGAAAATAGCGGCATGAACTGCTTCCTCTGCCATTTTCCCAATTCCAACAACCGCGCCCGCCAGGCGGCCCTGGCCTCGAGCCGGAGCGAATGGGCTGCTGCCGCCACCCTCGAGGGCAGCGGCATCGTCCAGAAGAGCGGGGAGAGATGGCTGTACCAGCGCAGCGCCTTCAATCCAGCCGGAGAACTGCTGCCCCAATATGCCCAGATGCAGGATCCGCAGAATGAGCAGTGCGGGTACTGCCACGGCCAGGTGCACACCCAAATCAAGATCCCCCTCCTCCTTGAGGCCGGTATGCCCGAACAGTGGAGCACCTTCACTACAGGACAGGTGATCTCCCCCCAGCGCATCAGCGAGAGTGGTCTCAACCTCGCCGGCAAGGAGGCCCTGAACCGTCCCTGGGATATCCACAGTGAAAGGCTGCTCGAGTGTGTGAGCTGCCATTTCGCCCTCAACAATCCCGCCCATCAGCAGGCCGATCCGGCCAAACAGCCCGGTCATCTCTCCTACTCGCCGCGGCGGCTCGATATCCGCGACTATCTGCACCGGCCCAGCCATATCCTCGCCGGCAGCACCTCCGCCGAGGCCGGAGAGGAATCCGCTGCCGCCAGTCCGATGCGGCGCTGCGAGGGATGCCACGATTTCAACAAGGCGCACACCTGGCTGCCCTTCAAGGCCCGGCACGCCAGCAACCTGACCTGCGAGGCCTGCCACATCCCGCAGATATATGCCCCGGCGGCGGCGGTTATCGATCTGACCGGCGCTGAACCGGTCGTCCATTTTCGCGGCGGCGACGGCTCGGCGGATGCCATCCATAAAGTGGTATCAGGATACCAGCCCATCATCCTGCCCCGCCAGGAGCGCAGCGGCGGCGTGCGCCTGGCCCCCTTCAACCTGATCACCACCTGGGAATACCGCATCGGTGCGCAGGGTGAGGCGCGCCGACTCCTCGGCGAGGTGCATCCCTACGGCATCCATCACGGCGTCGCCCACGGCGGATTCGTCGTCCGCGACTGCCAGGCCTGCCACGACCGCAGCTCGATCCTCAGCGGCACCCTGCCGCTGGGCCCGGGACGCCCGGAGGCGCCCTTGCAGCTCTGGGATGCGGCAAGCGGGATCATCCCGGCCGGCCGGATCATCGCAAACGGGGAGGAGGCCCACTTCAAGGCCAGGCCGGAGGAGGCAGGATTCTATCTGCTCGGCCACTCCACAGTCGCCTGGGTGCAGTGGCTTGGCGCTGCGGTGCTCCTCCTCACCCTGGCCGGCATCATTCTGCATGCCCTCCTGCGCATCCGCGCCAACCGGCGCAGCCATCCGGGGGAGAGCCCGGCCCGGCTGGTCTACATGTATGAGGCCTACGAACGCTACTGGCATTGGCTGCAGGCCATAGTCATCATCGGCCTCATCCTCACCGGCCTCACCATCCATGCCCCGGGGCGTTTCGCATGGCTCTCCTTCGCCGCCGCAGTGCGCATACACAATGTGCTGGCCGCATTGCTGCTCTTCAACGCCTTTCTCTCCCTCTTTTACCACTTTGCCAGCGGCAAGATCAGGAGCTATCTGCCCGAGCCCAGCGGCTTTTTCAGCCAGATGTTCTCGCAGGGGCGCTACTATATCAGCGGCATTTTCAAGGGCGAGCCCCATCCCTTTGAGAAAAGCCTGCAGAAAAAGCTCAATCCCCTGCAGAAGGTGACCTATCTGGTCATCCTCAACCTGCTCCTGCCGCTGCAGATTATCACCGGCATCCTCATCGCCGGAGCGCAGATCTGGCCGGGCCTTTCGGCCAGGCTGGGCGGACTCGGATTCCTTGTCCCCTTTCACAGCCTGCTGGCCTGGTTCTTCGCCGCATTTCTGATCCTGCATATCTATCTGACCACCACCGGTCATACCCCCCTGGCGAGCATCAAGGCCATGATCTCGGGCTGGGAGAAGGTGGCCGTTCATCCGGAGGACAAATAAATGGCTGAAAGACAAGATCCTAAGGGACCAAAGCCCTATATCCATCCCTACGCGGGCGGCATGCTGCTGGGGTGCGTCCTCTTCCTCTCCTTCTTTATCAGCGGCAACGGCCTCGGGGCTTCCGGCGGCCTCAACCGCATCATTGTCTTTTTTGAGGATATGATCGTGCCCGGCCACGTCGACCGCACCCCTTATCTGCTCGAGATGGCCGGTGGCAACCTCAATCCCCTCAACGCCTGGATCATCCCCATGGTCCTGGGCACCATTCTCGGGGGCTTCCTCAGCGGCCTTTTCAACCGGCGCCTCAAGGTGGAGACCAATAGAGGTCCCCATATCACAGATAAAACCCGCTGGATCATGGCCTTCGCCGGTGGCGCCATCATGGGCTACGGCGCCCGCTTCGCCCGCGGCTGCACCTCGGGGCAGGCCCTCTCGGGCGGAGCCGTGCTCTCCGCCGGCAGCTGGGTCTTTATGTTCGCCGTCTTCGCCGGCGCCTATGCGCTGGCCTGGTTTGTGCGCAAGGCATGGAATTAGGAGAATATATGGCACCCTTTCAACTGCAGTCACTTCTGGGCTATTGGGGGATGATGGCCGTCTATTTCGCGCTCGGACTCGGCTTCGGCATCGCCCTCGAGCTCTCCGGTTTTGGCAAATCGACCAAACTGGCGGCCCAGTTCTATTTCAAGGAGCTGACCGTGCTGAAGGTCATGTTCACGGCCATCGTCACCGCCATGGTGCTGATCTTTCTGACCGCCAGCCTCGGACTTTTGGACTATAGCAAGCTCTATGTCAACACCACCTATCTGTGGCCGGGGATTGTCGGCGGTCTGATCATGGGGGTGGGTTTTATCATCGGCGGCTTTTGCCCAGGCACCTCGCTGGTGGGCATGGCCACTTTCAAGCTGGACGGCCTTTTCTTCGTCCTCGGCGGTCTGTTCGGGATCTTTCTGTTTGGCGAGAGCGTCTCCCTCTTCGATGGTTTCTGGAACTCCTCGTTCTACGGCCGGCTGACCCTGTTTGACTTTTTCGGAGTTCCCGCCGGTGTGGTCGTCGTCGGCGTTGTGCTGATGGCGCTGGGGATGTTCTGGGGCGGGGAACAGCTGGAGCGGATTTTCGGAAAAAGGGATCTGAACAGGGAGCCAAAATGGCGCTATGGCGCGGCGGCGGCACTGCTGCTGCTCGCCCTCGTCACTGCCTTCAATGGCCAGCCCACCCTCGAACAAAAATGGTCGCGTGCGGGCGGGGAGAAACAGAGCCTGCTCGAACGGCGCGAGGTCTATATCGAGCCGACGGAGATGCTCAGCCTGATGCACGACGATACCCGCGGCCTGGTCATCTGGGATGTACGGCCGGAGCGCGACTATAATCTTTTCCATCTGAAAACGGCGGTGCGCATGGAGGAAAACACCCTGCGCAATATCACCGCCACCGGCATCGACCCGACGGTCAACCAGGTCATCGTCATCACCGGCAACGATGAGGCAGCAGCGACCCGGGCCTGGAAGTTGGTGACCCTGCAGGATATTCCCAATGTCTATATCCTCGGCGGTGGGCTCAACCTCTGGCTGGCCACCTTCGATCCGGAGGGTTCCGATCCGGTCATGCGGCAAGGCGATCCCGACGACCAGCTCGACCACTATTTCACCGCTGCCCTCGGCTCCCGGCATCCCGCCGCTCTTCCGGATGAAAAAGTACTGGGCAGCCTGGGCGAATTCACCCCCAAGGTCAAGGTGACCAAGGTGGTCAAGCGCCAGGGCGGCTGCGGATGAGGAGGCTCCAAACTGAAACGATATAAAAAAGGTGTCTTGACAGGACACCTTTTTTATTGCAGCGAGGCTATAGAAGCCTGATGGCAGCGATCCTGGCCAGCAATTCTCTCCTCAGCGCAGGCCGGACGGCGATGAGCAGCGATCCTCGATGATTATGCAGGAGGTAATCGATCCCGGGCCAGAGTCCGCCCTCCTCGGCCTCGAGGGCGCCGAACTCGTCGACCACCACAATTCCCCTGCTGTGCCGAAGCACTGCGTTGCCCCAGGCGATCCCCGCACCGGAAAAGTGGAAGCGGTCGAGGGTGAGATCCGCCTCGTCCAGGGGGTGGCTTTCCGCCAGCAGCCGCCTCTCGCCGGTCGCGACCGCTTCGAGCATATAGCCGGTTTTACGCCCATTATTCCACAGACCGTGGCTGACGAGACCACTGCAGGTCAGGCCGCGGGCGCTCGCCCGCGCGATGACCGCGAGCAGGCAGGCGGTCTTGCCGCTGTTGGGCCGGCCTGATACGAGAGCGATGGCTGCTTTCATCTCGGGATCCCCGCTGAGTGATCGCTCCCATCCGTGATATTCCGGACGGCGCCTCCGCGGGCGGTGAAGAGGATGCGAGCGACCAGGGCGCCGAGCTGGGCGATCAGGCCCGAAGGACGGCGGAGGGCCTTGCGCCACTCCACCCCTTTCAACTCCGCGCCCACCGTCTCCTGCAGCTCCGGCAGCATGGTCCGGGCCAGGCCAAAAACCTCATCGAACTGCTGCAGCCGCAGGCGGGCCAGCCCCCGCGAAAGCGCCTCCGGCGAAAGGCGGTTGGTGAACATCCTGATGGCCAGCATGATGATGATGCTGCGCTGCACCATGACCAGGTTCAGGGCCAGCATGCGGCTGTTGTAGGGGATGGTGAGCCAGAGCGCATCCCTGGTTCCGACGAACAGCACCGGGATGGCGACGACGAAGAAGAAAAAGAGCCACAGCTTCCAGCGTCGAAAGATGCGCCAGGCGCGGGGATCGATCAGGGTGAGCAGGAGCAGGGCGGCCGGGAAGAGATAGAGCTGATTGGATTCTCTCAGCAGCAGGGCGGCACCAAGTCCGAGGAGGAGATAGAGGAGAGACCGCTTCATGCGGATCGCTCCAGTTTTTCAAGTTCCATTCTGGCTACACGTGCGACCGCCCAGGCGAACCAGCCCGCGAGGGCGCCGGTAAGGGCATGAGCGCCCAGATAGAGAGCGATGAAAAGGGCGAGATGGACCACCTCCAGCCCGAGCCACTCCCCCACCTGACGCGCTGTCGCCCAGTAAACCTCATAGATCCGGCCGCCAAAAAAGAGCCCCTGGGTCAGAAGGGGATGAAAGACGGTATAGGTGGTCATGCCGGCGCCCGCGAGCAGGCAGCCCGTCCGGCCGAGGCCGAAGGCCAGGACCAGGGACTCGGCAATGGCCGCTTCGATCAGAATGGCGAAAAAGGGCCCGGCGATGACGGTGCCGACCGAAAAGATCTTGATCAGGGCCGCCACCCCGCCCATCATCAGGATGGCGCCGCGGCGCTGCACGAAGGAACGACCGGTCAGGGCGATGACGGCAGCAAGGCAGGCCAGGATAGCCCCGCTGAAGGGCAGGCGGGTTCCCTTGAGGAGGGTGCCGAGGGTGATCTCCATCAGTCCCCAGAGGGCGCCGAAGAGGGCGATGATCACCTGCTCCTCATGAGCCGATCCCTTTGCGCTTGCCGTTTCTTGCACCTGCACTCCTTTCTCCATGCTAAATTGGTGGGCCTGGTCAGGCGGCCCACCCCGCCTGGGCAATCAGCCCCGATCAGCACAAATTAACGCTGTTGGGGGCAATAAAGCAAGCGGTATTTACGCCGCACTCGTCTCCGAATCCCGCCCTGCGGCAAGATTATCCCGAGTTTCCGCTTGAATTATTGGCGGTAAATTGCTAACATATTCTTTTACATTGAATACACCATGGGCTAATTCTCCCCGAAGAGCGCAGGAGGAGGCCCGCTGCCGTTTCCTCGACAAAATCTACGGAAAGGAATAGAATGCGCGCCTGCCTGCTCGCCGGCATCGGGGAATTCGCCCTGCAGGAGCTCCCCGATCCGCAGATCAGACATGCCCGGGAGGTCCTCGTCCGCATCCGCATGGTCGGGGTCTGCGGTTCAGACATCCACTATTTCACCTCCGGACGGATCGGGGATGCTGTTATCCACTACCCTTTCATCATCGGCCACGAGGCCGCTGGGGTTGTCGAGGCCGTCGGCCCGGGGGTAAGCCGGCTGCGGCCGGGTCAAAAGATCGCCATCGATCCGGCCCTCTCCTGCGGGCGCTGTGACCAGTGCCTGGCGGGGCGGGAGAACACCTGCCGCCATCTGCTCTTCCGCGGCGCCCCCGGCCAGCTGCCGGGCTGCATGTGCGAGTACGTCGTTCTCGACGAGCGCCAGTGTTTTCCGGTGAGCGATGCCCTGAGCTTTGAGCTGGCGGCGCTCTCCGAGCCCCTGGCAGTCGGGGTTTATGCGGTCGAGCGCTCGCGGATTGCCGCCGGGGCTTTTGCCGCAGTTCTCGGCGCCGGGCCGATCGGGCTCTCGATTCTCCACCTTCTCGCCGTCCTGGGCCATGGACCACTCTTCGTCACCGACAAGGTCGAGGCTCGCCTGGACTATGCGCGGCAGCTCGGGCCGCTGTGGGCGGGCAATCCGGATCGGGTGGAGGTCGAGGCGGAGATCAGCCGGCTTGCGCCCAGGCAGCTCGATATGGTCTACGAGTGCACAGGGGATGCTGAGGCGCTCCGCCAGGGCATCCGTCTGCTGAAACCGGGAGGCCGCCTGGTCATCGTCGGCATTCCGGAGGAGAACGAGATCGTCCTCCCCATCCATGAGCTGCGGCGCCGGGAGATCGACATCCTCAACATCCGCCGACAGGCCGGCGCCACACAAAAGGCGGTCGATCTGCTCGAAAGCGGAGCGCTCAGGATGGCCGATATGGCCACCCACCACTTTCCACTCGTGGAGGCCGCGGCGGCCTTCAAGCTCACCGCCGCCCGTGCCGATGGCGTCATCAAGGCGATGATCACGTTGTAGATCAGGACAGAGCTTCTGCAAAGCCTCACTCCACCTTCCAAAGGCCGGTTCACCTAACGATTCCAGGAGATCCCGATGAAACCTCTCCCTCGTTTGCTCCTTTCCGCGTTGTTTCTGGCGGGCGCCTTCTCCCCTGCCCTGCCGGCTGCAACCGAAGGCACGCCACACGATTATACCGTCGTCAAGAACATGGAATGGGTCAAAGTGCTCAATAAAAGCCTGACCATGGACATTTACACGCCATCCACCGGCAGGTCCTCCTACCCCGTGCTGGTCATCTACCACGGCGGCGGCTGGCTGATCAATACCAATGCCATCATGGACAGCATGGCGGTCTATATGGTGCGCCACGCAGACATAGTGGTCTGCAACGTCAATTTTCGACTGCTTGGCGATCTCGGCAACACCGTCACCATGAATCAGATCATCGAGGACGCACTGGGGGCCATCGCCTGGATCAAGGAGCACATCGGCGCCTATCAGGGGGATGCGACCAGGCTCGTTGTCACCGGGGACAGCTCGGGCGGGCATATGGCGGCCATGGTCCTGCTCGCCAGCGACCACCTCGAATCGGATGGCTTTAAGGGGACCACGCTGGGATTTTGTCCAACCTGGCTGCCGCCCAGCAAAACCGCCGAGGAACTGGCCGCGAGCCATGCTCTGGATGTCCAGGGTGCTATCCTCAGTTATGGCGCCTTTGACATTTACGCCGCCTGCCTGAGCGGTATGGAAACATCCAGCAACATCTTCTGGGCGCTGGCCGGAAAAACAGCGCGCCGGATCTTCGGCGTCTCCTACAGCATTCTCGCGAACCCCGAAATGTACAAGGCGGTCTCGCCTGTTTATATCATCCCCAAGGCCAGCACACGTCCGCTGCCGCCGCAGCTATGTCTCGTCGGCTCCAAGGACACGACCACGCCGCCGGCCTCGGTCAAGGCCTATGTCGATTCGACGATGAAGGCCGGCCAGCCGATCGAGTACTGGGAATACGCCGGCAAGCCGCACGCCTTTCTCGATGCCACGCCCAACTCCTGGCTGGGCACAAATTTCACCCGGGACGCCCCTGCTGCCCTCGACAAGATGATCGCCTGGATGTCCGTCAATCGACTTACTGCAGTCGGGAGCAGAATGCAAAGGCCTGAATCGGACTTTCGGCTCGACCAGAACTATCCCAACCCCTTCAACGCCTCAACCAGCATCTCTTTTTACCTTTATGAAGCGGACCAGATCCGGCTGACAGTCCATGACCTTCAAGGCCGAAGGGTTTGCACCCTGGCCGACGGATTCCAGTCCGCTGGCCCCAAGCTCTTCCGTTTTGACGCCGCAGGGCTGGCCGGCGGAATCTATTTCTGCCGCATGGAGAGCGGACGCGGCAGGAGTCGGATGATGCGCATGCTGCTGCTCAAGTGAGCGCAGCACTGCCTCGCCTGGAAACCTCTCAATGACGGTTATACGGGTGTCATCTTTTTCCGGTCATTCGGGCAATGGCGGGAATCAGGAGCACAGTGGCTGTATCCTGCTCAGCTCTTCCTCAGGCTCTCGAACAGCTTCCAGAAGCCATAACTGACCGGCGGTTCCGTGCCGCCTCCCGGCATCTCCAGGTCATAGCGGTTTTCGGGATCGATCTCCTGGGGGGTGACAAAATCGAAGGTTTTCTGAAAAAAGCCGGTGACCGGCTCCAGGGCCTTGGCGATGCGCCCCTTGGTGCGCTTTTTAAAGGCTTCGTAGATTTTGGAGCGGATGTCCTCGGTGATGGTGCGCGCCGAATCGAAGATGAATTCCGAGCTCGGCAGCAGTTCCTTGTCGGAGGCGATCACGGTTTTGCGGCAGTAATTCTCGGTGATGTAGGAGATGCGGGTGAGCATGACGGCGTTGATATAGCCGTCGACCAGCGAGGAGGAGACCTTGCTGACGAAGGGGATCGATTTCATGCCGTCAGTGGCGAAGCGGGAAAAGACCTCCTCGGTGGCGTATTCGGCCGCCTCCGAGCCGCCGATGGCCATGGCAAAATAGATCTTTTTGAGGATGACAATGAGATCGCGGTTGGAGACCCGGCCGTTGTAGAGGATGAAGAGTTCCTTGATGTGGTTGATGGCGGCCGAGAGGATGAGCAGGGCGTCGAGAAAGCCGTTCTGGACGATGGCCGTGGCGTAAAAGAGCTGCGGGATATCCTTGCGCCGCTGCTGTTCAGCCGCCTTGTCCATCTCCGCGATGACCCGGTCATAGCTGGCGCGATCGTTCTGCAGGGAGGCCACATCGAATCCGCTGCGGATGAGATATTTGTTCTTTTTAAAACGCTTGATTCGTTTGGCGATCAGCCGCTCCTCCTGGCCGGGATCGTAAACCGGTCCATAGCTGACGGGCATGCTGATGATCCTGAAGAGGGGGATGCCGACGAAATAGATAAAAGCCGCAAGTGCCAGCAGTGAAAATCCGATCGCCAGGGCGGGATGAACCGCATGCAGCATGGTATAGATCTGCAGAAATTCCTTGGCAATGATATAAAGGACGAAGAGGGAGAGGAAGAGAAGGATCCGGTTTACATATTTCATGTTCAGCTCCCGGGTTTCAGCAGCGGCGGGGAGACGCCAGCGCGACGGCCGCTGCTGCAGATCCTGACTCATGCCTGGCCTGGCCAGGCGTTAATGTGTTCATCTCCGGCCGGTTTCAGGGCAGTTTGCCGGTCTCGAGGGGCGGCGCCGGCGGCAGCCCGGTGGCGGCGAGGATCTCCTGCTCATCGAGGGTCTCTCTGGCAACCAGGGCGGCGGCAAGGGCGTCGAGTACTTTGCGATGCTCCCTGAGCAGCCTTTTAGCCTCTTCATGGCAGTCGCTGATGATCTTTTGCACCTCGGCGTCGATCAGGCGCGCGGTCTCTTCGCTGAAGGGCTTTCCGCCGCCATAGCTCTCCTGGGTGCCGAGATAGGGATTGATGCGCGGAGCGAGCTGCACCATGCCGAGGGCATCGCTCATGCCCCAGCGGGTGACCATGCCGCGGGCGATGCTGGTGGCCTGTTCGATGTCGCTCTCGGCGCCGGTGGTGCGGGTGCCGTAGACGATCTCCTCGGCCGCGCGGCCGCCGAGGATGCCGGTGATGCGGGCGCGCAGATAGGCTTCGGGATAGTTGTAGCGGTCGCTGTCGGGCCGCTGATAGGTCACCCCGAGGGCCTGGCCGCGCGGCACGATGGTCACCCGGTTGACCGGATCGGCGCCGGGGACCACCAGGCCGAGGATGGCGTGGCCGCCTTCGTGATAGGCGATGCGCTCCTTGTCGGCGCTGCTGAGGAGGATCGGGCGCTCCGGTCCGAGGACGATCTTTTCAAGGGCATCCATCAGGTCCTTGCTGCGGACCGCCTTCTGGCTGCGTTTGGCGGCGAGCAGAGCCGCTTCGTTGACGAGATTCCTGAGGTCGGTCCCTGAAAAACCGGGGGTTGAGGCGGCGAGCTCGTGGAGGTTGGCATCCTCGGCCAGGGGCACCTCGCGGGTATGAACCTTCAGGATGGCCTCGCGGCCGACCTTGTCCGGCAGATTCACCACGACGCGGCGGTCGAAGCGGCCGGGGCGCAGTATCGCCTTGTCGAGCACGTCGGGCTGATTGGTGGCGGCCAGAACGATGATGCCCTGCTTGCTGGAAAAGCCGTCCATCTCGGTGAGGATCTGATTGAGAGTCTGTTCCTGTTCGCTGGAGCCGCCGATGGCGACCTGGCCGCGGGCGCGGCCGATGGCATCGAGTTCGTCGATGAAGATGATGGCCGGGGCGCTGTCGCGGGCCTGTTTGAAGAGATCGCGCACGCGTGCGGCGCCGACGCCGACGATCATCTCGACGAATTCGGCGGCGCTCATCGAGAAGAAGGGCACTCCGGCCTCGCCGGCAACCGCCTTGGCCAGCAGGGTCTTGCCCGTGCCCGGCGCCCCCACCAGCAGAACCCCCTTGGGCGCGGAGCCCCCCAGAGAGGTATATTTTTCCGGATCCTTGAGGAAATCGACGATCTCGACCAGTTCATTTTCAGCCTCATCAATGCCGGCGACATCCTCAAAGGTCACCTTCTGATCTGTCGCCGTGTCATAACGGCGCGCCTTGCTCTTGCCGATTCCCATCAGTCCCCCGCCGGCTGCTCCCCCCGACTGCAGGGCCCTGCGCATGAACCAGATGTAGAAAAAGATCAGCAGCAAGCCGGGGCCAAAGCTGAGCAGGAAGGTGAGCACGGGGTTGCGTTTTTCCTGAATGGGCTCGGCGGTGATTTCGACTTTGTGGCTGATCAGATAGGCCTCCAGGCCGGGATCGATGAAGGCCGGCAGGGTGGTCGAGAAGGCGGTCACCTCCCTGGGTTCCACTTTCGGGGCGGCAGCCTCCGTCGAATCCGCCTCGGGCCAGGTCACCGGCCTTTTGAATTTTCCGGTGATGGTCTCGCCCTTGTTGAAGACCGCCTGGACGTTGTCGGCCGCCACCTCCTGCTTGAAGAGGGTATAGGGGACCTTGACCGGCGCTTCGGCATCGGGGGCGAAGACACGGCCGAGGATGTAATTCATCGCCAGGATGATCAGGAAAAAAAGCCAGACCCGGCCCGGGAACATTTGCGGCCGCTGCGGGGTTTGTGAGGAGGAGGAATTGGAGGAGCCCGGCATCCGGCCGGAAGGCTCCTTCTGCTGCTTCTTCAGTGCCATATCGGACTCCCTGATAGGGGTATAGATACAACTATTTTCATCACTGTTGCAGCCTCTGCCGGGGATGCCGGCGAAAGTCGCGTCCCGACAGATGGGTCGATGAAAATATACATAATATTGTTCGAAATGCATACCATTTTCCAACGCATGGAGCAACAAACTGTTCCGCATTGCGTAAGCAGTAGAGGTCCGTCCAGAGGCGCGGTCGCGGGTTTGCTGGAAAGAGTACGGAGGGGTTGGTGGCAAGCGGCGCCAGGTGTCGGGTGGGAGCCAGATTTGGGGGGGGTACCCAGGCCCAGAAATCCCTTGACATTCTGTCGCAATAATCTTAAACTGAATAAATCCGCTTTTTCCCTATCCTAACAAGAGGCAGAAAATGTCGAAACCAGCGCGTCTCATCTCCCTCGATGCTTTCCGCGGCTTCACCATCATGCTGATGATCCTGGTAAATAATCCCGGCAACTGGGATTATGTCTTTTCACCGCTCGAACACGCCCAATGGCACGGCTGCACCCCGACGGATCTGGTCTTTCCCTTCTTCCTCTTCATCATGGGCAGTGCCATGGCCTTTTCCTTCGCGCGGCGTCTGGCGGAGGAGGGCTCGCGCCGTGCGCTCTATCTGCAGATTCTCAAGCGCACCTTTCTGCTCATCTTCCTCGGCCTCTTCATGGCGTGGTATCTGCGCTGGAACCTTGGCAGCCTGCGCTTCCCCGGCGTGCTGCAGCGCATCGGCCTCTGCTACTTTTTCGCTTCGATGATCATCCTCCACACCGGGCGCCGCGGCCAGATCATCTGGACCGCCGTGCTCCTCATCGGTTACTGGCTGGCCATGGCCCTGATTCCCTTCCCCGGCCGCACCGCGGATGTCTGGGCCCTCAACAGCAACCTCGCCCAGTATATCGACGGCATTCTCCTCAAGGGCCACCTGTACAAACAGGATATCGGCTTCGACCCCGAGGGACTGCTCAGCACTATTCCGGCCATCGCCCAGGTGATGCTCGGCTACTTCACCGGACAGTGGCTGCGGGGCAAGGCTGAACCCCTGCAAAAGACCACCACCCTCTTTATCGCCGGCAACATCGCCCTGGTGCTCGGGCTCGCCTGGTCCCTTTTCATGCCGATCAACAAGCAGCTCTGGACCAGCAGCTACGTCCTCTACACCTCCGGCATTGCTCTCAACTTTCTGGGGGTGATCTACTGGCTGATCGACATCAAGGACAATACCAAATTCACCAAACCTTTTGTCATTTTCGGCAGCAATGCCATCCTCGCCTTTTTCGGCTCCGGGATTATGGCCAAGACCATGTATATGTGGAAGGTGACCAGGGCGGACGGCACCGTCACTTCACTCAAGGGGCTCTTTTGTGAAAAACTGCTCATCCCCCTCTTTGGCCAGTGGGGGGGATCGCTCGCCCATGCCCTTTTCTTCATCCTGGTCTGGCTTGGGATCCTGACCTGGTTTTACAAGAAAAAGATCTTTATCAAACTGTAGAGACCGCCGCCCCGCCTGAGGTCGTCCTTTTTCGTCTGACCGGGCGCTGGCCAATCCTGCACCTCTCCGCCCCCCCTCCCGCAGGGGGAGGCGGATAAACACGCGAGGTCCCCATGAAACTCCCCTCCATCCGACAGATGGCTGAAGAACTCAAGCGCATCATTATCCGTTTTCCCCTGGTCATGGCCTCCGCAGCAGCCGGCACCATCGCCGCCCTGGTTTTGATCGAACAGCAGGGGCCAACAAAGCCGACGATCTGGTTCCCGATCCTGCTCACCAGCCTGGTCGGCTTTTTCCTTCTGCTGGGGCTGGCCATGCTCGCCGAAAAGCGCCGCTGGCAGCCCGCCCTGCGCATCGCCTCCCAGGGCGGCGGCGTCCTGCTGCTCCTGCTCTATGGCACCTCACTGCCGCTGCTCCCTGAAGGCGAACCCGCCTATCACATCGTGCGCTTTCTTTTGCTCCTGGCTGCGGTGGTGACTTTCGCCTTGACGATCCCCTTTGCGAGCACCAAAGAGGAAAACGGCTTTTGGCACTATGGCCGGATCCTCGTGGTCCGATTCCTTACTGCCGCTTTTTATGCCGCAGTGCTGCAAATCGGCCTCTCCCTGGCGCTGCTCGCCCTCAACCAGCTCTTCGACATCACCATCCCCGGAGAGCGCTATGGTGAACTCTGGGCCCTCCTCGTCGGACTTTTCGGCACCGCTTTCTTCCTAGCCGGCATGCCCGGGGAGCTCAACGCACTTGAAGGGAGAAATGACTATCCCAAGGGACTCCGGATCTTTGCGCAGAACATCCTCTCAGCGGTGGTGCTGGTCTACCTGGTGATTCTTTACGCCTACCTGGCCAAGATCATTTTAGCCTGGTCCTGGCCGCGGGGCTGGGTGAGCGGACTGATCATCGGCTTTTCCGCGACCGGTCTTGCCGCCCTGCTCCTGCTCTGGCCGATCCGCAGCCAGGAGGAGAACCGCTGGGGCCGCCTGGTCTGGCGCTGGTTCTTCATCGTTCTCATTCCCCTGGTGGTCATGCTCTTCCTCGCCGTCTGGCGCAGGATCTCCGAATATGGCCTGACCGTCAGCCGCTGCCTGGTGGTGGCCGTCGCCCTCTTCCTGGCACTGCTCATCCTCTATTTCCTCATCAGCAAGGCCAAAAGCATCCGGGTGATCCCGGGGCTGTTTGGCATCATCGCCCTGCTGCTCAGTTTCGGCCCCTGGGGGGTCTTCTCCCTCTCCGAACAGAGCCAGAAGGGGCGTCTTGAAAACCTGCTCAGCCGCAACGGCCTGCTCGAGGGCGGGACTATCCGCCAGGCCGCCGGGGCGGTGCCGGACCAGGACATTGTGCAGATCAGCTCGATCCTCTCTTATCTGAACGAGATGCACGGCTATGGCGCCATCCAATCCTGGTTCAGGGAGCCGCTAAAGGAAGAAAAAGAGGGCAGGGCGGTCCGCCTCAGACCGGAGGAGGTGACTAAAAAGCTGGGTGTGGAATATATGCGAGGCGCGCGCAGCGGTTTTGGCTCCGAGCGCACCCTGCGCGCCAGGAAGCAGAGCTATTTTGATATCGCCGGCTATGACCGCATGGTGACCGAGCTTTTTACCGGCGAGGCTGGCGAGCTGTATGGACTGGAGGATACGGGGGTGACCTGTACGGTCTCCAAGGGGCTGAAGCAGTTGACCCTGGTGGTTAAGGAGGGTGAAGGCGCCGGGGAAAGCCTCACCTTCGAGCTGCTGCCCAGGGTGGAGAGTCTTTATGCGGAATGGGGCCTTACCAATCCGGAGGCGATCCCCATGGGCGAGATGGCTATCGATGCCGAGGGGGAGCATCTCAAGGCCAGGCTTTACCTGCGCCACATCCAGCTGGAGCAAAAGGACAAGGGGCTGGAGATCAGGAATCTGTCGATGGACCTGCTCTACACCCTCAAGCCCTGAAGCTTCAGTGCAGGGTGCGGCGGAGGTTGTTTCACTCGCTCCGGTTGATCTTTTTGCGCCAGCAGAGCTGGGTTTCCGCCCCGTACTGGGGCAGGCTGATGGTGTACTCGCTGCCGGCGCCCTCCTCGCTTTCGAAGCGCAGGGAGCCGCCATGGCGTTCGATAATCTCCTTGCAGATGAGCAGGCTCAGTCCCTTCTCCTGGCCGGCTTGCATGGGCGAAAACAGGGCCGGAATCCGTGCGGCCGGGATGGAGGGCCCGTTATCGCGTATGGCGAGCTTGATGCGCTGCGCCTCAGGGTCGTGGCTGAGGCGGATCCAGATCTGCACGTCGCTGCGCGCCTCGACGGCGTTGAGCAGCAGGTTGCGCACAACCTGGCGGATCTGGGTGGCATCGACGAGCACGTCGGGCAGTTCAGCCCCAGGCTGGAGATCGAAACGGGCGCCGCGCCGGGTGACCAGAGGCTTGAGCAGCTCGACAGTTTCGCAGACCAGACTGTTCATGGAACAGCGCTGCAGCTGCTTCTCCTGGGGTTCAGGGTTGATGAGTCCCTGGCTGATCTGGGCGGCGCTGGCTACAACATCCTGGAGCAGGCCAAGGCGTTCCAGGATCCGCCCGGGCTCCTCACCTGCCTGCAGCCAGCTCTTCGCCAGTTCCAGATTGCCCGCCAGCACGCTGAGCAGATTGTTCAGCTCATGACCGGCTGAGGCGGCGATCCGGCCGTTGCCGGCCACCTTGTCAAACCAGATCACCTTTTCCTGCATGTTGCGCAGATAGCCGTTGAGCAGTTCCTTGCTGTGATGAAGCTGGGAATGGCTGAGCAGCAGGCCGAGAATTCCGCTCCAGATCTGGGCTGCGGCGGGCACCTCCCGCTCTTCGGTGAGAAGGACGCCGTCGAGGAAAAGGATGCCGCCGAGATTCCTGCTGCTCACCACCGGAAAAAAACAGCGCTGCCGCGCTCCGGGACCGGTATCAAACTTCCCTTCCTGTTCCAAAATGAACCTCTCCCGGCTGCGCAGGACCTTCTGAATGATCCCGCCGTGTTCCTTCAGCAGGGCATCGGAGGCTTCGCCCCCGCGGGTCATGGTCACGGCGAGCTTGCCCTGGGCGTTGTGTACGAGCAGGACGGCGCTGTCGGCGGGCACAGTCTCGAGACAGGCCTCGAGGATGCGGCCGGCGATGGCGCGATAATCCTCCGGGTTGGCCATGGCATGAACAATCTGCACCATCCGTGTCAGCAGCTCGCTGCGATCCCGACCATCGAGAGAGCGGAAGGTAGTACCGCGGCTCCACTGGTTGATGAATCGCTCCACGAGGGCCGCGGCATCCCCGTCGAGGTCTTCCGGAATCCGGTCAATATAGTCATCTCCCATGAACATGGTGGCTCCTGTGCAAACATGAAAGGGATGAGGCTGAGACCGGGCAGAACCGGTCTTGGTTCTACCCCATTCACGCCACAAATTTTTACATTTGTTGGGGAAAGCAGCCGCTCAAGGCGGCTCCCCTCCCTTTCAAGCAATCCTCATGCCATATTCAGAACATAAAAAGGACGGCATCCCGGCGATATTTTTAGTAATCCATGAGCAATGCTCCCGGCGGGATCAAACCGCCGGAAGCTGGGGGGCGGGAATCAGGCGGGATATGGCGAGGCAATGACGAAACCCAAGGAGCTGGTCATGAAAACCCTCTATCTGCTGCGGCACGGCAAGGCCGACCGGCCGGCCGGTATGCTTTCGGACAAGGAGCGGCCCCTTCTCAAACATGGCGTCGAAGAGACAGCCAAAATCTGCCATAAAATGGCCAAAAAGGGAATGTTTCCCGAGGCGATCATCGCCAGCACAGCAGTGCGGGCCCTGCAGACAGCGGAAACAGCGGCGCAGGAGCTGGGGTACGAGTCCGAGCGGCTCGAAAAAGCAGAGGTGATCTATGGCGCCGAGGCCGACGAGCTGGGCCTCTTTTTGCGTCATCAGAGCGACGCGCGCTCGTCGCTGATGCTGGTGGGTCATAATCCGGGACTTGAGGAGTTGGCCGGGATGCTGGGGAACGAAGATGCCGGACACCTCCCGACCGGAGGGGTGATCGTCATCCGCCTCGCCATTGAAAGCTGGCGTGAAACGGCCCCCGGCTGCGGCAGGATCACCGCCCGGCTCTATCCCTGAGCACCTCGGCGAGGCGCTCATATTGGGAAAGGCTGTTGTAGATCTGCGCCGAGATGCGCAGCAGGCGCTCCGGCGGGCGGGGAAAATAGATAACCGGGACGTCGATCTGCCATTTCTGGAAGAGTTCCTCCTGCAGGGGATCGACAAAATAGGGCGGCAGGGGATCCGGGAGGGCCGCTGCGGGGGGTATGGGCAGTGCAGCCATGGCGCCGACCATCTCGTCCGGACAGGGAGGCTTGATGTGCAGGGCCTCGCAGAGAAGCTGCCGGGCGTCCACGGCGAGCTGGCGGTTGCGGCGCATGACCTCCGGCCATCCCCCTTCGACCAGATGACCCATGAATTTGAGCGCGGAGGCGACAGCGAGGTAGGCACTGGTATCGCGCGTACCCGCCCAAAAGAATTCATGCTGGAAGGCATTGAGGGGAGGGGCGACCTCCCCGGCGACATGGCTGATGGCGAGGGGATGAATCTGCTCCTGCAGGTCGCGGCGGACATGCAGAAAGGCCGCGCCCTTGGGGGCGCAGAGCCACTTGTGGCAGTTCCCGGTGAAGTAATCGGCATCGATCTCGTGCAGATTGAGCGGCACCATGCCGGGGGCGTGGGCGCCGTCAACCAGGGTGATGATATTGCGGCGGCCGAGTTCGCTGACCAGCTCCCGGACCGGCATGATCATGCCGGTCGGACTGGTGACATGATCGATGAGGGCCAGCCGCGTCCGCGGGGTCACGGCCGCGAGAAAAGCATCGATGATCTGTTCGGGAAATTCGAGAGGGAAAGGCAGTTTCGCCACCACCAGGCGCGCGCCATCGCGCTGCGCGGCGAATTCCATGGCGTTGCGGCAGGCAAAATAGTCCTGATTGGTGGTCAGCAGCTCATCCCCCTTCCTGAAGGAGAGCGAGCGCAAAACGGTATTGACGCCGTGAGTCGCATTGGGGACGAAGACGATATCGTCCGGGGAGGCGTGAAGGAACTGCGCCAGGGCGGTGCGGGCGGCGGCATGATGGCCGGCCATCTCAATGACCTGGAAACGCCAGGGACTGGATTCGAGCTTCCAGCGGAAACTGTCCTGCACCTCGAGCACCGCCTTGGGGCAGGCGCCGAAGGAGCCATGATTGAGATAGGCGATATCCGCGCGCAGACGCCAGTGGCGTGCAAACTCGGATCCCTTGATCAAGGCCAGGCTGTCACTCATTCCTCATTTTCCTTCCTGCTCCCGGTCCCCACCGGCCGTGTTAGGCTCTGGCACATGCTGGTTTACTCTGTTCGGCTCCGGCTCCCGACCATGATCTCCCCCACTCTCCTGAATAGCCGGTCAGGGCTGGAGGATTCGCCTGATGTTCCTGCCGCACCATTTTTCCATCTGTTTATAGCTCTCCTCCCTGCCCATTTTGGCGGCCGCCAGGGAGTGCAGGGTGCTGACAAAACCCTCCATCCTTTTCAGCTCCCGGGATTCCGGACTGCCGAGAACCGAGATATGAATCCGGTCGGAGGGCAGTTGCGCGGCCAGTTCGAGCAGCCCGCCGGGATCATCTTCCGGCCGGCAGCGCAGGAGCGCAATCGCCTTTCCGTCCGCCAGCCGCCTGGCGACAGCACCGGGCATGGCTGCGGCTGCGGCAAGGTCAAGCGACCAGACCGCCCGGCCTTTCCAGGCTGTGAGGAGGGCCCCGGCGAGGCTGGTATCGGCGAGATCGACATGCAGGAGCATGGAGGCGGTTTCAGCGGCGCGCAGGAGTGCCTTACCGGCTTTCCCGTTCCCGATCTCGGCCCACAGCGGATCCTCGGGCGAATCGATGGTCAAAATGTTGAGGCCGAGCCGGCCAAGCTGGCGCATGACCGCAGCCTCGCCGCGCAGAGCCCTGGTGCCTTTCAGGCGGATGCCGACGGCCAGCTTGCCCTGGCCGGCGGCGCGGTCGATGGTGCCGCCGTTTTCATAGCGGGCGAGTTGCTGCGGGTGGGCGGCGATCCACTGTTCGAGGCTGTCGAGGCGGCTGAAAAGCTCCGCCTTTCCCTCCTCCCCGCCGTCGAGAGTCAGGGTGGTGAAATGGATGCCGGCGTCATAAGCGACAGCCACCGCTCCGGCCAGATCGCCCTGCAGGGCTGCAGTGCATCCGCAGAGATCGAGCTGGTCGCCATGGCGAAGGAAGAAGCGCCCGCGGCCGGCATTGTCAAGAGTGAGGGGTTCGGCCTGGTTCGCCAGGGCCATGATCAGGGCCTCCGCGCGGTCGCCGACGCTTTGCAGGGAGGCCGTATTGAGGGTGCGGGGCTGATCCTCAAACTGGTGGTAAAAGGGATGGCTGCCTGAGGAGCTGAAATAAAAGGCGGATATCCCCTGCTCGATGAAATGGAAATGGTCGGAACCGGACCCGCCCCAGCCGCGGCCAAAGCCGGTTTTGGCGAGCACGGAATCGCTCCACGAGCCGACCATCGACCGGACCAACCCCGGGAAATAGTTCCTGCCGCCCAGGCGCGCCCCGCCGTCACCGCTCCCCTCCATGTCAAAATTGATCATCGCAGCGATTTGCCGGGCCGGCACCGGCGGATTATGGGCGAAATATCTGGAGCCGCGCAATCCCTGTTCCTCTCCCCCGAAGGCAATAAAGAGCAGCGATCGTTTCGGACGTTCGGGACGGGCGGCGAAAAGGCGCGCCAGTTCCATGACCACGGCTGTGCCCGAGGCGTTGTCATCAGCGCCGGCATAGATGTGGCCGTCCCGGCCGACGCCGCAGTGATCCATGTGGCCGCCGATGACCAGATACTCCTCGCGCAAAAGGGGATCAGAACCGGGGAGCAGGGCGACGACATTCTCGCCCCGCCCGGGTTCGATCCGCCGCATCCGCACCTGCAGCTGCAGGGTGCGGTCAAGAACCAGGGAGTTGGGCTTTTTAGGCAGATCGCGCAGGATGAGGTCGGGATCCTTGAAGGTGCCGTGAAAGAGGTCCCGGACCAGCTTTTTTGAGACATTGAGCGCGGGCAGATCGGGCTGATAACCCTCTTCATGGATGGTGCCTCCGCGCACAGGCCAATCATCCCGCTCGAGCATCAGGAGCCCCACAGCACCGTGGGCGGCAGCGGTGCGCATCTTGTAATCTCGCTCGTTGGCGAAGCTCCAATCCTGCCCGTCAGCGGGCAGGCCGCGCTGGATCAGCACAATCTTGCCCGCGGCATCGACGCCGGCATAGTCGTCCCACCCCATGGCCGGTTCGCTGATGCCAAACCCGGCGAAGAGGAGCTCCGCCGTCACCTTGCCCGAACCCGAGTTCATGTAGACGGTGAAATCGTTGCCCTCCTGATAGTCGACCGGGCCGAAGGCCCCGTTTTTGAGCGTCAGTTTCGCCCGCTCCAGCTGTTCGGTGACTATCATCGGATAAAACTGCAGCCAGCCGCGGTCATCCCCCGCCGGGACCAGCCCCCAGTTCTCAAACTGCCTTCCGATCCACTCAGCCGCCCGGGTGGCACCGGGATGGCCGGTGAAGCGCCCCCCGTATTCCGGTTTGCACAGCTCCTCGACATTGGCGAAGGCTTTGGCGCCGGAGAAACACGGCGCCGGGGAATCCGCGGGATTCAAGGCCCCGGCAGGAAGGGGTGGAAAGAGCAAAATGGTGAGCAGAAGGAGCACGAGGGGGCGGCAGCCGGTCATGGTCAGATCTCCCTGAAACGGGCGGTAATGGCAGCAATCTGCTGGAATTTGGCCAGCACCTTGTCGGAGGCCCCGCCCATTCGATAGGTATCCTTGTCCAGCCGGCCCGCCGGATCGAGTTCAGAGAGCAGATTGGGCAGGCTGAGATCGGGATTCTCCTTGGCATAGGGCCAGAGACGGAAGGAACCGCCGGTGATCTCGTCGATGAGATGGACCACGCCGTCGATCAATCCGTATTCGAGCTTGAAATCGACCAGCTGGATTTTGAAATGGCCAAAGGCCCGCTCGAGATGGGCAAAGACCTCGGCGTTGATCTCCTGCATCTGCCGGTATTCCAAAGCCCCCTTGCTGTTGACGAGATAATCAATATAGCCCTGGTCAAGCATGGGATCGTGGAGGGGGTCATCCTTGTAATGAAACTGGGTGACGACCGGATCGAAGCGGGTCCCCTCCGCGATTTTACCCCAGTGGACGACAGAGCCGGCGGCGACGCGGCGGCTGACCACCTCGAGATTGATCTTGAAATCGAGTTTCCTGACCAGGGCCACCTTTTCCGCGGGGGTGGCGACATAGTGGGTGCGCACCCCGCAGCGGTTGAGGTACTCAAAGATGTCGCGGTTGGTCTGCCAGTCGGTCAGGGCCTTGCCCGCGATGATGTCATGTTTGACGCCGTCGCCGGCGGTGATATCATCCTTGAAGAGCATGTAGACGCATTTGGGGTCCTCGGGATGGGCATAGATGACCTTGGTCTTGCCCTCGTTGATTTTTTCAAGACGGGAAAAATCGATGGCCATAGTCACTCCTTGAGCGATGAGACAGACATTTTACTGGGCGGCCTGGATCAGCCGGGCGATGGGCTCGACTACCATCAACTCGGTCTGGCCGCGCGGCTTTTTCGCCCTTTCGATCGCTTCCTTCTGAACCGCTCCCCATTCCCCGCCAAGTTTCCTCCCCTCCTGAATGGCTTCGGCGGCCTGCAGCCCGGCCGCAGCCAGATCAGCCAGGTCCCGGGAAAGGCTCTCCATCTCACGGATAGCCGGGGCCTTGGCCATGGTCTGGAGCAGGCGCGCGTGATTTTCCTGCCAGAGGGCGAGCTGGTTAAGGATCTCGCCGCCCTCCGGCCCGGACGGCGCCGTGAGGAAAGCCTCGACCTTGCGCGCGAATGAGCGCGCGGTCATCGATTCGGGGCGCGCCGCATCGACGACACGGGTGTAGGGCGAATAGGAGTAGTAGGTCACCCCCTGGCTGTGGCGCTTGTAGAGTTTAAGCGGCTCGACGACATCGGTGAATACGCGCAAGGCGCTGGTCTCCTGCTGGTTGGCCAGACGGCGCAGCATCATTTCATAATTCCTGATATGGGTGAGGTTGAGCTCCTCGAGCTGACGGCTGATCACCTCCATGCGCCTGTACATATCGTCCAAATCCCGCACAGAAGCAGGCGACCAGAGGCGTTCGGCGATCACGGCTGTACGCGGCCAGATGCGCGAATCGACGGTTTCGGGGGTGACCAGCTCCGCCCAGCTGGTGGCCTCGCCGCCCAGAATCAGCGCGCTCTCGGCCGGAGTGAGCGCGGAATCAGCGGGCACCGGATCGTTGAGATAGTGGAAGGATGCAGGCTGAACGAGGTCGATGTAATAGCCGTTGGAGAGGATGCCCTGGTAACCCTGGCGGGCTGAACGGACCAGAAACTGGGGTCCGCGCCAGGACTGGATGACGATATTTTTCGGCATCTGCGGGTGGAGAATTTCATCCCAGCCGACCATCCGCTTGCCGTGTTTGGTTACAATTTTAAGCAGACGCGAGTTGAAATAGGCTTGCAGGGAGTGGTTATCCTTGATGTTGTTCTTTTTCATAAAGGCCTGGATCGCAGGATTGGCGTTCCACTGTTTGCCGTTGTTCTCGTCCCCGCCGATGTGGAAAAATGGATCGGGAAAGAGGGCGGCCATCTCACCGATGAAGCGGTCGAGCAGCTTGTAGGTGCTCTCTTTGGTCGGATCCATAGTTGGATCGAAAACTCCCCACCGCCGCTCGATGGAGTAGGGGCCGGGGGCGCTGGCCAACTCGGGATGGCCGATAAACCAGGTGGTGGTGTGGCCGGGCATGTCGAATTCAGGATAGACGCGAATGCCGCGTTCGTCGGCATAGGCGATGATCGTCTTGATCTCGGCCTGGGTGTAATAAAAGCCGTCGGAGCCGAGTTGGTGAAGTTTGGGGTAGAGCTTGCTCTCGATGCGGAATCCCTGGTCCTCGGAGAGGTGGAGATGGAGGACATTCATCTTGACGGCCGCCATGCCGTCGAGGTTGCGTTTGACCACCTCCATCGGCAGCCAGTGACGGCAGACGTCGATCATCAGGCCGCGCCAGGGGAAGCGCGGCTTGTCCTGGATGGAGAGTGCGGGGAAGAAAAAACCCTTTTCATCCGCCTGCAGGAGCTGGAGCAGGGTCTCGAGGCCGTGCAGGCCGCCGAGATCGGTGACACAGCGCAGTTCGACTCCGGCCGGGCTGATCGCCAGTTCATAGGATTCGTCTTCGCCGAGAGCGACCTTGCCGGGACGCTGGCAGCGGATGATCAAACCCGGCTTCTCGGCGCGCGTCTGCGGGGTGATGACATCCTGGGTCATGAAGAGCCCGGTGCGGCCGCTGAGACGGCGCAGCATGCGGGTGGCCCCACTGTAGAGGCGCGGATGGGCCCGGCCTTCCACAGCCAGAGTGAAGGAGGCGTCGAAGCGGTATTGCCCCTCGGCCATGGTCATTTTCTCCGGCACCGGCATGAGGGCAAGGGGCTCTGCTGCAGCGAGCAGAGCCGGCAGGAAAACGGCCAGGCAGAGATACAGGATCGCGCTCTTTCTCATGATTCTCCTCATTTGCTATTTTTTAACAAGATAACGGTCATAGAGCCAAAGCCCCGCCATCGAAACCACCCCCATGGAGGCGACCAGGATCCACATCAGGGGCGCACGGGTGGGCAGTCCCTGGGCGGCGGGGTTCTTGATCAGGGATTCGAACATGATGCCGCCGAGGGGAGCGCCGACGATGGTGCCCAGGGCCATCGGCAGATTGGCATAGCCGAGATAGAGCCCCTCCTGTCCCTTGGGGGCGATGGCCCCGATGTACTGATAGATGCGCGGCGAGGCGAACATCTCGCCGATCGCCATCGAGGCGATGGAGACCAGGATGAAGATGCCGGCCAGGGGCATAACAAAGGCGCCGATGGAAATGGACTGCAGCGCGCCGCCGTTGACTACCCCGGGAATAATGTTGAGCAGCATGCCGACCACCGTAACGCCAACACCGGCCATGATCGATTTGAGGGGCGACCACGATTTCGAAAAACGGGTGATCAGGAGCTGAAAGCAGACGATCATCACCGGATTCATCAGGGTGTAGAGCTCAACCGGAGCCTCCTTGTCCACAAAGCGCAGGTAGAGGGGGATAAGGTTGTAGATCTGCACATAGATGAACCAGAAAAGGCTGATCACGACCAGAAAGAAAACGAAGCGCAGGTTGCCCAGCACCGTAAACATCCCTCTGAGGGCCTGACCGATAGTCTTCGGCTTTTGCAGGGCTCCCTCCGTAAGCGGCTGCTGGTACTGGGGCTCGCGGTAGACGAACAGGACCACGAGCAGTCCGATGAAGGCGAAGAGGGTGGCGACATAGCTGAATATGGCCGGAATGCCGTAATGGGTGCGTACAAAGTAGGAGACGGTGCGGCCGAACATCGAGCCAATATTGATCACCATGTAAAAAATAGCGAAACCGAGGGTGGTGTTCATCCCGGAGGTCTTTTGCACTGTGCCGGAAATGCAGGGTTTGACAACGCTGCCCCCGATGCCGATCAGGAGGATGCCGAAAACGACCGGAATGGTGTAATCGAGGCCCGCCGCCGGCCGGCCGAGCAAGGCCGGCCAGAACTGCTGCAAAGTGCCCATGGTCAGGTAGCCGAGGGAGATGAGGACAAAAGCGACCACCAGGGAACGCTTGAAACCGAAACGGTCAGCGAGTGTGCCGCTGAGGATGGGGAGAAAGTAGACCAGTCCCCAGAGCAGGGTTCCGTTGAGGAAGGTGGCCTTGGTAGGGGCCATGCCCAGGGTTTCGTTCAGATAGATGACGACGAACGAGGCGATGGCATAGTAGGCCCCGCGCTCGAAGAGTTCGATGGTGTTGGCCGTCCAGAAGGTCTGCGGGAATTTGGTCTTCATAAGGCTCCGGAGTTAGGGGATGACCTGCCATTTTTTCAGAACGCCGGCCACAAGCGGCTTCCAGGCGGTGTAGCCGGCGGGGTTGCAGTGCATGCCGTCGTGGGTGTATTCCCGGCGCAGCTTGCCGGCGCTGTCAGCCACGGCGGTGTAAAAATCGACATACTCGTAGCCATTCTCTGCGCAGAGCTTCTCAATCCAGCGGTTGAGTTCCTGGATGCGGTCGACGGGATGGGTGGCGAGCATCTCATCCTTGCCCGGAATATAGTCATTGACCGGCATGATCGCGCCGATGGCGACCTTGATGCCCTGGCCGGCGGCCATGCGGGCGACACGGGCGATGTTGGCACGAGTTTCCGCCATGTGCATACGCTTGTCGGGCCACATGTCGTTGAGGCTGCCGCAGAAAAAGATCATGCCATAAGGCTTGAGTGCAGCCGCATCCTGGCGGTAGCGCAGCCAGAACTGGTGGGTCGACTCGCCGCCGATGCCGCGGTTGAGAATCGGCACCCCGGGGAAATCCTTCGCGAGGTTCCACATGTCCACCGAGGAGGAGCCGTAAAAGACCACACGCTTTTCTCCTTCACAGGGTACGCCGGTCTCGGCATTGGTTTCAGCATAGCGCGCAAGGGAATTCTCCAACCCCTCCAGCTCCCTGCTGACGGCTGCAGCGATCACTCCTCTGCCCTCTTCCAGCCGCTGTCGAGGCACGCCCAGGGCGGTCAGGGCGGTTTTAGCCATCAACTCATCCCCGGTGGGGAGCATGTGAACGCCATCACAGGTGAGCGCACCCATGTCGCTCATCCCCGTTTTCTGCAGTGGAGCCAGAGCAGCGCGAAAGGCCGCATCCTGGTCGACGAGCAAGCACTTTTCCTTTTTGGCGATCTCGCGCAGAGCCCGATTGTAAAGCGCCAGGGCAAGATTCTCGGGCGAAGCGAGATTCTCCTTGATCACGGTGGTGGTGAAAAGGGCAACCCTGATCTTGTGGGCCTGCGCGCTGCGCACCATCTCAATCACTTTTTCGCGAAAGAGAGGCAGAGGCACTGCGGAGAGATCGGGACGGTTGCGCTCTTTGGCCAAAAAACCATGCCAGACGTCATTGACGCCGACGCTGATGGTCACCCAGTCCGGCTGGTGGTCGAGGACGTCGCGCTGAAAACGCTCCGCCATATCGGTCGCCTTGTGGCCGCTGATGCCGGCGTTGACGAAATAGATATGGCGCTCGGGATAGAGCACAGCCAGTGCTTTGCGCATGAGGTTGACGTAGCCGGCCGGGCTTTCGCCCAGTTCGGTGATGCTGTTGCCCAGGGTGACGACCACATCCCCATCCTGCAGGAGTAGTTCCTGCCCGCTGAGAAGGGTCGCACTGAGCAGGAGTGACATAAAAAACAGACCAATTCGACTGCGCATGCAATTCTCTCTTTTTTTAGTCTGGAGTCAGGTCAGTTTGTGATGCGGCTTTGACCGCAGCGGCAGCGGCCCGTTGATCCGGGCAGCGCCGCCGGGGATGTCCAAGATAGGAATTTTTTTGCAAGGGGGCAAATCTTTTATGCAGCGGATCGAGGGCTCATGTACGCAGCTGGTGCAGAACCAGACGCAGCTGATCGAGGTGGGCCTCCTCCTCGGTGATGGTCTCCTGCACGACAGCGAGATCGCGGGGATCGATCTCCCTGACGAGCTGGCGCAAAAGGTTCAGGGTCGCCTCTTCGGTCTCCATGGCGAACTCGACCGCAGCGAGGTCATCGAGACTGGTGGCGGTGTCGATGGCATCCTGCTCGTCCGTGAACATCTTGTTCTGCCAGAGCTGCTCGACGTAGGCCTCGTATTCTCCGGCATAGCTTTCCGCTGATGGCGGCTGCTCCAGGCTTTCCGCCAGCCGGGCAAAGCGCTCCTCATGAGCCCTTTCCTGGCGGGCAATGGCGGCAGCGGCTGTGCGCAGGGCGGCGCTCTCGGCGCTCTGGGCGAGGGCTTCGTAAAAGGCGGCCCCGTTGTGCTCCTCGGTCACATTCATCGCGACGATCTCATGGGCAAGAAAGAGGTTGGCCATCTTTGATCTCCTCTGCTGGAAAGGTCACCAGCCTAAAGGCCGCGCAGGCCCAGGGCGTACAATCGGCCCGCCACCTCGAATGCGGAGGAGGTGGTGGAGAGGACCAGAATATTCTTCTCCCGTGCCTTACTTAGCACGGAGTCGTCCGGTGCGAGGCCGTCGGGCAGGATCACAGCTGCCAGGCTCTTGAAAAAGCAGATAGCGATGACGTTCATATGGGTCTGGTTGGTGATCCAGATCGCCCCCTTGACTCCCCTGGCCATGACATCGCTCAGGATGTCGGAGATGTAGGCCATACCGACCTCCACCGGCTGATCGGGATCACCGCTGAGTACCTTCAGGTCCATCGCCTGGATGATCTGGCGCAGTTGCATGCTCCTCTTCCTTCTGCAAGGGATGTGCGTTGAGATGCGGTTTCACTGGCCGGATGGGACCGGCAGAATGACGCGAAAGGTGGAGCCCTTGTCGATTTCGCTTTCGACGGTGATCTGGCCGTGATGGTCATCGACGATGCGGCGGCAGATGGCCAGTCCCAGGCCGGTGCCGGAGATCTTGTGTGCCAGGGCGTTCCGTGCACGGAAGAACTCGCCAAAGACCTTGTGGAGTTCCTCTTTGGAAATGCCGATGCCGGTATCGCTGACAGCCACCTCGATATGGCCGTCGCGTTTCCTGCCCTTGACACCGACCTCCCCCCTCTCCGGCGTATACTTGATGGCATTGCTGACCAGATTGGCAAAGAGGCGGGCGAGATCGTCGCGGTTGCCGACCACCCGGGGCAGGTTCTCCAGCCCCTCGATCCGGACTGAAAGCGACTTGGCCGCAGTTTCGTTCTGGTAAAACTGAATGGTCTCCTCGAGGATGGGTGCCAGGGAGAGCAGCTCTTTCACCTTGGCCGCACCGCGGCGTTCGGCGCGCGACATGTCGAGCAGGTCGTTAATCAGCATGAGCAGGCTGTCGGCTTTGTCGCGCGAACGGAGGATGATCTCCCGCTCCTTTTGGGGATTGCCGGCGGTGAGCCCGTCGATGATGAGATTGAGGTAGCCGGCGATGGCCGCCACCGGCGACTTGAGTTCGTGGCTGACGAGGCTGACGAAATCGCTCTTGAGCTGGTCGAGCTTTTTATCCTCGGAGATATCGACCAGGACTGTGACGGTGCCCCAGACCTCGCCCTTTTCATCGTGCAGGGGTGCGGTATTGGACTGGAGGAAGCGCTCCTCCGCAACGGCGAACTCCTTGCTGGTCACCGTGGCCGTCCGGGCCGCCGTCTCCAGTTCGCCGGCGATGAGTTTTTCCAGATCCGGATTGCCGAGCAGCCCCTCAACGGTCGAGCCGACCGCATTCTCAGGCGGCAGATTGAGGAGCTTTTGGGCGGCCGGATTCATGAGTACGATCTGCCCGGTGCGATTGGTGGCGATCAACCCCTCACTCATGCAGTTGATCAGGGTCATGGTGCGCGATTTTTCATTCGACAATTCGAGCAGATTGCGGTCGCGCTCCCGGCGCAGCTCCTCCGCTTCCAGCAGCAGCCAGCGTTTTTCCAGGCCGCGGCGGATTTTGGTGCGCAGTTCCTCCGGAGAGAAGGGCTTGGGCAGATAGTCGTAGGCCCCCTTGCGCATCGCATCCACCGCGGTTTCGATGGTGGCGAAGCCGGTGATGATGATGGTGATGATCTGCTCGTCATGGGCCTGGACCTTCTCGAGCACCTCGAGCCCGCCCATCTCCGGCATCATCAGGTCGACCAGGACCATGTCATAGCTCTTTTGCTGGATCTTCTCCCAGCCAACTCGTCCGTTCTCCGCCAGATCGATGGTGAAACCGGGATTCTGAAGAATGCGCTGGCAGCCGATGCGGATGATATCCTCGTCGTCCACCACCAGGATCCGTGCCTCACGGCTTTGCATCTTGCGCGCCTTTCCCGGTCAGTTTTTCGATCCTCGCCACCAGCTCGGCGGGCTTGAGCGGCTTGGCTGCAAAATCATCCACCTTCATCCACTCCTGATCCTCACTGAGCAGAAAACTGAACCCGGTCTTTTCCTGGGCCGAGGTCAGCATGAGGATGGGGAGATCCCGCAGCCGCTCATCGCTGCGCACTGCATAGGTAAGAGTGAAGCCCGAGTCGCGCTCCTCCATCATCAGATCGATGATGAGGAGATCGTAACTATTTTGTTCGAGCTGCTGCAGGGCAAGGGCGACCGAATCGGCCGCGTCGACCTCATAGTCTGAGGCCTCGAGGATCATCCGGTTGATCTCGACAAAGTCGGGGTCGTCATCGACCAAAAGAATGCGTTTCTTTTTTTCCATGCGCTCATCCAGATAAGAAATCTTCTAATGAATGTGCCTCTCACGATGTTAAATCTGCGACCGCAGCGGCCGTCAGGGGCAGTTGCACTCCAGGGGCGGCTCATCCCGCTGCAGGGCGGCGGCTATTTCTTCAGGCCGATGCCCTTGTCGTCGGCTGGTTTGGGCAGTGCCGGCCGGGTGGCAGCGAGCAGGGCCTTGACCTTCGCCAGCAGCAGCTCGCGTTTGATCGGCTTTTCAACAAAATCGTCGACGGGCAGATACTCGCCGTCATCGGTGGAAAAGCGAAAATCGCTGTGCTGGTGGATCGCCGTGATCATAAGAATGGGGATATGCCGGGTGGCCTCGTCGCGCCGGACCTTGTAGGCGAAATGAAAGCCCTCGGTGCCTGTGGGCATCATGACATCGAGACAGATAAGGTCTGGCTTCCAGCTCCGGATCTTCTCCCAAGCGCTCTCCGGGTCCCTGGCCTCTTCGACGCTGTAACCGTCGCTCTCGAGGATGGTGCGGTTGATGATATTGAAATCGGGGTCATCATCAACCAGCAAAATTTTGCCCTGTTCCGCCATGCTGCTTCTCCTCATGCCTGATCCTTCTCAATGCCTGCCAGCTCGATATCGGTCATGACCATTTTCTCCGCTTCCGGCAGGACGATCGTGAATTCACTCCCCTCGCCCGGCGCACTCCTGACCAGGATCTCGCCATGGTGGCGCTGGATGATGCCATAGGCGATGGACAGGCCTAGTCCGGTGCCGATCCCGCGCGGCTTGGTTGTAAAAAAGGGTTCAAAGATCCGCGCCTGCAGTTCCGGGCTCATCCCCGTGCCCGTATCGCGGATGGTCAGCAAGACCTGCTGTTTGGCCGGATCCCAGGTCGTGGTGATAATCAAGGTTCCCTTTTCATGCATCGCCTCGACCGCGTTGAGGATGATGTTGAGCAGAACCTGCTGGATCTGGCCGATGTCGACGAAAACCTTGGGCAGGCCGGGGAGAAGGTCCTGCTCCACCTTGACGTTGTGAAAAAGGGCCTGTTGGGTGACCAGGGCGAGTGTGCCGCCCAGGATCTGGTTGAGATCGGCAATGGCCGCCTCGATGCGTGTCTGACGCGAAAAATCGAGGAGGCCGCGCACGATCCTTTTGCAGCGCTCGGTCTCCGCCCGGATCAGCTCGAGATCCTCCCGCTCCTGCGCCCCGCTGGCGGCCTTTTCCAGCAGCAGGCTGGTGTAGATGAGGATGCCGCCGAGGGGATTGTTGAGCTCATGGGCCACACCGGCGGCGAGTTCGCCGACCGAGGCCATTTTTTCCGACTGCAGCAGCTGCGCCTGGGTTCGGCGCAGGGTTTCAATCGACTTTTTCAGCTCCACATTGGAGGCGGTCAGCTCGCCCTCGGTCTTTTGCAGCTGGTCGATCAAGTAGGGCAGGCACATCCCCGCCTCCGCGATGCCCTGATAGACCGCGATCGCCTTTTCACGGCAGGTCGGATAGCCACAGGCGCCGCAGTTGAGTTCATCTTCCGGCGAATACTTGCCGGTGATGGCGAGGATCTCGGCCAGCTCATCGTCGGAGGGCAGGGGCAGGGAGATCTCCTCGCGGGTGAACTCCCGGGAGAGATCGACAGGCTTGATGCCATCCATCCAGCCGCTGCGCTTTTCGAAGGGGGTGCTCTCCGCGCTGTGATGGAGAAAATGGATCACCTTGTCCTTGCGGACAAAGCCCGAAAGCTCGTTGTCCATCTGCGGGCCGTTGATGCAGCCCTCACAGAAGAGAAGATCGAGAAAGCGGGCCTCGATGTTGCCCTCACTGACCTTGTGCAGGGCGTCGAGGATGCGGTCCCGCCCCTCGGTGACGATCACCTTGTTCTGCAGGGTTCCGCCTGGGATGCGGGCGGTATCGAGCAGACCTCCAGAGACGGCAAAGGACCTGCCGATGCCCGCCTCGGGCCCATCCAGCTCCCGCTCCGGCAGCCGGTTGAGAGCGATTTTTTCACTCCGGAAGAGGGCCGCCAGCTCTTCGAAGGTCAGCACCTCATCGATAAGGCCGCCGGTTCTGGGGTCATCCATCTCCCTCTTTTTAGCAATGCAGGGGCCAATGAAGACCAGGCGGGTTTGCGGGTGCCACTGGGCTTTGATCAGCCGCGCCAGGGCCACCATTGGCGAGACTACAGGCGCCAGAACCAGCAGGAGTTCGGGGTAGTATTTTTCGATAAAGTTAACGATCGCAGGGCAGGGCGAAGTGATGATGATCGGCATGATGTCGGCCTCTTTTAGCCGGGCATACTCAGCACCGACCAGATCCGCCCCCAGGGCCACCTCATAGACCCTGGCGAAGCCGAGCCTGTGCAGCCCCTCCACCACCTGCAGCGGGCGCACGCCAGTAAAGGCCGCGGGAAAGGATGGCGCCAGCAGGGCGATGGTCTCCTCCTCCCCGCCGAGCATCTCGTGGGTATGCACAATCCCGTCGCGAATACGCTTCGCGTGCTGGGGGCATACGCGCACACAGTAACCGCAGGTGATGCAGCGCTCCGCCATCACCTTGGCCTGTCCGTTTTCGACGCGGATGGCCTTCGCAGGGCAGCGGCGGACGCAGAGATAGCAGCGCTTGCAGCGGTTCTCTATGGTGGTTACAATAGGATCCATCGGTTGCCCAAGCATGCGACGGCTGAAATCCGCCCTCCCCCTGCTGCCTGTCCGGGAGGGGGCCCGATCTCCTGCTGACCGCAGTGATCCACTGGTAAAATAGCGAAAAAGAACATGGAACGCAACCCTATTTGCGCAGCTCCAGCATGGGGGGATTGAGATCCATTGTGTCCGGGAGGTCGCTGATCATCTTTTTGGCCACTTTTTTGGGGGCAAGTCCGAGGGCGACAGCGACTCCGTAAAGGATCGCCTCCGGCCGGGGCGGACAGCCCGAGACGTAGAAATTGACTGGAATGACCTTGTCGACCCCGCCGTACATATTGTAGCTGTCATAGAAGACATCCCCGCCGCAGGCGCAGGAGCCGATCGCGAAGACCAGCTTGGGGTCGGGTGTGGCCGCGTAGAGGCGTTCCAGGGCCGGGGCGATCTGGCGCGAGACCCCGCCGGTCACCAGCAGAACATCGGCATGGCGCGGCGAGCCCACCAGCTTGATGCCGAAGCGTTCAGCATCGTAATAGGGGGTGAGCACATTGATGATCTCGATGTCGCAGCCGTTGCAGGCCGCACAGTTGGTGTGGTAGACCCACAGTGCCTTGGGGAAGGCCTTCGCGCACAGATTCTTGAACATGCCTGAACCTTTCAAATGGAATGCGTCTCTCCTGTTACCAGACGGTCATCACCGCGCGGGTGGCCCCCTCCAGCAGCGGATAGAGGATGTTCGGGCAGAGGCCGGTCAGGAGGCAGAGACCGGCGAGGATCGCCATGCTGAAATAGAGCATAAAGGGCACCTCGCGCACCCGGGCGGCCTCATACGCCTCGGGATCGGCCGGGGGGGCCCAGAAGACCTTGTAGCCGGCGCGCACCAGGCAGGCCAGGGTGAGCAGCCCGGTGAGAATTGCGGCCGCAACGGCCCACCAGAGATGGGCTTCGCCGAGGGCGAGAAAGAGCGAAAACTTGCTCAAAAAGGCATTCAGGGGCGGCAGCCCCCCGAGGGCCAGGGCGCCGAGGATGAAGCAGAATGAGGTGACCGGCATTCGGGCGGCGAGACCCCCCAGCCGCGAGATCCGCCGCTCCCCGCCGGTGGCGTACATGACCGCACCGACGCTCAGGAAGAGCAGGGCCTTGATCAGGGTGTGGTTGACCATGTGAAAGAGTCCGCTGTAGATCCCGAGATGGGTGCCCAGTCCCAAACCGATGATGATATAGCTGATCTGGCTGACGCTTGAAAAGGCGAGCATGCGCTTGAGGTCATCCTGCACCAGAGCCATGATAATGCCGATGAACATGCTCACCGAGGCGAGCAGGGCGATGAAGGGGGCGATGCCGCTCAGAACCGGGGCGAAGAGGGCGACGGTGCGGGCGAGGCCGTAGGCCCCCAGCTTGATGATCAGGCCGGAGAGAAGGGCGCTGACCGGGGTGGGGGCCTCGGAGTGGGCGTCCGGCAGCCAGGCATGAAAGGGGACCACGCCAGCCTTGGTGGCAAAGCCCACCGTCATCAGTCCGACTCCGGCGAGGGCGATAGGCTTCGGAACCAGCCGCGCCACCTGCCCGACATGCGTGAGCAGAAGCGCCTGCGCGCCGAGCAGGGGCTGGGCGGCGGCGTAGAGGAGCACCATGCCGAGCAGGCTGAAGGTCATGCCGACAATGACCAGCAGTACATACTTGTAGCCCGCCTCCAGCGAGGCCCTTTTGCGGTAAAAGGCGACGAGCAGGGCCGAGGCGAGAGTAGAGGCCTCCATGGCTACGTAGAGGAGGATGAGGTTATTGGTGGTGACCGTCCAGTTCATCGCGGCGGTAAAGATCAGGATGAGGATGTAGAAGAGGAGCAGGCTCTTGCGATTGGCCAGGCCGTGCTCCTCCTCTTTCCGCATATAGCGCGCTGCCTGAATGAGGACGAGGAGCACCACGCCGTTGATCAGGAGTCCCATCAGGGCGCTGAGGCCGTCCGCCCGCAGGCCGGCGCCGGAGATCAGGACCTGGCCGGTCAGGGAGGCGGCCGCCATGCGGATGGAGAGGGCCAGTTCCACAATCATGACCAGGATGGCTGCTGCCTCCCGGCCCCAGCGCAGCCTGCCGGCGGGCAGAAGGAGCAGGGCGCCCAAAAGAGGCCAGAGAATCAGGAGCAGGGGGAGTATGGAATCGATCTGTGCCATGGTCACCTCGTTATCGCTTGAGCTCTGAGAGCAGCGCCGAATCGGTGGTGCCGAAAACCCTGTAAATGTCGGCCCCCAGATAGAGCAGCATAAAAACGGCCAGGGCAGCATTGATGAGAATCCCGATCATGGTGCTCTCCCTGAGCTGCGGGGCGAGGGCGAGCAGGATCATGTGCACGCCGTTCTCCATCAGGGCGAGGCCGATGGCGATCTTGATGAGATCACGGCGCGAAAGCAGGGTCCAGATCCCGAGGCTGAAAAGGGTCGCAGCCCCGGCGAACAGGCTGCGCAGGGGCTCCTCGCGTACAGAGGGGGCCACCCCGGCGATTGAGCCGCGAAAAACCTGAAAAAGCACAAAAATGATCACCGTCATCAGGATCATGGAGAGAACAAAGCCCGGAATCGGCTTGTGCTCGATGCGGGGCAGCCCGCGGGCGAAACGGAGCAGCAGCCAGGGGATGAGCAGCACCTTGAAGATCAAACAGGTCGTTGCCCAGAGATAGAGGCCGTGATTACCGTAGAGACGGCCGCAGGCGGCGATGAGCAGGCAGAGGAGCAGGGAATTGACGAGATAGCCCCAGGCGGCAATACGCAGAGTACGGATTTCGACAGTGGCCATGGCGGTGATGAGGATCGCCATCGACAGGGTGAGCAGGGTCTGGCCGGTGATCATGAGGCCTCCCTCTCCCCCGGCGCGCCGTGGGGCATGGAGGAGCCGACATAGTTGCGCCCCTTGCGCATGCGCCGCGTGGGGATACGGTCGATGGCGTTTTCGGTCTCGAAGCAGCGTCCGCAGCGCTTGCAGGTGAGCATGTAGAGCTGCTGCTCGATATAAAGGTCGGTCTTGTCGTCGGTTGCCGATTCAAAGAGCAGGGTCATGGTGATCGCCCCCTCCGGACAGACCTCGGCGCAGCGTCCACAGTAGGTGCAGCGGTCAAGGATGAACTCCATGTGCGTCTGGTCGCCCTCATCGTGGCAGCGGATCAGCCGCGAGGGGCAGACGTTGGCGCAGCCGCCGCAGCCGATGCACCTGGAGGCGTCGACATCGATCTTGCCGCGGAATCCCTCGGCCACTTCGGAGCCGGGCCCGAAGGGATAGGGCAGGGTGACGCGCAAATTGCTGAAGCAGATCCGGGCCTCTTTAAACTTGGATTTGAGCATAGTATCAGCCTGCCAGTCTCAGTGTGTACCTCTCATGAGCCGACCAGGGCCAGGGCCAGGCCGGCGATTTCAATGACGACCAGGGCGAGGAAAAAACGCACGGCCTGATCGATGCGCAGCCGCGGATTGACGACGTGGACGACGCCGACGATGAGCAGCAGCACCGCCATCTTGAGCAGGGTCAAAAGCAGATTCAGGATGGCCGGCTGGACCACCGGCCAGGGGATGAAAACCGATATGAAAACCGCAGCGAAGATGAACTGCTTGGCGTAGATCATCCATTTGAAGAGGGCCAGCTTGGGGCCGCTCTGCTCGACAAAGGGGCCCTCCATAATCTCCTGGTCGGCCTCGACGATATCGAAGGGTAGACGCGCCATCTGTGCCACGATCGCGATGAAGAGGGTGAGTCCCGCGATCAGGGTTGAAAAAGTGGGGGCATGGGCAGCCTGCCAGGCCATGATCTCCCCGAACCGGGTTGAACCCGCCTTGACCGCCATGCTGATGAGGGCGATGAGGATGACCGGCTCGACGGTCAACAGCATCATCACCTCGCGCGAGGCGCCGATGGCGGCGTAGGGGCTGTCGGAGGTGACACCGCTGATCACCACCATCACCGCAGCGAGGGTGATGAGGTAGATGAAGACCAGGATGTCACCCGCGCTCTCCAGGGGCGGAAGCATGCCGATGGGGATGAGGACGGCAGTGGTCAGGATAGCCGCCAGCCCAAGCACGGCGCTGTAACGGAAAAGGGGATGCGGCGCCGTGACCAGTTCCTCCTTGCCGAGCAGTTTGAGGAGATCGAGATAGGGCTGATGCAGGGGCGGTCCGATGCGGGAATGAACCAGAGCCACCAGCTTGCGCATTACCCCTTCGAAGAGGGGCGCCAGCAGCAGCACCAGAAGGATCTGCACGAAAGCCAACAGGTAACTGTTCATAGCGGCTCCTTCAATCCATGCCTCAGGCGATAGAGCGCTTGCAGCTCCTCCCTGCTCCAGGTGCGCACCTCGCCGCTGCGCACATCGATGGTCTCGAGCCGCTCGGTGCAGGAGAAGCAGGGATCCATGCTGCCCAGGCCGATGGGGACATCGGCGATATATTCACCGGCCACCATCACCGGGATGCCCTGCAGGTTCTGGAAGGTGGGGGCGCGCGCCTTCCAGCGGTAGGGGCGCTGTTCTTCTCCGGTGATGACGAAATGGTGGGTTTCGCCGCGCGGGGCCTCAACCGATGAAAGGCCGATCCGCCCGGGGGGAATGGGCTGGCGCATGTCGGCCATGATCGGGCCGTCGGGCATCATGCGCAGAGCATCGCGGACGAGTCGGATCGCCTCCAGGGTCTCGCGCAGCCGCACCAGGACCCGCGACCAGATATCACAGCCCTGCTCGACCATGACTTCGCAGCCAAGCTCGGGATAGGCGGCATAGGGATGGTCGACGCGGATGTCGATGGAGATGCCGGAGGCGCGGGCGGTGGGGCCGAGCAGGGCAAAGGCGATGCTCTCCTCGGGGCTGATGACGCCGACCTTCTCGCAGCGCGCCTTGAGGGTTATGTCGCCGGCGATGGCCGCCAGGACGGCGGTGCTCTCCTTTTCGACCCGGGCGAGCACCTCGAGGAGCTCGTCATGAATCCCCCTGGGCACGTCGCGGCGGACTCCGCCAACCAGGTTCATGCCCAGCAGCTTGCGGTTGCCGGTGATCTTTTCACAAAGCCACATCACCGGCTCCCGAATGCGCCAGGCCTGCATCAGCACCGTATCGAAGCCGATGATATGGCCGGCGATGCCGAGCCAGAGCAGATGGCTCTGGATACGCTCCAGCTCCAGACAGATGACGCGGATGAAGCGGCCGCGGGCCGGGACCTCAATTTCTGCTGCTTTCTCTACTGCTTGACAGTACGCCGTACTGTGCACCGACCCTCATATGCCGCAGATCCGCTCCGCGAGGAACGGCACCTGGTTATAGTTGAGCTGGCTGTCGGCGATCTTTTCAACCCCGCGATGGTTGTAAAAGCCGCGGTAATCCCCGCCGACCACTCTCTCGCCCTCAATGAAGAGGCGAAACTGGGCCGGTTCCTCCAGCACAGGGAAAAAAGGTCCGATCGGCACCACCGTCGCCCCCTCAGGCGGCTCCTTGAAGACAGGCGTCATCCCCGCGGCCTTGTCCGGGTAGGTCTGCAGGGGCATATCCCGTCGAAGGGGATGAAGGTCCGCCGGCCAGTCGTCGGCGAGCATGAGCCGGCGTGGGTCGGGATGGTTGCGCAGGGGGATGCCGAGCATGTCCTGGATCTCGCGCTCCGCCCAGTTGGCCGCCGGTATATCCGCCGAGCCGGTGATGGCCTCGATCCAGAGATCCTTGGCCGGCAGACTCAGCCTCAGAGTGATGAAGAGGTGGTGCTCTGCGAAAGAGTAGACGTAATCGACCAGGTAGCCGCCGGTTTCGCTGCGATAGTCGGTGCCGACAGCGACGACAAAACGGCCGGAGAGATCATGGAAAAGGTAGCGGTTGAATGCGACACTGTCGCTGCGGTCGATGTGGAGCAGGAGCATATCGGGGACCGGGATCTCGCTGTGGCGGATGCGGGCGCCGAATTCCTTGCCGAGATGGTTCGCCATCTCCTGTACAGTCATGGCCAAGCTTGCCTCCTCTCTGCTACTTGCCGCCGGAAAAGGAATAGAGGATAATCAGGGCCAGCGCCGCTCCGGCCGCCAGCCATAACAGATATAGATGGGGAACGCCGCTGTGGGTGGCGCTGAAGCGCCGCATCAGCCTGACCGCCGAGCGCGCCAGCGGCTGGTAGAGCCAGCGATCGAGGTCGATGGCCCGGTTGAGGGCCGGTTCCTTTCTAAAGAGCCTTTTCGGCCAGGTGATGGTCGGATAAATGCCGGGCCGTTCATAACGGCCGATGCGGAGCCGGAAGATCTGCTTGAAGGGGAGATAAAAGCCATGGGCTCGGTAGCGCGTATCCCGATCGCTCATCTCCTCCCCGCAGTACCAGGTTTCGACGGAGCGCACCCGGGCGCCGCCGGCGCGGAAGAGCCCCCAGGCCAGCAGGGCGCAAAGGCCAAAGATGACGGTCAGGAGGAGGGCGTTCCATGCGGCCGTGCTGCCGGCGACGTTCAGGGAGAGGCCATTCAGGAGGCCGCCGCCATAGATCGAGGCCGCCGCCGGCATCGATCCCGGCGGGAAAAGATAGGCGATGCTGCGGTAAACCCACCCCAGCGGCAGCTGCGGCAAAAGGCCGAAGAGGATGCAGAGAGCGGCGAGGATGATCTGCGGCAGGCGCATGGCTGCCGGCACATCCCCCGCCCTGGCCTTGCTGCCGTTATCCTCGTATTTGCCGAAAAAAAGCGCGCCGAAGAATTTCACAAAAGAGGCAAGGGTGACGGCCGAGATGAAGATGGCGATCAGCCCGAGGATGATGAAAACGGGAACGCTGAAGCCGCCGCGCAGGGCGGCCTGATAGATCAGCCATTTACTGGCAAATCCGCTGAAGGGCGGTATGCCGGCGATCGAGAGCGAGGCGATGATGGCTGTCGCCGCCGTGACCGGCAGCACCCTCGCCAGGCCACCGACCTTGTTGATATCCCGCGTGCCCGTCTTGTAGAAAACCGCACCGGCATTGAAAAAAAGACATGATTTGTAGCTGACATGATTGATCAGGTGAAAAATGCCCGCTCCCAGCCCGATCATACCGATGACGGGCTGCGTCCGCAGGAAATAGAGCCCGGTGCCGATGGCGAGAAACATATAGCCCATCTGGCCGATGACGTGAAAGGAGAGCAACCGCTTGGCATCCTCCTGCACCAGGGCGGTCATGGTTCCGACCAGGATGGAACCCGCGCCGAAAAGGGCGATGATGAGGCCCCAGATCTGGGTGTGGCTGGAGAGGGGCAGCAAACCGCAAAAGACGCGGACGAGGCCGTAAATGCCCAGCTTGGTCATCGAGCCGGCGAAAGCGGCGCTGGCCGGGGCAGGAGCCGCTGGATAGGCATCCGGGAGCCAGTCGCCCATGGGCAGGATGCCCGCCTTGGTGGCGAATCCGAGGAAGAAGCAGCCCAGGACGAAATGAAGCAGTCCCGGCTGGCTCTGCTGCATTTCCGCCATCGCCATTTTGAGAAAGGAGAAAGAAAAAGAGCCGGAAAGACGATAGAGGAGAATGCCGCCAATGAAGAGAAATATTGTGGCGATATGGGTGATGAGAAAATACTTGTACCCCGCCCGCAGCCGTACGCGCTCTTCTTGTCTGAAAATGACCATGAGATAGGATGTGAGAGTCATGATCTCCCAAAAGACGAAGAAGAAAAAGAGATCAGCCACGACGACCACATTGAGCACCGCCGCGAAAAAGAAGAGCAGGATGCTGTAAAAATAACGCAGGCTGCCCGCGCGATAATGGGCGATCTGCATGAATCTTTGGGCATAGAGGGTGACCAGAAGGCTGACGACAGCGATGATGGCGAGGAAGAGGGCGCTGAGATAGTCGATCTGGTAGATCAGGGCCGCACCCAGTCCGGGGACCTGCAGAATCGGCAGCCCGCTCGAGACCGGACCCTCCCGGAATACCCCGAGGACGGCGGTCAGGATGAAGAGGGTGCCGAACGCAGCCGCCCCGAAGGCCACCCAGCCGACCGCCTTGCGTTTTCCGCCCACAAGCAGGGCGAGGAGCGCACCAGCCAGATAACATCCCTGCGCGGAGAAGAATGCATTCATCTTACAGATCCTCGCGTTGGATTACGGCAGAGCCTTCCTTTTACAAGCCCATCGCCCCCATCAGCTGCATGGCCGCCCAGGGGGCCAGCAGGGTGAGGAGCATCAGGATGATCAGGGCAGCCGCCATAACGCCGGGAAGTGCGCCCGCTTTGGCGGCATGACCTGAGGCAGGTCCGAAAAAGACCTTGTGGCCGATATGCAGAAACCAGGCAAAGGCCACGGCAATTTCAAGGGCAAAGGGGATCAGCAGCAGCCAGCCGGCGGCCCCGCCCAGCTTGAGTGCTGCTACCATGAGATAGAACTTGCTCCAGAAACCCGAAAAGGGCGGCACGCCCAGGATCGCGAGCATCCCGACCATGAAGGCGATGGCGGCCAATGGGGAGTGGCGCGCCACCCCGGCCAGCTCAGAGATCCGGCGCGTTCCAGCGGTGTAGCTGAGCACTCCGACGCTCAGAAAAAGCAGTCCCTTGCCGACGCTGTGATTCATGATGTGCATCGCCCCTGCATAGGCGCCCAGCCTGCTGCCCATGATCGCCACCCCTACGCCGAGAAAAACGTAGGAGAGATGGGCGATGGTCGAATAGGCGAGCAGCTTCTTGAGGTCATCCTGAAAAAAGAAGAGCCAGAGCGCCACCAGCATGGTCACCACCGCCAGGACGGCGACGACGAGTCCCGCCGTCCAGGGCAGGCCGGGATTAGCCAGGGCCAGGCGCACCATGAGAAACACCCCCGCCTTGACCATGGCTGCGGCGTGCAGATACATGCTCACCGTGGTCGGAGCGGCCATGGCATCCGGCAGCCAGGTGAAAAAGGGGAATTGGGCCGATTTGGCCCAGGCGGCGACGGCAAACGAGAGAAAGACCCACAGACGCATGCGCGGGGCCAGATCGGAAAGGGCATCGAAGGCGAAGCTGCCGGTGTGGACATAGAGAAGGACCAGCCCGAGGGCGAAAAAGAGACCGCCCGAGAAGGTCATCAGCAGGGCCTTGAAACCAGCCCGCAGCGATTCCGGATTGCGATAATGCGAAATCAGCGCCCAGCTGCAGAGGGTGGTCATCTCCCAGAAGAGATAGAGCTGCAGCAGATTGGGAGAGAGGGCGACGCCGATCATCGCTGTGATAAAGAGCAGCAGCCAGGCGTGGTGGCGGGATTTGCCCGTGACGTCGGCGTGCTCCCGGTTGCCCGCGCCCAGGTAGGCGGTGGCATAGAGCACGACCAGAAAACCGAGGACGACCACCACCAGCAGCAGGAGCAGGGCAAGTGGGTCAAGGAGAAAGCCAAAGAGTCCTTCGCGGAAAGAGCCCTGCAGCCATCGCCAGGTGAGGGGCAGGCTCTGCCAGTTCCCGCCCGGTCTGGCCAGCAGCAGCCAGACGAGGCTGAGCAGCATACCTCCGGTCGCGCCGATCGCGCATTTGTCGGCATGGCGCGCGGGCAGGAGCGCGCAGAGCACGGCTCCGAAGAGAGGCAGGATCAACAAGAGAATCACGCTGGGCATCGTGCTTTTCCTTTTCGCTGATAAGCCGGCCCCCTGCGCACAGGGGGCCGGCCGCGCATCATACCGGTATCGGACCGACCGGAAGGGTCAGGCCGGCGAGGAGCATGGCCAGATGGGTGATGCTCTCCTTCACCTCCGGGCTGATCGGGGCGTGCAGGGCCCGGTTTTTCGGCTGGATGCCGATGAGCGTCACTTCCGCGCCGGTTTCAGCCTCGAGATAGTGCATGAGCAGGCCGAGGGCCGGCTTGTGGGTGTTGAAACGGTCGCTGCGCAGCTGCTCCCGGCGCAGGGAGATGATATCCCCAGGCGCCGCGAAGAAATCGACGGCATCGACAAGGATGATCTCGCGCGGCTGCAGGGCCTTGACCTCCGCGGTAAAATTCTCGGGCACCTCCTCGCAGACCAGGGCATGGTCGAAGCCTCCGGCCTGCAAGAGGCGGGCGGTTTCGCAGCCGAGGTCGTCGTCACCGCAAAGGGGATTGCCGATGCCAAGGACAACCACTCTCCCCGAGATCGGACGCAGGGGATAACTCGCGGCTTGAGGCTCTTCCACCTCTCCCCTGTTGATCTCCCCGCTCATCGTTCGGGCAGCCGTTTGATCTGGCGCCAGGAGAAGACCGGCCCGTCCACGCAGATATACTTGTGGCCGATGGCGCAGTGGCCGCACTTGCCCACCCCGCACTTCATGTAGCGCTCGAGGGTGGAGATGATGCGTTCCTCGGCGAAGCCCATGGCCAGCAGCTCCTGAATGACGAAACGGATCATCACGGGCGGACCGCAGGTGAAGGCCACCGTGCGGTCAACCGCCAGCTTGATCTTCTCGAAGAGGGTGGTCACCACCCCCACCGGACCGCTCCAGGCGGCATCAGGGGTGTCCACGGTCTGGAGCAGGGTGATGTCGCCGCGTTCACTCCACTCCTGCAGCAGGGGTTTGTACACCCGGTCGGCCGGCGTGCGCGCGCCGTAGAGGATGATGAACTGGCCGAAATCGCCCCGGCAGTCGAGCATCGGGTCGATCAGGGATTTAAGGGGCGGAAGCCCGATGCCGCCGGCGATGATGAGGATATCCTGGCCCTTGACCTCCTCGAGGGGGAAATGGTTGCCAAGAGGGCCGCGGATGCCCATATAATCGCCGGGCTTGAGGGCGTGCATGGCACGGGTCACCACCCCTGCAGCCCGAACCGTGATATCGAAATGTTCGGGATGGTTGGGATTGGAGGCGAAGCCGAAGGGGGCCTCGCCGGCGCCGAAGATGGAGGCCTCGACGAACTGACCGGATTTGAAGCGGAAATTCTTGCGCAGATCGCGCGAAGCGAATTGCAGGGTGAAGGTCTTGATGTCATGGGTCTCATCGACGATGCGGTCGATGACGGCGAGGTCGGGCAGATAGATGTTTTCCATAGGCTCACTGTCCATCCCGGCGCAGCCGCTTGACCACCGCGCTGATATCGAGGAGCCCGAAGGCCTCGCAGACGGTGATGCAGCGGCCGCAGCCGACGCAACCAGGGTGACCATCCTGCTGGATATAGGCGTAGCTCAGTTTGTGATAGAACCGGCGTTTGACCCGTTCCTTGGCGCGGGCGCGCGGATTATGCCCGGAGGCCTCGCGGGTAAAGCCGGAGTACTGGCAGGAATCCCAGCAGCGGACGCGGGTCCCGCTTTTTGCTCCCTCAGGGCAGTCGACGACATCGAAGCAGGTGCAGCAGGGACAGACGTGGGTGCACCCCCCGCAGCTGAAGCATTCGGAGCCCATCTCCTCCCAGAGCTCCTCGCGCACGCGGTTGTTGGTGATCTGGATGCAGGCCTTGGCGAGATAGGCGGTCGGGACCATCTGCGCATCGCAGGCCTCCATGAGCTCGCGCCGGCGGGTTTCATGGCGCCTGGAGGCTGTCACGGCCGGCATCGGCCGCTCCTCAAGAAAGACGCGGCCGGCGCGCGAGCCGATATCGATGAGAAACTCCTCGCCGAGATCGGTCAACTGCAGGTCGAAGCCGCTCTCCAGCCAGGGGCCGCCATTGCAGCAGATGCAAAAGCAGCTCTCATTGGGGCGGTTGCAGGCCATGCTGATGATCAGGGTGTTCCGGCGACGCGCCCAGTAGAGTTCGTCGTAACAGGCGCCCTGGAAAAAGCCGTCCATATGGGCCAGTCCCTGCACATCGCAGGAGCGGATGCCGAAAAGGAGGCGGGGCCTTTCCTGCTCGGGTTGGAGCAGCCGGGGCTTTTTGCCGGAGAGATCATAGGCAAATAGCACCTCGCGCTGGGGGAGGAAGAAACGTTTCAGGGGATCGAGATCGTTGACGTAATCAAGTGTAAGCCCGCGCAATGAGCGAAGCGGCCCAAAGGTCACCTCACCGCCGCGAAGCTTCTGCGGACCGATTACCGTCATCTTTTGCATGCACAGGGAGAGATTGTCGAGAAAAACCTGTTTGTTGACTACCAGCCGTGTTCCTGCCTGCATCAAACCATCTCCAATTTGGCGGCGCACAGTTTCATCTGCGGTATGGCCGATTCCGGTTCCAGCATGGACGGCATCAGGGATTGGCTCAGGCCGTCCTTGTGGTGGATCGGGAGGTAGAGTATCCCGGGCGGCACGGCGCGAGTGACGACGACGGTGCGGCGCACCTCCCCGCGGCGGCTTTTGACGATGACCGGCCAGCCGCTGCGCAGTTTGAGCGCCCTGGCGTCATCGGTGTTGATTTCGATGGTGGCGACCGGATCCTCCTTGTCGAGGGTGAAGGAGCGCGTGACCAGAGTGCCGGTGCGGCGGTGGAAGAGGGGTCGGCCGGTGATCAGGGTGAAGGGATAGTCGGCATCGGGCTCATCGCCGAAGGGGAGGCCGGTGCTCACCTCGGTGAACGCCCCCTGGCGGTCGCCGAGCAGCTTGCGGTAGAGGGTGCATTCCTCATCGTCGGTGTGGGCCGGCCAGAGCACCCCGCCGGGATGGCCGATGGTCTGCCAGCTGATGCCGCCGTAGCAGGGCATAAGCTGCTGCATCTCGAGAAAGACCTCCTCGGCTTTGCGCAGGGGCCAGGGCGCAGCCAGGGCCCCGGCCAGAAGCTGGATGATCTCGAGGTCGGGTTTGCAGCCCCTGAGCGGGGCGATGGCGCGGCGCACGCGCTGGAGGCGGCGCTCCAGACTGGTATAGCTCCCCTCCTGCTCGGCAAAACTGGCGGCGGGCAGGACCAGATCCGCCCTCGCCGCGGTCTCGGTCAGAAAGAGATCCTGGACAAGGAGAAAATCGAGTTTGTCGAGGGCCGCCGATGTTTTGGCGCTCTCGGGAGCGCTCCAGGCGAGGTTCTCGCCGACGACGTAGAGGGCGCGGATGCGGCCGCCGGCGTGATCGATCATCTCCTGGAGGGTCAAACCCTTTTCGGCGGGCAGGCTGGCGCCCCAGGCCGCCTCGATGGCCCGGCGGACCGCCGCCTCCTGCAGATCGCGCTGGCCCGGTCCCCATTCGCTCATCAGGCCGGTATCGACCGCTCCCTGGCTGTTGTTGGCAGTCAAAAGCGGCAGCAGCCCCCCGCCCTCGCGGCCGATACTGCCGGTGAGCAGGGCGAGATTCCACAGGGCCCGGACGTTGGCCGTACCGTTGGCCTGCTGGGTGATGCCGGTGCCGAAGAGGATGAGCAGGGAAGAAGCCTTGGCGATGAGACCGGCGGCGGAGCGGAGATCATCCTGCGCGATGCCACTGACACTCTCGGCATAGGCGGGGGTAAAGCGCTCGAGGCCGTCATCGCGCAGCTTGGCCAGCCCGGCAAGGCCTTCTGCCTGCCAGTCTTCTGCGAGCAGGATATGGCTGAGGGCGTTGATCAGGGCCAGGTCGGTGCCGGGCCGGGGCCGAAGATGGAGGCGGAAAAAACGGCTGTGCTCCTGCTCGCGGGGGTCGACCTGAATGACCGGGACACCCCGTTTGGCGGCCTGGAGGAGCAGGGAGCCCGCGCGGGCGTTCTGCGCCTTGGCATCGGCGCCGATGACCAGGATCGCCCCCGCCTTCTCAATGTCGGCGAGGGCGGCGGCCGCATTGGCAAAGCCGCTCTGCTCGCGCAGGACACGCAGGGAGGGCGCATGGTCAAAACGAAGCGGCGCATCCAGGTGGGGGGTGTGCAGCACCGTCCGCGCCAGCTTGCCGAGAAGATAGGAGGCCTCATTGACCGTCTTGAGGGAACCGACTACTCCAACGCAGTCCCGGCCATGCGCCTGCTGCAGATCAGTGATCCTTTGGGCGGCATAAGAGAGGGCTTTGTTCCAGCTGACGGGTTTGAGGCGGTCGTTGATGCGAAGAAGGGGTTGGGTGAGGCGTTCGGGGTGATGGATGATCTGGTGGCCGTTCCACCCCTTGATACAGAGGGTTCCCCGGCTGACAGGGTGGTCTCGCTGCGGCGCGGCGGCCAGTACCACGCCTTTTTCCACCTCCAGGAGCATTCCACAGCCACATCCGCAAAAGGGACACGTCGTTTGAACTTTCACCTGCTACTCCCACTTTAGAGATTCGCCAGGTCGATCCAAACCAGATGGGCGCGCATAGTTTAGTATAAATAATCAGCGAGACTATATCAAGTACTTTTTAATTTTTTTACGGATGCATCCGCGCCGCACTTCGTCGGACGCAGCATCAGGGAGCGACGAAAAGGCTTGCTTATTTGACGAAAATTTGATAATCTGAATGCATAATGAACGCAGATGGCCGGCACACGGCCCGTGAAGAATAATATGGAGAACCAGGCGGGAATGATCAAATTAACCGAACGTGCAGAAAAAGCCCTCCTCAAGGCTGCGGAAAAGGGACCGCGTCTCTATCAGGTCGTCATCGCCGGCTTTGGCTGAGGCGGCCCCAAGCTCAGCCTGGTCGAGGCTGCCCATATCGAACCCCAGACCGCAAATCAGATGCAGGTCGGCGAAACCACCATCACCTGGGATGACCGCATCAATCAGGTCGCCAATATGTACGGCGAGCTTCTCATCGACTACGCCCATTATCTCTTCGAAGAACGCTTCATCGTCGGATTCGGCGGCAGCCGCAACTGCTGCTGAGCCTCCTCCCTCCTATCGGACCTCCGCCAGCGGCCGGACAGTGACTTGAGCCGGCGCGGCGGGTGGCACCCGATCCTCCACCACTGCTTCCCCCTTTTCGTAGATACGCAAATCGAAATACCAGGGTCCCGGCTGCGCACAATAGCCCCAGATCAGATTATCCTTGCCGATCAGAATGTACTTGAAGGGCTCGATCTGTCCCGAGAAAGAGAGCTCCGCCATCAGGTTGTTGTCCAGAAAGACGTAGACCCGCCCCCTCGTCCAGGTGATGCGGAACTCGTAGATGCGGCTTGTCTTCCAAAGGTAATCCTCAACACAGGTGACCTCATCCCGGGTGCCGATGCCGCGCGCTGCAGCCAGCACCTTGAAACCAGCCCGGCCCGGCATGGTGGAGTAGCCGCTGCCGGTGCGGATCTGGATCCAGGAGCCGTCGGTATCAAAGATCTCCTTGTTGTTGGTGTAAAGCCGGGAATAGAGATTGACGATGTGCAGCTTGAGGTCATCCACCCACTGCTCGGCCGGATTAAAGTTGGTCACCCTGATGGCCAGCGTCCCCTCCGCGGGCAGGGGTTTGGCGAGGTGGATTTGCAGCTGACTGGTGGTATGGACAGCCTGCCAGCCCTTGACCGCGTCGAACTCTCCGTCGGTGTTGTAGATGGCCTCCCCGTAGCCCGGAGCGGCCGAGGTCAGGGGATGGCTGTAGATGAGGCGGCGGTGGTCCACTGGCTGGGCCAGCAGCGAAAATGAAAAGAGCAGGGATAACGGCAGCATCTGGAGGATAAAGTGTTTCATGGACCCCTCACATAGTGTGGCCTCACCGCCACAGCCGTGCTGATGACGGGGGCGAGAGTATTGTAATTATTTGTCTTATCCAGGCGCCCGCCCATGCGGGGGCTGGTTACATCATTGAAAGCAAAATACGGGCCAGGGTTTTAGGGATGGAAAGAGTATTGTAAATAATATAATAAAAGTCGTTCTTTATGACGATTATTTAAAAATATTACTTTATTTTGGAATATTATTACCTTATATTTGTTCATATGATCAAGAGCAGCACAAGTGATCACACCCTCGCAACGGCATCCTTAGCACCGCATCCTCCTCAGTTTTATCCGCAGTACATAGCCAACTGATTTTGTTCGCATCTCTTCATCACGACCAGGGGAAAAAGCATCGTACCGGGTGGGACTTGTCCACACCCACTTCGGTTGGTTCCGGTTTGTGTGCGCGGGGCTGTTCTGAATCCATCCATCGACAGGGTTCGCCGCTGCGCTCGCCGGCATCATTTTCATTCATTCTATTGGAGGCACCATGAAGAAAAGTGCTATCGTCTTCGCGTTTATGTTTCTCTACGCCGTCGCCGGTCTGGCGCAGGTCAATCTGCCCTCGATCGTCAATGTTCCGGATCTCAACCGCCCGGAGGATGACCCCGATTTCTACATGCGGGTCGAGCTCGACCGGGCCAATGATACCGGCGAGCGCA
>ERZ795056.319-NODE-319-length-63942-cov-20.766635_pt1 | contig 63942 bp, 54 predicted proteins | sample MGYA00375140_ERZ795056 | MGnify/ENA primary metagenome ERZ795056 (study PRJEB30185, sample SAMN05720227) | activated sludge metagenome | isolation source: Anaerobic digester | place: USA | collected 2015-03-09 ...
CGAAGATCGGCGCAGAACGAATCTGCGCCTACGTAGGCGCACATTGATTGTGCGCTGGGGCCGGACGCGATCGCGGTTACGCTGGCACCGAAGATCGGCGCAGAACGAATCTGCGTCTACGTTGACGCACATTGATTGTGCGCAAGGTCGGAAAGTAGGCGCACATTGATTGTGCGCTGGGGCCGGACGGGATCGCGGTTACGCTGGCGCCGAAGATCAGCGCAGAACAAATCTGCGCCTACGTTGGCGCACATTGATTGTGCGCAAAGGTCAATGGAAGGAATAAGCAATGAAAGCGAAACGCAAGGGGCCAACCCCGGTCGACGCGCTCAAACATCGCGATAAGCGGTCGAATATCCCGACACAGGAACTGCGGGATTTCGTCAAGGATGACGAATTGGCGCCGCGGACCATGCTGTATCCTCGGGATCCGTCCCTCGATCCGCAACTGGTCTGGAAAGGCAAGGACGACCAGGATCGCCATCCGCTCGAGATCCCCCTCGTACCGGTATACATCCAAGAGAAGATCCATCCCCAGGCCCTCATTGAGAACCTACGCGATACCGCCAAGGCCGGCGAACCCGAACCGGAACAACTCCTGTTCGCGGACTTCAACGGCATCCAGTTCGAAGACCTCATCGACTTCTACCAGCATGAACAGAACTGGGCCAACCGGATGATCCTCGGAGACTCGATGCTCGTCATGTCTTCGCTCGCCGAGAAGGAAGGCCTCAAAGGCAAGGTCCAGATGATCTATCTCGACCCGCCCTACGGCATCAAATTCGGCTCCAACTGGCAAGTCAGCACACGCAAACGCGACGTCAAAGACGGCAAAGCCGAAGACGCCACCCGCCAACCCGAACAGATCCGCGCCTTCCGCGACACCTGGGAACTCGGCATCCACTCCTACCTCGCCTACCTCCGCGACCGACTCGTCGTCGCCCGCGAACTCCTCACCGAAACCGGAAGCATCTTCGTCCAGATCGGCGACGAAAACGTCCATCTCGTCCGCTGCCTCATGGATGAGGTGTTTGGGAGCGAGAATTTCATTAGTCTGATCACCGTACAGAAGATGGCTGGCCTAGCGTCTCAGTTCCTGAAGGGCGCCTGCGATTACGTTATTTGGCATTCCAAGAGCGCATCTCAGACGAAATACAGGCAGCTCTTCTACGAGAAGGTGCTGGGACTGGGGCATGGCTCCGGCGCGCGCTATGATCAACTCATCTCGCCATCCGGGGAACGGTGTCGCATTCCTAAGGACTCCGACACCCTCGACGGCCTTTTCCGCGAGGGTTGGAGAGCTTTTCAGCCAACAACTCTGACCACGTTCGGTACCGGAGGATCCTCCTACTTCCCATATGCTTTTGAAGGAAAGACCTATTTTCCGGGAATAGGCAAAGGTTGGCTCACAACAAAGGACGGAATGGATGGACTTGCGGCGGCCGGGAGGGTCCTGCAGACTGGCTCCTCAATCCGATACATCCGCTACCTCGACGACTTCCCTTGTTACGAGCTCAACAACGTTTGGACCGATATCGCGAGTCCGCCAGACGTCGTGTACGTGGTGCAGACTTCTACTGCGGCAATCGAGCGCTGTCTTCTGATGACGACGGATCCGGGGGATTTGGTGTTGGATCCGACATGCGGCTCGGGGACGACGGCGTATGTGGCGGAGCAGTGGGGGCGTTGATGGATCACGATCGATACGAGCCGGGTGGCGTTGGCGCTGGCGCGTACGCGGCTGATGTGCGCGAAGTATCCGTACTACCTGTTGTCGGATTCGCCCGAGGGCATCGAGAAAGAGGCGGAGCTGACGGGCAAGATCCCGCCGCAGTACAAGACGTTGAGTGATATCCGGAAAGGGTTCGTGTACAAGCGCGTGCCGCACGTGACGTTGAAATCGATTGCGAATAATCCCGAGATCCGCGAGGGCATGACCCGCGAGGAAATCGATCGCGCCATTGCGAAGTATGCCGACACCGAGACCCTATACGATCAGCCCTACGAAGACGGCAAACGGATCCGCGTAACCGGCCCGTTCACCGTCGAGAGCCTATCGCCGCACCGGGCGTTAGAGATGGCGTCGGAGTTGGCGCACGTTGATCGTGCGCTGGGGCCGGAGTTGGCGCACGTTGATCGTGCGCTGGGGCCGGAAGAATCAGCGCAGAATGAATCTGCGCCTACGTTGGCGCACGTTGATCGTGCGCTGGGGCCGGAAGCGAGCGCGGAGGGATCGGCCGAGAAGACAGCGCAGAATAAATCTGCGCCTACTTCCGCGCAGAACAAATCTGCGCCTACTTCCGCGCAGAACGAATCTGCGCCAACGGGGACGCCAACTATCGATCGTTTCGTACCGATGATCATCGAGAATCTACGGAAAGCGGGTGTCCAGAACACGAAGAAGCAGGAGCGGCTGGTCTTCGAGCGGCTGGACTCGTTTGCGGGCACGTGGCTGCACGCGGCGGGCGAGTATACGGAGAAGGGGGGGAGGTCAAAGCGGGTGGCTGTGTGTATCGGCCCCGAGCACGGCACGGTGGGTTCAGAACTGGTCAAGGAAGCTGCGAAAGAGGCGTTGCGCGGCGTCGGATTCGACCTGCTGATCGTGTGTGGTTTCGCCTTTGACGCGCATGCGGCCGAAACGGCGCTAGAGTTTGCGCCGGCGTTGGCGCAGTTGGCGCAGTTGGCGCACGTTGATCGTGCGCTGGGGCCGGAGTTGGCGCACATTGGTTGTGCGCTGGGGCCGGAGTTGGCGCACATTGGTTGTGCGCTGGGGCCGGAAGAATCAGCGCAGAACAAATCTGCGCCTACGTTGGCGTATCCGGAGGGATCGGGCCGGGGGGATGATTTCGCGGTAGCCGAGGAATCGCGCGAGTATGGGAGACTTCCGGTGCTGCTGGCGCGGATGAATCCGGACTTGGCCATGGGCGACGCGCTGCTCAAGAAGACGGGCGCGGCGAACCTGTTCATGGTATTCGGCGAGCCGGATATCACGATCTCGACAGGCAAAGATGGCAAGCTGGCGGTCGAGGTGTTCGGCGTGGACGTGTACGATCCGACGACGGGCCAGATCCGGAGCAGCTCGACGGATGATATCGCGTGTTGGTTCATCGACACCGAGTACAACGGCGAGAGTTTCTTCGTGCGCCACGCGTATTTCACGGGCGCGGGCGATCCCTATGACAAACTCAAGCGGGCGTTGCGCGCCGAGATCGACGAGACCGCGTGGGCAAGTCTCTACACCACGAAGAGTCGTCCCTTCGACACGCCGAAGAGTGGTAAGATTGCCGTCAAGGTGATCAACCATTACGGCGATGAGGTGATGAAGGTCTACGCGGTGGAGCGTTGATGGTCCCAGCGGAAGAGCGACATGGCGGCGTGACGGGCAAGGCCCTTATGGTGGGCCTCGTTTTCGTCCTGATCGAGTGTTGGCTGGTACATTACGTGGATCAGATGATCCATGGGACGCTCAGCTTTCATTTGGTACCCGCGCCGGCATGCATCGTACTCTTGTTCGTGTTGGTGTGGGGCATCAACGCGCCGTTGCGCGCCGTTGCGCCGCGTCACGCGCTGACGACGCGCGAACTCCTCGTGGTCTACACGATGATGGGCGTCGGCCTTACCGGCCCATCCATGGGCCTGGCGCAGGTGTTGGTGCCGGCATTGGCCGCGCCGGTGTATTACGCGTCGCCGTCGAACAAGTTCGCCGAGATCTTCCAACTCGGCACGAACAAAGTGATTCCGCGTTGGCTGGCGCCGACGGATTACGACGCCGTCAAGGGTCTGTTCTCGCGAACGTCGACGGATCCCATCGACTGGGCCATGGTGGCGCGCACGTGGTTTACGCCGCTCCTCGCGTGGGGCCTGTGGATCTTTGTGTTCTTCTTCGTTTACGTGTGCGTGATGTCGGTGCTGCGCCGGCCGTGGGTCAAGCGCGAGCAGTTGACCTTCGCGTACAACGTCGTGCCGGAGCAGATGAGTCTCGCGCCGCCGGCGCGTGTTGGCGAGCGGACCCCGCCCTTCTGGAAGAACAAGTGGATGTGGATCGGTTTCCTGATTCCGTTCATCTACCACTTTTTCGCGAATCTCTATGTCGTATCGCCGATATTTCCGAACATCCCCATCTACTTCGATCTCGCCCAGTACTTCACCGAAGCGCCCTGGAACGGCATCGGCGAACTCAAGATCTGGGTGAGCCTCCACTCGGTGGCGTTCTGCATGCTGTTGACCGAGGAGATGCTATTCAGCCTCTGGTTCTTCTTCGCCGTCAACAAGGCCCTTGCGGTGGCGTTCTATGCCTTCGGCTGGAACGAGACCTATTCCGATTTCTTCGCGCCCGCCATGAGCGACCAGGGCACCGGCGCATTTGTGGCGTATTTCTGCATCGTGTTGTGGGCCATGCGCGCCCATTTGCGCGTGGTGGTTTCGCGCGCGGTGCGGTTCCAGGTGGGCGAGGATGAAGCCGACGAGCCACTGACGTACCGCGCGGCGTTCTGGGGTCTTGTGATCGGCATGGCGGCCTTGGTGGGATTCTGCGCCATCGCCGGTGCCCACCCCGTCTGGTCCTTCGCGATAATCGCCATGATCCTCGTGTACTGGGTCGTACTGACGCGGCTCGTGGCCGAGGCGGGCGTGTTTATGTCGCAAGCGCCGACATCGGCCGTGCACGACACCATCGCCAAGGTGTTCGGCACGGCGGCGCTGAGCGTGCAGAGCTGGACGATTCTCGGTTTCTTCAAGAGCATTTTCCTGCGGTGGTACACGATCATGCCGGCGTACATTCTCGGCGGGTTCAAGTTCGCGGACCGCCACAAGATCAACGCGCGGCGGCTTGTGTTCGCCATGTTGTTGGCCATTGCCGTGTCGATCGCCGCCGGTTTCATCACCACCGTGTGGATGGATTATGAATACGGCGCGCTCAACCTATCCACGTGGAAAGCGAGCGACCTCGCAAGGCAGCCCTTCGACCAAATCCGCCGGTACCACGACACGCCGCAACCGCCTGATAGAAAGGCCATTGCGGTAATGGGCGTGGGCGCAGGCGTAACGCTGTTCCTATCGGTGATGCGGATGAATTTCGTCTGGTGGCCCTTCCATCCGCTGGGTTACGTGGCGAGCAATCTCTACATCATCCACTATTTCTGGATTCACATCTTCATTGCGTGGGTGTTGTCGAAACTGATCACGAAATACGGCGGCCTGTACCTCTTGCGAAAGGCGCGCCCCTTCTTCGTCGGCGTGGTCATCGGCGCGATGATGAGCGGCGCGTTCTGGTGGGCGATCGACTATTTCTACAGCCTCGACACGCATTGGGTATACGCGATATGAGCACGCGCACGCGCCATAGCCGGCTCCTGGCCTTCGCGCCAGTGCTCGTACTGCTCTGCGGAGGCGCGGCTGGGCTCGAGTTCGCGCTCAGCGAGGACGAGGTGCGCAACGTCGCCACGGTCGATGCCGACGCCATTGCGGAGACGGTACGCGTGCTCAGCGGATACCCGTCGCGAGCGCCGGGCTATCCCGGTGCGGCCGAGGCCGCACGATACGTGCGCGAGGCCTTCGCCGAGGCCGGACTGAGCGACGTTCAGGAATTTCCTTTCCTTGCGACGACGCCGATCGAGGGCAACGCCCGCCTCGTGGGCCAGGGCCTCGACGTGCCGCTCCATGCCTTCTGGCCGAATCTCGTCCGCACGTGCACGACACCGCCGGACGGCGTCACCGGCCGGCTCGTCTATGGCGGCTCAGGCGCGCTGGAGGATCTCGATGGCCTCGACCTCGAGGGCGCCATCGTCGTGCTCGAATACAACTCGGCGCGGAACTGGCTCAACGTGCCGATGCTCGGCGGACGCGTCGTCGTATTCATCGAGCCCGAGACGACGACCCACTTCGAGAGCGCGGCGAAGTTCCTACGCACGCCGGTGGACGTGCCGCGCTTCTACATCGGCCGCGCGGAGTGGGAGAGAGTCCGCTCTCATCTCGGCGAGGTGTTCACTGTGTCGGCGCGGGTGGACTGGGAGGACGCGCCCGCAGCCAACATCATCGGCTGGGTACGCGGCCGCGGGCCGTCGGCCGACGAGACGGTGGTACTGTCGGCCTACTACGATTCGATGAGCGTCGTGCCGGCGCTGGCGCCCGGCGCCGAGCAGGCGTGCGGTATCGCAGCGCTACTCGAGCTGGCTCGGCGCTTCGCCGAGAATCCGCCGCCGAGATCGCTGCTGTGTGTGGCCACGGCAGCCCACGGCCTGTTTATGCAAGGCGCGGCGGAACTGTTCGACAACCAACTCGATGCGTTGGGCGTCACGCCGAGCCTGTTCATCGCGCTCGACCTCGCGTCGCAATCCACGAAAGTCGGCGCGTTCAACGTGGGCCACGCCTATTGGGATGAGGCACGCGCGGCGCGGCTCCAGTGCTTGTTCGAGCCGCTCGGCACGCAACTCTCGCAACTGGCCCAGCGAACCGCGCTCGCCACCGGCCTCTACACCGAGGCGGAGTATCGGGCGTCCGGCATGGAGAAGGATCCGACGCTCTCGCCCTTCGTCGAGTCGCTGACGGTGACCTCATTGTCGAAAGCCGGCACGAGTTGGGCCTACACGGTGCCGCCTGGCATGGTGCACGAGGCCGAGACGGCCTGCCTATTCGGTACCCTGGGTTTTGCCTTTGTCACGTGGGACGTCGAACGCCGTCTCGTCGATTCGCCGCTCGACACCTTCGACCACGTCAACCGCGAGAACCTGGCGCAGCAGGTGGGCTTCATTCGCGCCATGCTCGAGGAGATCCTCCGCAGCACGGATCGCACGCACGGATTCATTACGCGCATCGAGCAGATTCACGACTGGAACCGTCAAGGCCACCGCGCCCAGTTCTTCCCGCCTACCGGCCGGAATGCCGGCATTGTGAGCGGGCGCGTCGTCGAGTTCCTGCCGAAAAAGAACTACATTCCCGACGAGCCGAAGACGGACGCGCTCGTGGTCGTGCGCCGCGAGGACGGGAACACCTATCTCGGCGTCCGCTGCGAGCCGATCCAGCGCGTCCGGACACTCGAGCGCAACGGACGCGCTCACGAGGCGTCGTTTCGATTCTGCAACATCGGCCGAGGCACGCAAGGCTATTTCACGGCGCGTCCGCGCGAGATCGACGCGTTTGTGCTCGACGCCGAAACCGGCGCGGTGGTCTATGCCAAAGATCTTGGGCGCAACGGTGAGATGACGTATCCGACGAAGGTCTACGGCCAGACGACGCCACAGGAAGTCCGGCGAACGGTGGTGGTGTTCCCGTGCTACTCGGTCGATGTGTTCGACATCTTCGATCCGCGTTACATGCAGATTCTCGGTTCACTGCGAATCCTCGATGCGCAGACGGACACCGAGCCGGAGTGCTACGGATCCGCGATGGCCTCGGGCGGTAGCGGCAGCTACTACGATCCCTGCGCATCGCTCTTCCTTCTACGCAAGGAGGGCCGCCCGCACTCGTTCAAGTTGTTGGGATCGGCGGGCATCTTCGGCCAACGCTTGACCCTCTTGAACAGCGATGAGGACGTGACGACGGGGCGAGGCTTTGACGCCAATACCGGACGGATCTACAACACCGCATTGCAGGCGGCGCGCGACATGAGCCTGATCAACGCCGAGCGAATCGGCGAGCTCGAGGCTACGGGCGTCCTTGCGGTAAACGAGGCCAGCGAGGGCGGCGGCAGTCTCCTCGTGGACTTGCACGCGCGCGCCGAGGCCCAGATCGCCCGCGCCGAAGCGGCAAGCGCCTCCGACGCCCATGTCGAGGCCATGCACGCCGCCCGGAGCGCGTGGGCCTTGGCCTCGCGCGCCTACCCGCTCGTGCTGAAGACGCAGAACGACGCCGTTCTGAGCGTCTTGTTCTATCTCGCGCTCCTGATTCCGGCGGCGTATTTCCTTGAGAAACTCCTGTTCGGTTTCGTCACGATCAAGCGCCAGATCATCGCGCGGGCCGTGATCTTCTTCTTCGTCTTCTTCCTGCTCCGCTTCGCCAATCCGGCGTTCCGGCTCACGGTAAATCCGTACATCGTGTTGCTCGGATTCGTGATGATCGCGCTCACGCTCGCGGTGTTGCGGATCATCTGGACAATGTTTCAGGCCGAACTCAGGCGGCTTCGCGCCCAGGTGACCGGCATCCACAACGTCGAGATAGGCCGTAGCGACGCGGCCGGTATGGCCTTCGGCCTCGGCATATCGAGCATGCGCAAGCGCAAGATCCGAACCGCCAACACCTTGGTGACGCTCGTATTCTTGACCTTCAGCGTGCTCTCCTTCACGTCCATCATGTCGCAAAACAACCTCAAGGGGCGCGAGCTCTACGACCAGAGCCTGCAACGGATCGAGGCGCCCTACAATGGCATCCTCTTCCGCTCGCCGGTGTATGCCCCCATCATTCAGGATGCCTACACCTATATCCTGAGTGAGTTCGCCGAGGCTCACACCATTGCGCCGCGGGCGTGGTATCCGGGCGGATCGGCGCCCAGGAACACGGCCACACGCGTCGAGGCCGCCTCCGGCAAGCGCGCCAGCGTGCCCGCCGTGCTCGGACTCAGCGCACAGGAAGCGGACATCGTGCTGAAGAATCCGGACTGGCTGACGGGCGCGTGGTTCTCCGAAGAAGACCGCTACGCGGTCATCCTTACGAAGTCCCTGGCGGCGCTGCTCGACTTGAGCGAGGCCGACATCGGTAGCGAGGCGATCCGCGTCTGGGGGCGCGACTTCACACTACGCGGCATCCTCGACGATACGTTCTTCAGTCCGGAAGAAGGTTTCCGCGACATCGACGGCGAGCCGCTGTCGCCGGTGAACTACGCCATGTCGGCCCAGACGTATCAGGAAGCCGTCACCACGCGCCCCGACATTGTGGCCAAGAAGCCCCCGCCCTCGTTCAGCCATTTCGGCGCGCTCAACACGCTCGTCGTGCCGTACGACACGGCGATCGAGATGGGCGGCACGCTGCGGAGCCTGGCCATTGTCGCCGACGACCCGCTGACGATTTCGGAGAAGACGTTACGCGACGAGGTGCTCAGCAAACTGGCGACGGGCCTCTTTGCAGGGATGGATGGCCTGAGCTACTGGTACACGTCGCTCGGCCAAGCGGATTATCGAGGGCTTTCATCGTTGGTGATCCTCATCTTGATCGCGTCGCTGATCGTATTCAACACGATTCTCGGCTCGTTGTACGAACGCCAACGCGAGATCGGCATCTACACCTCCCTCGGCCTCGCGCCAAGCCACATCGGCGCCTTCTTCCTGGCCGAGTCCTGCGTGTATGCCGTGCTCGGCTGCCTGGCCGGATACCTGCTGGGCCAGGTCGTAGGCATCGCCAAGACGGAACTGGGCCTGTCGCTACTCGAGAGCCTTACGCTAAACTACTCGTCGAAAGCAGCGCTGTATGCCACGCTCTTGGTGGCGGGCGTGGTGATGCTGAGTTCGCTCTATCCCGCGTGGAAGGCCAGTCGGCTCTCGGTGCCGGACCTCGAGCGCGCGGTTCAGCTTCCCGAGCCGGTAGAGGATTGCATGACGCTCGAGTTCCCGTTTCTCTTCGCCGGGGACGCCCAGGTGGGCATCACGGCGTTCTTGTTCAGGTATTTCAAGGATCAGGAAGAACTGGCCACCGGTACGTTCCACGCGGAAGGGACGACGATGGGCCTCGACGACGGCGGGGCACATCTTGAGGCGATGGTGTGGCTCGCGCCTTTCGACTGGGGTATCAGTCAGCGGGTCTCATTCCACATCGAGTCGTCTGGCGAGGAGGGCGTGCTGTTTGTAGCACTCCGTCGGTTGGACGGCGAGGTTCGGGCCTGGCGGCGCGTCAACCGGCGCTTTGTGGCGGACATGCGCCGGCAGTTTCTCCTGTGGCGCACGATTTCCCCCCGTGATCGGCACCGCTACATCGAGTATGGGCGGCGCGTACTCGACGGTGATAGCGGGGCCGAGTTGGCGCCGGTGCCGACGCCTGCGGAGGCATAGATCGAATCGTGCCGCACATTGCATCGTTCAAGGCCATTCGGTAGCATGAAGCGGGTTGCACAACGCGCAGGAGGGAACAGACGGGTGCCCGCAGAAACCGTTCGATGGACAGACGACAAACGTCTGTTCATCATCGACCAAACGCTACTGCCGGTCGAGTTCAAGGAGATTCCCCTGGATTCGACCGAAGCGGTGTTCGAGGCCATCCGGAAACTCCGCGTGCGCGGGGCGCCGGCCATTGGCGTTTGCGCGGCGTTGGGCGTCGTGGTCGGCGTGCGCGAGCAAGCGCCCGCGGACGTCGCGGCGGCGGTCAAGGCCGTTCAAGCGACAGCGGATTATCTCGCCGGCTCGCGGCCGACGGCCGTGAACCTGTTCTGGGCCCTGGATCGCATGCGTCGCACGGCCAGCGAGAACAGCGGGGCCTCCAATCTCGGATCATTCATGAGAGGCCTTGAATCCGAGGCCGTCGAGATCATGGAAGAAGACAAGCGCCTGTGTCGCGGTATTGGCGAACACGGCGCCCCGCTGATCCGCGACGGCGATGGCGTGTTGACGCACTGCAACGCCGGGGGCCTTGCCACGGCAGACTACGGGACGGCTCTGGCCGTGATGTTTCGCGCGCACGAAGAAGGCCGCCGGTTCCGCGTGTTTGCCGATGAGACCAGGCCGCTGCTGCAGGGCGCGCGGCTGACGACTTGGGAACTGATGCGGGCCGGCATCGACGTCACGCTGATCTGCGACAACATGGCCGGCCTGGTCATGCGCGAAGGCAAAGTCAAACTTGTGATCACGGGAGCGGATCGCATTGCGGCGAACGGCGACGCCGCCAACAAGATCGGCACTTATTCCGTGGCGCAGTTGGCCAAGGTGCACGGCATCCCATTCTACATTGCCGCGCCCTATTCGACGTTCGACCATTCCTTAATGAACGGCGCGGCCATCCCTATCGAGGAGCGTTCCGGAGAAGAGGTGACGCACGGGTTCGGCCGGCAGACGGCCCCCGACGGCGTGGCGGTGTACAATCCGGCATTCGACGTGACCCCGGCGGACCTGATCGCCGGAATCATCACCGAGCGAGGCATCCTCCGGCCGCCGTATGAAGAGAGTATTGGCGGGTTCGTCTGAGAGGTGTCAAGGTAAGTTTCCATGTTCGATCGGTTCATCGAGTACCTCTGCGAGATGCGCGAGGATGATCTGTCGCGGATGACGATCGAGGATATGGCCATAGGGTGGGCCTGGTGCCGGTCCTACGAAGGCGATGCCGAGCGTTCCGTTCTTGTGAATCGGGCTCGGGCGGTCATCGAGCAATGGCTGACTCGCATGAAGCCGGTGGATACGACTTCCGAAGGGTGTCGTCAACAACCCGTGTTGCGCGGACTCATGAATGACCTCGAGACGTGGGGGACTGAAGGAATCGAGCGGGACGAGGTCGATGTCCTAATTGCCGCCTACGACTTGATGACGCGTGTGGCGACGGGAGCCTATGTCGAGCGGCCCTTGGCCAAACTGGCGCCGTACATGGATGGACTGCGCGCTCTGTACGGTGTGACTCGGCCGGAACCGGGCCTGCCGCACCTGGCGGACCGCGTCTGTATCGTACGTTCCGATGATATTGCGCGCGCACGGCCACGCGAGGTCCGGCGACTGGCCGGCATCGATGTGTCATATCGGGGGCCGGTGTTCCCGCACAGGGGCACGCTGAAGGTCCTGGATCGGGTTCCCGAGAACGCTATCGTGGTGGTTGAAGATGGCGGATGCTTCGTCAATGGATTTGTGTTTGGGACGGTGCTGGCCTCCAAACACTGCGAGGTTATGGAAAACATATCGGGCACCGTCATTGTGACGCAGGGCGACATTCGCCTGCGGAATATCGTTGACCGCGCCACGGTGATCTCGAAGTCGCGGCGCATCCGGTGCCGCAACGTTCTGGGCCCGAAACTGGCTTTCGCGGGAACGCTATTGTGGGTGAAGGAGTCGATGGTGCGAGGCACATGCATCGCCCCGCAGATCGAGGTGGGCGGCTCGGTGACGGGCGGTCTGGTGGAGGTTTCGAAGAGTGTCGTCGCGGCATGTTTCCGCGCTTCGGGGACCCATGACCTTTCGGTTGTGCTGCGCCGAGAGCTATCGTGCGAGGATTTCGGCGAGGCGATTTCGCAGGAGGGCCGCCGCCTGCTGGCGCAGCGCATCCGGCTTACGGATCGCGCAGCCAGTATCGAGAGCATGGTGGACCTCACCCGTCAGGAAAGCGAGGAGTACGCCGCCGGAACGCTCATGTTTCTCATTGGAGGCGACAAGACCAGCAAGCTTGTCGAGGAGGCCAAACGTCTTCAGTCTCGTCTTGCGTTTGTGGATCGCGTGATCGCGAGTATCGATATGCTCAAGGAGCGCGCCGAACGGACTTTTGTCGAGATCAACCGGGCGGTTCGGATGACCCCCGAGGAGATTCGCGGTGCGTACGCGGCCGCAGCGGCCTCGGTCAAAGAGACGAGCAGCGAACTTGATGCCATGCGGGCGGAAGGCGAGGTCGATGCCGATCTGGTCGAGGGCCACGAAGAGGTTTTGTCCATGTGCCGGCAGCTCGAGGAGAAACGCCCCGAGGAGGATTCTACCTCGGTCGTCGTGTCGGGATTCGACGCGAAACGGACTGAGTGGTGCAGCAAGCGGAAGGCCATCGTCGAATCGTTGCGCGCCAAGCACGAAGAGCTCTTCGAGGTTGTTGGACGCACCGAAGTGCTCGATCAGGCGCAGAACATTTCTCGTGTGAAGCTTCTCCGGCGCGTGCTGGCGGCCGCGCGCGAGTTTCCTTCGGACGCGCAGATGGCGGAACGCGTGAACTCGGGACTTATGCGCGTGATGCTCAGGACACTGAAGACCAAACTCGATCAAGGGAGTCGCGCGCGCGAGATGCTCCGCCAGACGCGTTCGGAACTGGAGGAGGTTTGCACGATGCTTCGGCGCGATCATCAGTGTCTGCTCGCGGACTCGCTGGATGCCGCGCAGGGCTCGGTGGTGCGCGGTTGTTTTGACCGGGGGGTCCGGATTGCGGTCGACCGGTGTTTGTTGGATAGGTCGGAGGTTCCGAGCGGCATGGTGGTGGTGACGCCGGACACGGAAGGACGAGCGGTCACATACGTGCGTCGAGGCCAGCGGATTCTCTTGGAGCACTCGTAGATGACAGTTGATACCCCCGAAATAGTAGCCATCGACGGGCCGGCGGGCGCCGGAAAGAGCACCGTGGCCAGACGTGTGGCCGAGCGACTCGGTTTTGCGTACCTCGATACCGGGGCCATGTACCGCGCCGCGACGTGGTGGGCTCTTCATCGCGGTGCGGACCTGAACGACGCGGAGGCCCTGGTTGACGCCGTTCGGGCCATGCCGCTGGAGATGGAGGAGGGCGAACGCGGCATGGTGGTGCGTGTGGATGGCCAGGACGTAACGGCGGCCATCCGCACGCCCGAGGTCACGCGCATGATCTGCTGCCTCGACCAGAACCCCGGCGTGCGGGCTCATCTCGTCGAACTCCAGCGTGCCATGGCCCGTCGAGGCCCAACCGTGGCCGAAGGACGTGATATGGGTACCGTCGTCTTTCCTCAGGCCAAGTGCAAGGTCTTTCTGGATGCTTCGTTGGACGAGCGCGCGCGACGCCGGGCGGCCGAAATGCGGGCTAGGGACGCCCATGTCGATGCTGACGCGGTGCGCCGGGATATCGAGGAGCGCGACCGGAAGAACCGCGAGCGAGAGACCTCGCCGCTGCGGCAGGCTCCCGACGCAACACTCGTCGATACGACGGACCTTACGCTGGAGGAGGTCGTCGAGCGAATCGTCAACTTGGCAAGGGGGCGCGCTTGATCAACGGCAATACCGACACCATTTGGCGCATCGCGGAAGAGAACCGGCTCAAGACCATCCCCCTTGCGCGCGCCCTCGATGTCCCTCGCGTCGTGGCCCATCTCATGGTCCTGCGCGGCGTTGACAGTGTCGAGGAGGCTCAGCGGTTCCTCGATCCATCCATCGAACACGTCGCCGCCCCGTTCTTGATGCAAGACATGGACCGCGCGGTCGCACGCATTACGGACGCCCGCGCCCGCGACGAGCACGTGTTCGTCTTCGGCGACTATGACGTGGACGGAATCACCGGTACCGCGGTACTGGTGAACGCGCTACGGCGCTTTGGCGTGACTCGGTGCTCCTGGGATTTGCCGTCGCGCATGGAGAACGGCTACGGCCTGAGTCCTGAGCACGTCGATGCGGCGCAGCAACGGGGTGTGTCCTTGATCGTCACAGTAGACAACGGCATCAATGCTCGGGCGGCGGCGGAGCGTGCGAAGGCGCTCGGTATCGACCTGATCATCACGGATCACCATCAGCTCGAAGGCGAGCTGCCGCCGGCCGTGTCCGTGGTGGATCCGGCGCGCGAGGCCTGTCCCGGGCCCCATGCCAAAGCCAGCGGGGCCGCCGTGGCGTTCAAACTGGGCTGGGCACTCACCGGGGAGCCGCGCGATGTCGACCTTGTCGCCCTGGGCACGGTGGCCGATATCGTGCCACTCCTGGGCGAGAATCGCGACTTGGTGGCGGTGGGGCTTCGCTCGATCCAGCGGGCGCCCCGGCCTGGAATCGAGGCCCTCATGTCCGTGGCGCGACTCGAGTTGGCCAACCTTACCGCCGAGAACATCGCGTTTCAGATTGCTCCCCGCATCAACGCGGCGGGACGCATGAAGGAAGCGCACCTCGCGTTTGATCTGCTCCAGGCCGAGTCGCCCACTGAAGCGCGCCGTCTGGCGGTGCAGTTGGACGGGGCCAACGAGGAACGCAAGACAATCGAGCGGAACACACTGGAATCCCTCCTCGGCCGGGCCGAGGAACTGGTGAACGAAGGCCGGCACAGCCTCGTGCTCGCGGGGAGCGGCTGGCATCAGGGGGTACTCGGCATTGTCGCGGCGCAACTGCAGAGCCAGTTCAACCGCCCCGTGATCGTCGTTTCGATCGATGCGGACGGTCTTGGGCGAGGTTCCGGCCGTAGCGCCGCCGAGTTCAAGTTGGTGGATGCCCTTTCCGCCTGTAACGAGCACCTGGTGAGTTTTGGAGGTCATGCCGCGGCGGCCGGAGTCACCATCCGCGAAGAGGAGATCGAAGCGTTCGTGGCGGCTTTTGAGCGGGAGGCCCGACAGCGCATGTCGCAGGGGCTTGCGCCAAAGGAACTTGATCTGGACGCCCTCGTCTCGCTGAGCGAGATGGATCACCGGCTGATTAAGACCTTGGATCGTTTGCAGCCATACGGACACGGCAATCCGGCACCGGTGTTCTGCTGCTACGGCGTTGAAGTGTTGCCCAACTCCTTGCGCGAGTTGCGCGGGGGCCATATCCGGTTCAGTGTGCGTCAAGAGGATAAGTCATTGCAGGTCATAGGATTCCGCATGGCAGGGATCCTGGCCGCCGACGTATTGCGCGGGACCGTGGATATCGCGTTCACGCCCCAACGGAACACTTGGCGTGACGAGACGACGATCCAGTTGGTGCTCAGAGACGTGCGGAGCAGCCCGAGGGAAGGCTGAACGCGCCGATACGCTGAATCGCGGGGCGGCTTCGTGCTAGGATGAACCTCATGCCTGCCTGCATCCAGATAGCCCAGGTGACCAAAACCTTCGGTGCTACAGTGGCCGTCAGCGACCTGTCGCTCGAGGTCGAGACCGGAGAAGTCCTGGGGCTGCTCGGGCCCAACGGGGCCGGGAAGAGCACGACGCTCTGTATGTTGTCGGGCTTGGTCCGTCCCACCTCCGGGACCATCGCGCTCTTCGGCAAGGATCCGCTTGTGCAGTTTCTGGATATCGCGCCGCGCATGGGCGTCCTGATGGAGCGCCCGGCCTTCTACAACCACCTGTCGGTGCGGAAGAATCTCTCGTTGCTGGCTGCCCTATCCGGACGTGAGGTGACCATTGATCGTACGCTGGACCTGGTCGGACTCCTGCGCGTGGCGTCGCAGAAGGTGGGAAAGCTGTCCCGGGGAATGAGGCAACGCGTCGGCCTGGCGCAGGCCTTGATCGGCGATCCCGAATTGCTGCTCCTGGATGAACCGACGAGCGGACTCGATGTCGAGTCGACGCAGGAAATGTTGCACCTCTTGCGCCGCTTGGCCGACGAAGCCCATGTCACCATCGTGTTCTCGAGTCATATGATGCACGAGGTCGAGTCGTTGTGCGATCGCGTCGCCATCTTGAATGGCGGCCGGCTCGTGGCCTGCGAAGCCACAGACGACCTGATGTCCTACGACTCGAGTGCCGTCGATGTCGTTGTGGAGGCGCCCGAGGGGGCGGCCCGCCGGCTGGCCGACCAGGCTTGGGTCGAGTCCGCCACCCTCCGATCGGGGCGAATCGAGGTGCGCCTGCGCGACGGTACCGTTCCTCAACTCACCGCGTTTCTGGTGGCTTCGGGATACAAGGTGTCCGGCGTCATTCCCAAGCGACGGACGCTCCAGGAGTATTTTCTGAAGGTGTTGAACGTATGATCGGCCGGATCTGGACAGCCTACACCGTCGAGCTCAGAAAAGCCCTGCGGTCGGCGTCGACCTATGTAGGGCCTGTTCTTGTGATGCTGGCCGTGGCCGGAGCCCTTGTCGTTCACCCGGTCGATCGCGACGGCGCAAGTGACTACGGATTCGTGGCCTACGCCACGCCGTTGGCACTGAATCTGCTCGGCATCTTTATGACCCTTGTCTTCTGTTCAGGCCTCGTAGCCTCGGAGTTGAGCCACGGCACCATCCGGATGGTATTGGTGCGGCCCTTGTTGCGGCGCGAGTTTCTGGCCGCCAAACTGCTCCTGGGCATGACCTATGCCCTCGGCCTCGTGGTTCTCGTGGCGGCGTCGGCGTGGGGTACTGCGCACGCCCTGGGAGATACTGCCGGCGTTGGCTACGGCGGCGAGATCCTCTATACCACTTCCCAGATGCGATGGGCCTACGGTGCGGGAATGCTCCTAAGCATGGCCCCCTTCGCCGCCGCAGTGTCATACGCCGTCTTCATCTCGACGTTGACGAGGAGTACCGGCCCGGCGGCTGCCCTGAGCCTGGGGCTGTGGTTGCTGGTGGAGGGCATCAAACACCCGTTGGGCATTGAAGCGTACGTCTTTTCGACCTATCTCGAAACGCCTTGGCGTGTCTTCTCGGGACGGGTTGATCTGATCGATACCGCGTGGTTTCCCGAGGCGAAGTACTGCCTAGGAGTGTCGTTGGCGATGGCCCTGACCTTTGCCTTCCTTTCGGTGTATGTGCTCAACAGGCGGAACCTGAACGAATGACGGCCACGGCCCTAGCATTAGCGCTGACGGGGGTTTCGTTCATCGCACACGATATTCCCGGCCTTTCCGTGGACTCCGTCGACCCGTTCACCGGTCAGAACTCCGGCCGCTTCAGGAACGCCGACCTTGACGGGGACGGCCATCCGGACCTGCTCTTGGCCGATAGCGCCTATCGGTCCGTTGACGGTTGGCCCGATGCGGCCGCCGCGATTGAGATGCCGGAACTCCGGGCTGCTTGCGACGTCTGGCAAGGCCTTCTTTACTGCCGAGTCAGAGCCGGCCTCGATGTGATGGAGTGGGGGGAGGGGCATTGGCGGCCCGTCTTGACGCATGACATCGTCTGGGCGCGCTGGCGTCCTCCGGATGATTCGGGTGGACTGTGGTTCGAGCGGTTCCTCCACGATATGGACGCGGACGGCGTGCCGGAAATCGTGATTCCGGCGGCGACGGGCCTCAGCGTGTATGTTCGAGATGAAACGGTGTATCGCGAAGCCGCCGTGCTCGATGTGCTTCCTCCGATGGCGCTGTGTACCGACGGGCCGCAGCGCCTCTGGCCGGCCGATGCTCGGAGTATCCGTTTCCCGTCGCGCGCGATGCACTGCCGGTTGTGGCTCGATGGCCGCCACGTGACCGTCATCACGGACGAGGAAGGCCGGGGGGGGGAAGTGTGGCACGTTCGTCGGTTTGCGGTGGATCCGCGTTGCGGCTTCGAGATGACGGAACTCGAGTCCATGCAGATCGCGTTGCCGCCGGGGTTCGAGCCGTGTGCCCTGAATGGCGATGGGATGGTGGATTTCGCCGGCGGTGATTGGAGCTTCTCGGATAGGATGCCGGTGCCTTCGCCGGTCTTTGAGACACAGGCCACCACCGATGGCGGGCGCTCTATCCAGGTGCGCCGTTCCCGCTCGTTCACGCCGAAGTGCTCGTTCATCGACTTCGACGGAGACGGCGATGCAGACATGATCACGGAATCCATGGGCGTTTTCGACGGTGGCGTCCGCGAAACCGCCAATCGGATGCTGACCAGTCGCGATGTTGCCCACGCCATAGAGGTCCGATTTCAGGATGCGCGCGGCCGCTTTTCCGAGAAGGCCGATGTCTGCGTGCGCGTTACGATATCGCTGGACAAGCCTCTGTGGCGTCAGACGGACTTCGGCAACCGCTACTTGGCCGGTGAACTCGTGGATATCTCCGGTGATTTCAACGGCGACGGCTACCGTGATCTGGCGGTGCAGAACAGTCCGAACCGGATTTCGTTGTTCGAGTATGCCGGCCGAGGCTTCCCAAGACAACCGGCCGCGCTCCTCGCCTTTGATGACGATGCCGAGGTGCTGGTAGCCGATGTGAATGCGGACGGACTCAGCGATGTGGCGCTCGTGCCTCGGGATGGCGGATCGCGGGCTCCATCCGGAAAGACCAAGGTCTATTTTGCGCAGGGTGAGTGATGTCAGCGTTGGCAATGATACTGGCGTTCGCGGTGGCTGCAGGACCTTTTGTCGTGCAGTCGATTCCTCTGGCCGGCCCCGATGACTTGGTCTTCCTGGCCCACGGAAAGAGCTCGCACGCGGCCGGCGTGTTCGTGCTCCACGACCGCGTGCTCCAGGGTCATTTCAGCGAATCGGAGGCCGGTCGCGTCGAGTTGCCGGAAGCGACGACGGCCTTCGATGTGGCCGATCTCGATGCGGACGGGCGGAGCGAGGTGATTGCCGTCTGCGGAGAGCGGGTCCTCCTGTTCGAGTTCTCGATTTACGGCGACGACCTTGACGAGGGACTGGAGCTATTTCAGGCACCGTCTCTCCTGTCCGCGCGCTCGATGTCTCCCTCGCCATACGTATTGGCTACGACCCTTGACGAGGAGGTGGCTATCGTGTTGCCGTGCGAAGGGGCACTCGAAGCGCGTGGTCTGGACGGCGCGCTGCTCGGTCGGTATGACGTTGAGGTCCCTGGAGAAGAGGGCGATACCTTCATTGCCGAGGTCACGCCGAGGGCCGCGTCTTCATTGAGCGGCCTTGACATGCGAATCTGTCGGGTCTCGGAACTCGCGATTCCCCCGACCTCCGAGATGAGTCCCTTCTCCAAGCCGGTGGGTTCGACGCCACGCGCCTTGCCGCAAGAGGGGCAATCCGGGGACTATGTCTATTGGCCGTGGTTTCCGCTGAAGCCCCGTTCCGACGGTGGCAGCCGGGTTCTGTACACCGTCGCGTGCTCGGGTGTGGCTGAAACGTGCACGCGCGTCTGTGAGGTTGTGTCGGGTACGGTCGAGTCGCCGGAACCCAGCGTCAAAGTTCGTGCGTTGCGTCGGTATCCCGGCGCGATCCTCGTGGATGATGAAGGTGTGGCGGACTTCAACGGAGACGGGTTCGCGGACCTCGTTCTTTGGAAGGCGCCTGAACCAGGCATGTCCGTCGACTCGATCATGCGCGCCGCAGCCGGTAAGGACTGGCCCTTGCATATCAGTATCCACCTCTTCCTGCCGGACACGATGCGGCACGACCCGAGACCCTCCGGACACCTCACTGGCCGCGTTCCCATAACGTGGCTGCTGGGCATTGGCCAGGCCGCGCCGGTCCGGAATCTCGTGATCCGAGATCTCGACGGGGACGGGCGCAGTGACGTGGGTCTCAGCATGAGTGACGATCAGTTCTCAATATGGATCTCCGGTCCGGCAGGGTTTGCCGCGAAACCCGACTTGGTTCATGCCTTCCCGGAACGGATCGACGAGGTTGCGTTTTGCGCCGATCTGGATGGCAGCGGTGTACAAGCCATTGGCCTCCGAACCGCGCGGACGGTGCAGGTCATTCGGGCGCCGCGCTCAACTCCCCCCGTACTGCCGGCCGTCCAGACACCGTAGAGCTCGCTGCTCATTGCCCTTCCATCAGCCGCAGTTTGCGGTTCATCTCGCGACCGACCGCTTGCGCTTCCTTGTCGCGCGACTGCTTCTGGCAGAGCCTGGTCAGCCGAAGGCAGGCCTGGCGGTAGACATCCACGCTGTCCGCCCCCAAGGCCTTGAACGTTTCCACTGGTTGATCTACCACTTGACGAAAGGCCCGTTCAGCGGCTGCCATATCGCCGGTTTCCTCCAGCATATTGCCCTGAAGCACGCGGATCCGCAACAGCCCGGGTGAGAGAATTTCATCGGCCGTCAGGGATGTCTCGATCTGATCCAGCGCATCGACGGGCAGATTCAGACTCAGCCACGCAACGGCCTGTGCGTACAAGACCTCGTGACGCCGAGCCGGCGCGATCGCGAAACGGGCGGCCGTGGCGAACGCGTCTCGGGCCTTCTCCAAGTCGGGCGGTTTCAAGCGCGTGTAGAGCGAGCCGAGGGCCGAATAGGCCTCGGCGGCGCCGGCTTCGGGAGCGCCCTCGGCCAGCAGCGCTCGGAGTTGCTGGATACCCTCCTCGGGGGTGACGGCCAACAAGGCGGCACGCGCCGCCTCGCGGTACAGGGCGTCCGTCTCTTCCTGCTCTCTGGGCGAGATCGACTTGATGCTGTGAGCCCTGTCGCCCTCCCCGGGTTCTTGGGCGGCCGTTCCGGTTGTGGCGGGAAGGTCCTTCTTGCCGGAAACCAGCATCTGGGCTCGGTCGCGCATCGTTCCTGAACGCGCAAAGAACGTAGTGGACGTCGAGCCGAGTCGTGGCGCCTTGGCGGCTCGGTTAGCCCAGACAAGGGCGACGACGAAGGCGATAATCACCACTACAACAACTAGGTATTGGCTCTTTTGCATGACTTGCGGGCCTGCCAATACGGCACGCGGCCACCCAAACGTGATACCGCGCCCAGTCGAACGTTACAGAATGCCGCGTTCCCTGAGTCCCTCGATGCCACTTCGGACTTCCTCGGCCGATCGGTGGAGCGCGGCGCGTTCGTCATCCGTAAGGTCAAGCTCGACGATCTCCTCGATCCCGCCGCCGCCGAGCCGAACCGGAACGCCTAGATACAGGTTGTCGAGTCCATACTGGCCCGTCAGACAGGCCGAGCAGGGGAGAATCTGCTTCTCGTCACGTACGACGCTCTGGACCATGCGCGCGGCGCTCGCGCCCGGCGCATAGTAGGCGCTACCCGTCTTGAGCAGCGCGACAATCTCGCCGCCGCCATTCCGCGTTCGATCAAAGATGGCCGAAATGCGATCCGCCGAGAGCAACTTAGTGACAGACACACCGGACACCGTGGTGTATTGCGGCAACGGCACCATGAAATCCCCGTGCGATCCCAACACCATGGTGTCGACATTCTTGACGTTTACGCCGAGTTCCATTGCCACGAAGGCGCGCAAACGGGCACTATCGAGACAGCCCGCCATGCCGACGACGCGCTCGGCCGGAAAACCGGACTTCTTGAAGGCTGTGTAGGCCATGACATCGAGAGGATTGGTGACGATGATCACCACGCTATCGGGGGCGTATCGCGCGATCTCGCGGCTGATCTCCGAGATAATCGCACCATTCTTCTCGAGCAAATCGAGTCGACTCATCCCGGGCTTGCGCGGCAGCCCCGCCGTTACGACACACACGTCGCTCCCTGCAATATCCGCATAGTCGTTCGTACCAACCACGGTGGCCCCGTAACCGCGAATCGGCCCCGCCTGCATGAGGTCCAGGGCCTTGCCCTGAGGCACGCCCTCGACAATATCCGTGAGGACCACATCGCCGAGTTCCATCTCGGCGCAGTACTGGGCGACAGACGCGCCAACGTTTCCGGCGCCGACACACGCAATCTTGAATCGCCGTCCAGAGGCCATTTTCGTCTCCTGGTTTGCTAAAGGCTGCGTGCGAAGTATAGCGAAACGCCGTCCGGAAGCCCAAGACCTCGATCTGCGTCAGCGCGACTCCGGAAAGTAATGCGCCTCGATCATCGCGCACGACGTGTGGTACAGCGCCTCATGGGCCTCCTGGATCACCTTGGTCGACGCGCCGGGCGCCTTGACGGCGATGTCGACAAACTCGGCCATGCGCCCACCATCCGGCCCCGTGAGCGAAACGGCTACGGCACCGACGGCCTTGGCCACGGACAGCGCCATCAGGCAATTGTCCGCGTTGCCGGATGTCGAGATCCCCATGAGCACGTCGCCGGGCCTGACCAGAGCAAAGGCTTCCTGCGCGAAGGCCACGTCGCGCAACGGCGAATCGTTCTCGACCGCCGTCTTGAGCGACGCATTCAGGCCAAGCGTAACGGCGCGCAGGCCCACCTCGAGATGCTGGGCCAAGCGATTACCCAAAGGATAGTCTTGGAGTTTTAGGGCGAGATCCGTCTGAACCGGCCGCTTGCGCTCGAAGCTCTTGCACAGCTCGCCGGCGATGTGCATCGCGTCGGCCATGCTCCCACCATTGCCGCACAGAAACAACGTCCCTCCGGCGTCGTAACACCTGACCAGCGCCGCGTGCAATGCCAAAAGGCCCTCGACGCATACGACCAAGTCGGGCCGGCGCTTGAGTAGATCGTCCAGAATATCTTGTTCGACGGATTTCAGCGTTTTCATTCCCATGAGGACTCCAGGAGGATGGTTGCCTCTGCCCGGCACAACCGGATCGTGGCGCCCGGCCACGCGCGATTATAGCGCAGCGTCGCGCCGAAGTTCATCCGCGCCCTGCATAGGCGCTTGCTTGGCGGCAATCGGCTCCGTGGTCCACCACAGGCACCTCAACAAGGACTCTCCCTCCCGCGGAATCGCCGCTATCCGAGAGTCTCCGGGGAATCATCAGTCTCGAGGCGCACACCATGTCGGTGGATGTACTCCGCGAAACTGCCGGGCTCGGGCGCGTAGTGCGCCGACGCGGGGAAGAGATGGGCCTCGATATCGCAGCCGATTTCACGCTGTACTTGGGCCATGGCGCGCGCGCGGCGGCGGATGTCCCACGTCTCGATACCGTCCATAAACACGGCCACATCGATGTCGCTCCAACGGTCTGCACGTCCCTCGACGTGTGATCCGAAAAGATAGGAGGCGCGCACCGTCCCCAGCTTATCGAGCATCGTGGCCGCGGCAAGCGCACGGCGTTTCACTGCAGCATCGAGAACAGCCATTCGGCCACCTCCTGCGTCATTCGAAGCGCCTCTTGTGCACTCTCGCTCGTAATGCCCGCCGCCACGGATTCCATCTCCTCAGGATACCGAGTCTGAATGTAGTAACCGGATAGCTCGCCCAGGAAATCGGCGTAATCGGCACGCGGCGATACGCCGGCAACCTCGGCCAGGCGCAGCAGGTTGTGGAGACGAGGAGGAAAATCCTGCGTCTCCTTGACAATCACCGCCTTGAGTCCTTTCTCAATCGCCTGCTGGCAGCAAAAGAAAACGTAGAGGTAACGACCCGAGTCGAACATGGCAACCGCGGTATCGAGATCGTATCGCGCCCGATCCGTCCAACGTTGAGTCGTTGCGCTCATGCTCGTAGTGCATACCTTCTATCGCCGCTGGGGTGGCCAACGGGCGAATGGCATCATCGGCCCAGCGATGCCTGAACTGCGAGCACAGTCTAGCCTCTGTGGGCCATGCCGTCAAGAACTCGACATCAGGACCGCGAAGCATACCTGGGGCTCCTGCAAGGCTGCTGTAGCAAGCGGGGCCTGTCGGTTTGGGCGTACTGCCTCATGTCGAATCACGTCCATCTGGTCGTCGTGCCGGAAACGGAGGCGTCGCTGAGCGAAGCACTACGCGACACGCACACGGTCTACGCCATGTACTTCAACGCGCGTACGGAGATGTCCGGGCATGGCTGGCAAGGTCGATTCTTCTCGAGCCCCCTTGATGAATCGTACCTGTGGGCAGCGGTGCGGTACGTCGAATTGAACCCGGTGCGGGCGCGAATGGTCGACCGCGCCGAGGCCTATCGTTGGTCGAGCGCCGCGGCCCATTGCGGATTGCGCCACGACGGCGTGCTCTCCCCGGATTTCCCGCCCCCGGGCGTGATCGATGACTGGACGCACTGGCTACACGAGCCGCTCGCGAACGAGGAGCGAATCCACACCTCGATACATCGCAACACGCACACCGGGCGGCCCTGTGGATCGCCGACGTTTATCGAGAAGCTTGAACAACTGCTCGGGCGCAGGCTGACCCGAAGACCGCCCGGCCCAAAACCCGGCACGAAGTATCGCAAGAGCGCAAAAGATAAGTAGTCTATCCCCCTAGCTCTGTCCCCCTGACTCTCATGTTCCCCTAACGCTCACTAATCGCGATCGTCATGGGCGAGGTAGCCGTGTTCACCCTGAACGGTGTGCGATGCCCGCTGACTGACGTCGCGGCGCGCCACACGGATGATCACGCAGAGGGCTTTGATATCTACCTTCCTCGCTGGTTGGCCAAGCACAACAAGACGATCTTCGGCACGCTCTATCTCGTCGGCCTGGGATACACGCTCTGCGCATGGCTTTTCTAGGCCAGGCCATCGGAGCTTGATCGCCTCCTGCGATGCGCGCCGCTCAACTCCGCCGCCGCTACTGATGGCAGGGCTTGGGCATCGCCCCGGTCTCGGGCATCTGTGGCCAAGACTCCCGTCGGTATCGTGAAAGGAGTAGAAAAGGGCACAATACCGACAGCGGAGCGACATAAGATGGAAAGTGTTGATGCACGGCTGACGAAGCGCTGGCAGAGGCGAGGGGATGCGGAGGCGTTCCGCGTCTTGGTTGAGCGTCATGGGCCGATGGTGTACGGGGTCTGTTGCCGCATACTCCGGAGCGCGGCCGAGGCGGAGGATGTCGTCCAGGAATGCTTTGAGAAGCTGGCACGGCAAACGCAGCCATTGAGTGGCAGCACCGGGGCGTGGCTACACCGAATGGCCACGAACAAGGCAATCGACCATCTCAGGATCCAGGGGCGTCGACTGGCGCGTGAGAAAAGGTTCGCGGCGGCGCAGCAGTCCGGCGAATCCCAGGCGCCGGATGATCTCTACGAGTATGTAGCTGAGGCCATCGGCAAGCTTCCCGAGGAGCATCGGTCGGTTGTCATAGCCCATTTCCTGGAGAACCAGACGCATGAAGCCATCGCCAAGGACCTCGGTCTCTCGCGTCGTACGGTGAGTCGGCGTTCAGCGGAAGCGGTCGAGCTGATTCGGGTCTCACTGCGTGAGCGCGGCATAACCGTCGCGGCCGCCGCGCTAGCGGCTTTCATGGGCAAGAGCGCCTCCGGTGCGACGTTGCCTCCGACGCTTGCGGCAAGGCTGGGCAAGCTCGCCCTCGCCGGAAAGGGCACCGGCATCGGCGCGCCGGTGACAATCGGGCGTGCATTGGGGCTCAAGTTCGTTCTTCCGCTCGTGGTGGCGGCCGTCGCGGTCGCGGGCTTGTTCGGTGTGACCTCTTTTCGAACGACATCGGGGCCTTCCGACTCAGCGGTAGCGCGAAGTACTTCCCTACAACCTGCGGAGGTCCATCCCGATTTGTCTGAGGATGGCCCGGCGCCCGAACAAAAGGCCGGCGCGGCGAGTGGAGCCAGCGCGCAAGGGAAATCGGTTGGGGATTCGGCCAAGCCGGCAGCATCCGCCAGAGAACCGGGAAGCGTGTCGGGAACGATGACGTTCACGGGCCGGCCTGCGGCCGGGATGGAAGTCCAATTACACCCCGAAACCGGTGAACGTGTGGACACAAACACGGACAGCGCTGGCGTCTATCGTTTCGTTGATGTGCCGCCCGGCGAACACCGACTGGTCGCCTGGCTTAGCGAGGCGGAGGAATTCGACAATCCCGTGCTCATCCGCAAGCTGCCCATCACGGTTAGGGCTGGTGAGGAAACGACGGTGGACTTTGCCTTCCCCAAACCCGGGAGACTGGTCGAGGGCGTCGTGACGCTGGACGGCGAGCGTGTCGGCGACACGGGCATCGCAAAGGCCACGCTGGAAGTGCTCGGCTATTCCGGCACGACCCTGTACAAAGCCGGCGCGAACATTGGGCGAAACGGGCGTTTCGGTTTTGAGGATGTGCCCGAGGGCCACGCTACGTTGAGGGCGTGGGTGAAGGTCAAGCGAATCGGTAGGGATGCCGAGCTACAGCAGGTCGAGCGATTCACGATCGCCGGTGGCGATGAGGTGTTCCGTGAGGTAGAGCTGGCGGCTCAGGGGGATTCCCTCGTGGTAGGATTGCAGGGCCCCGTGGAGAGGTACAAAGGGAGCGTGACCGTCCTGAAGGGGCGGGTGGAACTCCCGGCCCCCTCGAAGAAGGCGCTCGAGGCGCTGGGCAACGTCCGGGTGGCGGCGCGCAATTTCCACGAACACGAAGCGCTGCACTTCGGCGAACTTGATCCGGGGACCTACACGGTGGTGTTGCTCGCCATCGAGCGGCAGTACTTGAACCTGCCGGAATCCGAGCAACTCGCGCGGGCGCAAATCGGCACCGAGGTCGTGCACGTCGAGAGAAGCACGACAAATACGGTCGAGTTCGCGTTACCGTAGACCTGGATGCCCTGGGGCCAGGAAAGGACCTGAGCGACCTCAAGGACGAAAGGGACGCGTTCGGCACTTGCCGGTCGGGCCCCTAGCATGGTTGATGGCATCCTGCGCCATCTCGTATTCACAGACGTTCGATCCCGAAGGCTCTCCCCCAACCACCGGGTAAGGAGGTGAAAAAACCTCGTTGAGTAGCGATCCGTCTGCTCCCACAAGGGATTATATGCAGTGACAAAGAAAATACGGTGCGCGCCAACGAGGTGAATCTGGGCGCCCCCGGAGGCCTTGTGTTCTCCGATAGACCGTACTCTCGTTCCCACGGTCCCCGTGGGAATGCATACCCGAGAATCTGGGCGCCCTCGGAGGCCTTGTGTTCTCCGATAGACTGTGTTAGCCTATTCCCATGACCCGAGGACTAGAGAATCTACGTCACAGCCTGCGGTCCGGCAACCCCGCACATGCCCTGCATAGACCAGTTGTGGCGTGGTCTCCTGACCACGCCACGCGCACAACCGCCAGGTCTCCACAACCTGGGCTCAATCCACCGGTCGACTTCGTGTCTCGGTCGAGACTGTTCAGTGCGGTGTCTCTCGCCCTCGGCCTCATGTGCGCGTGTACGGCCATTGTTGGATGTGGTCGTTCAAGAGCGCCACAAGTGCCGCCACTTGGCGAGGAGTACCCGATTTCATGCCAACTGGATGTTAGCCCGGCCGATGCTCTTCTGGAAGCCCTAGGCGATGCGCCACGAACGCTGCCCGTCCTCAACATAATCAGGAAGCCCGCTGACGAAGCGGATGCCATCCGCCTTGCTAAGGAGATCTTCGGAGTCACCTCTGAGAAGCCACCTGGCCTGGACGGCGGCTGGTTCGGTGTCTGCGGCGATGCGGGGGCCGTCGTGGTTTGTCCAGAGGATTCGAGGCTCTACTTTAGGCGCCGTGGCATGGATGTGCCCGGTGAGGTACGATTCAATCTGAAGAGGACGGATTTTCCTGACGACGATGCTTGCGAGGACATCGCCAGGGCCTTCTTGTGCGACACAGGCCTACGCTCAGAATGTGCTGAGTGCGCCGTGAGCGCCATCTGGAATAACATGAGCGGTCTTGGCGTACAGACCGTGGTTCTTGTCGGGCCCGTTCATGGTTTGAAGGCTTTTTGGGGGGGGTAGGTTCGCTGTTCATATCACACGCGAAGGCGAGGTCGCCCGGTGCGACATGGATTGGCCCGAGTTTCGCGAGCGCAGGCACTACGCACTGAGGAGCCCTTCGTCAGCGTTGAGAGAGGCGGAAGACGGCAGGGCGTTTCTAGCCTCGGGATCCATGCCTGTATGTCCCGTGGAGAAGTTAGAACTAGTCTATATCGCATCGGCGGACCGCAAGATCCTTCGCCCTGTATACCTCTTCACCGGAGGGGATGAGGAAGACCGCAGTGCTTTCCAGGCGATTGTCGATGCGTTCTCGGGAGATTCTACCGAGTGAGTCAGATCGATCTTGTGAGCCATGGCAGGACCTTAGGCTCAGTGTGGTATCAGGGGATGACCCAGTGGCCAGTTGACGTGTATGACGATGGACATGCTTGCCAGATCCGCCGCCGTTTTGTGGAGATGCTGGAAACGCACCTTGCAGGAGAACTGTGGCCAAGGTTACCATGCCGTTGAAGGCACCCCTGCCTGCGGGGTCAAGGTCGACCGGGGTGAGGTAGGGTGCGAGTGGCAGACGAAATTCGGCGGCCTGATGACGACTATTGAGCAAAGCAAAGAGAAGGCCAAAGGCGTGTGTCGCGAGATGACCCACCTGCTCCAGTGGCGAAAGGAATCGGAACAGTGAAGCCATTCAAGAAGGATGTAGTGCTGTTGCATGTGCGGGGCCAGCGCATGTTCGTGTTCGTGGTCGCACTCGTCCTGATCACCACTGTGATCGTTGCAGAGCCATCCGTGCGCGCCACGCCGGAGGAGCTACTGGATGCCTTGGAGAGGACAACGCCCGGGCGGTCGCAGGAAGAACGCGACGAAGCCTACGCAGTCGAGTGTGGCACGCGAGCTGAGATACTTGAGGCAATCGCGTCGTGTGGCGAGCAGGCGGTGCCTGTCATCGAGGAGAAACTGAAACGTGTCAGCGATGAGAAGGTGCGCCAGGATTTGGTGTTCGCTATCGGTGAACTACCGGGCGAGCGAGCGAGTCGGATTCTCATCGATCTGTTTTGTTCAGAGGAAGAACCGGGCTCTGTCCGTAGCGTAGCCATGTACCAACTCCTGCGTCGCCCGGAAGAGACCATGGGAGGCCCTCTGCCGCGCGAGGTAGTATGCGTGCTCCTCGAAGAACTTGAGCGGGATGACATCTTCCAGGTCGGTGCTGTGGCACGTTGTTTGGGAAAGTGTACGTCTATTCCTGCCGCAGTTCGCGCCGAAGCCATTCTGCGGCGCTTCCTACGCGAGCTATCCGAGCCTACCGATCTTGCGCAAGCAGTGTTCGGGGCTTACACGTCTCCTCGTGCGTATGTTCTCAACAAGTTTCTGCTTGCCTTCCACTATATCGGCGAGCCAGCCATTCCGGCCTTGAGGAAGGCCTATGACGAAGCTACCGCTGTGGCCGACGGAGAACGTGTGAAGTGGCTTGCGCTAAGTCTGGGAATGGCCCGTGATGTATCGATCTCGGATGCGGTGGAAGATATACTCCGGAACGATCAAGACCGCTACGTTCGGTGCGAGGCAGTCCGGGCCTACGCCTTGAGCGCAGGTGAAGCCGCGATCCCGCTCTTGCGGGAACTTGCCGTTGACAGGACACCGAGCGAGTACGAAAGCCATGGCGGCCGCCCATGCTACCTCATCGCGTTCACCGCGAGGGATGAGCTGAGCCGACTCGGCGTCAGTCGGGCTAGCCTTCCCTCGCTGTGGGATGAGCCCATCCCTGATGCAGATGGGCCTTAGAAATCGCTGTCTCTCACTGACGAGAGTCGCTGAAATGCCGTCTGCTTATCTCGGTGAACCAGTCAATTTCAGGCCACGTCGAGTCCGGGCGTGGCCTTTGTTCTTGGTCAGTTCGTAGAGTCCCGCGCTCACCTACGCTGTGGCCGGTTTCCCAACCGTGCCACCCGGCCGACCGCCAGGTCTCCACGACAAGGAAGGAATTCGACTGTGAATCTCGTATTGCGGTCGAGCTAACTCCGTACGGAGTCTCGTCAGTCGCCGGGGTTATGAGCACGGGATGAACCATGGAATACAATGAATCCACGGAACTCCGCGCGGCGTGATTCGGTGCATTCCGTGGTTGATTGCTCTTCGTTCTCGAACTCTTTGTAGACAAACTCAAGAAGGCGTTGAGAAATCGGCCTGCATTTCACGTCCAAATAGATTAAACTTAGTTCAGTTCAAATGATGAGGTAACGTAATGCACACCGTGATCATCCACGAGGCGAAGACCCACCTGTCCAGGCTGGTCGAGCGCGCCGCACAGGGCGAGGAAATCATCATCGCCAAGGCCGGCAAGCCCATGGCGAAGCTCGTGCCCTATCGCGAAGACACCGGCCCGCGTCAGCCCGGCTACTGGGAGGGCAAAGTCAAGATCCATGACGATTTCGACACGCTGCCCGATGACATCGAAGCCGCGCTCAATCCAGCGGCTGACTGTCCACCGTAACGTGTTGGCCTCCGTCGAGATGTCGGGCGAGAATGTAGAGGTAATCGCTGAGGCGGTTGAGGAAGGCCGGGAGGGTGTTGGACGCCTGCACGTGTTCCGTCTCGCACAACCGCCAATAGGCGCGCTCGAGTCGGCGCGCAACGGTGCACGCAATGTCGGCCTGGGCGGCGAGCGTGTTAGCCGGCGAGAGAATGAACGAGTGGGGGAGAGGCGTACACGCTTCGAGCCGCTGCTGCTCAGCCTCGAGGCGCTCCAGATCGCGCGGCTCGACTTCCCGCGGGTGGTATTCCGGATGTTTGCGCGCCGGATCGCTGCACGTGGACCCCATCACGAAATAGACGCGAAGCAGCCACAGCAGGAAGGCGCCGAGTTCGTCCGAGCCGGCCGGTTTCTCGTCGAGAATACGTAGCCGGAGCAGGGCGGTGTGCGCCCAAAGCTCGTCGAGCGTGCCGACGCATTCCATGATGGGATGCGACTTGGGGTACCGCTCGCCGTCGAGGGCGGTGGACTCGCCTTCGTCGCCGCTCTTCGTGGTCACCTGCGACCTCACCTCAGTTCCTCCGGCATGGCCTACTGAATGGTCAACGCGACAGGGCAATGGTCCGAGCCCATGACATCGGCCAGGATACGCGCCTCGACGACGCGCGGCATGAGCGCTTGATCGACGCAGTGGTAGTCGAGGCGCCAGCCCACGTTCTTCCGCCTTGCACCACCGCGATACGACCACCAGGTGTAGTGCCCCGGCTCCTTGTTGAAGTGCCGGAACGTGTCCACGAAACCGGCTGCGAGAAACTTGGTCATGGCCTCGCGCTCTTCGGGCCGGAATCCGGCGCTGTCCTCGTTCTCCTTGGGCCGGGCGAGATCGATCTCGGTATGGGCGATGTTGTAGTCGCCGCAGAGGACGACGTGCCGGCCTTTACGGACGAGACGCGAGCATAGCTTGCGCATGGCATCGCAGAAGGCGACCTTGAAGTCGATACGGGCGCGTTCCGGCTGGCTGTTCGGAAAGTAGGCGTTGATCAGGACGAACTCGCCGAAATCCATGACCTGTACGCGGCCCTCGTCATCGAATTCCGCCACGCCCATGACATCGACGGATGCCGGCTCGATCTTGGTAAAGGTCGCCGTGCCGGCGTAGCCGCCCTTCTTGGCGGGATGCCAGATCGCGTGGTAGCCGGGCGGAATGGTGAGCTCGGGCTCGATCTGGTTGGGGAATGCGCGCACTTCCTGTATACACAGGACATCGGGGCCGGCCTCGGCCATCCACTCGGCAAAACCGTTACGGAGCGCGGCCCGGATACCATTCACATTCCACGAGAAGAGCGTAGTCAATGTGTTATCCTCCTCAACTCGGCCCAGGATACGATACGCGATTGGCCTATGCAAGGCCGAAGCGATTGACGACCTGCTCCCGCCTTGCTATGCTCACGAGGCGCAGCTAGCGCAGGACGCGGTCTTTTATCGAACCGCGCGGAGGAGGGAATGCGGTGAAGGTTCGCGATGTCTGTCGAGTCGTCGACGACTTGGCGCCACCGTCCCTCGCCTATTCCTGGGATAAGGTGGGCCTCCAGGTTGGCGATCCGGATGCGCCGATATCCAGCGTGCTCGTAGCCCTTACGGTTACGCGCGCGACGTTTGATGCGGCGCGCGAGGTGGGTGCCGAGATGATCGTGTCGCATCATCCCGTCATCTTTGAGCCGCTCAAGGCTCTGCGGACGGACGAGCCCTCGACGCGCCTGTGCCTCGATATCGCCGAGGCCGGTATCGCCTGCTACGTGGCGCACACCAACCTCGACATCGCGCCGGGCGGCGTGAACCACGCCTTGGCCGAACGGTTGGGCCTGGTCGACACCGCGCCGCTGTTTCCGTCGGACGTAGTGGCCCTCGTGAAACTCGTGACCTTCGTGCCCGAAAGCCACGTCGACGCGGTGAGGCGCGCGGTGTGCGAGGCCGGGGCCGGCGTCATCGGCGAATACACCTACTGCACGTTCAGCGCGCCCGGCAAAGGCACCTTTCGCCCCAGCGCGGATGCGCAGCCCTTTTCCGGCGAGAGGCTCACGCTAAACGAAGAGCCGGAGTTGCGGTTCGAGACCCTCGTGCCGAAGACGTGTGCCGGTGCGGTGGTGGAGGCGCTCAAGCATGCCCATCCCTACGAGGAAGTCGCCTACGACCTCGTAACACTCGAGAACCGCGACGCTTCGATAGGCCTGGGCCTCGAAGGGAATCTGGCCGAGCCGATGACGCTGCGCGCGTTCGCCGCCTACGTGCGCGAACGCCTCGAACTCACGCACGTGCGCGTGGCCGGCGACCTCGAACGCCGCGTTCGGCGCGTCGGTGTGGTCGGCGGATCGGGCGGCAGCGAGATCGTCCGGGCGGCGGGACGTGTCGACGTGTACTTGACGGGCGACATCAAGTATCATGACGCGCTGGAAGCCGTGTGCCGGGATCTGGCCATTGTCGATGCCGGTCATGCCGGTACGGAGAAGTGGATTGTGCCGCGCTTGGCCGACTACCTCAGGCCGAGGCTCGATTCGGTGCGTGTGGAAGCGTTCGTCGAGCCTGAAGTATTCACGGTGGTTGTCTAGGCAGTTGTTCGTGGAGACATGAGGTGGATTCCATGCCCGAGGCGCTCAAGATCCTGTATATGACCTCTGAGCTGGCCCCGTTGGTGAGCACGGGCGGCCTGGGGGATGTGGCGAACGCGCTGCCCCGGGCGCTCCACGCGCTAGGCCACGATGTACGTGTGGCTATCCCTTGCTACGATGCGATTCCGCCGGAGTATCGAGGGGACGAGTACTGCATGTGCGTGATCGATCTCGGTGGCCAGCCCGTGCATGGCGCCATGCGCGTCGGCTGTGTGCCTGAAACCGAGATCCCGCTCTACCTCATCGAGCACCACGAGTTCTTCTCGCGGGGCGCTCCGTACGGCTTCGGTGCCTATGAATTCGAGGACAACGCCGCCCGGTTCTGTTTCTTCTCGCTCGCGGTGCTCGACGGCGTGCCGCAGACGGGGTGGAAGCCTGACCTCGTCCATGTGCACGACTGGCACACGTCGGCCGTGCCCGCTTACCTCAAGACCCGGCCCCTCCGCGATCCCACGTGGCGCGATCTCCCCTCGCTTCTGACCATCCACAACCTCAACTACCAAGGCCGGTATCCGGCTTCGAGACTGCCGCAGACGGGCCTCCCGCCCGAGTTGTTTACCGAAGACTGTCTCGAGTTCTACGGCGACCTGAATCTGATGAAGGCGGGCATCGCCTTCGCGAGCAAGGTCAACACGGTGAGCCCGACCTATGCCGAGGAAATCCAAACCCAGGAATTCGGCGCGGGCCTCGAGGGATTCCTGCGGACGCGGACGCGGGATGTGACCGGGATCCTGAACGGTGTCGACTACAGCCTCTGGCATCCCGAACGTGACCCGTTCACGCCGGTTCCGTTTTCGGTGAGCAACATGGCGGGCAAGCAGACGTGTAAGGCCGCCCTGCAGGCGAAGGTGGGACTGCCCGTCCGAGATGTTCCGGTCTTCGGCATGGTCACGCGGATTTCGTGGCAGAAGGGCACGGATCTCGTCGTCGAGTGCCTCGATCACCTTCTGGGCCACGATATCCAGCTCGTTGTTCTCGGTGTCGGCGATCCTTTCTACGAACAGACTTTTCGTGACGCTGTGGCTCGTCATCCCGGCAAGCTGACCGCGATCATCCGCTTCGATGTCGCGCTTTCCCATCTCATCACGGCCGGCAGCGATTTCTTCCTCATGCCCTCGCGGTATGAACCGTGTGGCCTCAGCCAGATGTACAGCCTGGCGTACGGTACGGTACCCATCTGTCATCGGACCGGCGGCCTAGCCGATAGCATACGGTCCCTCTCGACCGATGACACGGAGCACGGGCGCGGTACGGGCATCCTGTTCGCGCCGTTCGGTGTCGCTGCGTTTCTGGATGCCGTCGGCCAGGCCATCGCGCTGTACCAGGACCGCAAGGCCCTGACCGCAGTCAGGCGCGCCGGTATGAGCGAGGATTTCTCCTGGACGCGCGCCGCGGAGGCGTACGAGTCGCTGTTTCGCGCGGCCATGGCCAGTCCATGATCATGCCTTCCGAACGCCTCGAGATCGTATCGCATTCTCCGGAACACACCGGCCGCCTTGGCCGGGTGCTGGCCGACTGGGCGCCGAAGGGTTCCGTCATTGCCCTACGCGGGGAATTGGCCACGGGGAAGACGTGCCTCGTGCGTGGTATGGCACAGGCCTTCGCCCAGGAGCCGCCCGTTCACAGTCCCACGTTCACCCTGGTGAATGAATACGGCGATCAGCACAAGCTCTACCACGTCGACCTCTATCGGATCGACGATCTTCGAGCGCTGGACACCCTCGGCTATGAAGACCTCTTCGAACCGGACGGTGTCTGCGTTATCGAGTGGGCGGAGCGGGCCGAGGCGGCACTTCCGTTGCGTCGGCTGGACGTGTTTCTTCAGCACGCGGGAGAGAACACGCGAAGGCTGATCTTTGTCAACCGCGACCTTCTGACCGAGGGCTGGCAGCAGGCACTTGCTTCACTCGATCCCCTGGAGGGCCAGTAGGAGTTCTTCGGCGCTCTGGAATCGGTCGTTGGGATCCTTCGCGACACACGTGAGAACGATCGCGTCTAGCTTCTTGGGAATGGACTTGGCGTAGGCGCTGGGCGGCGGCGGCATTTCCTCTTGTTGTCGCTTGATGATGTCGCCCTTCGCGAAGTACGTCTTACCGGTGAGCGCCTCGTGCATTACCAGGCCCAGCGAGTAGATGTCCGTCCGCGGATCGAGGGGCTGTCCCAAGGCCTGCTCCGGAGACATGTAGCATGGCGTGCCCAGGATCTCGTCGCCTTGGGTGATGTTCGAGTTCTCATCCTTGGCCAGTCCGAAGTCCGTCAGCTTGACCAGGCCATCTTGCGTCACCAGGATGTTGCCCGGTTTGATGTCGCGATGGATGATGCCCACTCGGTGCACGGCGTCCAACGCCATAGCCGCTTGGCCGATGATGTCCAGCGTTTCGCGCCAGGGAAGTCGCTTGCGGCGTTGCACGATGTGGTGCAGGCTCTCACCATCCACGTACTCCATGGCCAGGTAGACCTTCCCGCGGTCCGAGCCGATGTCGTAAATGGCAACGACGTTCGGATGGCTCACCTTGGCTGCGGACTTGGCTTCGCGTAGGAACCGCTCGCGAAACGGTTCGGAGCCGTCGACCGTCGATCCCAGGAACTTCAGTGCGACGGGCCGGTCGAGTTGGGTATCGTGGGCGAGATAGACGATTCCCATGCCGCCGCGGCCGAGCTCACGCTCGAATCGGAATCGGTGATCCACGGCGTTCTGGACGAAGCTCAGCTCGGGCGTCGCGGGGCCCGAACCGCCGCCTGCAGTTTGGGTCTTCTGGCCACTCACGCGGTCCTGAGACAACCGGTTCTCGATAGACTGGATCCGGGTGTCCACATCCTCGGAATCGAGGGAAACCGTTTTGACCCTTCGCAGGACCGACAAGGCGTCCTCGCGCTTGTTGAGTCTGTCGTAGACGTCCGCCAGCATCTTGAAATAGTCGACGTTTTTCTGCGCGACGCGGCTGCTCAATTGGTTTTCGAGCGCCGCCGCGCACATCTCATAGTCGCCCATGAGGTAGTAGCAGCGGCCAATGAGCAATCGCGAACGATCGTACTCAGGATCCGATTCGGGAACCTGTTTGAGGGTGCGTAAGGCATTCTCGACCTGCTGCGACTGGAGGTAAGCTACCGATGCGCGGTAGAACGCGCCGGCCTTCTCGAAGCACTGCGCGGCGCGCGGTTTGTCGTTTGCCCGAACGAAACACTCCGCGGCCCGCGCGGTCTGGCCACCTCGGGCATAGGCCAAGCCCGCCTCCGACCATCGCTCCCGGTCTTCGTAGAAGCGGCCCATCACGAGCTCGGCCCGTTCCGTGTCGCCGGCCTCGCGCAGGCACTGGGCGGCTTCCTCGTGTCGGCCGGCCTCGAGGTACACCTCGCCGGCCCGGCCGGTCTCGCCGGCCTCGCGGAAGAGACGCGCGGCCAAGTCGAAGTGTTTCGCCGTGACGAAAACCTCGGCGATGGCGCGAATGAGGCCGGCGCGTACGTTTTCAGGGACTTTCTTCCGGGCCTTTTCGCTGTCTAGAATCTGATAGCACGCGTTGGCGTTTCTCAACCGGTTCTCGAGTGGCTGATCGGGATCTTCGAAGTACTCGGCAAACGCCTGCACGGCCCGGCCGGGCCTGCCGCCGTCAACATAGGCTTGCGCCGCCGCGGCCAGGTCGCCCGCGCGTTCGAACGCCTTTCCGGCCGCGCGATGCTTGCCCAGTTCCGAGAAGAAGCGTCCCGCCGTCGCAAAATCGCCGGTTTTCCTGAGGAGTTTTGCTGCTCTGACAGTCTGGCCCGCCTTGGCGAAGTTCTCGGCGGCCCGCCGCTTGTCGCCGGCCTTGAGAAACCACTTCGCGGCGTCGGCGGGTTGGTTGAGTGAGGCGAACACCTCGGCCACCCGATCGTACTGTTTCTTGGCGATCATCGGTTCGATGGTCGCCCGGAGGTGATCGGCGGCGTCAAGGGTCTCCTGGAAGCTGGCGTCCTTGACGTGGCCCACCTCGTAGTCCGAGGGGTCCAGGAGCGTGTCTCGTTCAAAGAGTTGTTTGACGCTGTGGTAGGGCCATTTGAGAATGCCCCAGGCGATCCACAGAACCACGAGTGTCGCGGCAATCTTATACACGAGCAGGCCCCACCCCGGCAGCGGCACCGGGAGCCAGCCCAAGGGATACTCGAGCATGTTTCTCCAATAGAAAAGAATCGCGGTGACCAGCATTCGTTACTCCCCCTAGGGATGCGCAGCCTCGGCGGGCTTGAGCACCTGAATGCCGTGGCTTCGGATTCCCAGCGTCAACCTGCCGTTCGTGACCGTGGCGTCTCGCTCGGCGACCTCGTCCACATATCGCATCCCTTCCTGCGCGTCGAGTCCGCCCAGCGTGTAGTTCAGGGGATCGTGGAACTCGTTGACGACCAACAGCCACACTGCGCCGTCCACGTTCTTGGCCAATACACGCACGCCGCGGTCCAGCGATCCCCAGGTTTCGGCGTAGTCCATCGTGAGGTTGAGGGCGGCATCAGGCGCGGCCAGCACCGGTTGAAGGTCGGCCAACTCGCGTATCAGCTTGAGCAGATCGGTCCAGAGTTGCGAATCCTTCTCGATGCGGTACGTGCCCCAGTAGAGGATTCCTCGAGCGCCGCACACGATGGCGTCATAGGCCATGAACCGCGACTCGCTAAAGGTGGGACGTCGACCTTGCTCGCGCGCCTCGTCGCTTGGGTTGTCCTCGAGATCGGCCCAGCCGAACCCCTGAAGCACCATCCACACCGGCTTGCCGGGCGCGGCGTCCTGCATCCGCGCGGTATAGGCTCCAACGGAGGCCAGCGACCGATCGGCCAGGTCCGAGTGACCTCCTCGATAGGCGGGAGCGGGGTAGATGTCGCATCCCACGGCGTCGGCGCCCTGATTGAACGCGGCCAACTGGGCGATCTGGTTGCGCGGTGCGTGGTTCATCCAGACGGGATGATTCGGATCGATCCTCTTGAGGAATTGGTATCCCTGCACCATGCCTTCGCACATCGTCGCGGCGCGTTCGGGGGCGTTCGAGAGGTTCAAGCCCGGATTCGGCGGATCCTCACCGAGGCGTCGCCAGATCGCATCGGCCAAACGCTCGGAACCGGCGGCATCGCCGCGCTCGAAGAGGCGTCCCGATTCTGCCAACTGCTTCTTCAACTCGGCAGCTAGCGCGGCGTCCTCGAGCGCGGCGATGCGGTCAGTCAATTGCCGGGGCTCCTCGCCGCGTCGCCACTGGGTGGCCCCGTACCAGCAATTCCACAGGGCTTCGTCCGGCACTTCCCAGACGAACAAGGCCGGATGCGCGCCGAACCGGTTCACCATCTCCGTTAGGCCGGCCTCGCGGACCGGGCGTTCTGCGCTGAGATCGATTCGGCCTCCGGTATTGATCCAGCCAAACAGACCACGCTGGCTGAGGCGATCCAGGGCCTCGACACTTTCCGAGACGTGCACCAGGTTGAAACCCGCCGCAGCGACGGCATCCAGAACCGCGTCCTCGCCCGGGCATTCATAGAGCCCGAGGACAAAGGTTCGGTTACCGTCAACCACCGCCATTCGGTCAGCCGCAATCTGGACGCTCGCCGCCATTGCAGGAATCCCTATCGCTAAGGCCAACGAGAGAAACGCGCACGCGAGAGAATAGCGCATATCGACCTCCTTCCTGAACCCCACGCATTCCATTTGCCATGGACCGCACCTATGGTACGGCATTCGGTTGGAACGCGACAAGACGGCGAATCGGCGGATCAGTTCGGCGCATTCTCCTCGCTGTGGTAGTGGCGCAGGAGCACGAACCGGCCGTCCTTGTGCAACTGCTCTGCCGCGCCCCGAGGCGGCAGTCCCGCGCATGTGAGCCAGCGTTCGAGCATATCGCTTGCCTTGGACAAGTCGCCGAGCTGCGTGTACGCCGCTGCCAGTTGGTAGAGCGCATCCGCGTCCTCGGGCGAACGTTCGAGGATCTGGCTGTAACCGCGCACCAGCAGCGATAGCGCGTCGGCCTCCCACAGACGCGCGGCCATTTCCGTTCGCGCGTCGAGGTCCGGCGCATCTCGAGCCTCGGCGTTGACCAGCGCCATGAAACCCGCCTCAAGCGCGCACGCGTCAAGCTCTTCTGCGATTACCGCCTGAAGGTCCTCGACATGGCTACCGGTGTCAGCGTCTTCCAGGTACTCGGCAGCGTAACGGAGGGCCTCTTCCTTATCGCCGCCGCGCGCCGCTCTTCGGATCCCGTCGATCGTCAGTTGGTCCGCATCAAGATCCAGCATAGCCATCACCAACTCGAAGGAGAGCTCAGACAGATCCTGACGGCGGGCCGCCTGTATCAACGGGCGGAGGACCGTGGTGAGCGTACGCGCAAGGTACGGATCGAAGAAGGCCTCTGACGGTTGGTCATCGAGGATGTCGGTCGCCTTGTTGTGGGCATCGTCCAGTGGCGCAGTGGGCCTTGGATAGGCCAGCGTCAAGCCGGCGATTGCGGCTCGCGGCGCCAGCCACGGTGAAGAGAACCCGACAAAACAGAGAGGGGCTTGCCTGTAGTTCTCTTTAACGAACTCCCAGATGGCCAAGTCTCTCAAGGCCGTCTGAACGGGTGGATGCTCCGCTCGTTCCGCCAGAAATCGTGCGAAAAGCACAGGCTGCTCGCTCGGCCAACCGTCTTCGGCCGCAGGCGGAGGGAATTCCTCAGGAAGATGCGCCCTGTCGCCCAAGAGGGCCTCGAGTGCGGCACGCTCAGTCGCAAAGGGCGCCAAGGAGGAGATAGGCACAACACATACGTCTTCCCGGTAGCCAAACTCATGTTGCATCGCCACCGCCAGCGACGTGGTGTACGGATCGCCGCTCAGCAGGATCGCCCCTTTCGGACATGCGTTGAGCAAGTCTTTTCCGATGGTTTCGGTTATGGCGCTATCGCGCACGGGTAGGTGCCACACGTCCATCGATACCAGAAGCGCCATGATGAGCAGGTCGGAGCCCATATCGAGCGCGGCACGCCGTCTTGTGGTGCGACGTGGTTCCCACGAACTTTCTAACTGCGCCAGGCCGATAAGTCCCCAGCCGACGAACATGCATGCCGCGGCGACCTCCATGAGTTGGGGAGCGGCACTGTCGCGCACGATCGATCGGGCGCCAAGCCCATCGATCAATCCGGGAAACAAGGACCCGAAGAGCAATGCGATCGCTACGCCCAAGAGACCGAATCCGCGCGTCGACCGTCGGAGCATAAACAGGAGGCCCGGCAGGCCAAAGAGCAAAAGCAGCCACCAGGAGGGCACCTTCATCGTCTCGCTCCAATGGGCAGACTGCGCTCCGCCCACCAAGGGTTCCGGGCAAGCTTGCAGGAACGCGTGGAAGAAGAACCGGTGGATCGATTCCCCCGGGCCCAGCGCGACGCCGGAGGGTACCGCGATCGCTGCCGCGAAAACGGCGAGCGCCAGGATGACGACCAGGCCGGCGCGCCATCCGTCATAACGCGTGACCAGGGCACCGAAAACAACGGCCACCATCCCGAGCACAATGAAGGCCGGTTCGTTGGCCGCTGCGAGACCGGCCGCCAGGACAGCCGCATACAACCAGCCCGGGCCTTTCCGCTCGTCCGCGTGAACGACCAATGCCAATACGGACGCCAACGCAAGTGATAGCGTGAGCGTCGTAGGCCCGGCTGCGATGGCGGCGCGGCAGAACGCGGGGGAGGCCGCGAACAGCGCACCGGCGACGAAACCGCCCACAACGGAGTTGAGGCTATCCCACGCGCTCCGCGCGGCGCTTGTCACGGCCGCCGCCAGCATGCCGCACGCCAAGGCGCCGAAGATGGCCGACAGCACGTTGAGTCGCACGCAGGGGGTCGAGAAGGGAAGTCGTAGCGCGGCGGCCGATAGCCAGGCCGATAAAACGGGCGCCCGCTCGATGGAACGCGAGTCGAGCAGCGGGCCGAGCCACGGCCCGGAAGTCACGCCCGGGCTGAGCCAGATCAGAAACCAGATGAGCGCGGCCGCGGCCGTCATGAGTCCGGCCGTGAATGCCGGTCGTGCGACCTGCCAAACGGGGCGTGGATCGTCGAAAGGGATTTCGGCGAGCGGACCTGACGGAGCTTCCATTCTTCATGTCAGCCTGATTAGGGAGAAGCTTGTTGCCTGAGTGCTGGGCAATCATAGACGAAACGAAGAGGATTTGCCAGAACGTCGCATTCAGCGGGGCATTTGAAGCGCAGGTGGTTTGTACGATGGGCGTCAAGGTGGGGGCGTCACAAGCCGGGGCACAGACCAAGAGCCCGAAAGGAACTCAAGGACCCCAATGAGATGAGGAAGGATTCGCCTGTCGGCTGAACATTTCCAGTGTCGCTTCGGTCGCTCGATTTGCCGCAAAGGCCTTCGCGTCAATGGCTTTCCGCGTGTTCAAGGCGAGTGCACCACGAGACGCAGTCATTCCGGGCCTTGGCAAAGCTGTAACATATTGAACAACAATGATTTGCTGGTAGTATAACAAACGTTTGACTTAAACTAACGTTTGTGGTAATATCTCGGTGTTAGGGCGCACAAGACGCTCCGACAAAGCGGAGAATCATGGCAGAACCCGAACCGACAGGCACCAAACTGGCCCTCATCACGGCCGCGGGCGAGCTCTTCGCCGAGCACGGTCTGGAGGGTACCAGTGTGCGTGCGATAGCCGAGAAGGCCGGTACGAATGTTGCCGCCATCAACTACCACTTTGGCAGCAAGGAAAACCTTCATGCCGAGGTGATGCGTTACGTCATGTTGGACGCGGATCTCCGTCGTCCCAGTACACTTCTTCAAGACGAGGAGCGTTTCAACACGCCGGAAGGCATCGCGCAGGTCATTGCCGAGCTGATCCACGGCCGTTTCGAAACGTATTTCTCGCAAGATCAGCCGTCCTGGTATTCCCGTTTGATCGTGCGGGCCTTCCTCGATCGGACTCCCTCGCTCAACGTGGTGGTGCAGCAAGTGTTTCGTCCGGACCAAGAGGCGGTGATGCACATCCTGCGTCGCGCCAACCCGACACTCTCTGAAGAGGAGGCCTGTTTCTGGGCGTTTTCCCTTAACGCCGAGATCGCCTTTTTCGAATTCTGCAAGACGCCCATTCTATTGCTCCTGGAGAAGGAGTCCTACGACCAGTCTTTTCTGAAAGCGGCCGCCGGGCACGTGGCGCGGATGATCACCGCAGCCCTCGGATTGCCCGAACCGGTGGAGTAGTCGCCAACTATGCATCTTCCCACACCCCATCCGCGATCTATGGTTACCTTGCTGGCGGGTATGGTCTTGTTGACCTCGGCCGTGCTGTGCGGCTGTGCCACCGTTGGGCCGGACACTCGTCCGGCGCAGGCCCAGGCCGACCGGGATGCCTTGGTGCAGAAGACGGCCGAGTGTGTTCCCGAAGGCCGGGCCTTGCGGCTTGAGGATTGCGTCCGGATCGCGCTAGCCAACAATCTCAAGGTGAAAGCCGCCGAGATCGACGCGCGTATTGCCCAGCTTCAGAAGAAGACGGCCTTCGCCAATTTCCTGCCCACCCTCGACATGAGTTGGCAGTACGTGGGTCTTGATCGCCAGCCGAAGAGCCAGATGCTGGGGCCCTTGGCCGTGCCGGTCCAGGATCGGGTGGTTCGCGAGGCGGCACTCGACGTGCAGATGCCCGTCTTCGTTCCTGCGACGTGGTTCCTGTACTCGATTTACGACCACGGCGCCGAGATTGGGACATGGGTCGAGGAGTACACCCGGCAGATGATCACCCTTCAGGTCACGATGCTGTATTTCGCCGGCCTTGCGTTGCGGGAGAGTGAGGCGGCGCTCGAGAGCCAGTTGACGGCGGCGCAGTCCCTTGCGAAGGAAGTCCGCGCGTTTCGCGAGGAAGGCCTCGTGAGTGCCTGGCAGGTGGATCAGGCCGAGGCGCTCGTGATTGCGCGGCAGAATGCCCTGCACGAGGTCGCGCGATCACGCGACGAGGTTCGTGCGGAGTTAATGGCCGCCTTGGGGTTGTTGCCCACCGCCGATCTTGAGCTGACGCCCGAAACGCCGCTAGTTGCGCCTGAGGGCGCTCTTGAATCGCTGATCCTCGAGGCCCTCCTGAATCATCCGAAGCTCCACATCGCGGATCGCGTGACGGCGGTCAAGCGCGAGCAGGCGAAGATCGCTCTGGCCGAGTTCCTCCCGAAACTCGTGGGCTTCTCGAACATGGCGCACACCAGCAATTCGTTCATGCTGTATCCGGACACCGTGGCCATGGGGGCGGCGGCGGTGTTGTCGATTTTCGATGGTTTCGCCAACGTCAACGCGTACACGATCGCGCGTGAGGAGAAACGTAAGGCCGCCATCGAGCGAGAAGAGGCGACGCTCACCGTGATGGTGGAGGTCATCAAGGCGCATCTCCGACTCGAAGCCGCGCGTGACGATGCGGCCATCGCGAAGAAGATGCTGGATGTCAACCGTGGCCGCTACGCCGAGATCGAGGCGCAATGGGACGAAGGACTCGTGACCCCTTCGGACAAGCTGGCTGCATTGGCCGATCGAGACAATAGCCAAGTGGCGGTCGTACAGGCCGCGTTCCAGGAACAAATGAGTATCGCCACGTTACTGAACGTGATGGGATCGAGCTATGCAGGATACGAGGTGCGGAAGTATGAAGAGGAACTCTAGTGCCGTGACGGGTGCGGCCTGGGCCGTGTGCGCCTGCGTTGTTTGCGGTCTCGCGGCGTCGGGCTGCGGCGCGCAAGGCGGATCCGCGTCGGAGGCGGCGTCCGAGGCAACGGCGGTGCAGCGTGTGCCGGTGGTGCTCACGCCGGCGCAGACAAGGGCGTTCGAGGAGCGCGTGGTCGTGCAAGGCAACGTGCAGGCGAAGAACACGGCCTTGGTTGCGCCGCGACTGCCGGGCGTGCTGACGAACCTGTTTGTGGACGAAGGCGACATGGTGGTTGCGAACGAGACGGCCCTCTTCCAGACGGACAAGGTCATGTACGAAGAGGCGCTGAAGGCTTCCGAGCAGGATCTGGCCATGGCCCGGTGCCAACAGCGCGAGGCCGAGATCAACCTCGATCGCATGAAGGCGGACTTCGAGAAGGCCGAGATCGACTACGAACGGTTCAAACGCCTTCGCGAGAAGGACGCAGTGACGCTGAACGCCATGGAAATGCAGGAATCGCGTTACAAACAGACCAAGGCCGGACTCGAGTACGCGCGTTCGACGGTGGACCTTGCCAAGGAACAGGTGCGCAAGGCCGAGGCCGGACTCGCCATCGCGAAGAAGACCTTGAGTGATTCGCTCGAATACGCGCCTATTTCGGGCCGCGTGAGCTACAAGATGAAAGAGGAAGGCGAGTTTCAGGGCGCCGGCGAACCGGTGTTCAAGATCGATGACCTGTCCGTTCTTGAGGTTTCGGCCTTTGTCCCAGGCAGTGTCTTCCCGCGCGTGACCGTTGGCGAGACGCCCATTCGCGTGAGCGTCTATGGCATCGACGCCGGCGAGCTCGTGCTTTCGTACAAGAGCCCAACCATCATGCCGCAGCTGAGAACCTTCGAGGTTAGGGCCCTCATCGAGGATCCGCCGGACGGCGTCGTGCCGGGCGCCATTGCGGAGATCGCGCTGCTGCTCAATCGATTCCAGGGCGTGGGCGTTCCTTCGCGCGCGATTCAGGAACGCGGCGGAAAGCCGGTCGTGTTTGTGGTTGAAAACGAGACTGCCCACGAGGTGGCGGTGGAGACCGGTATCGAGACGGACGGCTGGACCGAGGTTAGAGCCGAAGCCATCGCCGACGGCACGCCCGTCGTCAGCATGGGACAGTTCCTCGTCGAGGACGGGACGGCGGTCGCGGTTCAGAAGGAGGAGTCGTAATGTTCCTCTCGAGCGCCTCGCTGCGCAGGCCCGTGGCGATGTCCTGTTTGATCATCGGGCTGTCCCTGCTCGGATTGAATGCCTACCGCAAGATCGGCCTCGAGCTTCTGCCTCGGATCGACATGCCGTACATCACGATCGTCACGGTGTATCCCGGTGCGAGTCCCGAGGAGATCGAGACGGACATTGCCAAGCGGATCGAGGATCAAGTGGTCTCGATTGACGGCCTCAAGCACGTCAGTTCCGCCTGCATGGAGAACGTGTGTCAGACCCTGCTCGAATTCCACATCGATGTGGACGTCGATATTGCGGCCACGGACGTGCGCGAGAAGATCGACCTGATTCGGGCCGATTTCCCCGAGGATGTCGAGGACCCCAAGATCGTCAAGTTCGATATCAACGCGACCGCCATCATCACCCTCGCGTTGACGGGTGACGCTCCGCTCGATGAACTCTATGACTTTGCCAACAACACCTTGCGCGACCGCATCACCGTGTTGCCGGGCGTCGCGGATGCCGAGCTTATTGGCGGGGCGGAGCGCGAGGTCCATGTCGCACTGGATCGCGACAAGCTCGCCGCGCGGAATCTCTCCAGCGTGAGCGTTGTGCAGGCCCTCATGGAGGGCATGCGCACGATTCCGAGCGGGCGCGTGCGTGGGCACGGACGCGAGTTCAACGTCAAGTTCGACGCCGATTACAAGGACGTGGCCGATATCGGCAACCTCCAGGTGGCCGGTGAAGATGGTCAGCGATGCTACGTGAAAGACATCGCGCGCGTCGAGATGACCACCGAAGAGTTGCGGCAGAAGGCCTTTGTCGATGGCCGTCCGTCCATCGCCATCAAGGTGATCAAGAAGGCGGAGGCCAACGCGGTCAACGTGGTGCGCCAGGTGCGCCAAGCCATGGACACGCTCAACGAGAATCTGCCGGGCGGTATGGAACTCGTGTGGGTGACGGATGACGGCCGCTTCATCGAATCCACCGTGGAGAGCGCTTGGAGCAACGTGGCTCAGGGGGTGCTCCTCACGGCGCTCATTCTGTTCTTCTTCCTGTACAATGTGCGATCGACGTTCATCGTAGGCATCACCATGCCGCTGACCATTGTCATCGGCCTGTTCTTCATGCACCTCGCAGGCTTCACCTTGAACTCGCCGACGTTGAGCGCCATCGGCCTGTCTGTTGGTATCCTGGTGACCAACTCGATCGTGATGCTCGAGGCGATCGTCAAACACCTTGAGGATTCCGAGACTGCCCGCGAGGCCGCCTACAAGGGCGCCAAGAGCTCGGGTATCGCTATCCTGGCGAGCGCCGGAACGAACATCGTCGTGTTGTTTCCGCTCTCGATGATGTCCGGCATGATCGGGCTATTCGTGACGCCCTTTGCCGTCACGATGCTGATCATGACGGCCGTGTCGCTCTTCATCTCGTTTACGCTCACGCCGATCCTGTGCGCCCTCATCCTGAAGCAACGCGCGCCGGGTTCTCGGTCGCCCATTGCCCTCATGGAGCGCGCATGGAACTGGGGGTTCGAACGCGTGGTGAACGCCTATCGCGGTTTGCTGTTGTTCAACGAACGGCATCGGCCCGCGGCCGTCCTGGTGCTCATTGGCGTGGTGGCGCTGTTCGTTCACGCGATGACCCTGACCAAGGTCACGGGCTTCTCCTTTTCGGAAGAGCCCGACCGAGGTGAAGTCAGCATCAAGGTCGAGTTTCCCACGGACTACGACCTGGCCCGCACCGAGCGGCGGATGCACGCCATCGAGGCCCAGCTTCAGGGTCTGCCCGAGCTGCGTCATATGGTCACAACCATTGGCAAGGTGGCCGGTATCATTGGCCAGTCCACCGAGGGTGTCTATCTGGCCCAGATACTGCTGCGATTTTCCGACAAGGACGAGCGGGATATCCCGCTGTACACCCTTATGGACGAGGTGCGCACGCGCTTGGTCGGTACGACGGACGCCATTGTGATTGTCAATGCGTCCTCGGTCATCGGCGGCCAGAGTAGCGACATCGAGATGGAGATTTCGGGAAGCGATCTCGATGTGCTCGACCGCTTGGCCTTGCGATCCAAGACATTGTGCGGGGGGATCCCTGGCATCAAGGACCCGGACACCACGGTGCGTGCCGGCAAACCCGAGTTGAGGTTGTTTCCGGAACGTGCGGTCTTGGCCGACCTCGGCATGCCGGCTACCGGCTTGGGCCTCATGGTTCGCGGCAACCTCGAGGGTATCAAGGCGGGCACCTTCAAGCAGAACGCCCGCAACTACGATATCGTCGTGAAGATGGATGAACGAGAGGGCAAGGAGCAGGTTGGTGAGTTCCTATTCCCTGGCGCCACGGCGCACCCCTTGCTGGTTTCGAATCTGGCGCATATCGAGGAGCGTGTTGGGCCGGTTCAGATCACGCGCAATGATAAGCAACGCATTACCAAGTTCCTGTCCAATCTCGGCTCGAATCTCCCCATGGGAACCGCCGTGGATACCATCAGCGCTCTACTCGATAAGGAAGGAAGTTTCCCGCCGGGTTACAAGTACCGGTTTGCCGGCGAGTATGAGATCATGGCCGAGAGCCAAGAGAATCTCGGCGAAGCGGGCCTCATCGCCATCGTGCTCGTGATTCTCACGCTGGCCGCCGCGCTCGAGTCCTTCAAGCAACCCGGCATTATCCTGGTTACCATTCCGCTTGGGTTGATTGGCGTCCTCTGGGGTCTGGTCGTCACCGGGCACAGTATCTCCATCTTCGTCATCATGGGCGCAGTGATGCTCATCGGTATTGTCGTGAACAACGCGATTCTCATTATGGACGGATTCAACCGGAACGTTGCCGAGGGTACGGCCCGTCACAAGGCTATGGTTCAGGCGGCTTGCGAGCAGTTTCGCCCTATCGTCATGATTACCGTGGCCGCTGTCCTCGGAATGCTTCCCTTGGCGCTTGGGCGAGGGATTGGCTCCGAGATGCGGAACGCCATTGGCATTGCCTCCGTAGGCGGCATCCTCGTGTCCGGAATCCTGACACTCGTGGTTGTGCCGATTCTCTATGATTTGATGACTCGCCGGCAAAGGGGGAACGGCAAGGCGCCCGATGCCGAGGCGGGCTAGTTTCCAGGAAAAGCGCTTCGGCCGGTTGGCGCGTCTTTCTTGAATCAGGCCGTCATCTCAGGGCAGAATACCTTTGACGGTTCTGCGATAATCGGTGGTGTCAGGCGCGCCCTTGTAAGCGTGGATGCCGAAAGAGTATTCTCACGAGCTGGTTTGTTCGTGGGCAGCCCGGACAGGACTACGAGGATGAGTGCTGCTCTTCGTAGTTCTGAACAGCCTCGAGGTACTAGAGTTTGAGATACGCGATTGTCTCCGATATTCACTCTAATCTGGAAGCGTTCGAAACGGTATTGAAGGCCATCGAGAACGTCGGCGTCGATCAGATTATCTGTCTGGGAGATGTGGTCGGTTACAACGGCAATCCGAACGAGTGCGTGGCGATCATCCGCGAGCGCAGCATCCCGACGATCTGCGGCAACCACGATGCGGTCGCGTCGGGAATCGAGGAGCCGTGGGGGTTCAATCCCATTGCCTTGGCCGCCGCGCTATGGACGCGCGAGGCCCTGGAACCGGACAACCTGGAGTGGCTCAAGGCCCTTCCCGACGGCCGCCGTTTTCCGGATTTTCTGGCGGCCCACGGCGCGCCGGGCGACCGCGACACGTACCTATTCTCATGGGAGGACATCATCCCCCACGTGCCCTTGGTTGAGGACCAAGATGCGTCTCTGTGCTTCTTCGGACACACGCACTGTCCGGGCATTTTCTCGACGGACGGTGTCTATTCAATCGATGACGACGGCCGGTTCGTGCTGGGAAACGGCAAGACGTTCTTCATCAACCCGGGATCCGTGGGGCAGCCGCGCGATGGCGATCCGAGGGCGGCCTTCGGTCTGTTCGATACGGAATCGTCAACCTTTCAGCAAATCCGAACGAGTTATCCTGTGCAGGAAGCCGCGAGCTGCGTGACCAAAGTCGGGCTGCCGACGTTTTTGGCGGAACGGCTACTCGTCGGGCGCTAGTCGCCGTCGCGGCCACACAAGGTCATCGAAAGGGGAACGCCATGCGTCATGCCGAGGTCAAGCGCAAGACCAAGGAAACCGAGGTGCGACTCTCGCTCGATCTGAATGGCTCGGGCGAGGCGCAAGTAGACACGGGTGTTGGATTCCTTGACCATATGCTTGTCCTTTTCGCCCGGCACGGCCTTCTGGGCTTGACTGTGAAGGCGAAGGGCGACCTCGAAGTCGACGCGCATCATACGGTCGAGGACGTGGGGATCTGCCTGGGCAAGGCGCTCAGTGACACGATCAAGGACCCCTCCGGCCTGACCCGGTTCGGCTTCGCGGTTGTTCCTATGGACGAATCGCTGGCCGAGGTCGCGGTCGATTGCAGCGGCCGCCCCTTTCTGGTTTACGATGTGCGCCTGCCCCACAGCCGCGTCGGCACATTCGACGTGGAATTGGTCGAGGAGTTCTTCCGCGCGGTGGCCGTGAACGCGCGCTTGACGCTGCACATCAATCTTCGGTACGGCAGCAACGTGCATCACGGCATTGAGGCCATGTTCAAGGCCTTCGGCAGGGCCGTGGCACAAGCGGTTGCACTCGATCCCCGAGTGAAAGGCGTACCTTCGACCAAGGGAATGCTTGAGACATGATCGCCATTGTCGACTACGGCATGGGCAACCTTCGAAGCGCTCAGAAGGGTTTCGAAAGGGCTGGTCATGACTCGGAAATCACGGATGATCCCGAGATTATCGCGCAGGCCGACGCCGTGGTTCTCCCCGGCGTGGGCGCATTCAAGGACTGCTACGACGGGCTCTGCGCTCGAGGGCTCGTGGAACCGTTGCGCGCGGCTGCGGACAGCGGCCGCCCCTTTCTTGGCATCTGCGTGGGCCTTCAGCTCTTGTTCGAGGCCAGCGACGAGGGGGAAGGGTCCGAAGGCTTGGGCATTCTGCCGGGCCGTGTCGTGCGCTTTGCCGACGCTCGCGCGACGGGCCTGAAGGTGCCGCACATGGGCTGGAACCGCATTCGGTCCGCGCAAGAGCCGTCGTGTGCGCTCCTGGCGGGTGCTTCGGAGGAACCCTACGTCTACTTCGTCCACAGCTACTATGCCCAGCCGACGGATGATCGCGTCGTTCTGGCCACGGCGGAGTACGGCGTCACGTTTCCGGCCATGGTGGGACGAGGCAACATATACGCGGTGCAGTTTCACCCAGAGAAGAGCCAACGGGAAGGTATCCGGATTCTCGAAGCCTTCGGCAACCTGGCGAGGAACGGCCGATGATCAGACGCATCCTGGTTCCCACAGACGGTAGTGCTCCCGCGGACATTGGCGTGCGCTATGCGGTCGTTCTGGCCCAGCGGCACGGGGCCAGCCTGCACGGACTGCATGTCGTCGACATCAAACTGCTCGAGGGGCCTTTCCTGCGCGATATCTCGGCCTCATTGGGAACCGCGCCGTATCTGAATTACCAGGGCAACATCGCGATGATTCTTGAGGAACGCGGCAAGGCCGCTCTCGAGGCGTTCGGTTTCGCGTGCCGCGAAGCCGAGGTATCCTGCGAGACCTCGCTGGAGACCGGGATTGTCACGCGGTGCATTCTCGAGAAGGCCGAGCTTGCGGATCTCATCGTGATGGGACGTGGCGGCGAGCACACGGAATGGCTGGATGGCCTCGTGGGTTCAACCACGGAGGCGGTTGTTCGGCGCGCGAGGCAACCGGTCTTGATCACGGGCACGGATACGCCTGGGACACAGCGTTTCGTGGTGGCGTACGACGGCTCGGTCCACGCCAAGCGGGCGCTCCATATGGCGGCGGAGATTAGTGCGGACTGGCACATGCCGTTTCACGTTCTCGTGGTGGGCGAGAAGCGGGGCGAGGCGCTTGTGGCTGAGGCGCGTTCGTACCTGGCTTCCCACAGCGTGCCCGTCGAGTATGTGGTGAAATCGGGCGACCCAAGCGAGGTTATCGTTATCTATGCCGCCGAATGCGAGGCCGACCTGTTGGTTATGGGCGCCTACGGCCATACGAAGGTCCGAGAACTCGTTGTGGGGAGTACCACGGCCTACGCCATCAACCACGCACCGTGCCCCTTGCTGTTGATCCGTTCGGCGTGAGAGGGAGGTTGCGGCCCGTGACTATGCATCGAAGCATATCGAGAGTGGTTGCGCAGGTCGGTGATCTTCCGGCGGTGCCGAGCGTCGTCCGAGATGTGCTTCGCTTAACGGAAGATCCGGCGGTGGCGATGTCGAGCCTCAGCGAGATCATCCAGAGCGACCCGGCACTGACCGCCAAGATCCTGCGCGTGAGCAATTCGCCTCACTACGGCATGCGTCAGTACGTAGGTACGTTGAAGTTGGCCCTCGTCGTCCTCGGTGTTCGCGAAGTCCGGAACATCGTCATCGGGATCGCCATGTTCGACTCCTTGCGCGACAGCGGCGTCGACTTCCTGCTCGCCGAGGACTTCTGGAATCACTCGCTCATGGTGGCCGCGCTTTCGCGCAAGATCGGCACCGCCTTTAACATGGGATTCCAGGGCGAGGATTTTCTGGCCGGCTTGCTTCACGACGTCGGGAAGATGGTTCTGACGCGGTATCTGGGCGAACGCTACGAGCAAGTGGACATGCTCCGCAAGACCAAAGAGTGTGCCTTGTACGAAGCCGAGAACGAACGTCTCGGATTCAACCACGCGGACGCCGGGGCCGCCCTTGTGTCCAAGTGGGATATGCCCAAGAGCCTCTCCGAGGCGCTGTACTACCATCACCCCGGTAATGACCGGCCGTTGACCCATGCCCAGAACGCCGGTCTGGTTTCCATTGTGCGGATCGCGAACCTCGCGGCCCGTTTCCCTTTCCGGACCGGCAACGCGAATCAGTGCCCTGCATGTCTCGACAAGGACGCCTGGGCCGTGCTGGCGCTCCATGGTGCGCCCGTGGAAACGGCGGCTCGCTTCGAGATGCTTGGGGTCTTTGCGGCCGCATTGGAGCAATCACCCAAGATCGCGCTTTGACATACGATAACCTACCCCGATCGTGAGGACGGACTGCTATGCCCAAGAAAGATGCCATCAAGGTCAAACGATCCAATGATTTCAGTGAGATCGACCATGAACTCACGGATGCCATGGACTCGCTGGACGAGAAGAATCGCCGGATTGAAGCGCTCCTCGAAGAGTTCCGTCCACCGGTGTGCTCCGAAGGGGATTTCGCCGATGAGATGCTTCCGACGGCCTCCGACGAACCCGTCGATGAAGAGGGAGAAGTGGCGGTAGAGGCGGTGGACGAGGCCGAACCGGAAGCAGAGATGGACGACGACGAAGACGAAGACGAGGACGAAGAAGACGAAGACGAAGAAGAAGACGAGGACGACGAAGAAGACGACGACGAAGAAGACGACGACGAAGAAGACGACGAAGAAGAAGAAGACGAAGAAGAAGACGAAGAAGAAGACGAAGAAGAAGAAGACGAAGACGAAGAAGACGAAGAAGACGAAGACGAAGAAGACGAAGACGAAGAAGAAGAAGAGTGATTCCCGTCGGCCTCCGGCGAGGATGCATGAGTGATCGACTGCTGCACATCTTGATGACCGACCCGCATGCGCGCGGAGGAGGTCAAGTCCGATACGTCGCCAATCTTGCTCAAGAATTGACGCGTTTGGGGCACCGCATCACGATAGGATGCAAAGAGGGGAGCGTTCTGGTCGCCCGTGCGGCAGAGGCCTCGGCGGAAGCCCATGACCGCTTCGTATTCCGCGGTGGGCTCCGGCCGCGTGCGTGGTGGCATGACGTGGCGGAGGTCCGGCGGTTCCTCCGCCGCGCGCGTCCGGACGTGATTCACGTCAACGGGTCTCAGGATCATTGGGTGTGTGCCGTGGCCAACCGCCTCCTCCGCCGGTCGACGTGCCTGGTGCGGACGCGCCACAATACCTACGCCGTGGCCCCGCATTGGCCTAACCGGCTGCTCAACCGTGCATGGACCGACTATGAGATCGTGGTCTGCGACGTAGTCCGGTGCGACCTGGCCCGGCATCCCGCGTTCGAGGGCGATCGCATGTGTTCGATCCACAATGGGGTGGACGCCGCGGCTTTCAGACCGGATGCGGCGGCGCGCATGCAAGCGCGGGTCGAATTCGGCTACGGCGACACGGACGTCGTGCTGGGCATCGCGGCGCGGCTCGTGCCGGCCAAGGGCCACGAGTTTCTGTTTCGCGCGGCAGCCTCGTTGCGCCATGAGATTCCTGAACTGCGGATTCTCGTTCTGGGCCAGGGCGATCTCGAGAACAGTCTCAAGGATCTTGCCGGGCAGTGTGGCATCCGGGCGCAGGTCCGGTTTGCCGGATTCCGCGACGACATGGCCTTTTGCACGCAAGCCTTCGACATCGGTGTGCAGCCTTCCGTCGATTGCGACACTTCCTCGTTCAGTCTCAAAGAGCAAATGGCTGCCGAGAAGCCCGTGATCGCCTCGGATTACGGCGGCTTGGTTGAGATCGTGACCGATGGCGTCGAGGGGGTGGTGGTTCCTGCCGGCGTTGACGCGCCGCTGGCCGAGGCTATCCGCGCCCTCGCGCGGAATCCCGAACAACGCGCGGCCATGGGCAAGGCCGGGCGGAAACGCGTCTTGAAGGAGTTCACCATCGAGGTCTTTGCCCAACGCACCCTCGCGGCTTACCGGCGGGCGCTGGACATTCACCGCCTGCGCGCGCGCACTCATCCCTAGGCAGGGCTAAGGCGGGGAATCCCATGATCGTCCTTCACATTGACGAGCAGAGGACCTGGCGCGGCGGCGAGCAACAGGCCGCGTATCTCGTTCGGGGTTTGCAGCAGCGCGGGCACACCTGCATCATCGCCGGACGTCCTGGAACGCCTTTCTTCGACGCAACATGGGCAGGAGAAGGGCCGCTCGAACGCGTCGCGGCACCGTTCTGCGGTGAAGTGGATCCTTGGTCAGCATGGCGGGTGGCCAACGCCGTCAAACGCTTCCGCGTGGACGTGATCCACGCGCACACCTCGCACGCCCACACGGTGGCGTGCATGGCGCGCGCGCTTGCCGGCAGGGGGCGTGTGATTGTCCATCGCCGCGTAGACTTTTCGCCGAAGAATACCTCCATAAATCGCTGGAAATACGGCCTTCCCGATCACTACATCGCCGTGTGCGAACAGGTGGCCGTTGTGCTCGACGCCTTTGGAGTACCCCGCCGCCGCATCTCCGTTGTGCATAGCTCCATCGACCCCGCGCGATTCGACGTGCCGCCGCTTGCGCGTGCGGAACTGGGCGTTCCGGATGGGGTGCCGCTTGTGGGCAATGTGGCCGCACTGGTAGGGCACAAGGACCATGCCAATCTCCTTGCCGCAACGAAGGTGGCTCTTCGTGCTATCCCGAACCTACACCTCGTTATCGCCGGCGAAGGCGAGTTGCGCCCGGCGATCGAGGCCGAGATCCGTGCGCTCGGCCTTGGAGGTCATGTGTCGCTGCTGGGACATCGCACGGATGTGCCGAGGATACTGCGGGCCCTCGACGCGTTCGTGTTGTCCAGCTACGCCGAAGGCATCGGCGGAGCGACCATCGAGGCCTTGGCGTGCGAGTTGCCGGTTGTGGCCACGGCGGCAGGCGGGGTGGGCGAGGTTGTCCGCAACGAGGAAACAGGTCTCTTGGTGCCCGTCCGGGACGGGGACGCCCTCGGGCAAGCCATGGTGCGCATGCTCGAGGATCGGGCGCTGGCGGGGCGCCTGGCGCACCAGGGCTACCGGATGGTGCAGGAACACTTCACGGTGGACGCGCTGGTCGCGCGAACGATCGAGGTCTACCGGCACGTGCTGGAAGAATGAGGCCGGGAACGCCCAATCCGTTCGTCAAGGTGTCACTTGAACTAGTGCCTCGCGCGCGCGCGGGTGCTGAGGCTGGATTTCGAGCACGGTTCGCCATTCCGCCTTCGCGTCTTCGACATGGCCTTGTTGCAGATGGACCACGCCCAGGTTGAAGTGGGCGTCGGCGTGGTTCGGGCGCAGGCGTATGGTCTCGAGATACTGCTGCCGGGCCAGGTCAACGTCGCCCGTCGAATAGAGGGCGCTCCCGAGGTTGCTGTGTGCGTCGGCATAGTCTGGGTTCAGGCGGAGGCTCGTGCGGTAGGCGTCGATGGCGGCCTCGTACCGACCTTGGCTCAACAAGGCGTTTCCTTTGTTGCCGTAGGCTTCGGGGTACTGGGAATCCAGCTCGATAGCTCGATTGTAGGCCTCCGTGGCTTCGTCGTATCGTTTCATCGAGAAGAGGACGTTACCGAGGTTGTTGAAGGCGGCCGCGTAGGTCGGACTGAACTGCGTGGCCGCCACGCAATGCGTGTATGCCTCGTCGAGTCGGCCCTGTTGTCGGAGCCAGGCGCCCAGGTTGTTGTGCATGATCCCGGCGTTCGGTTCCACGTGAAGGGCGTGCCTGTACAGCGTCTCGTTGTTTCGCCAGACGCCTACTTGGCGCCACGCCATCACGGTGAGCGCGACCAGCCATACGACGGCCACCGCCGATGCCAAGCGCCGCGCGGCGTGAGGCCGCGTCCGCACAGCTTCCGCACCGGCCCAGACGACCATGATGAAAAGGCCGATGAGCGGTACGTAAGTATACCGATCGGCCATCGCATGGCTACCCACCTGAACGATGCCGATGGTCGGAACGAGCGTGCCGAGATACCACAGCCAACCGACCACGAGGAACCGGTAGCGGCGCATCGCGAACACGCCCGCGCTCACCGAGAGGATGACGACCAGGGCGATCGCGATCTGCCAGGCCGGGATAGCCTTGCCAAGGTGAGGGTAGTACGGCGCAAGTCCGCATGGGACAATCGTTTTCGCCGCGTAGGCAAGGTAGGATACCAGCGCGTTCGACAGCCGCGTGAGTAGAGGATAGTCGGTCAGTCCTGGGGTCGCCCCGCCGCTCCGCTGAACCAGGACCTGGACAACGGCCAGTAAGGAACCGATGGCGAGCAGGGGAACCTTCTCGGCGCATAGGCGGACCAAACGGCGCCGTCCGGTATTGCGGTTGAGGCGGCCGAGAGGCCAGAAATCCAGGAAGATCAGGACAAGAGGGGCCGTGACGAGTACAGGCTTGGCCAGCATTCCGAGCGTGAACCAGGACATTACCACCATGTAGCGCCCCGGGGTTGGCCGCTGGGTGTAGTCGGCATACGCCCACAGCATCAGCATCCAGAAGAAGGCGCTGAGCACGTCTTTCCGGCTCGATATCCAGACGACGGGTTCGACGTGGAGCGGATGCACGGCGAACAGGGCGGCCGTGATGGCGCTGAGCCAGAACTCGCTCGTCATGCGCTTCATCACCAGAAACAACAGGATGACGTTCAGGCCGTGGATGAGTATACTCGTGAAATGATGGCCATTCGGTTTGTCAATGCCGAACACCTCGACATCCACGGCGTGGGAGAGTATGGCGAGAGGAAACCAACTGGACACGTGGGAGTGCGTGAATGCGGCCGACACGGCCTTGGCGGTCAGCCCGTGGCGGATATGGGGATTCTCGTAGACATAGGCGTCGTCATCGTAGGTGACGAATCCGAAGGTCACCGCGCGGCCGAAAGTCACCGCCGTCATCACGGCGAGCGCGGCACACACGGCGAGGACGCGCATCCTACTCGGAGGCCGAGGTGCATCATGCTTCGCCTTGGGCGTCTTCATGGGGACTCGGTTCCTTCGGTGCATGGCCTGGTGGATACTGTTCCGACGGGCACGGTATACTCTAGCAGACAGATGTGGAAAGGCCGAAATCGCGCCACGGGCCTTTAAGGTCCGTGTTTCTTTTGTGAACCATGAGTCTTGTCCGATTTGAGAACATCACCAAGTCCTTCGCCGGCTCGCCCGTGCTTGAGCGTGTGGCGTTTCGGATTGAGGAAGGTGAGAAGGTCGGCCTCATCGGCCGGAACGGCACGGGCAAGTCGACTATTTTGAAGCTGATCACCGGCGATGTCGAGCCCGAGAGCGGCGTGATCGAACGCATGCGCAAGAGCCGGATGGCGTACTTGGCGCAGCTTCCTCAGCTAGACCAGGCGAAGACGCTGCTCGACACGATCATGGGGGTTTTCGCTCCGCTGGTCTCGATGGAGAACCGGCTTGCCGAACTCGAGCACGAGATGGCCGAGCGACACGAGGCCGTCCTCGGCGAGTACAGTCGCCTGCAAGACGAGTTCACGCTCCGTGGCGGCTACACGTTTCGAAGCGAAGCCAAGCGCGTTCTCCAAGGCCTCGGCTTCGGCCCGGCCGATTTTGATCGCTCAGTCTGCACGCTGAGCGGCGGACAGACCACGCGCCTCATGCTGGCCCTGGTTCTAGTGCAGGAATCCGACCTGCTGCTCCTCGACGAGCCCGAGAATCATCTCGATATCGAAGCGCGCGAGTGGCTTGAGGCCTACCTGAAGGAATGTGCCAAAGCCGTCGTGATGGTGTCCCACGACCGGCAGATCCTCAACACGGTGGCCACGCGCATCGTTGAGGTCGAGCGAGGAAGCCTCGACGGCTTCACGGGCAACTACGACGCCTACGCGCAGCACAAGGCCGTGGTGCGCGGACAGCAGCAGAAAGCCTTCGAGCGTCAGCAGGAATTCATCCGCAAGGAGGAAGGATGGATCGACCGATTCCGGTACAAGAACACCAAAGCGCGGCAGGTGCAGGGACGCATCAAGCGCCTCGAGAAACTCGATCGAATCGATGCGCCGCCGCCGGAAGCCGCCGATACGCGGTTCACCTTTGGCGAGGTGGTGCGCAGCGGTCAGCTGGTGCTTCGCGCGTCGAGACTCTCCATGAGATACGGAGATCATACGCTCTACGATGATCTCTCCTTCGAACTCCACCGCGGCGAGCGCGTAGGCGTGGTTGGCCCGAACGGGTCCGGCAAGACAACCCTGGTTCAGCACCTCGCCGGTAGACTCGGCGGCGGCCAAGGGGAAGTCTCCTTGGGGCATAAGGTTAGCTTGGGTCTGTACGACCAACGCCACGAAGGCCTTAACCCCGGCAACGACATTCTGGCCGAGGTGCGAACTGTGCGCCCCGACATGTTGAATGAGCAGTTGCGTACCTTCCTGGGCCGGCTGCTCTTCACCGGCGAGGATGTGTTCAAACCCATTTCCGCCTTGAGCGGCGGCGAACTGGCCCGCGTGGCCATCGCCAAACTCATCCTCGGCAGCGCGAACTGCCTTCTTCTTGACGAGCCCACGAATCATCTCGACATCGCATCGCGGGAAGCCCTCGAGACGGCGCTCGCCGGGTTTCCAGGAACGCTGTTGGTGGTGTCGCACGACCGCGCCTTGATCGACCGCCTGGTCGACCGGCTCATCGTCATCGAGAACGGCCACGCCTCATTCCATCTCGGGAACTACGCGGACTACCGCTGGAAGAAGACACAGCGCGCCGAAGAGGCGGCCGCCGAGGCCCGTGCCGCCGCGGCGGCGCGAAAGCCGAAGGCGCCCCGCGCGGACAGGACCGAGCAGAACCGCCTGAGAAAGCTGGGCCAGAAGCGCGCCGAGCTCGAGCAGGATATCGAGGCACTCGAAGCGCGCATTCAGGAACTCGAGGCGCACTTCGCGCAGGTCGATCCCACCGATTTCGAACAGGTCCAGGACATGAAGCGGGAATATGCCGCGTTGAGGACGGATGTCGACGAGCTATACGCGGAATGGGATGCCCTGGCGGATCTGAATCCCAACGGCTGAGGCCGGGTGGCCGAAGGCCCCGCCTGGCGCCGGGGAGAATATGGTGTAGAAAACACTTGAAACGTAAGGCGGTATACGGTGTATAGTGGTAAGAAGTGAATTGGTGTTTCGTAAACGGACTTCGGAGGATGGTTCTGGAATGAAGCATCACAAGTTTGTATCGCGTGTTCCGCTCAGGGCGCAGACAGACGATGACGACATCACCCCCGGCGAAATCGATTGGGTATTTGTCCCGGGGTTGACGTCGCTGGCCTCGTTGCTGAATTTCATGGTGGCGTTGTTTGGCCGCGCCATCGAGTACGGATTCCGCAAGTCCGGCCACTTGCTCTGATGTCGCACGTAGCCCGAAGCCGTGAGCACGGAACAGAATAGCGTCGAGTCGCGCCGCTCGGGAAGCCGAGTGGCGCATCAAGTGAAGGAGCAGAGCATGGTTCGCAAACAGGCTCATTGTCAGGCGATCACGCGGAAACCTGAGTTGGCCCAGGCCTATATGACCTCGCTGAACCTCAAGCTGAACGCCGTGCTGCAGATGATCGATACGGCGTTGGCCGCACAGGGTCAGGCCGCGTGGAAGGTGTTCTATCCAATCGGCTATCAGGGTGAAGACACCAGCACGAACACGAGTACGACCACCAACTACAACTCGTTCATCTAGTCTCAGTCGACCTGTGTCTCGCCGGTTACGGTTGAGAAGCCGGCCCGCAAGGACGATGACAGAGTTCTTTGGCGCTGGGGAATGCGACGTTTCTCAGCGCCTTCTTTTTGGGCCGACGAGGGGTGGGGAGGGACGAGGAATCGCCTCAGATGCGGCTCTTGCCGATGTCGGCCAAGGCAATCCGCAGTTGATCGCAGTCGGCGAACCGCTTGTCCGGATCCTTCGACAGTAGTCGCATGATGATATCCCCGAGATCCTCGGGACATCGCTTCTCCACCACGGACGGATGCTCGGGAATCACGCGGATGTGACATTCGTAGAGCTTCTGGAGACTGTCCACCTCGAAGGGGACATGGCCCGTGAACATGAGATACATGGCCACGCCGAGCGAATAGAGGTCACTCTTGGGTGTTGCCTTCTCTTTGCGCAGGAACTCGGGCGCCACATACATCGGCGTGACCAAGTCGTGCCGGCCCGGATCCAGCAGCGCGAGCAGAGGATTGTTTCCCGAAAGCGAGTAGTCAGTCAGCTTGGCCACGCCCTTGCGCGTGAACAACACGTTCGCCGGCTTGAAGTCGTGATGAACGAAGCCCTGCTCGTGAAGGTACTGGAGGCCGTTGCAGATCTGCGCGACGATTACCAGTCGCTCGCGGAAATCCCACGGCCGGTTCTGGATGTACCATCGCAGGTCGGGTCCGTCCACGTATTCCATTGCGAGGCACTCGCCCTCTTTGCCGGAGATAAACTCGAAGATCTGGACGACATTGGGATGGCTGAAGCTGCGAAACCTCTTGGCGCACCGTGCTAAGTCTCTGATATGAAGCTTGTTGCGAAAGAAATTGGCCCGGAAGAGCTTGATGGCCACGACTTGGCCGCTCTCCATGTGGATCCCGCGGTAGACAACCCCTGTGCCGCCGCGGCCCAGAATCCGGTCGAGACGATACTGGTAGAGCTGGGCGCGATCCGGTGTGAATTGGTCTCCAGGCATGACGCATTCCTCAGACTATCTTACCCGTCGAGCCCCAGATCGATCAACGGCGCATCGCTCCACAACCCATCGAGGTCGTAAAACTCGCGTGCTTCTTCCCGGAAGATGTGGACAATCACCGTGCCGTAATCCAGCACTAACCACCCGCCCCGGAAGTTGCCCTCGGCGTTAAGCGGGGCGATGCCCGCCTCTTTCATGCCCTCGCGCACGCCTTTGTAGATGGCTCGGAACTGCGGCTCGCTGGCGGCGGCACACAGTACGAAGCTGTCGGCGATGAGCGTAAGGCCACGGACGTCATATGCCTTGATATCAATTGCCTTGAAACGGGCGGCCAGCGAGGTGATTCGTAGGACCTTCGGAAGGAATTCCGGTTCCTCGGGAGAGCGTTTTGCGACACGTTTTAGCAAGAGGTTTGGGTACTCCTACTTTCCCTCGGTCAAAAGCTTGACGAGGATCTCGTTGACCATCTGTGGATTGGCCTGACCTCGTGTGGCTTTCATGACCTGGCCTACGAGGAACCCGAGCGCCTTCTCCTTGCCGGCGCGGAAATCGGCCGCGGGTCCCGGATGGGCCTCCACTACCTGGCGTGCCAAGGCGTCCAACTGGCCTTCATCGCTGATCTGGGCCAGCCCCTTCTCCTTGACCAGAGCCTTGGCTGCCTTTCCGGTTCTGAGCATTTCGGGCAGGATCTCTTTGGCGATCTTCCCGCTGATGGTGCCGCTGTCGATCAACGCGACCATGTCGGCGAGGTGCGCTGGTTGCAGAGGGCACTGCCCGATGTCCAGCGCCGCCTCCGTGAGGAGGGCCTGCAAGTCGCCCATGATCCAGTTGGCGGCCTTCTTGGCGTCGGCGCCGGCCGCTACGGTTTGCTCGAAGTAGTCGGCCATGGCCCGCGTCGATGTCAGGATGCCGGCGTCGTGATCGGACAGTCCGTACGACTCCCGGAACCGCCGATAGCGCGCCCTCGGCAACTCCGGCAGCGACTCGCGGATGCGCTGTTCCCATGTCTCGTCAACGACTACCGGAACCAGGTCCGGCTCCGGAAAGTAACGATAATCGTGCGCCTCTTCCTTCGAACGCTGCTCGAAGGTCACGCCGCGGTCCGCGTCCCAACCGCGCGTGGCCTGCACTACCGCGCCCCCCTCGTCGAGGATCCCGGCCTGGCGTGCCACCTCGTACTGAATGGCCTTGTACACGCCGCTAAAGGACGCCACATTCTTGATTTCGGTCTTTGTGCCAAAGACGCTGGACCCGGCGGGGCGCAGACTCACATTCGCCTCGGCCCTCAACGAGCCTTCTTCCATGTTGCAGTCGCTCACACCCAAGTAGCCCAGGATCTGTTTGAGGGCGACGAGGTAGGCGTGGACCTCTTCGGCCGAACGCAGGTCGGGCTCGGTGACGATCTCCAGCAGCGGTACGCCCGAGCGGTTGAAATCGATCCCGCTCTCGTTCGATCCGATGCCGTGGACGTTGCGGGCCGTGTCCTCTTCCATGTGGGCGCGTGTGATGCCGATGCGTTTGGTCTGCCCGGCGATGTCGATCTCGATCCAACCGCCGTGGCACAGCGGCAGGTCGTATTGGCTGATCTGGTAGTTCTTGGCCATGTCCGGGTAGAAATAGTTCTTCCGGTCGAGCTTCGACCACCGCGAGATCGTGCAGTTCAACGCCAGGCCCACGGCCACGCTGGCGTCGACCATGGCCCGGTTCAGCACCGGCATCGCCCCGGGCAATCCGAGGCACACCGGGCACACATTTGTGTTGGGAGGAGCGTCGAACCTGGTACTACACGCGCAGAACACCTTCGAACGCGTGTCGATCTCGACGTGCACCTCCATGCCGATGACGGCTTCGTACTCCATACCGACTCCTCAGTCCAGCGGCGGCCGGCCCATGTCGAAACCACGGCTGTGCTCGTAGGCATAGGCCGCGCGCAAAAGGGTCTCCTCCGCGAACGGCTTGGCGAGGATCTGAAGCCCGACGGGCAAGCCGCGCGCGGTCAGACCGCACGGTATCGACAGGCCTGGGATTCCCGCCAGGTTCACCGAGATCGTGTAGATATCGCTCAGGTACATCTCGAGCGGGTCGGCGGTCTTCTCGCCGAACTTGAACGCCGGCGTGGGGGAAGTCGGCGTCAGGATCACGTCGCACCGCTCGAAGGCCGCCTCGAAGTCGCGCCGGATTAGCGCACGCACCTTCTGCGCCTTGAGGTAGTACGCGTCGTAGTAGCCGCTCGAAAGCACATAGGTGCCCAGCATGATCCGCCGCTGTACCTCGGGCCCGAACCCCTCGGACTTCGTCCGATGGTACATATCCTTGACATCGGCCACGTTCGACGCGCGGTAGCCATAACGCACCCCGTCGAACCGGGCCAGATTCGCGCTCGCCTCGGCCGTACAAATGATGTAGTAGACCGCAATGGCGTACGGCGTGTGCGGCAGCGAGACTTCGATGGCTTTCGCGCCCAGCTTCTCCAGTACCGCCACAGCGCCCTCGACCTTCGAACGCATCTCGGCGTTGAGCGCCTCCGTGAAGTACTCCTTCGGCAGGCCGACGGTCAGACCCGATACCCCGGCGTCCAAGCACCGCGTGAAGTCGGGCACCTCGAGGTCCGCCGACGTCGCATCCATAGGATCCTTGCCAAAGAGAACGTTCATGATCAGCGCCATATCCTCGACGTCCTTGGTGAACGGGCCGATCTGGTCCAACGACGACGCAAAGGCCACCAGGCCGTATCGCGATACACGGCCGTAGGTCGGCTTCAAGCCCAGGCAACCGCACAGGGCCGCGGGTTGACGCACCGACCCACCCGTGTCGCTGCCGATGGCGATGGCGGCCTCGTCCGCTGCCACCGCCGCCGCCGCGCCGCCACTCGAGCCCCCGGGCACACACGCCAGGTTCCACGGATTCCGCGTCATCTGCACCGTCGAGTTCTCGGTCGACGAACCCATGGCAAACTCGTCCATGTTCGTCTTGCCCAGGAATACGGCCCCGGCCTCGCGCATGGTCCGAACGGCCGTTGCGTCATAGGGACTGCGATAGCCCTTGAGGATCTTCGAGCAACACTCCGTCCGGCCTACCGTGGTGCAAAGCACATCCTTCAACGCGATGGGAATGCCCGCGAGAGCGCCCGGATCCTCGCCTTTGGCCAGGCGCGCGTCGATCTTGCCCGCGCGCTCGAGGGCGTAGTCCCGCCACACGTCCACATAGGCTCGCACGCGATCATCGACCCGCGCGATTCGGTCGAGGTAACTCCGCGCAACCGCCTCGGCCGTCACATCGCCCGCACGCAACGCATCGCGGATCTCATGGGCCGTCAGGCGGCAGTACTGCTTCTCCATGCATCACTCCGTATCGAGAATCTGCGGAACCAGAAAATACACATCATCCGTTTTCGGCGCATTGGCCAAGGCTACCTCGCGCTCGAGGGATTCGCCCAATACGTCCTCGCGAAACACATTCGTGAGCGGAAGCACGTGCATCACCGGCTCGATGCCGTCCGTATTCAGCTCGTTCAGCTTGTCCATATACGCCAGGATATCGCCCAACTCGCGGACCAGGCGCTCTTTCGTAGCCTCATCCAGCGTCAATTGCGCCAGATCCGCCACATGCTCGACATCTTCCTTCGTGATCTTCGCCATCAACCTATCCCTATCGCCCGCCGCCACGACGCGTCCGGCACTGCCGATGAATCCTGTCCTAAATGGTAACACAGCCCGCCGGGGACAGTCCAAGAGGCTGGAGGCTGGAGGCTGTAGGCTGTAGACGGGAGGCGGGAGGCGGCAGGCGGGAGACGGGAGACGGGAGACGGGAGACGGGAGACGGGAGACGGGAGACGGGAG